>OFGO01000095.1_pt1 | contig 83646 bp, 78 predicted proteins | sample 1521761 | NCBI WGS metagenome assembly OFGO01 (sample SAMEA3504128, study PRJEB24116) | mouse gut metagenome | biome: mouse gut; feature: mouse-associated habitat; material: faeces | place: Denmark | collected 2011
CAACTAATCTGGGTAAAAACGGTGATTTGGGATGTAGATAATCTAAAGAATAATAGAGGAAATCAAGGCGATACTGGATGAAGTATTCGAGGAATAAAAAATGAAAGCAGAAAGAGATTTTTTGGTTAAAAAACTAAAAGATGCAGGCATTCATGGGAAAATACACGAATCCATGAAAAGCCTGAAAAACTGCAATGAGGTTCATGTGGGTGCGGTTCTTAGGACAGGGGAAGATTTCACTCGTTCAGGCTCGAAAAAGAAATATACAGACCAAGAGGGGCATCGGAAACAGAGGAATAAACTGTTTGAAAGGACTTCGGAGCTGCATATTGTCATAGCCGATACTGACGAAGCCAAGGTAGAGGAAATACTGACAAAATTCTTGAAAAGCATTTCTAAAGGTCTTGAGGTCAATGGAAACTGGGTTGATATTGAGATTGGCAAAGCAGACTGGGTTGAAGGGGATGACAGCATCCTGAAGAGTAAAATTGCAGTGGAATTTGATGTCATCCTGACAGGTGGCATCTATGTAGATACAGATGTTATAACAGCGAAAGTTGGCAGTGTTGAAGCCGACAAAGAATAGGAGGTAGCATAAATGGAAGGACAGAAAGAGGAATATGCAGCTATTGAAGAATTAAAGGAAAAGGAAGGGACATCGGATGCAGTATTTGAAGGTGTCAAAGCAGCCAATGGCTGGAAAACCGGAAAGATGGTTAAGGAAAAAGACTATAAAGATGCAGTGGATGCTTTTGGGAAGGCACCGATGGATGGGAGGGAGGTGAAGAAAAATGTTCAGTGAAATCAATGTTGAGGTTGAGGATGGAAACCTTGGGAGAAATTCAAGCACAGCGACACATGCTCAGGTAAAGATTGGGGTATCAAGTGCAGAAAGCAATGTCCCTCTTTTGATTACCAATGCCATGAAGCCGGAGGATATCAAGTCAAAATTGGGATATACGCCACTGGCAGATGCGTGTATAGATGCAACTGAGAACGGATTGAAAACAATCTATGCAATCCCCATGAAGGCAGATGTTCCCGGAGAAATCGGCAGTGTAACGCATACGGGAACCGGAAAAGGAACCTTTGAGGTCAAAGGGACACCAAACAATGCTTATGACATTGTTGTACAGATTGCAGAAACAGGTGACACCAATGAGGGCAGCTTCTGTTATTCCATTGATGGGGGAAACAATTTCTCCGAGGAGTACACGATTCCGCTTGGGGGGAAATATGAAATTTCCGGTACTGGCTTGTCACTGGATTTTACGGACATCACTTCGGAGGAAAAGAGCTTCATAGGGGAAGATGCCTATGCATTCAGCACAACAGCACCGACAATGAACAACTCCAATGTACTGAAGGCAGTGGAAAAGCTGATCGGGTATAACAAAGCATTTGAGGTATGCCATATAGTGGGTGTTTCCACTAAGACGTTATGGGCAGCTTTGCAGAGTGAAGCAGAGGAATTCCTGACTGCCTATAAGAAACCGCTGATTTTCCTTTGTGAAGGCAGGAGCTGCAGGGAGGGAGAAACACTGGATGAATATATGGCTGCGATGGAGAATGAGAGAAAGGGCATCAGCAGTTGGTTCATAAGCGTATCCTTGTCTTATGCCACATACCAGAGGAAAGACCTCAGGACACAGAACATTAATCTTGCAGGAGTGATTTCCGGATTGATTGGGAAGGCAAAAGAAAGCCTCTCCATCGGCTGTGTGGAGGAGTTCCCGGTAAGTTCGGCAAAACTTATCAAGCTGCTTCCGGAAGGGATTGAAGATTACAGCAGGGAATTTGATGAAATGGGGTACACCATATTCCGTCAGTATAACGGAAAAGAGGATTATTATGTATCCAATGGCTATGTCATGTCCCCGGCAGGGAGTGATTTCAGATATATTGAGGATGTCCGGGTACTTTGCCGGATTATCCGGGAAGTAAATTTGAAGGCAACGGATAAGATTCAGACGGAAGTTGATCCGGAGAATCTTGAAGGCAGCGTAAAGACGATTGAGGCATATCTCAATATTGCAATGGAGGATTGCGAGAAGGATAAGATAATCAGTTCCGGAGAAGTGACGATTGATACAGAGGACTTGGATATTCTTGCAGATGAAACACTGGATGTTGCTGCAACATGGGTTCCGATGGGGACAGCGAGAAGGTTCAATATCAAGTTTGCTGTGAGCAATCCGGCAGCATCCGGTGGAGAATAGGAGGTGTAGGATATGGCAAAGCAGCTGATAAATGGAAAGTGCTATGACTGGTCAAGCGTTACCATCAATGTGTCCGGCATGGACAGCATTGAGCTTCAGGAAATCTCTTATGATGATGAAGAGGAAGTGGAAGCAATCTATGGAAAAGGCGGTAAAATCAGGGGGTATGGCACTGGAAACCAGAAAAATTCAGTCAAGCTCTCCATGACAAGGGAAGACTTCAACGAGATGATTCGGGTAATTAAGAGCAAAGGCTACAAGAGCTTTTATAAATACATAATCCCGAAAATAACAGTGAGCTATGCGGATGATGGCGTAGCAACGACAACGGATGTGCTGACTAATGTGAAATTTTCAAAGCGTTCCTTAAAGGCAGCACAGGGCGATAAAAGCATGAAAGTTGACCTTGATGGAATGGCTATGGGCGGTATCAAGATGAATGGTCTTGGTGCATAGTAATCATTATTTTTGACAAAAACAGGAGGATATATCATGGACGTAACAGAAAAGAATGTAACACCGGCAGCGAAGCTGGAGAACGCTTTGTCAGTAAGCGAGGAAGAAAGGAAAGAAAAAGAAGGCAAAGAAAGGATGGAACAGCTCCGTAAGAAGTACAAGGAGATGGATGGAAAGATATATGAAATCGAGACATCCATTCAGGAGGATGACGAGAACGAAACGGAGTTCGATTTCATCTTCAGAAAGCCGGGAACGCCATCTTATGACAGGTATGTTAAGACCTCCGGGACTTCCGGCACAAAGGCATTAAGGACTTTTGTGCTTGACAATATCTGTGAAGAGCAGCGTGACGAGCTGAAAAGCACTCTGGAGGAATATCCGGCAATGGCAATCAGCCTTGGGGAAAAGCTCCTGAACATGCTTGGCTTGTCTAAGGATACTACGGTAAAAAAGTTATAGAGGAACACTCGGAACAAATTAAAAATAATATTGTGGATTATGGGAGGCTTCTAGTATATCAATATCTTCCAAGGGAAATGATTCCCGGAAACTTTGAGGACGTGGATTTTGATGAATTTTTCCGGCTCATGGCAATGGCTCAGGTGGCAAGGGAAATGAGGATAGAGGATATTGAGGTCGGCGTGAACAAAGGATATGTGGAAGCTCATCCGGATACACAATAAAAACCATGCTTCCATGAGGGGGTGTGGTTTTTCCATAACAGAGGAGGTGGAGTTTATGGGTATGGACTCTGTATTCCGTCTTTCAGTGGTTATGGGAATGCAGGACAACCTGACAGCTCCGCTCTCAGGCGTTACCGACAGTGTCACAAATACAACCAAAAAGCTGGATGATGCGTTTGGGACGGTTCAGAAAGCAGGGGCTGCACTTGCCGGTGTAGGAGCTGGTATCACGACAGCATGTATTGCAACCGTAACGTCAACTTTTGATACGCAGGATGCCCTTGGCGAGCTTTCTTCCTTGGGAGTTACAGACTTAAAGGCAGTCGAAGATGCAGCAAAGAGTTTTTCGGATACATGGGCAGGAACAACGAAGAGTGATTTTATCACAGCATCGTATGATATTAAATCAGGCATTGCCTCCCTGACGGATGAAGGCGTGGCACAGTTTACAGAGCTTGCAGCACTGACCGGAAAGGCAACAAAATCAACTACTGAGGAAATGGGTTCGCTGTTTGCAACCGGGTACGGTATATATAAAGGGGCATATGATGATATGTCTGATCTGGAATTCGGGGAAATGTTCTCCGCAGGGATATCAACAGCGGTTAAGAATTACAAGACAGCCGGCTCCGAGATGGCAAGCTCAATTTCTACTCTGGGAGCCACAGCAACAAATAATAAAGTGCCTTTGGAAGAGCAGCTTGCCATTTTAGGACAGCTGCAGACTACCATGAGCGGTTCAGAAGCAGCAACGAAGTATAAAGCGTTCCTGAATGCAGCAGCTTCAGCAGGGGACAAGTTGAAACTATCCTTTGTGGATGCGAACAACCAGCTTCTTTCCACACCGGAGATATTGGAAAAACTCAAAGGCAAGTATGGGGATACCATTGATGCGGTTGAGAAGCAGCAGATAAAGGAAGCATTTGGAACAGATGAAGCTGTGGCAATGATTGACCTTCTGTATTCAGATATAGACGGTCTGTCGGGTGGCATTGATTCGATGGCGGAAAGCATGAAAAAAGGTTCTGCTGTCACAACAGAAATGGCAGAGGCTATCAATAATACACCGGCACAGAAATTTCAGGTACTGAAACAGCAGATACATAACAATGTGGAGGAACTTGGAAACGGACTGCTCCCGGTTGTCAATGAAACAATGGACAAAGTAAGCGGAGTCATACAGAAAGGCTCGGAGTGGATCAGCAACAACCAGAAAACCGTACAGAGCATTATGAACATTGCATTGAAACTTGGCATTATCCTGACAGTGTTAGGGACGGTAATTGGCGTTGTCGGCACAGTAGGGAAAGCGGTACTGGCAGCAAAGAACGCAATAACAGCGGTCAAGGGTGCATGGACAGTATTAAGCGGAGCTTTTGCAGCCTCCCCGGTCGGGTGGGTAGTCATAGGAATAGTGGCTCTGGTCGCAGCGTTTGTACTGCTATGGAATAAGTCGGAAGCCTTCAGGAATTTTTGGATAGGCTTGTTTGAAAAGGTCAAAGGTGCGGTTCAGAATGCGTGGAGCACACTGCAGCCTGCACTCCAAAACTTGGGACAGAAACTCATAGGGCTGTATGAAGCAGCGAAGCCGATTTTGAAAGTGATAGGCACGATTGCCGGGGTGATAGGTACTTACTTTGTCGGCACATTTGTCGGGGCGATACAGGGTGTTCTTGCAGCATTGACACCACTGACCAATGCACTCTCCAGTCTGGTTTCGTTTGTTACAAATATAATCAATGCCATTGTAGCTTTGTTTAAGGGCGATTTCGGTGGGGCGTGTGACTTCCTGATTGCTGCGGTCGACAATGTAAAAGACTTCTTTATCAACGGATTTGATGCAATTTTATCATTTATCGGTGGATTTGTAGACGGATTTTTGAACGTGGTAGGCGGAGCGTTGGATGCTGTCGGCATAGACGCTTCAGGGACAATTTCAAAAATCAAGAGTACCGTTTCAAACGGACTGAATGCGGTCAAGGGATTTTTCGGAAACATTATGGGAGCTGCTGCAGACACAGCAAAGCAGAAACTGAGTAATATCAAGAGTGCCTATGAAGCCAATGGCGGAGGAATTAAAGGCGTGGTGGCAGCATCGCAGGAGGCAGTGAAAGGATACTTTACAGCAGGGCTGTCCTTTATTGACAATCTGACAGGAGGAAAACTTACAGCCATAAAGAATAAATTCACAGACGGTCTGAATGGGGCAAAAAATGCTGTGACCAGTGTGCTGGACAATATAAAATCCGGTTTCCAAAGTAAGTTAGATGCAGCACACGCCATTGTTACCGGAGTGGTGGACAAGATAAAGGGTGTGTTCAATTTCAACTGGAAGCTCCCGGAACTGAAGCTTCCCCACATCAGTGTGACAGGCGGAGAGGCTCCGTTCGGTATTGCCGGAAAGGGTTCACTTCCCAAGTTTGATATCCAGTGGTATGCAGAGGGTGGCGTGATGACAGCCCCGACAATCTTTGGAGCAGCCGGAGGCAAACTGTTAGGCGGAGGAGAAGCCGGAGATGAGGCAATTCTTCCATTGTCTGCATTGTGGGATAAGTTAAAAGTATTCATCCATAATGAAATGGATCAGGACGAGGATAAGAGCCGGGGCAGCGTTGGCTCGGTCATATCCGCACTGACGAGGAAAGAGACAAGGACGCTTGAGAGCAAAGAAAAAGTAACAGAAAGAGACATACAGGAGTTGAAGTCCGGTAACGGAAAAGGGAATACAATCATCCAGAAACTGGAAATCAGGGTTGATGTCGAGAAGATAAAAGACCTTCCAATGCTGTTCAAACTGATTGATGAGATTAAGGATGCACAGAATTCCACAGATGAACCGGTAACAGCCTAGAGGGAGGGAAGCCTATGCTTTTAGTTCAGGAACATTTGATAAAACTCGGAGGGGTGAAGCTCTCCGGTCAGATGAAGAGCATTGACATTTCTGAAGTTGCAACGATTGAGAACATAGAGGATGACAAAGGAAAAACAAAAGCCAATCAGCCAACAGGCTACGAGGCAGCGAAAATTTCTATTGAATTCATTTTGGAAGATTCAAAGAAAATGACACAGATAGAACAGATATCCGCTATGCAGAGGCTTTTCAAACCATACAAGCAAAAGAAGGCAAAACTCCTGAAGGTGGTAAATGAGGATTGTGCAGCACGAGGCATTTCAAAAGTGTATTTTGAGAAGCTCGGCACAAAAAATGAAGTGGCTGAAAGTGAAAGGACTGCTACGTTGGAGCTGCTTGCTCCAACGATAGCAGGAATTAAGCTGAAGCCATCCAAACAGGCAAAGGCAATAAAGAAGCAGATTAAAAAAACTTTTGGAAAGTCTAAAAAAAAGAAAAGCAAAAGTCCGTCTGCTAAAAAGCGTTCCACAGCTGCAGCAAAGAAAAAGGCGAAAAAGCTAATTAAGTAGGAGGTGCGGAGATGGGATATAAAAGGTTAATCAGCCCGGAGTTCCGTATTTGCACAAAAAAGTATGAGATAACCAGTGGCATGGAAGTGGAATGTTTCAGCAGCCGGGAGTCTCGGTCGGACTGGTGCAAGGTGGAACTTACATCCCAGCTTCAGGGTATCATATCGTATGAAGATATGGAAAAAGCCACAGTGGAACTTGGATATGGAGATGACTATGACATTCTCCTGCAGGGATACTGCAGAAGGACTGAGGGCGATTACTGGAAGGAAATTATGATCCGGGATGCCATGATAAAGGTTGAGAGGACTGAAATCAAAGGAACATTTATTGACTGCACTCCGCAGGACATCATCCGGTATGTGCTGACACAGGCAGGGATTAAAGAATACCGGCTGAATGGAACGGAGTATGGGAAAAAAGATACGTTTATCGTAAATAAGCAGAATGGGATTAAGGCAATAGCACAGGTTGGAAGTACATGGGGGATAGACAATGACTTCTTTTTCCAGAATGAAATCTTTTATTGGGGATGCAAGCCAGAGCAGGAAACCATCTATGTTCTGGAGGAGAGTGAAAATATACTTTCCCTGAAAAAGTACGGAGAACTGTATGAGATAGAAACACTCGGAGTCCCCTGGATACACCACAGCCAAGAGGTAGAAGTGTCACATTCCAAGTATTCAGGGACAGTAAAGGTTGAAAAGACAATCATCAAGAGCGATGCGAGGGGATATACAAGAATGTATATTTATTTCAAAGGAGGCGGATAGGATGTCAGACATGCTTCAGACATTTGTAAAAAAGGAAATGGAAAAGCAGATTCAGGAAAAATATCCCCATGTGCAGTATCCTTCAGGGATGTATGCAAAGGTTGTCAGGTCTAAAGAAATCAATGGGAGGTATCTGTGTACGCTTAAAATTCTTGACAAAGCCATGAACACTGACAATGATTTTCCGGAGATACCGAATGTAAAAACAGAAATTGAACTGAAGCAGGGGGACATTGCTGTAATTCTTCTTTTGTATGGTGGAAGCATTGTTTTTGTATTAGGGAGGTATGAACCATGACGATAGTCGGAGAAGATAATACAGACATTAAGCTGGATGCCAATGGTCAGCCGGTTCCTGATAAAAACGGAGATTTTGCAACTGTGTCTGGTGATGAGTGCTGGGAACAGGACTTGAGACTGGAAGCACATACAGAGGAAGGGGAGCTGTTTTATGAAGATGAAGATGGCGATGAGGCATATGGTTTTGGACTGTTAGACTTTGTCCATGCGGAGAATGATGAGTTTACACAGACGGAGATCATGCAGCGTGTCAGGGGAAAACTTGCCAAGAGGACATACCTTGACTTGGCAAAGACCACGCAGGAAGTAACATTTCGTGATGGCATATACTATGACAGCGTATCCATCTCAAAGAATGATTCCAATGATGAATATAACATGGAATTGTCAACGGAGGAAGTGGAGGTTGAGAGTGAATGATAAGTGAAGAAATACTGGACAAGGTCTGCCCGGTTCCTGACGAGGAGGAGGAAATGGAACGGATCAGGAATGAACTGGAGGACGAAGGCTTTATTATAAACAATTTTAACAAAGGCGGTATTTTTTACCTGATTATCAGAATATTTGTCACAATTTACATAGAGATAAAAACACTTGCCCGGACTGTCATCAATAACCTGTTTATCAAGCATGCGGATGAGGACTGGCTTGAGATAAAGGCTCCGGACTTCGGCAAGGCAAGGAAAGAGGCTGTTAAAGCTCAGGGGTATATAACCGTTTACCGGAATGAATACCAGAATGCTTTGCAGATAACAAAAGGGCATATGTTCAAAACACTTCCGGATGTAAATGGAAAGGAACTGAAATATTATGTGCTTGAAACAACAGTTATCGGTGCAGGGGAAGAAAGTGGCAGGGTATTGGTGGAAGCAGAGGAAAGCGGAACCAGTTATAACTTACCTTCCGGGAAGATAACCATATCCATGATACATCTTGATGGCGTGGAGGCAGTATCCAATGAAGATGGGTGGCTGCATCTGGAAGGTTCTGACATAGAAGATATTGAGGATTTCCGAGAACGAATCGGAGAGTCTTGGTCTGAACTTGCAGAGCTGACTACGGAGGATAAGCTGAAAAATGTGGCAAGGAAAGTCAGCGGTGTCCTGAATGTGGAGGTGGATGCACAGCATCCGAGGGGGCAGGGTACAACAGACATTATCATTACAGGCACAGGGGGAGAGGCTACAAAGGAACTGCTGCAGAGGGTGGAAGCAGCCACCAGTTACCTGAAGGGAAATTATGATGATTTTCTTTACAAGTCATCAACGGTCATACGTCAGGATGTCACCCTTGCCATATATATCTCAAAAGAGGCTTCCGTTGAAGGGGTAAAGGCAACAGCAGAACACATTATCGAAGATGTGCTGCAGCTTGGAAAACGTGAGGAACTGAACTGTCTGTATATGGACGATGTGAGGTATGCACTCAAGAAAGGCATAGCTGACTGTAAAAGGGTGGAGTTTTCAAAACCGGCTGCAGATATTGAAGAGGAAAAGGACGTTGTTGTGATGCTCGGAAGTTTGGAGGTGGAAGTATTGAATGTAGGGGGTGCGTAAGATGTTTGATAAATTTTGTGACTATATGTATTATCTGCTGACTTCCCCCTTCAAAAGAGTAAAGAAGTCGATAAACCAGTGGTACATTTTGTTCCGGGTATTGGGCAGACGCTTCGATGATGCACTGGAAAGCCTGTACAATGCAGAGGAGCAGACCATGCTTGCAACGTGTGAGCCAGAAATGCTTCCGGTTCATGCAGAGGACAGGAAGATGGCTCGGTATCCCGGAGAAGAGGATGAAAACTTCCGGGCAAGGATAGCAAATTATCCGGAGGTGTTAAGGCTTGGCGGTTCTGATCCGGGAGTGCTGCTTGCGGTAAGGACGCTTGGCTATGCCACGCCAGAGCTGGTAAAAGCAAATGAATTCAAAGGACGTGTGTATTATCAGACAGATGGAACATGGAACTTGGACGGAAGCCGGTTACTGGAAGCTGGAGTGCTGCCTGACAGATGGGCAGAGTTTTATATTGTAATCAAAATGAGTGTAGATGAGTCCCATCCAATTCCGACTGCAATACTGAAGAAAGAAGTCAGAAAGACAAAGCAGGTGGGGGCAAAGGACAATTACAGTTTTCAATACAGCTTATCTATCCGGGAGCCACATGATGCCAGAAGCCGGGCAGACTACCGGTGGAAGCTGTTTTACTGGAATTACCGTATGCTTGACGGAACATGGAACTTGGACGGAGGATATTTACTGGATTCGGACAGAAGCAGATATCCGGTCAAAATCGGCTTCCGGTATAAAGGCTTTATGGTATTTCCATACAACGTATCAAAGCTCAATGAGAGATTTGAAATACATATCCGGGAGCCTGACGAACAGATCGGGCAGCGAGCAGTTTTCCATATCCCATTGTTTTATTGGGACTACCGGAAAACAGACGGTTCATGGCTGACAGACGGAAGCTGCCTATTAGATTCGGACAGGACTGTATATAAAGTCAGGGACGGATACAGGACATCTATTTCCCATAAAGAGGAAATCCGTCAGGCAAGGATGCACAGGCAGCATAATTTGTTTTACCTTGATGGCTCATGGCTGACAGATGGAAGCAGGGTACTGGATGCATGGGGGCAGGAAATCATAATAGGCTATGACCTCCACTATTTGGATGGTACATGGCTTCAGGATGGAGACATCATTCTGGACGGAATAGAAAATCAGGAGGTAATGTAAATGAAGAATGTTATTACAGCGATACGGAGAAAAAAGATGGCGGAGGCAACACATACCACCGGGAAGCTCGCAAAGGCAAAATGGATTGCCCTTGGTTCCGGTGGGGTGGATTCCGGAGGGAACATCGTTACGCCACTGGCTGAAAATGTAAAACTCAATAACGAGGTAATCAGGAAGGAATACACATCATCCGCCAAGACTTCAGATACCAGTTATGAATATGTGATTGAACTGGCAGAGGATGAGCTGGTCGGCACTTTTATTTCAGAGATGGCTCTGATAGATGCAGAGGGTGATGTGATTGCAATTTCAAACTTCCTTCCGAAAGGCAAGGATGAAACGGAAACCACATTTACAATAGAGGACAATTATTAGGAGGTGCTTAGCATGGCAAAATTAACAGTAGAATCCGTTTACAATGATATAATGGAGGCAATGACCACGAAAACGCCGGGACACTGCGATCAGTGGAATGTGCGGTATCAGCAGCTTCTGAACAATGACAGATGGCTGAAGGAGCATATTGATAAGGTGTTATGTTCCGGGGGAGCTGCCCATAATGCGATTTACAGGGGCATTGACCTTTCAACAAGGTACAGCCTTGATGAAATTAAGGGCATGATTTCTTCCGGGGGCTTTGACGATATATTCATTGGTGATTATTACGACAAGCAGATTACAACAAGCATAGGTGGCACAGAGACCGTCCGGCATGTCATGGCAGACTTTGATACGTTTTGGAATAATGGGGATTCTGCATTGACGAAGCACCATGCCACGATAGTTCCCAAAGACTGCTTCAAAACAACAGCGAAAATGAATGATACAAATGAAACGACAGGAGGTTATGCAAATTCAAAGATGCATAAAGAAGTGCTGCCAGTTTATGCGGAGGCATTGCAAAATGCAAACGAAAATCATATAATAACCCATAGGTCACTTCTTTCAAACGGAGTGTCCACGACAGGAAATTCAAATGCAGGGGCAGGATTTACAGGCTATGCAAGCGGATGGCAGTGGTATGATACCAAACTGAGTTTAATGAGCGAGATTCAACTGTATGGTTCAACGGTGCTGAGTTCATCTTTCTATGACACAGGAGAACGTAATAAGCAGTTCAGTCTGTTCATACATAACCCGGCAATGAAGGTAGCAGGAATTGGACATAACGGAAGCCGGTACTGGTATTGGCTGAGTGCTGTTGTGTCGGCTTCGGCGTTCGCTTATTGTCGCCGTGATGGTTATAGTAACTATAGTAACGCTTCCACCGAGGGTTGCGTCCGCCCGTATTTCCTGATCGGGTAATCTGTGAATCCACCCCCTATATGGGGGTGGATGGAGTGAAGGAGGATGGAATGTGGCGGTACTGAAGAACAAAAGAGCTCTGTCAGGGTTGGAGTTCTATAATAATGCAATCAGGTTGAGGCAGGAAATCACGCTTCTGTTACTGAGGGATTTTGGAATCAAGGATAAAGTAAGAAGCGTAAAAGGGCTGTCCGGGACAGCCGGAATGGAGCCGGAGGATGAAGCGAAGCTCCATGAGCTGATAGGAAAATACCAAAATATAGGGACTATCATAGAGGAGTTCCCTGCATGGTGGATAGACAAGGAGAGGACAAACCTCATGGAAATCTGCCATAGAATGGTGATGAATATTACTCAAGCCAATACCATTTATCCAATGCATGAGAGCGAGTTTTACGACAGAAGGAATTTTCAGAACCATGCAATCGGTAATTGCGAGCAGCTTCTTCAGGAAATGCAGTATATTATATCCATTGTCCCAGTTGATGCACAGAAATATATGCGGTATGTGGACATGATTGAGAAGGAGATTGCACTTCTCAAAGGCTGGAGGAAAAGTGACAACAAGATTCTGAAACGTATTCAGGAGAGTAAGAAACAATAAAATACAGGGCAAGTTTTGTATCTAAGTCGCAACCCATGAGTGCTGTTGTGTCGGCTTCGGCGTTCGCTAATTGTAACAATAATGGTAATAGTAACTATAATAACGCTTCCGCCGAGGGTTGCGTCCGCCCGATTTCGTGTCGCTATGCTAAGTGTAGGCTAAGTGCCGACATACCCGACAGGAAAGGAAAACTTGTCCTTCCGCAAGGTAAATATATATCTTGATGCATCCGGATACGTCCGTTGGTGCTAGAAACGAGGTACTGATATGAAAGATATGGAATCAATTTATGATGCCAATGCTCTCCTGAATGCTTTTAGAGAAAGCAAGAAGGGAACATCGTGGAAGGAGTCCGTACAGCGGTATGAAATGAATCTGCTACGGAATATCAACCAGACGCAGAAGGAAATTGCTAATGGAACATATGAACAGAAGGACTTCTATGAATTCCCATTAAATGAAAGAGGCAAGACAAGACATATTAAATCAATGCACATTTCAGACCGGGTTGTACAGAGGTCTGTATGTGATAATGTACTGGTACCGGAACTGGAACGGTATCTTATATATGACAATGGGGCATCCATGAAAGGCAGGGGAATCCATTTTGCCCGGAAGAGACTGAGTACGCACCTTCACAAGTATTTCAGAAAGAATGGCAGCAACGAAGGATACATACTGCTGATTGATTTTACAAAATTTTTCGACAACATATGCCATGAGCCACTTGTGAAGGAAATGAGGTCAAAAATTGGTAATGATGAAACCATGAATTTTGTGGCAAAGCTCATTGATACATTCAGGATAGATGTGTCGTATATGACAGATGAGGAATATGCCGGCTGTCTGAAGACTATCTATAATGCCTTGGAATATGCAGAGATAGACAAGTCAAAGCTGACAGGGGAAAAATACATGAAAAAATCCGTTGGCATTGGCAGTCAGATATCGCAGATATCAGGAGTGTTCTATCCTACCCGGATAGATACATACTGTAAGGTTGTGAAAAGCCTGAAATATTACGGAAGATACATGGATGACATATATATCATCCACAGGGATAAGGAGTACCTGAAGGAACTCCTGACGCAGATACAGAAAATGTGTGATGAACTCGGACTTTTTATCAATCCGAAGAAAACGCAGATTATTAAACTGTCAAAAGGGTTTACTTTCCTCAAAATAAAGTATATATTGACGGACACCGGGAAGGTTGTGGAACGGATCAGCCGGGACGGGATTACAAGGATGCGGAGAAAACTCAAAAAGCTCCGCAAGAAACTGGATGCCGGTGAGGTTGCTTTTGAAGATATAAGGTGTGCATATGCTTCATGGCGAGGGGATAAAAAGCATTACGATTCATACACTACTCTGAAAAATATGGATAAGTTGTTTAATGAGCTCTTCATAGAGCCATTCATTGAAGGAGGAATTGGTAATGGACGAAAAACAGATAATGGAGCAAAAGATTAGGGACTTGGAATCGAGCCTGTCCTGTAATTCTTCCCCTATTGGGGACTGGAAGGTTACTAAGTGCATGGAATACCAGCTTGCAGGGAAAGAGCTGCCATATGACTTTGAGGAATTAAGCAGGCAGCGTCAGGCGGTTCGTGACCAGATAAATGAGCTTCAGGAGAAAATTGCAGCACTTCCGGAGGAAGATGCAGAGTAATTCATCATGTATTCTTTGATAATAATGCCCTACATTATTATTTGAAAGAAGGAATGCATTATGATGAATAGTTTTATCAGTTGGATTGGCGGTAAGAAGTTACTTAGAAGTAAAATTTTAGAGGCTTTCCCTGAACAGGGGACATTTGAGCGTTACATTGAAGTGTTTGGCGGAGCCGGATGGGTGTTGTTTTCGTCTGAAAGACACGCTAAGATGGAGGTTTACAACGATGTGAACGGAAACCTTGTCAATTTGTTCCGATGCACAAAGCATCACCCGGAAGCTCTTCAGAAGGAACTGGAATTTATACTTATGTCAAGGGAGCAGTTCTTTGATGCAAAAGAGCAGATGGAAGTCAAAGGTCTGACGGACATCCAGAGAGCTGCAAGGTTCTATATCCTGATTAAAGAGAGCTTCGGTTCGGATATACGGACATTCGGAGTGCGTCCTAAAGACATGGCAAATGCAATAGAGTACATATCGGAGGTGTCAAAAAGGCTCAGAATGGTGGTTATAGAGAATCAGGATTTTGAGCGTATTCTCAAAACATATGACAAAAAGGATGCGTTGTTTTACCTTGATCCGCCATATTATGAAACGGAGAAGTATTATCCGGACAGGTTTATGCCGGAGGATCATGTAAGGCTGAAAGAGGCGTTAGGAAGGATAAAGGGGAAGTTCCTCCTGTCATACAATGATTGTGAGTATATCCGGGAGCTTTATGGTGGGTATAGCATTGTGGAGGTTGACCGGACACATAACTTGGTGCAGGGAAAGGGAAAAGAAAAGCCAAGGTATAAAGAGTTGCTCATCAAAAATTACTAATAGCGAAAAGCAATATAAAATAGCAAAACGCTGAATAATGCAACAAACTGTGTTAGATTATATCACAGGGGCATTATTATGGTAAGAATACACCTTTCAAGGCTTCTCGGAGAGAAACGAATGTCTCAGAAAAAATTAGCAGAGCTTACCGGGATAAGAGCAAATACAATTAGCGAATGGTACAATGAAATCACTGTTAGTCTGAAGGTAGAGCATATAGACCGGATATGTGAGGTTTTAGGATGTTCACTTGATGAATTGATAGAAGTGATTCCAAATAAAGTGCCAAAGACAGGCAAGTATCTGGTGATTGAAGAGCATGGAAACCGAAAGCCAAAGAGAGAGGGATGTGATGGGTAATCACATCCCTTTTCTCGTTCTAAAATCGGGAAATATTTCCCGAAAATTTGTGACAAAAAAAATGAGAAGTTGTGACAAAAATTTTGGGCAGCTACAGTTTCATTAAAAATTTTTAAGGGAGGTATATATATGAAACAAAGAGCTAGAAAACTTGTTGCGATGCTGCTTGCCGGTTCGATGATTTTGGGAACAGAGGCAGGAAACGCCGTGACGGCTTATGGAGCGGAAGATACTTCCGTGGGAGCGGGGGACCTTTCAGATTACGGTACGCTGCCGCCGGATGCCTGGGGAGTAGTTCCCAGTCCGAATCAGTACAGATACCAGAAAGACGAACTTGCAGCATTCTGTCATTTCGGACCGAACACATTTGAAGGTGTGGAGTGGGGAGAACATTACGGAGACAGAGCACCGTCCGATATTTTTCGGCTGGAACAGGATTTTGACGCAGATACGATTGTCAAGGCGATTCAGGATGCCGGGTTTAAAAAACTGATTATTACGGCAAAACATCACGACGGATTCTGCCTTTGGAAAAGCGAGTATACGGATTATGACGTAGAAGAGGCAGGATATAAGAACGGCGAAGGGGATGTTCTGGCTGAAATTTCTGCAGCCTGTACAAAATATGATGTGGATATGGGGCTGTACCTGTCGCCGTGGGACATTCATGAGCCAAGTTACGGATATTATGATAAAGATGGAAACCCTACAACAAAAGAAAATGATGTTTTGGATTATAATGAACATTATAATAACCAGCTGAAAGAAATTCTCGGTAATGATAAATACGGTAATGACGGTCATTTTGTAGAAGTCTGGATGGACGGGGCAAAAGGCAGCGGCGCAAACGCGCAGGAATATGATTTTCCTCTGTGGTTTGAGACGATTCAGAACAATGAAGGAATAGCTGCCGGATATGACGACGACTGTTTGCTCTTTGGGGCAGAAGCATATACGACCGTACGATGGATCGGAAATGAGCTTGGGATTGCGAATGAAGAGACCTGGTCAAAATCCAGGGTGGATTATACTGCAAATACCATTGACAGCAACCGGACAGGAGCGAACGGGACGACAGTCGGCATTCCAGACGGAAATAAGTGGACGGTTCCGGAGGCGGATTCCCGAATTACAAGCGGATGGTTTTGGACGGATAATTCCAAAGATGCCGGGAATCCGGACAGGAAAACACCCAAAACGCTGGCAGAACTTTCCAATATGTATTTTAATTCTGTCGGGCATAATGCGGTGCTGCTTTTGAATGTGCCTCCGAATACGAGCGGAACGGTCGATAAGGAGATCCTCGATCGGTTAAAAGAGTTTGGGGACAATATAAACGAGAGTTTTAAAAGAAACCTGGCAGAGAATGCAACGGTAACGGCATCTTCTGTCAGAGGAAACGATACGGCATTTTCACCGGAGAACGTGATCGACGGAGATGACAGTACCTATTGGACGATGGAGGACGGTTCCACAACAGGAAGCCTGACGTTGGATCTTGGGGAATCTAGGCGGTTTGATATGGTGACGATTGAAGAAGCGATCCAGCTTGGACAGAGAATCAAAAGTTTTCAGGTTGAGTATCAGCTTGACGGAGGAGAATGGCAGGAGTTTGCTTCCGGAACGACGATCGGTGCAAAGCGGATCTGTAGGGCTGAGGCAGTAACGGCGGATAAAGTAAGAATCCGCATTACAGATTCGTATGCAGTACCTGTAATCAGTGAAGCAGGCGTCTATAAAGCATCGAACGGGTTTGAGATTCCCTCTCCGATTCCGGACGGTATGGAAAAAATTCTGGTATCGGATACGGATATCAGCGACGGAAGCGGATTTTCCTATACCGGCACATGGAATAATGAGACGGGAAGCCAGTTTATCGGAAGAGAAAGCAAATGGGCACACGCGGGAGCAAGTGCAACGCTGAAATTTACCGGACATAAAGTATGGCTGTTTGGAACGAAGGATCCAAGCCATGGGACGGCGGATATTTATATAGACGAAGTTAAGGTGGGCTCGATCGATACACAGGCGTCACAACGGGCGACGGCGGAAATGATTTATGAGTCCGAAGATTTGGATGCCGGGGAGCACACGCTGCGCTTGGTGGCAACGGGTACGATCGGATTGAATGCGGCTGCAGTGCTCAACAACGGAGAAAAAGGCCTTGTTCAGTTTGAAGCGCCTTCGTGTAAAATGCCGGAAGATTCCGTTGCGGAAGTTGTCGTCAAACGTGTCGGAGGCAGTAAAGGGCAAATTTCGGTGGATTATGAAAACAATCCGGGGTCTGCCGTACAGGGACATTACGATATCGGAATCGGCGGTACGCTTACGTTTGAAGACGGAGAAACCGAAAAGACGATTCGGGTAGCGACAAAGCGCTATGACAGCGAAACCGGAGATTTGATTTTTACCGTGGATTTAAAAAATGCCAGAAATGCCATTCTCGGTTTTCATACTTCTATGCAGGTTACGATTCTTGACCTGGATCAATCGAACGGATTAGAAGAAGCAAGACAGCTGTTATCTGATTGTAAAGCGCTGAATCTGGACTTGTACGAGAGAGAAGCAAGAGAAGAAATCAAAAAACTGACATCGAATCTGGAAACCTGTTTGTCGGCAGGAGATAACGTTGCAAAAGAAATTGTGATGAAAACGGCGCTGTGGCTGAAAATTAAAAAAGAGAATATAAAGCAGAGAAGTATGTACACAAGAGAAGATCCGTTTGTTTTACCTGTCGGCACACAGATAAAAACCGTAGAAGCGGAACTGTTTCAGCTGGATGGCAGCAATGCAGCAAATCCTGCAAATTATGTGCGGATTACAAGTCGGGCGCAGGCAAGCAACGGAAAAGAGGTCAACTGGTTTGAGTCAGGCAACCGGATCATACTTCCGTTTACGGCTGAAAAAGCAGGAACATATCGTGTGACGGCGACGTACCGAAGCGGAAGATTGGAAAGCAGTCCGAATGCTTTGGAATGGAGCGGAACCAATATTGCTTCCGGCAGCCGGGACATATGGGGTGAGTCAGGTGCAACGAATTACCATACAGAAGAGATTTTGATTGAAATCACTGCGGCAGGAGAGGGCGAGCTTATCTTTACGGCATCTGCGAAAGGCGGACCGGTGCTGGATAAGTTTGAGTTTGAGTGTGAAGACCAGACGGTAGAACCGACGCCGGTAACGTCCGTTACGCTGGATGCCGGGACATTGAAGCTTACAGACGGAGAGCCCTATGCATTTTTGAATGCGGCGATTCATCCGGAATATGCGTCGAATCAGAACGTAACGTTTGAAAGCTCGGATCCTGACGTTGTTTCGATTGAACAGACTGGTCTGACTGCTTTGGTGACTGGTCTGAAAAACGGAAGCGCCGATATTACCGTGACAACGGAAGAAGGGGCGAAAACGGCGTCATGCTCCGTTTTGGTAGAGCGCCGGGAATTAGAAGCGGATGCGTTAGAGAATGCTCTTTCTGCGGCACATCCGATCGCTGAGGCAGGGCAGCGTTACTATACAAAGGCGACCTGGGACGTATTTAAAGCGAAGTATGACGCTGCAGTAAATGAAAAAGATACGGCAGATTTCGAGCAGTTAAAAACGCTGACGGAAGAACTGACGCAGGCATTTGAAAGACTTGACAAGGACAGTACGCTGTTTGCACAGACGCAATCCTTAGAACAGGCAGTGTCGGAAGCCAAAGGGATTATGGATAAAGGACAGGGGAACTATTCGGCAGCGTCCTGGAAGGCTTTTTGCGAGGCATATCAGAAAGCCTGCGAGGCGTCAAAAACCGTAATAGGATATGACCTGGCAGCTGCGCTGAGCAAACTCAACACAGCCAAAAACGGATTGACCACCGGGACCGCAGCGCAGGCTTTACGTGCGCCGACGGGTGTAAAGGCGGTTAGCAAACCGACGGGAGATGTAGTCGTTACATTCCAAAAGGTAGAACACGCGTCTTCCTATGACATTTATCGCCAGTCGGTAAAAATCGCTTCCGTGACAGGAACTTCGTATACGGATGCAAAGGCGCCGGCAGGAAAGTCTTCTACTTATACGGTCATTGCGGTTTCTTCCGATCCGAACTATAAAAACAGCGCCAAGAGCGTGGGGGCAGGCGTGACGATGCTAAAGAAAGTCACAAAGCTGAAAGTAAAAGCCCAAAAAGGCGGAGCGAAAATTACGTTTAAGAAAGTAAAAGGCGCGAAGAAATATCTTATTTACCGAGCTTCCGGTAAGAACGGACCTTATAAAAAGGTGAAAGCTCTGAAAGCAAAGCAGACGTCATTTGTCGATAAGAAATTAAAAAAAGGAAAATATTACTATAAAGTTGTCGTACAAAAAGGAAAGCTTTACAGTCCGGCGGTAATTTCGAAACGGGTGTCGGTAAAGAAATAGAAATCTACCAAAGAGGTTTAGGGTATGGAGGAAGTGAAGAAAGACCTGGAGCAGACAAATCTGCTCCAGGAAAAACATATCAAAGAAAGCATCCGGGTGCAGAGAACGGAATACGTCAGGCAGCAGTTGAAAAAGCGAAAGGAAGCAGAAGATGCGCTTTTGGTAAAACTTTTGGAGGAACAGCGGGTAATCGACGGCCTGCAGGAAGAGATTCGTGAGAATCTGGAGCAGACCGAAGAGAGCAGCAAATACAACCAGGAGCTAAAAGAGAGTATCAATGCTCAGATTTATGCGCTGCACGGAATTTCAAAAGATAAGTTAGAGGGTATGAAGGAGTACAGGCGTGCATATTATCGAGGCTGTGCGTGCGCTTTATTTCTATTGTCCGCGTCTCTTGTTGTCCTGTGCGGTATACTGCATGGATTTGATTCTGAAATCTGTCTCGCCATGCTTTCCTGTTCCGGTTTGGAAGGAGCGCTGTTGGTACAGGAAAAAAGGCGTATTTGGATTGCAGATGTGATTTGCAGATGTTTGTATCTTATGGTCTTTCCGGCTATGACGGTTTTGTTTGTATGTTATGAGCTGGAATATCCGGAGTATGAACTTCTTCTTCCCTATATGGTCATGGCAGATTTGGTTCTGCTGGTGTTTGCGGCCGTTTCTTACTTTTTCTACTATCCGTACCGCGCTGAGAAGAGAAAAGCGCGCAATGCCAGAGAGCACATAGAAGAGATCGAAAAATCCGCAAGAAAAGAGGTGCGGAGGAATCAAAAGAGTTTAAAGAGGGCGCTGAGGAAACAGACGAGACGCCTGAAAAAAGAAGAGAGACGAAAAGAGAAGGAACAGCAAAAAGAGCATGGCTGCCGGAGTTTCTTACAGAGTATAAAAGCCGGATGGCTGAGGAAGGCGGTAAGTGAATTACCGGAAGCATCGGCAGAATCCGAACAGGAAGCGGAAAAAACTTCTTGACAAACCCGGCAATATCTTTTAATATTTGAATGTATGCCGCACAGCGAGGCTTTAAGACTGCGCAGGACGCAGCGCCGCAGCTGGCGAGTAATGATAATAGGAGGTGCCATATGTACGCAGTTATAGCGACAGGCGGAAAACAGTACAAAGTATCCGAGGGCGATATCATTACCATTGAAAAGCTCGGCGCAGAAGCCGGCGAGACAGTTACTTTTGACCAGGTAATCGCAGTGTCTGATGGTGGATTAAAAGTAGGCGATGATGTAGCGAATGCAACAGTAGAAGCTTCTGTAGTCAAAGAAGGCAGAGGCAAAAAAGTGATCGTATACAAGTACAAAAGAAAAACCGGCTATCACAAGAAAAACGGTCACAGACAGTCGTTTACCCAGGTAAAGATTGAAAAGATCAACGCCTAATCAGGAAGAAACAGGAATGATTCAGGCAACGATATTCAGAAATCAGAATGGACAATATGTGGGGTTTGACTGTATCGGTCATGCGGGATACGCGGCTGCGGGAGAAGACATCGTATGCGCAGGGGTTTCGGCTCTTGTGTTTAATACGGTCAATGCGATCGACCGCTTTACCGAAGAGGTATTTACGGCAGAGACGAAAGAGGAAACGGGAGAGATTTCCGTCCGTTTCCGATCACCGGTCTCACATGACGCACAGCTTCTGATCGATGCGCTTCTTCTAGGGCTGCAGGGAATACAGCAGCAATACAAGACCACATATATTACTCTTAACTTCAAGGAGGTGTAAGGATATGTTAAACATGAACCTTCAGTTTTTTGCACATAAAAAGGGAGTCGGTTCCACAAAGAACGGCCGTGATTCCGAATCGAAACGTTTAGGTGCAAAAAGAGCAGACGGACAGTTCGTGAAAGCAGGAAACGTTTTATACAGACAGCGCGGCACAAAGATTCATCCGGGTACGAACGTAGGGATCGGCGGAGATGATACGTTATTTGCTTTAGTCGACGGTGTATTGAGATTTGAGAGAAAAGGAAGAGACAAGAAGAAAGCTTCCGTTTATCCGATCGCAGGAAACGAATAAAGATTTGACAGACCCGACTGAAACAGCCGGGTTTGTTTTATGTATAAAGATGCATACTTTTCACAGAGAAGGAAAAAGCGAGGTGAGATATATGTTTGCAGATCGGGCAAAAATTATTCTGCAATCCGGTAAAGGAGGAAACGGCCATATCAGTTTCCGACGGGAGAAATATGTTCCAAACGGCGGTCCCGACGGCGGCGACGGCGGCAAGGGAGGCGATATCGTTTTTTTGGTGGACGAAGGAATGAATACGCTGAGCGAATACCGCTTTCGGCGTAAATTTGCGGCGCAGAACGGCGAAGAGGGCAGAAAGAAAAACTGCAGCGGAAGGGACGGAGAGGATCTGATCTTAAAAGTGCCGGAAGGAACGGTGATTAAAGACGCCGCCTCCGGAAAAGTGATTGCAGATATGTCCGGAGAGAATCAAAGGCAGATTATTTTAAAAGGCGGACGCGGAGGGCTTGGCAATCAGCATTTTGCTACGGCGACGATGCAGGCACCGAAATATGCAAAACCGGGACAGGAATCTTTGGAAATCGAGGTTTTGCTGGAATTGAAAGTAATTGCGGATGTGGGGCTTGTCGGATTTCCGAATGTAGGGAAATCCACGTTGTTATCCCGTGTGACGAATGCAAGGCCTAAAATTGCCAATTACCATTTTACGACGTTAAGCCCGAATCTCGGCGTTGTCGATTTGGACGGCGGAAAAGGGTTTGTGATGGCGGATATTCCCGGCCTGATCGAAGGGGCATCCGAAGGCGTTGGATTGGGACATGAGTTTTTACGGCATATCGAGCGTACGAAAGTCATGATTCATATGGTAGATGCAGCTTCGACGGAAGGCAGGGATCCGATTGCAGATATTTATGCGATTAATCAGGAGTTAAAAGCCTATAATTCGGATCTGTTGGAAAAACCGCAGGTGATTGCCGCGAATAAGATCGATGCGATTTACGGAGAGGACAATGACGTCATCACAAAATTGCGGGAGGAATTTGCGTCAAAAGGAGTCGATGTGTTTCCGATTTCTGCAGTGAGCGGCAAGGGACTCAAAGAGCTTTTGTATCATGTCAGCAGTCTCTTAGAGGGGATGGAAGATCAACCGATCGTTTATGAACAGGAATTTGATCCTTCCTTAACTATTTTAAAAGAAGAACCTTATACGATCGAGCGTGCGGATGACGCGGCGTATGTAGTAGAAGGACCAAAGATCGATAAAATGCTGGGATATACCAATATAGAATCGGAAAAGGGTTTTTTATTTTTTCAGAAATTTTTAAAGGAACAGGGAATATTAAAAGAGCTGGAAGAACGCGGTATTCAGGACGGGGATACGGTTCGTATGTATGGGCATGAATTTGATTATTATAAATAAAACCTGCTCCTGAAAAGACAGAAAAACAGGGAAGTACGGGATTTGAGAATGCTGCAAGGAAGCAGTCAGAAAGGAAATATGTATGTTAAACAGTAAACAAAGAGCTGCCCTGATGAGTATGGCAAGTCATGTAACGCCGATTTTTCAGATTGGAAAGGCCAGTTTGACGCCGGAAATTGTACAGGCGGTGGATCTGGCGTTGGAAAAACGAGAATTGGTGAAACTATCTGTATTGAAAAATTGTGCGGATGATCCGAAGGAGCTTGCAGAGATGATTGCAGAGCGGACAAGATCTCAGGTAGTTCAGGTGATCGGCAAGAAAATCGTATTATTTCGGGTTTCAAAAAAGAAACCTGTCATTCAGCTGCCGAAATCATGACGCGGCAGGAGGCAGGGAGCGCCGGAGCATCGGGCATGGCGAACGGGAAACAGCAAAAGAAAATCGGTATTATGGGAGGAACATTTGATCCGGTTCATTACGGACATTTGTTGATAGCGCAGAGCGCTGCGGAGGAATACGGCTTGGATCAGGTTGTTTTTCTGCCGACCGGCAGGTCGCCTCATAAGAAGAGCAGCGAGGTGACAGATCCGAACATTCGCTGTGATATGGTTCGGATCGCAATCCGCAGCAATCCGGCTTTTGTTCTTTCTACATTGGAAGCAGAAAATCCGAACGTGAATTATACCTATCGTACGCTGCAGAAATTGCATTGCCTGGATCCGAAAACAGAGTATGCTTTTATTATGGGAGAAGATTCTCTGGATGATTTTCATGATTGGAAATGTCCGGATGAGATTTGCAGGCTTTCTTCCATTTTAGTAGCTGTGCGGAATCAAGCAGGGCTTGATTTGAAAGAGAAAATCGGAAAAATGGCGCAGTTATACGCTGCGGATATGCGTATGCTGCATGCGCCGAATTTTTCCGTGTCGTCAAGAGAAATCAGAGAACGAATCCGTTTGGGAAAAAGTATTCGATATATGCTTCCGGAGGAAGTGGAAGAATATATCAGGCAGAATTTACTTTATATAAAGTAGGGCGTGATGGTGATGAATGATCAGTGGAAACAGATGGAACGGCAATTGAAAGAGGAGTTGGATAAAAAGCGTTATCAGCATACGGTCGGGGTGGCGTATACGGCTTCCTGCCTGGCAATGCGGTATGACGCGGATCTCTCCAAAGCAATGCTGGCAGGGCTTTTGCATGATTGTGCGAAATGCCTGCCGGGGCAAAAGCAGGTTCATTTGTGCAAGAAGCACCACATTGCAATCCGTGATGTGGAACTGGTAAACCCTTCGCTGCTGCATGCAAAGCTCGGGGCGTTTCTTGCAAAAACAAAATACGGCGTGGACGATGTGGAAATTCTTCATGCAATTGAAGTGCATACGACCGGTTCGCCGGGAATGAACCTGTTGGATAAAATCGTATTTGTTGCGGATTATATCGAGCCGAATAGAGAAAAAGCATTTGGCCTGCCGGAAATCCGCCGGCTGGCGTTTGCGGATATGGATCAGGCGGTTGTCTGGATTCTGCATGATACGATGCATTATTTAAATCAGAAAAAGGGCGCGATAGACCCTAAGACACAGGAAACATATCAATATTATATCGAACAGTGGAATCGCAGAGAAGAAAAGGAGAAAAAAGATGAATTCGCGTGAAACAGCAAAGGCGGCATGTGAGGCGTTGGCAGATAAAAAAGCGGGCGGCATTCAAGTAATCGATATTCGGGATATTTCTGTCATTGCAGATTATTTTGTACTGGCAGACGGAGAAAACCAGAATCAGCTGCAGGCGATGCAGGATGCCGTAGAGGAATCTCTTTATCGAGCAGGCGCTACATTAAAACAAATAGAGGGAAACAATAAATCTACGTGGATTTTAATGGATTACGGTGATATCATCGTCCATATATTTTCCAAACAGGACCGGTTATTTTATGATCTGGAGCGAATCTGGAGAGACGGTATTGTGGTCGATCCAGAAGAGCTGTAGGTTGTGTGGTTCATCGTAGGAGTCGTAAGAGTTTTGATTTTTGAATACCCTCGGCACACAGGAGACGTAAATACGTCCGTCGTCTGCCGAGGGTATTATGCTGTCAGAAAAGACGATTTAAACATTCGGTTTCCGGCAGGGCAGTGTATCTTTCTGTTACAGGCGGAAACGACTCTGTTTCATGCCGGTAAATCGGCAGAGATTAAAACAGGCGGAAAACGCCGAAGACAATTCCCAGAATGGAGACGTCGTCAACGATGATCGGATCCATAAAATCATTTTCCGGCTGCAGCCTGTAATAGCCGTTTTCTTTATAAAAAGTTTTCACGGTAGCGGAATCCTCTACCAAAGCCACGACGATATCTCCGTTGGATGCGGAGGACTGCTGTCTCACCAGAATATTATCGCCGTTTAAAATTCCGGCATTGATCATACTGTCGCCTTTTACATGGAGCATAAAAACATCCTGATTCGGTATGTATTCGCTTGGAACCGGGAAGTAATTTTCGATATTTTCCGTTGCCAGAATCGGTTCACCGGCAGCGACATGGCCGACGATCGGAACGTTTACCACTTCGCGTCTTGTAAGGTTAAATGTATCGTCTAAAATTTCAATTGCACGCGGTTTCGTCGGGTCCCTGCGGATATATCCGTTTTTCTCCAGAGTTTCCAGATGTGCGTGTACGGACGAGGTGGATTTGAGGCGTACGGCTTCGCAAATCTCGCGTACGGCGGGCGGATAGCCTTTCTTTAAAATCTGTTCTTTGATATATTCTAAAATTTCCTGCTGCTTCGCAGTGATTTTTCCGGTTGACATAGAGATACCTCCTGAAGATTTGGATTTTTATATAAAAACATCATAACATAACCGTTAAAAAAAAGCAAACAGATATTCCGAAAATTTGTTCGAAAATCCAGTTGACAAACGAACGTTCTTATATTACAATAAATCAAACAAATGTTCCGGAACTTTTGTTCTGATTGAGGAGGGGGTTTGATGTTTGCAGCTTTTTATGGAGATTGGTATGGAAGATTGTTCCGCAGGAAAGTGCTGACTGTTTTGGTTTTCTTTCTTTCTGCGGGAATACTGCTGGGGAGCAGTATATCGGGGTTTGCAAAGGCGAAGCGCCCCCGGGAAGCTTCTTATAAATATTATACCAGTATTGTTGTCGAGAAAGGGGATACCCTCTGGAGTATAGCTGTTGAAAACCTGACGCCGGAATACGGCAGGATTGAGGATTATATTCTGGAAGTACGCAGATTAAACCATTTATTTGGCGATGGGATTTGCGCAGGAGAATATTTGACGATTCCACGGTACTCGGAAGGGAATACGGATTCTGCTTTTACAGAGTAAAGAGACATCCCTACGCATGGATGGCAGACAGATCGGAATCAAGAACGGGGATACGATTTTAACGAGTGAACAGACATCCGCACGCATGAATTGCAGAATCTGGCAGAATCGGTATTCAAACCTGCGGATTGCCGTCTTGCCAGAAGCGTAAAAAAGTTTTATACTGAAATTGGATTTCTGTTCGCGGTTTTTTAATCGTGAAGAAATCATTTTGCCGAAATTCTATAGTGACAGGAGGTAGAAAGGGATGGATATTCCGGGCTTGTCCATTGCGCTGGCACAGACGAAAGTGCAGGGAGATTTCAGCGTGGCTATGTTGAGTAAGGCAATGGATCTGGGCGAGACATTGGGAGACGGTATGGTAGAAATGCTCGATGCCGCTGCGATGGAACGCTCAGTCACACCTTATATCGGAGGAAATATCGATATCACGGTATAAGAGTATTACATAGCCGGAAATACCCACAGTGTTCAAAAGACGCAGATACTTTTGGACACTGTGGAACGTTTCAGGAATATCTGCAGTAGGAGGAAACTTTTTTCACCGCTTCCTGCAGTATCGAAGGATTTTTACAGAATAGCTGAACAGCAATTTCCACCGCGATCGGCGTAATGCAGAGGTTTTGTTCCAGAAATTGCAGGTCATATTTTGTGGGTTGATCTGAAAGAATATGGGAGACTGCCAGATTAAAATGGTGAAAATGACAGATCAGGCTGTCATAGCTGCGTATGTTGTCTAAGATACAGGAATGATACGTTTCGTCTTCAAAACTGCAGGTAGATATAATCTGCATACAAAGCCTAAGTTCGCCGGAAACATCCGAAGCCTCCATCAGTACGTCCGGCCGTTTTTGATAACAGTCTAAAAAGCAGTTCTTTGCGCCCTCATAATCTCTTTGTTCCAAAAAAGACGCCAGTTCTTCCCGAAGTTTTTTTGTTTCATATTTTTCTCCGATCATTCCAACCATACATTCTTTGACACGGAGTTTATGATAGGTGATCCATACCGTTTGTAAAAATTCCGATAAAAATCCGAACAACCTTTTTTCATAATCGTTATATCCGGTAAAATCCGTGCGTTTCTGTACTTCAAACAGGATGTCAAACAGCCACGAACAGTACAGGTTGTATTGTTTTGCGGAAGTAATAAAAATATTTCCGAAATACGTATGAGTACCGTGTACCAGATGATCAAAAGTGTCCGTATATGCCGGATATTTTTCCAGCAGGACTTCTCTTGTAGTAATCAGATCTTTCCGGTGATGATTTTCACCGAATCCTTCATAATAAGAGCAGGTTAAAGTCAAAAGTTTTGTCGTGAGCATATCGTAGTTCTCAAGCAGAGGTGCAAGCTGAGATTCGGTAAAAATACAGCCCTGTTCATTGAGAAGATACCTTCTGTAATGACAGATTCCGATGTAGTCTGCTTTTCGGTAATTTTTCCAGATCCAGTACATACCGGTCAGTTCGCAGAAATAGGGATTTAAGGCGGAAATCGAGTCTTTGGTATCATCTCCCAAAAAACCCAGGTCTGCGGTGTTCGCCCGGCCTACATGAAGCGGGACGTACATGGGATCTTCCGGAGGTATAAATGGTTTATGAGTCATGATAAATAGTTTGATTGACATAAGATGCGGATATCCTTTCTTTGCCTGTGCTGTATGAAATTAAATGGATACTGCGTTGCTGCCGCTGGAAAAACGGTAATTTAAATGTAACATAATCGGATTGCCGCTTCAAGATTTTCCGACGAAAAAGAACGATCGATCGGCATGGAATGAATCGCTGCCTCTCTTTTTTGTGCAGGGATAGAGAGGAATAATTTCGATAGATCCTTTATAATAATAAAGGTAAGTTTATGAGCACAAAACAAAAAATATGCGTATAAGGAGGTAGTTTATGGAATGGGTTCACAGATTAAACCAAAGCATGAATTATATTGAGGAACATTTAACAGGCGAAATTGATTATGAACAGCTTGGGCGGATTGCCTGCTGCTCCGCCTATCACTATCAGAGAATGTTTACTTATATGGCGGGCATCACTTTGGCAGAGTATATACGAAGGAGAAAAATGTCTTTAGCGGCGGTAGACCTGCAGGATGGGAATGAACGGATCATTGATATCGCAGAGAAATACGGCTACCGTTCCCCGACGGCATTTAACAGGGCGTTCCAGTCTTTTCACGGGATAGCACCATCGTCCGTAAAAGAAGAGGGCGTATCCGTGAAATCTTTTTCTCCCATTGTGTTTAAAATTGCCGTGAAAGGAGCGGCAGAAATGAATTATAGAATTGAAACAAAAGAAGAATTCCGCATTATTGGCATATCTGCACCGCTTGATCAGGAAATCGAAAATAACTTTATGGTTGTACCTAAGATGTGGCAGGAGGCGTCTGTAAACGGAACGATACAGAAACTGGCAGGACTGATGGATACGCCGCCAATGGGACTTTTGGGTGTAAGTGCCTGCAATGACGAGGAACAATGGAAATATTTTATTGCCGTTTCCAGCTCAAAAACAAGTGACGAGTTTGAAGAATATACCGTGCCTGCGTCTGCCTGGGCAGTGTTTTCCGGAACGGGTACAAACCAATCCATACAGGAATTGGAGCAGCGGATTATAACAGAGTGGCTTCCGACCTCCGGATATGAGTATGCCAACGCCCCTGATCTTGAGGTTTACTTAAATCCAGATCCAAAGAATGCTAAATATGAGGTATGGATACCCGTAACAAAGAAAAAGAGATGACGAAGAGACTTATGGACGAGAAATTTACTTTATTTATGGAAACGGTGGACAATCGTTTCTGCAACTTTGTAAGCCAAATCAACGAGTATTTGACAGCAAATGGCTGTAAATGCGATATAAAACTGCAGAAAAGCGGCTATGTTGTTTCTTATGTGTTAAACAGCAAAAGGACTTTGGCAACATTTATATCCCGAAAAACGGGGATGAAGATTCGTATTTATCCTGAACATATAGGGGAATACCAGAACTTTCTTGATACACTGCCCGAAAAGGCTAAAAAGGAAATCAAGAAAGCGTCCGTCTGCAAACGGCTGATTCATCCGGATGACTGTAATCCGAAATGTATCATGGGATATACTTTTATACTGGATGGTGAGCAGTATCAGAAATGCCGTTACATGGCGTTTCAGCTTACCTTGAGCGAGGAAAACAATCCGTATATCAAACAGTTTTTAGAGAAAGAATTATAGTATAAAGACCGCATCAGACGTCTGATCTAAGACAGTCGATGCGGTCTTTTTTGAGGTCATATCCTTACCGGGAAGATGTATGTTCTTTTTTTAGATTTTTCTGTGCCGTAGAAAGCATCAGTTTGATTCGGTTCAGCTGGTTGACTTCACTTGCGCCCGGGTCGTAATCGATGGCTACGATATTGGCAAGCGGATGCTGTTTGCGCAGTTCTTTGATTACGCCTTTTCCGACGACATGGTTCGGAAGACAGCCAAAAGGTTGTGTGCATACGATATTATTGGTTCCGGTATGTATCAGTTCTAACATTTCTCCCGTTAAAAACCAGCCTTCCCCCGTCTGATTGCCTAAGGATACGATATCTTTAGCATAGCCTGCAAGCTCGGAAATAGATGCGGGCGGTTCAAAACGGCTGCTTTTTTCAAATTCATCCCTGGCGGCAGAACGCAGCCATTCAAAAAAACGAATGCCAAGATTGGCGTTTCTGGCGGCTTTTTTTTGTTTACCTAGGTATTTTACCTGGAAATTCTGATTGTAAAACGTATAGAGTAAAAAGTCTGTCAGATCCGGAACGACAGCTTCCGCCCCTTCGGCTTCCAATAATTCTACCAGATAATTATTGGCGGCTGGCAGGAATTTCACAAGGATTTCACCGACGATGCCAACCTTTGGTTTTTTTGCGTCTATAAGAGGAATTCGATCAAAATCCCGGATAATTTCCCGGCAGATCTTTTTGTATTTCCGATGGGACAGTATTTTACTCTGGGAAAGAAAAGCGACGACTTGTTCTTTCCATTTCTCATGCAGCGCATTGGCAGAACCGGGTACGGCTTCATAGGGTCTTGTGCGGTAAAGACAGCGCATAAAAATATCTCCGAAAATCAGCGCATAAAGTCCGTGCTGCAACAGCGTCGGCGTAAGGCGGAATCCGGGATTTTTTTCAAACCCGCTCAAATTGATTGAAATCACCGGGACATCCGGATAGCCGGCTTTCTCCAACGCGCGTCGGATAAATCCGATATAATTGGAAGCGCGGCAGCCGCCTCCTGTCTGAGAGATCAATACGGCAGTTTTTGACATATCGTATTGTCCGGAGAGCACGGCGTTCATAATCTGTCCGACAACGATCAGAGAAGGATAACAGGCGTCGTTGTTGACATATTTCAATCCGACATCGACCGCTGTCCGGTTGTCATTGCCAAGGACCGCCATACGGTAGCCTGCCGCTGCAAAAGCGGGTTCTAACAGATCAAAATGAATCGGCGACATCTGCGGACAGAGAATCGTGTATTCTTTGCGCATCGTTTCCGTAAATATCACACGTTTATAACTGGAGGGTGCGATCGTCCGCTTTTTACTTCCCTGCTTTTTTTCCCGTACGCGGATTGCCGCCAGCAAAGAACGGATCCGAATGCGTGCGGCGCCCAGGTTATTGACTTCGTCGATTTTCAAACACGTGTAGATTTTTCCGGACTTGCTTAAAATATCGTTTACACAGTCGGTTGTGATCGCATCCAGGCCGCAGCCGAAGGAATTGAGCTGGATCAGGTCCAGGTGATCCTGTGTTTTCACAAAGTTGGCGGCTGCATAAAGCCTGGAGTGGTACATCCACTGATCCATGACAATAAGCGGTCTCTCCGGCTGTTTTAAATGAGAAATGGAATCTTCGGTTAAAACGGCAAGCCCATAGGAAGTGATCAGTTCCGGTATCCCGTGGTTGATTTCCGGGTCTGCGTGATAGGGGCGTCCGGCGAGGACGATCCCACGTTTTTTGGATTGTTTCAGGTATTCCAATACTTCTTCGCCTTTGCGGCAGATATCGTTTCTTACGGCGGTAAGTTCCTTCCATCCTGCCTTTACGGCAGAACGGATTTCCGGTTCTGGTATCTGAAATTCTTTCCGAAACGTATGAACCAGCTGTTGCTCCAGCGCGTCATAATTGCCGAAATTCATAAACGGACTTAAAAAACGCACTTCGCCGGATGTAATGGCGTCTACGTTGTTTTTGATATTTTCTGCGTAGGACGTAACGATCGGGCAGTTAAAATGATTGTTGGAATCGGGAAATTCATTTCGTTCATAGGGAATGCCCGGATAAAAAATAAAATCCGCTTTTTTATCGATCAGCCAGGATACGTGGCCGTGCGCCAGTTTTGCCGGATAACATTCCGATTCGCTGGGAATGGAATCGATGCCCATTTCATAAATCCTGCGGGAAGACGGCGGAGAGAGCAGTACCCTAAATTTTAACGACCGAAAAAAGACGGCCCAGAACGGATAGTTTTCGTACATATTTAATACTCTCGGCAGTCCTGCCGTGCCACGGATAGCTTCTTCTTTGGACAAAGGCGGATAATCAAAGATCCGGCGGTTTTTATAGGCAAAGAGATTCGGAACGTCTTCTTTTTTCTTTTCTTCCCCCAGTCCGCGCTCGCAACGGTTTCCGGTAATATAACTGCGTCCGCCGGAAAAATGGTTGACGGTCAGCAGGCAGTGGTTGGTACATTTTTGGCAGCGCGTCAGTTCCGTTTCAAATGTCAGCGCATGGATTTCTTCTATAGAGAGCATGGAGCTTGCGGGATTGTCGGCAAATCGTTCTTTTGCAATCAAGGCTGCGCCGAACGCCCCCATAATGCCTGCGATATCCGGGCGTATGACATCGCAGCCTGAGATTTTCTCAAAGCTGCGCAGTACGGCGTCGTTATAAAATGTGCCGCCCTGTACGACGATGTTTTGACCCAGTTCGGAAGCGTCGGAGAGCTTGATTACTTTAAACAGAGCATTTTTAATCACCGAATAGGCAAGCCCGGAAGAAATATCCGCAACCAGAGCGCCTTCTTTCTGCGCCTGTTTGACTTTGGAATTCATAAATACGGTGCAGCGCGTACCAAGATCGATGGGGTGCTTGGCAAAGAGCGCTTCTTTGGCAAAATCCTGTACGGAATAATTGAGCGATTTGGCGAACGTTTCGATAAAGGAACCGCAGCCTGAGGAACATGCCTCGTTTAACTGTACGCTGTCGATCGTCTGGTTTTTAATACGGATACATTTCATATCCTGTCCGCCGATGTCTAAAATGCAGTCTACCTCGGGATTAAAGAAAGCGGCGGCATAGTAATGCGCAACGGTTTCCACTTCCCCCTCATCCAAAAGCAGGGCTGATTTTAAGAGCGCTTCTCCGTATCCGGTAGAACAGGAGTGTACGATTTTTGCATCATCCGGAAGCAGGGAATAGATTTCTTTGACCGCGCCAAGCGCTGTGGCAAGGGGGCTTCCGTTGTTGTTGCTGTAAAAAGAGTACAGCAGGGAGCCTTCTTCACCAATCAGTGCGATTTTTGTCGTTGTGGAGCCGGCGTCGATTCCAAGATAGCAGTTTCCGCGGTAGGAAGCTAAGTCTGCCGTCTTTATGTGATGATCGGAATGCCTGTTTAAAAATTCGTTGTAAGATGCCCGGTCGTCAAATAAAGGTTCCAATCTGGCTACTTCAAATTCCATTTTCAGGTCCGAAGCAAGCGTTTCTTTTAGTTGATGCAAAGATGTGACCGAATCTTCTCTGCAGTTTAGGGCGGAACCGATGGCTGCAAATAGGTGGGAATATTCCGGTTCTATGGTATGTGCTTCATCCAGCTTTAACGTGCGGATAAATGCGGCTTTCAGTTCCGAAAGAAAGTGAAGCGGACCGCCTAAGAATGCAACATGGCCGCGGATTGGCTTGCCGCAGGCAAGACCGCTGATGGTCTGATTGACCACTGCCTGAAAAATAGAAGCGGAAAGATCTTCTCTGGTCGCGCCTTCATTGATCAGCGGCTGTATGTCCGTTTTGGCGAAGACGCCGCAGCGGGCAGCAATCGGGTAAATTTCCTGATACTGTCTGGCGTATTCGTTCAATCCGGCGGCATCCGTCTGGATCAGGGACGCCATCTGATCGATAAACGAACCTGTGCCGCCGGCGCAGATCCCGTTCATACGCTGTTCTACATTTCCGTTTTCAAAATAAATAATCTTTGCGTCTTCGCCGCCCAGTTCGATTGCCACATCCGTCTGCGGCGCGTAGTAATTCAGGGCGGACGAGACGGAAACGACTTCCTGAACAAAAGGGACGTTTATATGTTCTGCGAGCGCAAGACCTCCGGAGCCTGTGATAACGGGGCAGACAGCCAGGTCGCCCAGGCGGCTGCAGGCATCTGTGATCAGAGCGGCAAGTGTTTCCTGAATGTTGGCAAAATGACGTTTATAGTCTGAAAACAGCAGCCTGTTGTCAGCGTCTAAAACAGCGACTTTTACCGTGGTAGAACCGATATCAATTCCAAGTTTATGCAAATTATTTTTTCCCATAACAATCACCCGTATCATTTTATTCTTGCCGGAAAGTATCCGGTCATTTCTTATTTAAATGGCGTCTGCTTTGCAAACAAACTGTATTATACGACAGCAAATGACAAAAAACAAATAAATTTTTTAGAAACTTTGCGCAAAATTTCCTTAGCAGGAAACGGGAACCAGACGGCGGGGTTGAGAATATACTACTGTAACGATCTTATTTTGGAGTTTATGATGGAATGTAGAGGAATTATTCATGTGGTAAGAGAAGGCGATACGCTTTATACGTTAAGCAGGAAGTATCATGTGCCTCTGCCGCAGGTCATGTATGCAAATCCTTTTGTGGATATTTATAATCTTCAGGCGGGCGATGAGATTTGTATTCCGGTATCCTTAAAAGACGGTATGAATGACGGGAAATAAAAAAATAAATATAAAAGTTTTCTAAAAATAATGTAAATTCATACAAAGAATCCGGTCCGCCTTTTGTCTTTCTTTTCCGATGCATTGACAAAGCATCTGCAAAAAATTATAATGCTTTTAAAATAAGAAAAAAAAGGGCGGATACGGAATGAATCATTTGCTGAATAAACTGGAACGAAAACTGGGCAGGCATGCCATACCAAATCTCATCCTGTGGCTGTTGGCAGGATATGCGATCGGATTTACCCTGGTGTATACCGCGCCGGAGGTTCTTTCTCTTATGACGTTAGAACCGTATTATATTCTGCGGGGACAGGTCTGGAGACTGATCACATGGGTTTTGATGCCTCCGGATACCAGCCTGCTGTTTGCCGTGATTATGATGCTGTTTTATTATCAGCTGGGGCAGTCCTTAGAGCGGACCTGGGGATCGTTTCGGTTTAACGTTTATATTTTCGGCGGTATTCTCTTTACCGTGATCGGCGCATTTGTATTGTACGGGATCTTTTATGCGTTAAACGGCATTCCGGTTACGGGGATGGGAGCTTTCTTTACAACCAATTATATCAATATGTCGATTTTCCTTGCGTTTGCCGTGTGCTATCCAAACATGCAGGTGTACCTGTATTTTATCGTACCGGTGAAGATGAAATGGCTCGCCGTCGTATATGGGGGGCTGATCGTATTCAGCCTGATCCAGACGAACTGGGCGGGAGCGGTGGCAATTATCAGTTCGCTGCTTAATTTTCTGGTATTTTATGTTTCGACCAGGGATTTTCATCGGATTTCTCCAAAAGAAATCCACAGGAGACAGGCATTTAAAAGCCAGATGCGCCAGTCGGCGCCGCGGCCCGGCATTACAAAACATAAATGCGCGATTTGCGGCAGGACGGAAAAAGACGATCCGGCGCTGGAATTTCGCTTTTGCTCCAAATGCGAAGGAAATTACGAATACTGTCAGGATCATCTGTTTTCGCATCAGCATGTCCGCAAAAGCTGAAAAGAGAAGGGATGAGGGATGAAAGATACGATTTTACTGTTTGAATCCAGGGATTTGTGCTATGAATCCAACCGGTATTTTACAGGCTGTCTGGAAGATGCCTTTGAACGAATGGGCTATCGGACGCAAGTCTGCGATCTTTCGGTACATATGGAAGAACAACTGGAGGAACTTTTGCTGCGGCAGGAAACGTATGTCGCGGCGATTGATTTTAATTCGCTGCTGCCGCGGCTGGAGCTGGAGGATCATACGCCTTATCTCCAGGCGTTTTGCGTTCCGTTTTTTAATTATCTGGTGGATCATCCGCTGTATCACCATGCGGCGTTAAAACGCAGTTTTCCGGCGTATTCGGTGATCTGCATCGACCGATGCCACCAGGAGTATGTCCGGACCTGTTATCCGCATATCAAACAAGCGGTCTGTCTGCCCCTGGGGGCGATGCAGGCAGTTACGGAGAGAAGTTTTGGTCAAAAGAGGCTGGAACTTCTTTTTTTGGGAACTTATGAGCCGGAGCGTGCGTTATATGAAGAACTGGACGAATATCTTCCCGCGCAGAAAAAAGAGATTGTATCTTTGATTGAGCGGATGGAAGCAGATGCGGAGCTGACGCAGGAAGCGGCGCTTGCGGAGTATCTGAACGAGAAGAATGAAATCCTTGACAGAGAAGCATTTGTCCGCAGGTTAAACCGGGATTATCTTGCGGACAAATATCTGCGGAACCTTAGAAGAAAACAGGCGGTGCTTGCGGCATGCAGAGCCGAGGTGCCGTTTACTTTATACGGGCACGGCTGGGAGCTTGTCAAAGAACTGTCCGGGCAGCGGATTTGTGTCTGCCCGGGCGTGGGATTTGCCGCTTCCCTTCAGGTGATGGCGGATGCCAAAATGCTGCTCAATTCAACGCCGGGGTTTCATGGAGGGCTGCATGACCGGGTGTATTCTGCCATGATTAACCGTACCGCCTGCTTTACGGAAAAAAGCGGATTTGCAGAACGTGTGCTTGTTGACAAAACGGAGGCGGTACTGTACGATCCCTGCCGCATGGATACTCTGCCGGAACAGATTGCATCTCTTTATGAAAATCAGACGGTTCTGGAAGCGATTGCAGATAGGGCGTACCAAAAAGCGCACAGAGAACATACGTGGCAGAGGCGTGCGGAAAAACTTGTGAAATATTTTTAGTTTTTTTAATAAAAAGTTTATTGACTTTTGTTTTTTTCAGTGATAACATTTCCTGCAATCGTTCGTTTACCTGAAAATGGAAAAGGACATCAGACAGGGAGGAAGTGCTACATGATAAAAATATTCAAAAATATGATTCCTTACTGGCGTACCATATCGGTTATCGTCCTGCTGCTAATGGTGCAGGCATTCTGCGATCTGGCGCTGCCCCAGTATACATCGGATATTATCGATGTGGGGATCATAAACGGCGGCGTTTCCCATATTCTGCCGCAGAAGATCAGAGAGGAAGAGTTTGAGAGCGCAAAGCTTTTTATGTCCGAAGAGGAGAAAAAAGCGTTTGAGCGCAGCTACACGCTTGCAGGAGACGGCGTTTATGTGCGCAGCGTAGAAGAAGAGCAGGCGCTTGAGGAACTGGATCAAACGCTGTTAATGCCGATTTTGCTCCGCTCTTATGTAAAGAACGGGCAGGCACAAGAGGATATGCCCAGGCTTTCTCAGGAGGAAATGGAACAAATGAGCGCGTCGGTCGGCGACAATACGCTGTTATCTATGGGGATTGCATATGCGAAAGCGTGCGAAGCGGAAGCAGGCGTAGACGTGGACAAACGGCAGATGGATTATCTTTGGAGCGAAGGCGGCAAAATGTTTTTGATGGCGATGCTGATGCTCTTAGCGTCCGTCGGCATCGGTTACCTGGCGTCTAAAGTCGGCGCCGGCATCGGCCAGGGGCTGAGAAGTTCGATTTTTCAGAAAGTAGTGAGTTTTTCCAATTCCGAGATGGACCGGTTTTCTACGGCGTCGTTAATTACCAGAAGCACAAACGATATACAGCAGATACAAATGGTGACGGCAATTCTTCTGCGTATGATTTTGTATGCGCCCATCATCGGCATCGGAGGGATTTATAAAGTGGCGCAGACCGGCGCCGGCATGGGATGGATCATTGCGCTGGCGGTAATCGTGATCGTAGGGTTTGTGCTGTTGCTGGTTTCCGTAGCGATGCCCAAATTTAAAATGATGCAGAAGTTAGTGGACGGCTTGAATCTGGTATCTCGTGAGATCTTAACGGGCTTATCCGTCATCCGGGCGTTCGGAAGAGAAAAAAGAGAGGAAGAACGCTTTGATGCGGCAAATCGAAGTTTGATGAAAACACAGTTGTTTACCAACCGAGTGATGAATCTGATGATGCCGGGGATGATGTTTGTCATGTACGGCGTGACGCTTTTGATCGTCTGGGTATCTGCTCACCGGATCGATGCCGGCACGCTTCAGGTAGGGGCGATGACGGCGTTTATCACTTACGCAATGCAGATCGTTATGTCGTTTCTGATGCTGACGATGATGTCGATTATGCTGCCGCGGGCTGGCGTTGCCGCAGAACGGATCGACGAGGTTTTAACTACGGAGGTTTCCATAGAAGAACCGAAACAGCCCCGGACGCTGACGAAGCATCAGGGCGTCGTTTCGTTTTCTCACGTATACTTCCGTTACCGGGAAGCAAAAGAAGATGTATTGGAAGATATTGATTTTACGGCAAGACCGGGAGAAGTGACCGCCATTATCGGAAGTACCGGATGCGGAAAGTCCACGCTGGTCAATCTGCTTCCGCGGTTTTACGATGTGACAGGCGGCAGCATTACGATCGACGGAGAAGATATCCGGACGCTGCCTTTAAAAGAGCTTCGGAATGAAATCGGATTTGTGCCGCAAAAGGGCGTTTTATTCTCCGGTACGATCGCTTCTAATCTGCGGTTTGGAAATTCGGATGCCGATGATACGCTGATTCGGGAAGCAGCCGAAATCGCCCAGGCTTCCGATTTTATTGAAGAAAAAAACGAAGGATATGAAAGCGCGATCGCCCAGGGCGGAAGCAATGTGTCCGGCGGGCAGAAGCAGCGTCTTGCAATTGCAAGAGCGATTGCCAAACAGCCCAGGATTTTTATTTTCGACGACAGTTTTTCCGCGCTGGATATGAAAACGGATGCGAAACTCCGCAAAGCTTTGGAACAGAAAGTAAAAGATTCTACCGTGATCATTGTAGCGCAGAGAATCAGTACGATTCTGAACGCCGATCAGATTCTGGTATTGGATGATGGGAAAATCGCAGGCAGGGGAACCCATGAGGAACTTCTTGCAGGTTGTGAAGTATACCGTCAGATTGCAAAGTCCCAGCTGTCTGCAAAAGAGCTTGGCATTGCGGAAGGAGAGGAGGAGCATCATGAGTGATCAAACATCATCGAATTTTAAGGCAGGCCGTCCGCGCAGAGGACCGGGCGGCGGTATGCACGGCGGCATGGTGCCGGGGGAAAAGGCAAAAGATTTCAAGGGTTCTTTTCGGAAATTATCGGCTTACATCGGAAGATATAAAATCGCAATTTTTATCGTGATGATACTGGCAGCCTGTTCTACCGTTTTTTCCGTTCTGGGTCCCAAAATTATGGGAAGGGCGACGACGGCGCTTTCCGAAGGACTGATGCGTAAAATCGCCGGAACTGGAGGCATTGATTTTGCACGGATCGGGAATATTCTGCTCTTTACGTTAGGCTTATATCTGACCAGTTCCGTTCTTTCCTTTTTCCAGGGATGGATTATGACGGGAATCACGCAGAAAGTCTGTTACCGGATGCGGAAAGAGATTTCGGAAAAAATCAACCGGATGCCCATGAAATATTTTGAGAGCCGCACATACGGGGAAGTGCTCTCAAGAATTACGAACGATGTCGATACGCTCGGGATGGGACTTAGCCAGAGCGTTACCATGATCATTACTTCACTGGCGACGCTGGCGGGAACGCTTGTGATGATGCTTTCCATATCCTGGATCATGACTTTGATCGCTCTGGTAATCCTGCCGGTTTCTGCTGTTTTGATTTCACTCGTCGTAAAGTTTTCACAGAAATATTTTAAAACGCAGCAGGAATATTTAGGGCATATCAACGGACAGGTGGAAGAAACGTATGGCGGACATCTTGTAGTAAAAGCATTTAATAAAGAAGAAGAGACGGTTCGTTCGTTTCAGGAAACGAATCGTGTGCTCTATGAATCGGCATGGAAATCCCAGTTTTTATCCGGTCTGATGCATCCGATTATGATTTTTGTAGGAAACTTAGGGTATGCCGGCGTGGCAATCTCCGGAGGGATATTGGCGATACGGGGGACGATCGGCATCGGGGATATTCAGGCGTTTATCCAATATGTCAGGAATTTTACCCAGCCGATCCAGCAGATCGCACAAGTAATCAATCAGGTTCAGTCCATGACGGCAGCGTCCGAGCGCGTGTTTGAATTTCTGGAAGAGGAAGAAGAGAGCCAGACGACGGAGCATCCGGCGTCTCTGGAAGGCCTTACGGGCAAAGTGGAGTTTGAACATGTCAGCTTTGGCTATCGGAAAGACCAGACGATTATCCATGATTTCTGTGCGGAAGTAAAACCCGGAGAAAAAATTGCGATCGTAGGTCCGACCGGAGCCGGAAAGACGACAATGGTAAAGCTTCTGATGCGTTTTTATGATGTGGATAGCGGCAGCATTAAAATCGACGGGAATGATTTAAGAGAATTTAACCGCAGAGAACTAAGAGATGCATTCGGGATGGTACTGCAGGATACGTGGCTGTTTCGGGGAAGCATTATGGAGAATATCCGTTACGGAAAATTAGACGCAACGGACGAAGAGGTGATCGCGGCGGCGAAAGCGGCGCATGCGCATCATTTTATCCAGACGCTGCCTGGAGGTTATGAAATGGAATTAAACGAAGATGCCAGCAACGTTTCCCAGGGGCAAAAGCAGCTGCTGACGATTGCACGCGCCATTTTAGCAGACAACAGAATCCTGATCTTAGACGAAGCAACGTCTTCTGTAGATACCAGAACGGAGCTGCGGATCCAGAAAGCGATGGATAACCTGATGAAAGGCAGAACGAGCTTTATCATTGCCCACAGGCTCTCGACGATCCGTGATGCGGATCTGATCCTTTTTATGAAAGACGGAGATATTGTGGAACAGGGAAATCATAAAGAACTGATGAAAAAGCAGGGCTATTATGCAGAACTTTACAATTCCCAGTTTGAAGAAGCATCATAAATTCGGATATACAGGCATAAAATGCAGTAATATTTCGGATACGGGCAGGAAACTATGAAACGTAGCGTATTATATTTTTTGGTGACTGCAGTTTATATGCTGGCATTTTTCTCTGACAAAATGCCGGTTCTGGCAAAAGAAAAAGAGACAACCATAAGGGAAGGCGAATTGTACGCCCGGTCAGCCGTGTTAATGGACGCTGACTCCGGGCGTATTTTATTTGAAAAAGAAGGGAACGTGCCCCTTCCCATGGCAAGTACGACTAAGATTATGACCTGCATCCTTGCGCTGGAAAACGGAAATTTGGAAGATGACGTGGAAGTTTCGGAGTATGCGGCTTCCATGCCGGATGTACAGCTTCATATCCGGGCAGGAGAGCAGTATCAGCTGAAACATCTGTTATATTCGCTGATGCTGGAATCGCATAATGATTCTGCCGTGGCAATTGCGGAACATATCGGCGGGAGCGTGGAAGGTTTTGCGGATATGATGAATCAAAAAGCAAAAGAGATCGGCTGTAAACAAACCTGTTTTATTACGCCGAACGGACTGGATGCCCAAAAAGAGATCGAAACACCGGACGGAAAAAAAGAGACCGTGATGCATTCCACAACGGCGGCGGACCTTGCGCGGATCATGAGTTACTGTATCAAAACATCGCCGAAACAGGCGGAGTTTCTTGAAATTACAAGGACGGATTCTTACAGTTTTTCCAATGCGGAAGGCTCAAGAAAATTTTCCTGCAGGAACCATAATGCATTTTTGCAGATGATGCAGGGAGCGCTTTCCGGCAAAACGGGATTTACCGGCAAAGCCGGGTATTGCTATGTCGGGGCGCTTAAGCGGGACGGTAGGACGTTTGTCGCTGCCCTTTTGGCTTGCGGCTGGCCCAATCATAAAACGTATAAATGGTCGGATACGAAAAAACTGATGAAATACGGGCTGTCCAATTTTGAGAAACAGGATCTGTCGGAAGATGCGGTATCCGGGGAATGGCTGAAAGCAATCCCGGTTGCAGACGCGCAGAGCAGCCGGCTGTATGAATCGACTGCCGTAGACGTCTATATCAAAGACGACAGTAAGGCGCCTGTACTGCTGATGAAACAGGGGGAGCGCGCGCAGGTATCCTGTGAAGTCAAACAGGAGCTGACGGCTCCGGTAGCAAAGGACCAGGAAGTCGGGACGATCCGGTATCAGCTGGACGGGGAAGTCTTATGGGAAAGGAAGATCTGCACGTCCAAAGAACTCAAAAAAAGGGATTACATCTGGTTTTTTAAGATGGCGGCAGCCAATTTTGTACTTTAAGAAAGCGGATGCAGAGTTTTCTACACACGTTATGGTCTGCTTTTGCGAAAGTTTTACCGCAGAACTATGAACAGAGTTTGAACTTTGTTAAAAAATCCGTAAAAACTATTGAAAATTTAAGAAAAACAATATACAATTACCTCTGGACAATTTTTAAAATTTAAAAAAATAGATGGAGGGCAAAAAATGAGCAGTAGCAACAACAGCTTGGCAATGCAGCGTATTGTTAAGTTACTTGACGAGAACAGTTTCATGGAAGTCGGATCTCTCGTCACAGCAAGAAGTACAGATTTTAATTTGTCAAACACGGATACACCTTCCGACGGCGTGATCATCGGGCATGGACTGATCGGCGGCAGCCTGGTATTTATTTACAGTCAGGATGCTTCCGTACTGAACGGAACCATAGGCGAGATGCATGCAAAGAAAATCGCTTCCGTCTATGACATGGCGATGAAGATGGGGGCGCCGGTGATCGGATTTTTGGACTGTGCCGGGATTCGTCTGCAGGAGTCTGTAGACGCGTTAAACGGATTGGGACAGATTTATCTGAAAGAGGCGGAAGCTTCCGGAGTGATTCCGCAGATTTCGGCGGTATTCGGAACTTGCGGCGGCGGACTTACGGCAGTGCCGGCAATGTGTGATTTTAATTTCATTGAGTCCTCAAAAGGCAGGATGTTTGTCAATGCTCCGAATACGATTCCGGGCAATCGTGCGGACAAATGCGATACGTCTGCGGCAGAATACCAGTCCAAAGAGACCGGCTGCGTAGACGGCGTCGGAACGGAAGACGAGATTTTAAGCTCCATCCGGGATTTGATCAGCGTGCTTCCGGATAATAACGGAACGGGCGGCCTGACGGAACCGTGCGAAGATGACTTAAACCGCGCCTGTGAAAATCTTTCCGGCATGAAAGGCGATCCACGTTATGTATTCAGTGAAATTGCAGACGATCATGTATTTGTCGAGACAAAAAAAGATTATGCAAAAGATATGGTGACGGGATTGATCCGTCTGAACGGGACAACCGTCGGAGTAGTTGCGAACGGTACCGAAGTATACGACGAAGAAGGCAAAAAGACAGAAGAATTTGCAAATGTGTTAAGCGCGAGGGGCTGTCAGAAAGCGGCGGAATTTGTAAGTTTCTGCGATGCGTTTGACATACCGGTATTATCCGTTACAAACGTAAAGGGATACAAGGCGAGCGTATGTTCCGAGAACAATCTTGCAAAAGCAATGGCGAAACTTACGTATGCGTTTTCTTCTGCAAGCGTGCCGAAAGTAAACCTGATCGTAGGCGAAGCATACGGAAGCGCTTATGTCACGATGAACTCCAAGTCCATCGGCGCGGATTTGGTTTACGCATGGCCGGACGCTAAAATCGGCATGATGGAAGCGGAGCTTGCGGCTAAGATTATGTATGCGGATGAAAGCGCAGACGTGATCCGTGAGAAAGCCAAAGAATACGATGCCTTACAGTCAAGCGTACTTTCTGCTGCAAGGAGAGGTTATGTGGATTTGATCATTGAACCTGAGACGACCAGAAAATATTTAGTGGCAGCATTTGAGATGCTCTATACGAAAAGTGTTTCTGAGTCTCCAAAAAAGCATGGTACAAAATAATAGAAAGGTGAAGTTTCATGAAGAAAAAATTAGTTCTGATTGCCGCCATGTGCTTCATGCTCCTTGGTCTGGCAGCATGTGGACAAACGGATCCTGCATCAGTAGATTATAACGGCCATTCCTATGAAGAACTTCAGTCAAACTGTCAGGGGACAGTGCAGACATTGGCATATATGTCAGAAGAGGACAAGATGTATTATCAGCAGAATGGTGCAGAGACTGTTGTAAATCTGATCAACAAATGGGATGATGCCGTTGCAGAATTTGGTTCTTTTGTTGATTTCGGTGATTTTGAGATTACAAAATCCGGTAAGACTTTAACGGCAGCGCAGACACTTCATATGGAAAAACGCGATATGATTCTGACTTATGTGTATACATATCATTCCATGGAAGTGGAGGATATTACGGTAGACGGCGTATACAGCATAGGAGAGAAGATGTCTACCGCGCTGATGAATACGGTTATGGGAATTTCAATTGTATTCGGCGTCCTGATCATTATCTGCTTATTGATCTGCTGCTTTAATATTTTCCCGTATCTGGAGAAAAAGAAAGCGGCGAAAGCGGCTCCGAAAGAAGACGTTGTTTCTCAGATTGAGGCGCGGGAAGAGCAGCAGGCAGTTGAGACGGACGACGGCGAATTGATCGCAGTTATCGCTGCAGCGATTGCAGCGTCAGAAGGTACTTCTGCAGACGGATTTGTAGTGCGTTCGATCCGCAGAAGATAAGATTGAATGAAAATTTTAGGAGGATGATTTTAATGAAAAATTATACAATTACCGTGAATGGAAATGTTTATGATGTTACTGTAGAAGAGAATGGAAGCACAGGCGCGGCTCCTGTGGCAAGAAAAATGGCAGCGGCTCCAAAGGCAGCTCCGGCAGCGGCTCCAAAGGCAGCAGCAACGGCGGCAGGTGCCGGCAGCATTAAGATCGAAGCAAAAGCAGCCGGAAAAGTATTCAAAATCGAAGCCGGCGTAGGAACGGCAGTGAAAAAAGGCGATACGGTCCTGATTTTAGAGGTTATGAAAATGGAGACGCCCGTCGTTGCGACAGAAGACGGCACAGTGGCAAGCATCGATGTTGCCGTTGGAGATCAGGTAGAATCAGGAGCGTTGTTAGCGACATTAAACAATTAATCAGGAGGTTGAAAGACAATGTCATATATTCTCGATACAATGGGGAATCTCCTGCATCAGACGGCTTTTTTGAATCTGACCTGGGGAAATTACCTCATGATCGCGGTGGCCTGCGTATTTTTGTACCTGGCGATCGCAAGGGGCTATGAGCCATTACTGCTGGTTCCGATTGCGTTTGGCATGCTTCTGGTTAATATTTATCCGGATATCATGGTAAGCCCGGAAGAGTCCAGTAATGGTATCGGCGGTTTACTTCACTATTTTTATTTGATGGACGAATGGTCGATTTTGCCGTCCCTGATCTTTTTAGGGGTAGGGGCGATGACCGATTTTGGTCCGTTGATTGCAAATCCAATCAGCTTCCTGCTTGGTGCGGCGGCACAGTTTGGTATTTTCGGGGCATATCTGCTTGCCATTTTAATGGGATTCAATGACAAGGCTGCTGCGGCAGTATCCATTATCGGCGGTGCAGACGGTCCGACCTCTATATTCCTTGCCGGAAAACTGGGACAGACGGGTCTGATGGGACCGATTGCAGTTGCAGCATATTCGTACATGGCATTGGTTCCGATCATCCAGCCTCCGGTTATGAAGGCTTTGACTACGAAAAAGGAACGTGCGATCGTGATGGAAAACTTAAGACCGGTTTCCAAACTGGAGAAGATTTTGTTCCCGATCGTCGTTACAATCGTCGTATGTATGATTCTTCCGACAACGGCTCCGTTGGTAGGTATGCTGATGTTAGGAAACTTATTCCGTGAGTCCGGCGTGGTGCGCCAGCTTCAGGATACGGCTTCCAATGCATTGATGTACATAGTAGTTATTCTGCTTGGTACATCCGTAGGCGCGACGACAAGCGCGGAAGCATTTTTAAATATCAGTACGATCAAAATCGTGATCCTTGGCCTGGTTGCGTTTGTATTCGGTACGGCAGCCGGCGTAATATTCGGTAAAATATTGTGTGTATTGACAAAAGGAAAGATCAATCCGCTGATCGGTTCCGCCGGCGTTTCCGCGGTTCCGATGGCTGCCCGTGTTTCACAGAAAGTCGGAGCAGACGAAGATCCGACCAATTTCCTGCTTATGCATGCAATGGGACCGAACGTTGCCGGAGTAATCGGTACGGCTGTGGCAGCCGGCGTATTTATGGCAATCTTTGGGATATAACAGAATACACTCAGCGCTCGCTGAACTTTTCTGTGCCGGATGAGGCGGGAGTTTGAGCGTGCGCCAATAATTCAGGAGGATAGAATCATATGTCAGAAGCGACAAAAAAACCGTTAAAAATAACCGAAACAATCTTACGTGATGCGCATCAGTCTCTGATTGCAACAAGAATGACGACAGAGCAGATGCTTCCTATCATTGATAAAATGGATCAGGTCGGCTACCATGCAGTAGAGTGCTGGGGCGGCGCGACGTTCGACGCTTCCCTTCGTTTCTTAAAAGAAGATCCGTGGGAGCGGCTGCGTAAATTAAGGGCAGGATTTAAACATACAAAACTGCAGATGTTATTCCGTGGACAAAATATCCTGGGATACCGTCCGTATGCAGACGATGTGGTAGAATATTTCGTACAGAAGTCGATCGCAAACGGAATCGATATTATCCGTATTTTCGACTGCTTAAACGACCTTCGCAACTTACAGACGGCAGTTACTGCCTGCAATAAAGAAAAAGGACATGCGCAGGTTGCGCTTTCTTATACCTTAGGCGATGCGTATACGCTGGAGTATTGGACCGGCATTGCAAAGAAGATTGAAGAAATGGGCGCGAATTCCATCTGTATCAAGGATATGGCGGGACTTTTGGTTCCGGTGGAAGCGACGAAACTGATGAAAGCGTTAAAAGCCGCGACTTCCCTTCCGATTGAACTGCATACGCATTATACGTCCGGCGTAGCTTCTATGACCTGCATGAAAGCGATCGAAGCGGGCTGCGATATTATCGATACGGCAATGTCTCCGTTTGCTCTTGGAACCAGCCAGCCGGCAACGGAAGTTATGGTAGAGGCGTTTAAAGGAACGGAATACGATACGGGCCTGGATCAGAACCTGCTTGCCGAAATCGCGGATTATTTCCGTCCGCTGCGAGAGGAAGCATTGGAGAGCGGCCTGATGAACCCGAAGGTACTCGGCGTCAATATTAAAACGTTATTGTATCAGGTACCGGGCGGTATGTTATCGAACATGGTATCACAGTTAAAAGAGCAGAATGCGGAAGATAAATACGAAGAAGTATTAAAGGAAATTCCAAGAGTCCGCAAAGACCTTGGCGAGCCGCCTCTTGTAACGCCGTCTTCCCAGATCGTCGGTACGCAGGCCGTATTTAACGTATTGATGGGCGAGCGTTATAAAGTTGCAACCAAAGAGACGAAAGACGTACTTCTCGGCAAATACGGACAGACGGTAAAACCGTTTAACCCGGAAGTGGTCGATAAAGTGCTTGGAGAAGATAAAAAGAACGCAATTACCTGCAGGTATGCAGATCTTTTAGAGCCGGAACTGCATAAGATCGAAGCAGAGATGAAGCAGTGGAAACAGCAGGATGAGGATGTATTATCCTATGCGCTGTTCCCGCAGGTTGCTACCGATTTCTTCAAATATCGCGAAGCACAGCAGAAGGGTGTAGACGCATCCGTTGCGGATACGAAAAACGGAGCCTATCCGGTATAAATTCAGATCAGAAAACAAAACAGAAGTCAGGCATATCAAACGATATGTCCGGCTTCTTTTTTTTATAAAGCATCGGAAGTGACAGAACACGAGAAAAACTTCCTGCGCGGAAGTTTCTTGTGTTGACAAAAATTGTTCTTTGGTTCTATAATAAGATTATGTAGTTTTCACAAAATTTGGTGAATGGAATCAACTATTTTGTGCAAAATCCATAAAAGGAGGATGGGATATGAAAGTGAACTGTAAAAAAATGTTTTGTTTCTTTCTGGTATGTTTTCTGATGGTTTCTTCTGTTCCGACAGCAGGAAACCGCGTATGGGCGCAGGAAGAGGTGACGGATGTCAATTATGAGATCTATCCGGTTCCAAGAAATCTGGTGTATCAGGAAGATAACGAGACGATGGAGCTGCAAGATGCACCGAATCTGGTTTTGGAAAACGGAATCGATGAAGCCACAAAAAACAGGCTGCATGAAATACTGGCGCTGAAAGGCATAACAGGCAGCGCTTCCGACGCGCTTGTTTCCGGAAAACCAATATTCTCGTAGGCGTCAAAGACTCCGGCGGGGCGGCAGACAGCTGGTTTGACGAGAACGTTACGTACGAAGCAGGCCATTTTGACCGGGTAGATGCTTATGTATTGGCGATCCAGGACGATGTGATCGCGGTTTTGGGAAAAGATACGGACGCCGCGTTTTATGGACTCAGTACGTTAAAGCTGATCGTAGAACAGACGAAAGACCGCTCGATCCGCAAGCTTCAGGTGGACGATTATGCATCCGGACAGTACCGGGGATTTATCGAAGGGTATTACGGCATCCCATGGTCTGTGGAGGATCGGATCAGCCTGATGAAGTTCGGCGGGGACTTTAAGATGAATATCTATATTTTCGCTCCGAAAGACGATCCTTACCATAACAGCAGGTGGAGAGAAGAATATCCTGAGGAGCAGCTGAACGATATCAAACGAATGGTAGATGCCGGCGCGGCTGCAAAATGCCGCTTTGCATGGGCAATCCATCCGTTTATGAACGATCCGATCACGCTTGAGGATTATGAAGAGGGACTGGAAGCGATTCAGAACAAATTTGAGAGCCTGTATGAAGCGGGCGTACGGCAGTTTGTCATTTCGGCAGACGATGCCGGCAGTAATGCGCAGCTGCAGGCAAATCTCTGCAGAGATATGTCCAGATGGGTGAAAGAGCATGAGGGCTGTTATAATCTCTGCTTTGTACCGATGATGTATTGTACGGGTACGCAGAATTGGGGATACGGCATCTCGCTTTCCAATTATTATAACTATTTTAAAGGAGAAGATTTTAATGACGTTGAGATCATGTGGACCGGTGAATCCGTATGTTCTCAGGCGAATCAAACGACCTGCAATAATTTCAGAAACCTTTCGTCGAAGGATCCGTTTTTGTGGATGAACTGGCCGGTAAACGATGTCAACCACTCCCGTCTTGTGATGGGTCCTGCGGAAAACGGGATTTATCAGCAGAATCTGACCGGTTTTAAGGGGCTTGTGACAAATCCCTTAGAGCAGGCGGAAGCGTCGAAAACATCCTTGTTTGCAACGGCAGATTTTGCGTGGAATACGACCGATTTTTCCTGTTTTACCAGTTGGGAACATGGCTTTCAATATATTGAACCGCAGGCGATGCATGAACTCTGCAAGCATTTGACAAACCCAAGCCCGGGCGGCATTACGTCAATGGGGGAATCTACAGAACTGGAGCCTTTTATCACGGCGTTTACGACTGCATACGATAACGGGAACGGCACGGATTATGCAGAGGAAGCGGCTGCATTGATTGCAGAACTGCAAAAGATCGTAAAAGCGGCAGATGAGTTTCAGGAAAAAGGCACAAATGCAAATCTTCAGGATGAAATGAAACCGTGGGTGGATTCCCTGCGCTATCTTTCCAAAGCCTGCATCGGCTTCATACAAACGGCGCAGGCATTAACCGCGCAGGATCCGGAAGCGGTAGCCGCGCATTATTTGAGCGCCGTCAATCATTACAAAGCGTCCCAGCGCTGTGAGGCGCCGCAGTTAAACGGAAGCATCATGGTGGAAGCCGGTGCAATGAAGATTATGCCGTTTGCAGAACGGATGAGCAATGCGGTAAAGGAAGGCGCCTTGGAGATATTTAACACCGAGTTTGGAGGCGGAGATGAAGTTACGGCACAACAGACATTGATCTACAGCGGTCTTGGCGCAGTGAGCCAAGGTAAGCTGGAGAATGCTACGGACGGCGAGGACGGTACGTTTGTATGGTTTAACACGAATGTATCTGCAGGCGCATATATTGGGCTGGACTTGGGAGATACCTATAAACTGGACCGGATCCGTATCCTTCAGGGCAAAGAGCCTACCCACGGCGATATTTTTTCAAACGGAATCTTAGAGTATTCTGTGGATAATGAGAACTGGGAGCAGATCGGTACGTATACGACGAACGACATTGAAGAAAATGTATTAGACCGGTCGCTTACGGCGCGTTATATCCGTTTACGGACACCTGTGGCAACCAATAAATGGTATGCCATCCGTGAATTTTCCGTTACGGTACGGCCGGTGGATGCGTTTGTTTATACAAATGCAGAGGCGTGCCGGGAATACCGTGCGGTCATAGACAAAACAGAGGCGTCCATAGAGGAAATTGCAGAAGAGATTACGCTTGGCAAGGGAGAATATATCGGTCTGGAGTTTCCTGCCGTAAGGGAGGTTACGTCTCTGACTGCAGAGTATACGAAGAAGGATCGGCTGGTATTGGAGAGCAGTTATAATGGATTCGACTGGGTTTCTGCGGGAAGCGGCGACGCAAGGTATATCCGCATAGTGAATAAAAACAGCGAACCGGTTACGTTTCGCATGACAGAGTTTTCGGTCAGATACCGGGAAGGAAGTAAAACGATTTTTTCGGATCCGGCAGGAACGCCCGGACATGAAGCGTTAAAGGCGAAAGACCAGTCTATTTTGACCGCATTTACGGCGGCGGCAGGGAACGGAAGCCTGACTTGGCGTATGCAGGCGGAAGCGGCGGATGAGCTTTATATTTTACAGGATGCCGGTCAGATTTCCAATGCAAAAGTACAGATCCGTACCAATACAAAAGCATGGGTGGATATCGGAACATTGAATAAGAGCCGGAACGTATTTGAGATTTATCCGTACGGTTTTGTCAATGAAGTGAGGATTACATGGGAAGATCACGGACCGACGATTTATGAAATTTATACAAAAGCCGGAGAACATACGAATGTAGAAACTTTGACGGCGGTTTTGGAATTTGCAAAAACACAGAAAAATGACGGGTTTACGGAAGAATCTTTTGCGGCATTCCAAAAAGCGCTTGCAGCGGCAGAAGAGGAATTGCAGAAACCCGATCTTACCGAAGAAGAAGCGGCAGAGGTATTAGAAGCGTTTTATGAGGCGGCGGCAAATCTCAAACCGAAAAAACAGGAAGAAGGCCCTGGGGAAAATCCAGGACAGAATCCGGATCCGGCACCGCCGACTGTTCCGGAATTAAAAATCGGAGATGCGGCAGTTCAAAAGAATTTAAAATACCGAGTCACAGATCCGGTGAAGAAAGAAGCAGCCGTATGCGGCGTCGATTCCAAAAAGAAAAAGAATACACTGACAACAGTTAAGATTCTTTCTACCGTTACGGTAAAAGGCATCCAATGTAAAGTGACGAGTATTGACGGCAAAGCATTTTCCGGTATGAAGAAGTTAAAGACGGTAACGATTGGAGGAAATGTCAGAACAATCGGAGCAAAAGCATTTTTTAAGGATAAGAATCTGAAAAAAATTGTCGTTAAGAGCAATTGTTTGGAAAAGGTAGCAAAAAACGCATTTAAAAAAGCGTCCACAAAAGGAACGATCAAGGTTCCGAAGAAGAAAAAGAATTATGTGAAACTGTTTAAGAAATGTACAAAAATGAAAGTAAAATAAAAGGCTGTCATAAGCAGTCCAACAGGCATCTATCCGCCGTCCGGTCATTTGAAATATGACCGGACGGCTTGTTTTTCGCGGTAGAATTTGTTATGATGATGCATATGTGAAATTTCGATAAGTAAGGAAGGTAAGAGTTCCGTTGGATACGGACAGGTAGACAGCATGGGAAAGGAAAGCGATCTGAGCAATCGGATCAATCAGAAATATGCCGGAATGAGCAAAGGGCAGAAGCGCTTGGCAGCCTATATCACGGATTACTACGATCAGGCGGTATTTCTGACGGCCGAGAAGCTGGGAGAAGCAGTGGGAGTCAGTGAATCGACGGTTGTCCGCTTTGCCTCAAGTCTCGGTTACAAAGGATATCCGGGTTTTCAAAGGGCATTGGAAGAGCTGGTGCAGAGAAAGTTAACGTCTGCTTCCCGCGGGGACGCTGCGTCGGTACGGATTCGTCAGCCGAAGGTTTTGGAGACGGTTCTAAAGTCCGATGCAGAAAATATTACGTCTACATTGGAGAGAATCGATCCTGCCGTATTTGAGCTGGCAGTAGATACGATCCTGCAGGCGAAGAATATCTATGTAATCGGAATCAGGAGCTGCGCGCCGCTTGCCGGTTTTTTTGCATTTTATTTAAATCTGATGTTTGAGCGTGTACACCTGCTCGGAACAAACAGCTTTAGCGAGATTTTAGAACAGATGGTTCGCATCGGAACAGAAGATGTGATCGTGGGTATCAGCTTTCCGCGGTATTCGATGCGGACGTTAAAAGCGATTGAATTTGCCAATCATCGAAACGCCAGGGTGATCACGCTGACAGACAGCGTACATTCCCCGATGAATCTTTATTCTTCCTGTAATCTGGTCGCTAACAGCGCGCTTGTGTCGATCGCGGATTCCCTGGTTGCGCCGCTGAGCGTGATCAATTCCCTGATCGTGGCATTGAGCATGAAAAAACCGAGGGAAGTTGCCGATACGCTGGAAACATTAGAACACGTATGGGGAGAGTACCAGGTGTATGAAACCGATGAGATCGATCCTGTGAGGGATTTTGTGCAGCCGTATGACTTTGGCAAAACAGGAGATTCTATATGAAGAACGTAATTGTAATCGGCGGCGGACCGGCTGGCATGTTTGCCGCGCTTTCGGCAGCGGAAAACGGTCATGCCGTCACTCTGCTGGAAAAAAATGAAAAACTGGGGAAAAAGCTCTTTATCACAGGAAAAGGAAGATGCAATCTTACAAATGCCGGAGACATGGACGCATTGTTCGGCAATGTCGTCACTAATCCGAAATTTTTGTACAGTGCGTTTTATGCCTGCGACAACCGCCGCGTGATCGAATTTTTTGAAAGACGCGGCATGCCTACAAAGACAGAGCGGGGCAATCGGGTCTTTCCGGTTTCCGATCATTCTTCGGATGTCATTGCCGTATTAAAACAGGCGCTTGCCCGGGCTGGCGTACAGGTCCGGCTGCATACCGAAGTATCCGAAATCCTGAAAGGAGAAGAAAAAATTACGGGCGTTTCCTTAAAAAACGGCAGAAACCTGCCGTGTGACGCCGTGGTTTTGGCGACGGGAGGATATTCCTACCAAAGTACGGGTTCCACCGGAGACGGTTATCTGTTTGCCGGGGCATGCGGGCATACGGTGACGGCGTTAAAACCGTCTTTAGTGCCGCTGACGGCAAAAGAGCCTTATGTGAAGCAGATGCAGGGGCTTTCTCTGAAGAATGTCGGCGTTACGATCCGCAGAGAACAAAAAGTCCTGTTTGAAGATTTCGGAGAAATGCTGTTTACGCATTTTGGAGTCAGCGGACCTTTGATCCTGCGTGCAAGCAGTCTGGTGGGAAAAGAATTAAACAGGCAGCCGCTTGCCATGGCGGTCGACTTAAAGCCCGCGCTAAACGAGCATCAGTTAGATCAGCGTCTGCTGCGGGAATTTGGCCAGAATAAAAATAAGCGGTTTAAAAATTCCGTACACGGACTGCTTCCTGCCAAAATGATTCCTGTGCTGATCGAGCTTTCGGGAATCGATCCAGATAAGAAAATCAATGAAATGACGAGACAGGAGCGCGGCGGGTTAATCACTTTGTTAAAGGCATTTCCCGTAACGTTAACGGGTATGCGGGATTTTAATGAAGCAATTATTACAAAAGGAGGGATTTCCGTAAAGGAAGTCAATCCTTCTACGATGGAATCAAAGAAACTTCCCGGTCTGTATTTTGCCGGAGAAGTATTGGATTTAGATGCCATGACAGGAGGATTTAACCTGCAGATCGCCTGGTCTACCGGGTATCTGGCAGGCTGCAGCATAAAATAAAAAGGAGCGGAGAAACAGGATGAATATTGCAATTGACGGTCCGGCAGGAGCCGGTAAAAGTACGATCGCCAGGAAACTGGCAGAAGAACTGGGGTATGTGTATGTTGATACCGGAGCGATGTATCGGGCGATGGCGCTTTTTTTTCTGGAGCAGGGCATTGCGGCATCGAACGAGCAGGAGATTTCCGCTGCTGCATCTTTGATTGATTTATCAATCCGATATCAGGACGGAGAACAGCAGGTTTTGTTAAACGGAGAAAACGTAAACGGAAAAATACGGACGGAAGAAGTGGGGAATATGGCTTCCGCCACAAGCGTGTATCCGGATGTGCGCCGGAAACTGGTAGCACTTCAGCAGAAATTAGCGTCCGATACAGACGTGATCATGGACGGCAGGGATATCGGAACATGCGTGCTTCCCAATGCGGAAGTAAAGATTTATCTGACGGCAAGTTCAGCCACCCGGGCAAAACGCCGTTATGACGAGCTTTGTGCAAAAGGGGAAACCTGTGATCTCAACGAGATCCGTCTTGATATTGAAGAAAGGGATGCGCGGGATATGAACAGGGAGACGTCCCCTCTGAAACAGGCAGAGGATGCGGTATTGGTAGATTCGTCTGATCTGACGGTGGAAGAAGTGGTAGAGACGATCCGCCGGATCTGCCGGAAGAACTATTCCATATAAAAAGAGGTAGCCAAATGCAGGTGACGTTAGCAAAAAGCGCCGGGTTCTGCTTCGGTGTAAAACGTGCGGTGGACCAGGTATATCAGGAAGCGGAGCACAGCCGCATGCCGGTATATACGTTCGGGCCGATCATCCACAATGAAACAGTTGTGAAAGATCTGGAAGAAAAGGGCGTATACGCGATCGGCGGAATCGAAGAATTAAAACATCTCCCCAAAGGAATCGTTGTGATCCGTTCCCACGGGGTTTCAAAGGAAATTTATGAGAAAATAGAGACGGAGGGGTTTCGGATCGTCGACGCTACGTGTCCGTTTGTTCTGAAAATCCACCGGTTTGCAGAAGATTACAGCAAAAAGGGTTATCATATCCTGATTATCGGAAATGCTTCCCATCCGGAAGTGGAAGGGATCAAAGGCTGGTCGGATCCTGCCGGGACAACCGTTTTGCAGTCGGCAGAAGAAGCCCGGAATTTTAAGCTTCCGGAGGGAGAAAACGGTCGTCCCAACGTGTGCATTGTGTCCCAAACGACATTTAATTACAACAAATTTCAAGAATTAGTTGAAATTATTGAAAAAAAAGGTTATGATATAATTGTTTTAAATACCATCTGTAACGCGACCGAAGAACGGCAGAAAGAAGCTGCCGAAATTTCGGCAAAGGCGGACGCTATGATTGTGATCGGCGGCAGTCACAGCTCCAACACGCAGAAGCTATTTGAAATATGCAAAAAAGAATGTGAAAATACTTACTATATACAGACACTTGATGACTTGGATCCGGGGCAGTTTCGGTCCATTGATAACGTAGGTATTACCGCAGGGGCCTCGACCCCAAACAATATTATTGAGGAGGTTCAAAAGAATGTCAGAAGTAAGCGTTGAACAGTTTGAACAAATGCTGGAAGAATCAATTAAAACAATAAGAAATGGAGAGGTAGTCGAAGGTACTGTTATCGATGTGAAGCCAGATGAAATCGTCCTGAATATTGGATATAAGTCCGACGGTATTATAACGCGCGGCGAATACACGAACGAGCCGAATGCAGACCTGTCAGCCATTGTTTCTGTCGGAGATACCATGGAAGCAAAAGTAGTAAAAGTAAACGACGGCGAAGGACAGGTTCTCCTTTCCTACAGACGTTTAATGGCGGAAAAAGGCAACAAAAAATTAGAAGAAGCCTTTGAAAATAAAACGGTTCTGACGGCAAAAGTTATACAGGTACTGGGCGGAGGATTAAGCGTTTCCGTCGATGAGACAAGGGTATTTATCCCGGCAAGCCTGGTATCGGATACATATGAAAAGGATTTAAACAAATACAAAGACCAGGAAATCGAATTTATCATTACCGAATTCAACCCGCGCCGCAGAAGAATTATCGGTGACAGGAAGCAGATTTTGACAGCAAGAAAAGCCGAATTGCAGAAAGAACTGTTTGCACGGATTCAGGTGGGCGACGTGATCGAAGGAACGGTAAAGAATTTGACCGATTTCGGTGCATTCATCGATTTGGGCGGAGCAGACGGACTGCTTCATATTTCCGAAATGTCCTGGGGACGGGTGGAAAGTCCGAAGAAAGCGTTTAAAGTCGGAGAAACCGTGAAAGTATTTATCAAAGATATCAATGATACCAAAATTGCGCTTAGCATGAAATTCCCGGAAGAGAATCCATGGAATGATGCGGCAAATAAATTTGCACCGGGAACCGTGATCAAAGGCGTGGTAGCGCGCATGACTGATTTTGGCGCATTTGTAGAGCTGGCTCCGGGAGTAGACGCCCTGCTGCACGTTTCTCAGATTGCAAAAGAGCATATTGAAAAACCGTCTGACGTATTGTCGATCGGACAGGAGATTGAAGCGCAGATTGTTGATTTCAACGAAGAAGAAAAGAAAATCAGCCTGAGCCTGAAAACTCTTTTAAATGCCAATGAAGAAGCGGAAGAGGATTACGCAGAAGAGACAGAAGAATAAAATAAATCTGCAGAAACAAAGACAGACGGATTTGTTTTAAGATGTTCCATTTTGAAAAGTTACGGCATAGTCGAGAATATCGGCTATGCCGTTTTTCCGGCTTATTGCATAGAAGTATCTTGCGTATCATAACAGACAGGGGAGAAGACATGCCTTTTTCGATAGACAGTCAGATTTTAAACGGTTTGCTTTTGGATAAAACAACCAAAACACATATTATATGGGCAACGGACGACTATAAAGAGCTTGGTCCGGCATACGGCGCAGAATGCCCGATCACGGTTGATTTGATCACGGGGGAGCATGCAGAAGTGATTCTGCCCCGCATTGCAAAGAGAAAACAAAACCAGGTCAGCCGGACAAAGGCAAAAGCAGAGGTTTCCACTCCCGCTTGGATCTGCAACCGGCAGAACAATGATCTGGACAGCGCATGGTTTGGCATACCGGAAGTATTTAACCATGTAACAGGAAAAACCTGGACGGCAACCCTTGGGGAAGTGATCTTTCCGGAGAAGAAAAAGCGTGGCTGGAGGGATTATGTGGATGCAAAACGAATGGAGATCGCCTGTGGGGAAGCGCCTTATCTGGCCAGCAGATACGATATGGAGACCGGCAGAGAGATTCAAGTGCCGGAACGCATCGGGCTTCTGGATCGAAAACTGCGTATCGTGGGTGAGCATACGGATCAAAAAGAAGACTGGCTGCGGTGGGCGTTCCGTGCGTTGGAAAGCGTATATGGATTTGAGTGGCAGGGAGACAGTCTTTTGATCGCCCGTGAGAATATCCTGTATTCGTTTGCGGAACATATGCGGTATAAATTTCAGGAAGATCCTTCGCTGCCTGAGCTGAAACATGCGGCGAATATTATTGCATGGAATATCTGGCAGATGGACGGACTGACGTTTACGGTTCCGTCCGGAACGATTCGACGGCATGACGAAACAGATGCCCATACAGAAGAAAAAGATTCCAAAGAAAAGAACGTATTCTGCAAAATTCGTGACTGGCGTTCCAAACAGACTTTAGTATATGGCTCTCTGATGAAGGAGAACATCTGATATGAAAGAGATAGAGACATTAGACGAGTGGATCATCGGGAGGGTAGAACCTCATATTTATGCATTTTCTACCGACAGGATACCGGGGTATTTAAAAGTCGGAGATACTTGTCGGCCTGTAAAGACTCGATTAAAAGAATGGCGTGTGCATTTTCCCGATTTGAAACAGGAATTTGAGGCGAAAGCCGTCGTATCGCAGGATGTGTTTTTCCGGGATTATTCCGTACATGAATATCTGACGGGCAGTTTGGGAAAGCGCAGGCTGCTGCCGGATGATATGAAGAGGTATCCGCGGGCCAAGAAGTATTCCAGAGAATTTTTTAAAGATACGGATCGTCTGGATGTGCAGGAGGCGATAGACGATATTGCCGACAGTTTTTCAAAGGATGGCAGAACCTATCAGTTTTACCATGCATGTACACAGCTGCCGCGGGAAGACGTATATCCTTCCGCAGGATTTTGGACGCTTCGTCCAAACCAGAAACAGGCGGTGGAAGCTTTTAAACGGGCGGTTGCTTCTCAAAGAACAAATCTTTTGATGTATGCGGTCATGCGGTTTGGGAAGTCCTTTACGGCGTTGTGCTGTGCAAAAGAAATCGGCGCCCGGATGGTACTGGTGGTTTCTGCAAAAGCAGATGTGGCGGAAGAATGGAAAAAAACCGTACAAAGCGCCGATAATTTTAACCGGGACTACGTGTTTTTATCGTCGGAGCAAATGTACCGCGACAGCGCCGTAATCCGAGAAGTCCGAAAGAACAAAAAAGGCGCCGTTATTTTTCTTACGCTGCAGGATCTGCAGGGGACGGATCTAAAAGAAAAACATAAGGAGCTTTTTGCCAGTGAAATAGACCTGATGATCGTTGACGAGACGCATTACGGCGCAAGGGCAGAGCGTTACGGTGCAGTCATCCGTACGGCGGGATATGAGAAAGATATCTGTTTGAAATTTTCCGAGGACGACGGGGACGATTTTGTGGAGGCCAAAGCTGCAAAAGAGCAGTTAAAAGCGTTATCCGTAAAAATCAAACTGCATCTTTCCGGTACGCCGTATCGTATTTTAATGAGCAGCGAGTTTGCACAGGAGGATGTCATTTCATTCTGCCAGTTTTCGGACATTGTCAGAGAACAGCAGGAATGGGATGCCCAAAATACAGAGCTGGGGGATGAAAAACAGCCGGAGTGGGAAAATCCGTATTTCGGATTTCCTCAGATGATCCGTTTTGCATTTACACCGAATCAATCGGCGCTTGCGCTTTTGGAACGGCTGAAAAGAAACGGAGTATCTTATGCGCTGTCCAAATTGTTTCAGCCGGTTTCAATTACCAAGAAAGCGGACGGCTCCCATAAAAAATTTATTCATGAACGCGAAGTGTTTGAGCTGTTTGCGGCGATTGACGGGAGCAGAGAGGAAGAAGGAATTTTTTCGTTTCTGAATGACGACAGGATAAAAGACGGCAAGATGTGCCGTCATATCGTCTGTGTCCTGCCGTACTGCGCTTCCTGCGACGCATTAGAGGCGCTGCTGCTGTCCCATGCGGATTCTTTTTTGCATCTGGGAGAGTACCGGATCCTTAATATTTCCGGCGTAGACGCCCCCAAACGATATCGGACGGTGAAAAAGATCAAAGAAGAGATCAAAAGTGCGGAAGAAGAAGATCAAAAAACCATTACGCTCACAGTGAACCGAATGCTTACCGGGAGTACGGTGGAACAATGGGATACGATGATTTTTTTGAAAGACACGGCTTCTCCCCAGGAGTACGATCAGGCAGTCTTTCGTCTGCAGAATCAGTATGTAACATCTTATATGGATGCAGATGGAAATGAAATCAAATATAACAGGAAGCCGCAGACGCTTTTGGTGGATTTTGACCCGCATCGGATGTTTCGGATGCAGGAGCAGAAATCGCTGATCTATACGGTCAATACGGACAGTTTCGGAAACCGGTCTTTGAAACAGAGAATGGAAGAAGAGATTGCGGTTTCTCCGATTATTACGGTCAATCGGGGGAAACTGAAAGAAGTGGAAGCTGCAGATATCTTAACAGCGGTCAGCGAGTATTCCGACAGCCGCGGCGTGAAAGAGGAAGCGGAGGATTTACCCGTAGACGCTGCTTTGTTTGAAATTGCGGCAATCCGGGAAGAAATAAAAAAACAGGCGCAGCTTGGCACAAAAGGCGGCCTGAGACTGGAAGCGTATCAGGGGGAAGAGACGGAGTTTGACGAACCGGCTGGGAATAAGGATCAAACAAAAGGGGATCCCAAGGCGCCTGTTGGGGAAGCGGGAGAGTCAGCCCCGGAAGAAGAGAGCCATATTCTGCAGAACAAATTTAAAACATATTATGCCAGAATCTTGTTTTTTGCTTTTTTGACCGAGAGCAAAATGACTTCGCTGGAAGATTTGTTCCGGTGTTTCGATACGGAGGAGAACCGAAGGATTTTGAAGCATCTGGATCTGAATATCGACGTACTGTCATTGATCTGGCATCATATCAATCCTTTTGTTTTAAATGCGCTGGATTATAAAATACAAAATATCAATCGGCTGGCACAGGATACAAGCGTTTCGCCGTTGCAGCGGGCGGTAACGGCTATGGGGAAATTCGGCAAGCTTTCGGAATCGGAGGTTACAACGCCGCTGCCTGTGGCAGAAGCCGTGATCCGCATGCTTTCGGATGATTGTTTTTTGTCTCTGCGTGACGATTCCTGCCGGATTCTGGATCTTGCCAGTAAAATGGGCGAGTTTGCGATCGCCGTATGTAAACGGTGTGAAAAGATGGGGATAGACAGAAGCGGGGCAGCGGCGTCAGTTGCGGCTGTTACGACGTCTCCGGTTGCGTATGAGTTCACCAGAAAAGTGTACCGGGTGCTTGGACTATCTACGGATTCCATTGCCGCTGCATTTTATTCCCGTGATCTGCCGGAGTTTGTGAATCAAAGGGAAGACGGCGCCCAAAAGTTAACAAAGATTTTGACGCAGGCGAAACCCATGTGTGAAATTAAGTTTACGGATGAGGCGGCAGAAGAGGAGGAGAAAGCTGTGAAATTTAACGCTGTGGTTGGGAATCCCCCATATCAGGAGGAAAGTCAGGCGGAAAGCACAAGAAACGGACAAAAACCGAGAAGGAACATCTTTCACTATTTTCAGAAACAGGCCATGCTGCTTTCAGAAGAGACGGCGCTTATTTTTCCCGGAGAGCGCTGGCTGCATCAGTCCGGAAAGGGATTGAAAAGCTTTGGAAAATCGCTGATCAATGACGTCCGATTAAAAAAAGTAGTATTTTACCCGGATTCCAGGGAATTATTTCCCGCTACCGATATTCCGGACGGCATATCGATCGTGGTAACGGAACGGACAAAGACCGCATCGGGTTTTGAATATGAATACATTACCGAAGAAGAAGATATTATACTGCAGCGGAGTAATCCGGGCGATGAGCTTTTGATTTTAAATCCGCATGATATCAGCATCGTAGAAAAGGCAAAAGCGTTTACAGAAAACTACCGTCTGCCCTTTTTACATGAAAGTATCCTGCCGAGGTCGCTGTTTGGCATTGAAAGCGACTTTATCGAGAAACATTCCGATCAGGTCAGATTGTATACCGAAGAAACCGGGATAGATTATGATACCGAGGTAAAATTGCTCGCAAACGATCAGGCGGGACCTGCGGGCAGAAGCCGGTGGTTTGTCGTCGGCAGGGAGCACATACGCCAGAACAGGGAATATCTGGCGCAGTGGCAGGTCGTCGTATCCAGCGCCCATCCCGGCGGCCAGGACGGAAGGGATAATCAGATCGCTGTCGCAGATAATCACAGTGCGTTTGGAAGATCCCGGGTAGCCCTCAAATCTTTTGATACGAAAGAAGAAGCGGAGCATTTTAGGGACTATGCGGAATCTTCCCTGATCCGTTACCTGTTTCTGATGACAGACGAGTCTTTATCGTCGCTTGCAAAGCTCGTTCCGGATGTAAAAGATTATTCCGAAAACAATTCGTTTCTGGATTTTACCAAGCCTGTGGATCTGCAGCTGTACCGGCTGATGCAGTTAGAAGATGCGCAGATCCGGTACATAGAATCCAAAGTAAGCAAAAAAGACAGGGAAAGCCGCTGACGCTTTAGATCCGTTTCATGCAGGCGTCTAACAGGTGAATAGCATAGGAACGCAGCGCTGTTTCGTCGGAGAGAAACTCATTCGTCAATTCAAAGTAGGAAACGGCAGACTTTTTTCCCGGATAAAAGCAGGGGGAAAATAAAGGCGCGGCCTGCGGAAGAAACGATCCCGGTTTTTTTGTGTAACAGGTAGAGGCAGCGGCTTTTTTTCGATATGCAGGATCGACAAAAGCCGCTACGCTTTTGTGAACGGCGATATCTTCCTTTGGAAGATAATAATAATCTTTGTAGTTGTCATAATAGAATTTCAGTTCTCCTTCTGTGACCGGAATCAGCAGTTTTGCCGTGCATTCACTGCATGAGAGACTGCACAGAACGGAGGAATAGAGAAATCGTTTCGGAAAAGGAACGAAAGCTTTCAGGGTAAGCAGAAGTTCTTTTCCGTCTTGATCCGCCCCGAATGGCTTAGATCGATGTACGGAGGCATCCAGAAGCTTTGGGGGCGCTTCCCAAAATTCCCGGTAGGAGAGCAGAGATAATAAGCGGGTCATTCCGAGTACGTCTTCGTAATTATGCAGCAGAAGTAATTCTTCCAATGCACGGTCCTGCTGTTTTTCATAATTAAAATATACGGAAATCAATTCGCCGCCGTGATATTTGTCGTCTCTTTCGATACCGAGAAACTGTTCCAGAGATTTTTGTTTTTTATTCGGTAACTGGAATAGATGGGCAAATTTTCCCGTAAGCTTATACAAATCTATATTTTGGTATGTATCCCAGCTGCCGACGATGCCGAGAGATTGTTCCCTGGACTTTAAAAAGGGAATATCAAATCCGAGGCCGTTGAATGTAATGAGCGTATCGATACCTTCCAGGCAGCGGTGGAATTGGGTAAGAAGATCGATTTCTTCTGTGCGGTCCTGGGCAAGGTATTGGATCAGATGAATCTCATTTCCTCTGCGAAAGGCTGTGCCGATTAAATATACAAAGGCATTTGCCGGGGAAAAGCCTGTGGTTTCAATGTCGAAACATGCAGAAGATTTCGAAAAATAACGGTCGGTATACGGATCGTTTGGGATGGGTACGGCAGCGTGTATGGTTTTCATAAAATGTCCTTTCTGGAGCTATGCGGCATTCGTACAGCGAAACGGTACGCCTGCGCCTGATTACCGTGGGGTTTCCTGTGTATGGAAGGTATTATAGCAGGAGAATGAGCCGGGTTCAACCGGCGCTTTTCGTTTTCTCCTTTCGAAAAAGCGGCATCAAAAAAAATACAAAAATACTCTGTAAAAATCGACAGATTATGCTATAATTTATAAGATAGGTTTTTATTAAAATTTTTTAAATAAGAAAAAGAAAAATCAAGAAAGTGGGGCACGAAAAATGGGTTTAATGACATTTAAAGGCGGCGTTCATCCCTATGATGGCAAAGACTTATCCAAAGATAAGCCAATCCGTGAATTGTTACCCAAGGGAGATTTGGTATATCCGCTGTCACAGCACATCGGGGCGCCGGCAAATCCGATTGTGGCCGTCGGGGATACCGTCTTAAGAGGCCAGAAGATCGCGGAAGCGGGCGGTTTTGTCTCTGCACCGATCTATGCGTCCGTATCCGGTACGGTAAAAGCGATCGAGCCGCGCCGTGTAACGGTCGGAGATCTGGTAAAATCTATCGTAATCGAAAGCGACGGCGAGATGAAAGAGACGGAGTACACACAGACAAAAGATCCGGCATCGCTTTCCAACGAAGAAATCATTGCCAAGATCAAAGAAGCCGGCGTTGTAGGAATGGGCGGGGCAGGATTTCCCACCCATGTGAAACTATCGCCGAAAGAGCCGGAGAAGATCGAGTATATCATTGCAAACTGCGCAGAATGCGAGCCGTACCTGACGTCGGATTACCGCAGGATGATCGAACAGCCCGAGAAGCTGGTAGAGGGAATGCGTGTCGTACTGCAGCTTTTTCCGAATGCAAAAGGCGTCTTCGGCGTAGAAGACAATAAGCCGGACTGTATTGCCAAATTAAAAGACCTGGTTCAGTCGGAATCCCGCATGGAAGTGGCGGAGCTTAAGACCAAATATCCGCAGGGCGGCGAGCGTCAGCTGATCTATGCCGTGACCAAACGGGCGATCAACTCCAAAATGCTGCCGGCGGATGCAGGCTGTATCGTAGATAACGTAGAGACTCTGGTTGCCGTTTATAATGCCGTTGTTCTGGGACAGCCTTTGATGAACCGGATTTTCACGGTAACCGGAAATGCCGTTGCCCAGCCGCAGAATTTTTATATCTGTATCGGTACCAACTACAGAGAACTTTTGGAAGCAGCCGGAGGATTTAAAACCGAATGCCAGAAGATGATCGCTGGCGGCCCGATGATGGGATTTGCCATGTTTGATCCGGATGTGCCTACGACAAAAACGACGTCTGCCCTGCTTTGTTTTACCAAAGACGAGGTGGCGAAATACGAAAGTACGGCATGTATCAACTGCGGTCGCTGTGTGGAAGCGTGTCCGGAGCTTCTCGTTCCTTCCAGGCTGGCGGATTACTGCGAGCATAACCAGAGCGATGTGTTTGAAAAATGGCATGGATTAGAGTGCGTGGAGTGCGGCAGCTGCAGTTATGTCTGTCCGGCAAGGCGGCCGCTGGCACAGTCAGTGAAGACCATGAAAAAACAGGTATTAGCGGCAAAGAGAAAGAAATAGGAGAGAAAGAGGTGGATTTTCGTGAGTGATTTGTATAATGTGTCATCGTCGCCGCATGTGCGTGCGAATGACAGCAGCAGCCGGATCATGTTATATGTGGTGATCGCATTGCTGCCGACGACATTCTTTGGCATTTATAATTTTGGATACCGGGCGCTTATTTTGATCCTTGTTACCATTGCGAGCTGTCTGGCTTCCGAGTGGATTTTTGAAAAGATTGTACATAAAAAGAGCACGATCAACGATTTCAGCGCGGTGGTGACAGGACTTTTATTGGCGTTGAATCTCCCCGCTGCGCTGCCCTGGTGGGAAGCGGCGCTCGGCGGCGTGTTCGCCATTGTGATCGTAAAGATGATGTTCGGGGGACTCGGACAGAACTTTATGAATCCGGCGCTTGGAGCAAGGTGTTTTCTTTTGATCGCTTTTGCGGCGGATATGACGAATTTTGCAATCGATGCATATACCGGACCGACGCCGCTTGCAGCGATGCGGAACGGGGAAGCTGTCGATACGATGCAGATGCTGATCGGGAAAACGGCGGGCACGATCGGGGAAACTTCCGTGATTGCGATTCTGATCGGGGCGGTCATTCTGATTTTACTGGGTGTGATTGATCTTCGGATTCCGGGAACTTATATTATGACGTTTGTGATTTTCATTGTGTTATTCAGCGGCCATGGATTTGACGTAAATTATATTACGGCGCAGCTTTGCGGCGGCGGCCTGATGCTGGGGGCGTTCTTTATGGCGACGGATTATGTGACGTCTCCGATTACGCCGAACGGCAGGATTTTATTTGGTATCTGCCTTGGTGTGCTGACCGGATTGTTCCGTATGTTCGGGGCGAACGCAGAAGGCGTTTCCTTTGCCATTATCTTAAGCAACCTGCTCGTTCCGATGATCGAGAAAATTACAATACCAAGAGCCTTTGGCCTTGTAAAGGAGGGGAAACGGCATGAATAAGAAAATTGTGCATGACGCGTTGATCTTAACGGCATTTACCCTGGTACTCGGATTTGTTTTGGGACTTGTCTATGAGATTACGAAAGAACCGATCGCAGCGGCAGACGCGGCGACGGCGCAGGCGGCATATAAGGAAGTGTTTCAGGATGCGGACAGTTTTGAAGCGTATGCAAAATTTGACAAAGACGCCGCGCTTTCCCTGATGGAAGAGAACGGATTTAACGATGAGATCAAAGACGTGCAGACGGCAAAAGGAAGCGACGGAAGCACGTTGGGATATGTGATTACCGTACTGGCAAAGGACGGAAGCCAGGCGAATATTACATTTTCGGTGGGGATTGCCAATGACGGAACGGTAAACGGATATTCCATCACCAGCATTGCCGAGACGCCGGGACTTGGCGACAAAGCAAAAAATGAAGAATTTTACGGTCAGTTCCAGGGAAAACAGACGGAGCGTTTTGAAGTGGTAAAACAGGCGCCGGCTTCTGACAGCGAGATCGAATCGATTTCCGGAGCGACGATTACGTCAAAGGCTGTGACAAACGGCGTCAACGCTTCAATTACATATTTTAAGAATGTATTGGAAGGAGGCGCAGAGTAATGAATAAATATATCGAACGTTTGTATAACGGTATCATCAAAGAAAATCCGACGTTTGTTCTGATGCTGGGTATGTGTCCGACGCTTGCCGTTACGACTTCTGCCGTAAACGGACTTGGGATGGGACTTTCTACGACGCTTGTGCTTGTTTTTTCCAATCTTTTGATTTCCGCATTCCGCAAGGTGATTCCGGACGGCGTGCGTATGCCGGCATTTATCGTAATCGTTGCGTCGCTTGTTACCGTAGTGGAATTTTTGATGAAGGCGTATACGCCGGCGCTGGCGGTACAGCTGGGCGTATATATTCCGCTGATCGTCGTAAACTGTATTATTCTGGGGCGTGCGGAGAGCTACGCGTCCAAAAATCCGATCATTCCCTCGATCTTTGACGGGATCGGGATGGGGCTTGGATTTACATTCGGCCTTACCTGCATCGGTATCATTCGCGAGATTTTGGGCGCAGGACAGCTGTTTGGTTCACAGGTTCTTTCCCTGGAATGGTTTACGCCGATTACGATTTTCGTTATGGCGCCGGGGGCGTTTTTGGTACTGGCATTTTTGGTAGCGATTATGAATATTGTCAGAGAAAAGATGGAAGCAAAAGGGAAACCGCTTGCAGCTCCGTCCGGCTGTCTGACAGGGGATTGTGCGCATTGCGGTCATTCGGCAGTGTGTACCGGAAAAAAATCAGAATAGGAGGATAGATACGGATGAAAACATTATTATTGATTGCAATCGGTTCCGCGGTTGTCAATAACGTAGTATTGAGCCAGTTTTTAGGAATCTGTCCGTTTTTAGGCGTATCTAAGAAGACGGAAACCGCTGCGGGTATGGGCGGAGCCGTAATCTTTGTCATAGGGATTGCTTCCTTTGTAACTTCTTTGATTTATAAGTTTATTCTTACGCCTACGGATACCCGGTATCTGCAGACGATCGTCTTTATCCTCGTCATTGCGGCGCTGGTACAGTTTGTGGAAATGTTTTTGAAAAAGTCCATGCCGTCCCTGTATCAAAGCCTTGGCGTATACCTTCCGCTGATTACGACAAACTGTGCCGTACTTGGCGTTGCGCTGACAAACGTGACAAAGGAGTACGGAATTTTAGAGAGCGTTGTCAACGGCCTGGCAACGGCGGGCGGATTTTTCATCGCCATCTGCATTATGGCAGGAATCCGTGAAAAAATCGAATATAATGATATCCCGAAACCGTTCCAGGGTACGGCGATCGTATTGATCACCGCATGTCTGATGTCAATTGCGTTTATGGGATTCTCAGGAATGATTTAGGAGGAAAAAGAAGATGAGTGTACAGGCAATCATTATTGCCGCGGTGATCGTCGGCGGCGTTGGCATTTTTATTGGATTTTTCCTTGGGATTTCCGGAGAAAAATTCAAAGTAGAAGTAGACGAGAGGGAAGAAGCGATTCTTGGTGTTCTTCCCGGCAATAACTGCGGCGGCTGCGGTTATGCGGGATGTTCCGGTCTTGCGGCTGCAATCGTCAAAGGAGAAGCCCCGGTCGGACAGTGCCCGGTCGGCGGAGATCCGATTGCGGCTAAAATCGGCGAGATTATGGGCGTAGCGGCAGGAGAAGCAGTGAAAAAAGCTGCTTTTGTAAAATGTGCCGGAACCTGCGAAAAGGCAAACCAGGATTATCAGTATACCGGCATTGAGGACTGCGGCGCTATGGCATTCGTGCCGGGCGGCGGACCGAAAAGCTGTAATTACGGCTGTCTGGGATACGGAAGCTGCGTGAAGGCGTGTCCGTTCGATGCGGTACATATTGTAAACGGAATTGCTGTGGTGGATCGGGACGCATGTAAAGCATGCGGTAAATGCGTGGCTGCATGTCCGAAGAATTTAATCGAGATTGTGCCGTATGAGGCAAAGCATCTGGTACAGTGTAATTCCAAAGATAAGGGCAAAGATGTGATGAAAGCCTGCTCCGTAGGCTGTATCGGATGTAAGCTCTGCGAAAAGAACTGTCCGTCAGATGCCGTTCATGTGGCAGACAACATTGCGTATATCGATCAGGAAAAATGTACGGGCTGCGGAATCTGCGCCGAAAAATGCCCGAAGAAAATAATACTTTAAGAGACCGCTTCGTAAGAAGCGCGTCATAATGGGATGCCCTGTGGGTATACTTTAAGAGACCGCTTCGTAAGAAGCGTGTCAGCGCGGATCATTTTCAAAAGCTCGCAAAGCCTTGCAGCAGAGGCATTGCGGGCTTTTATATTTACAATGTAACCATTGAAAACGTAAAAAATCTACCGATTATCCTTCATCCGCCATTTCAAAATGCTGATAATCTTTGACGCTGTTCCAGCTTCCTCCCCAGGTAAACCCGGCTTCGGTAAATAAACGATACGCAAGGTCGGTTTCGTCGATTTTACCGGCAAATTCTTTGGTACGGTCGGCATATTCCCTGCCGCTTTCGGGCTGGCAGACGATCGAGCCGTCGGAAGCGGTTTTGACGTAGGGATTGTATTTCGGATTTAAATCGATTGCCATGCCGTAACTGTGGTTGGAAAGCTTGCTGCTTCCCGCAATCGTGCGGTAGTTAAAGGCAGAAGTGTTATTCTGTTCCATAGACAGCGTATCGTCAGCGTCATAGGTATCGATCAATACCATTTGTTCAATCGGATATTCGTTTTCATAGAGGGTTTGGAAAATTTCAAGCACTTTCGATTCGATTTTTTTATTTACGATCATTTCGCCGATATAGGTATTGCCGTCAAATCCATAATACAGCATTTTCAGATAAGAAAGATCCGAGAGCCGGATATTGGGATTTTCCGTGTAGGAACGGCCGTTGATCCGTGCTGATACCGTATCGTCTACAGGGCTTGCGAAAAACAGGGAATGGACCCATCCGTCTGCAAGTCTGCCTGCTGCTGCAAATTCTCCGGCAGGCAGATGCTGCAAGCGGGTCGTTTCCTGTATGGAAAACGTCTCTTCGGTGATGGATGCGGACGTATCGGACTTTTCTGTTTCGTCATATAGGGGTTCTTCGTATCCGGCTGTTTTTTCTGTGGATTCTCCGATGGGTTGCCCGATGACGACAGGTGTTTCGGTATCGGAATATGTATCCGGGTGTTCTCTGTCGTTTTTCAGAAAACACATTAAAATTCCGGCAGACCCTGCAATTGCAGCTATGGATAAAACGAGCCGGCTCGTTCGGTTTCTTTGTTGTTTCATATATTTGGTTTCCTCAACTTTCCGATTTTTTAAAGGCTGTTTGGGGTATTGATTTAAAAAACTCAATCTGTCATTTCCGTAAAAGGAATCACAGTGCCGATCCCGCCGGAACAATGAAGCTGATTGTCTTTCGTGATAAAAACCGCTTCCGTATCCGGGAGGTCTTCGATCAGCTTCATGCCTTCGTTCAGTCCCAGAGAAAAACAGACCGTGCTCAATGCGTCGCCGTCGGCGGAATTGTTACATACGACGGTAACGCCAAGCAGATCGTTTTCGTAAGGATAGCCGGTTGCCGGGTTTAGAATGTGGTGGTAGAGTGTATTGTCTATGGTCACAAAACGTTCATAAACGCCGGATGAGACAACCGTTTCGTTTTGTACTTCCACGACTGCAGCGGCGGTCCCCTGCGTATCAAACGGTTTTTGAATCCCGATGCGGTAAGGGGAGCCGTCCTTTTTTTTCCCTAAACATAACACATTGCCCCCCAGATTGATCGTTCCCTCAGAGACGCCGTTTTCATTCAGGTATTCCTTCATCCGGTCGGCGATATAGCCTTTTGCAATGCCGCCCATATCAATGGCGGCGTCCGGATTCTTTAACTGGACGTGATTGCCGGAAATGATCACATTCCGGTAATCGACCGTGGAAAGAGCAGAAGAAAGAGCGGAAGGATCCGGGAGTGTTCCGTCATTTTCCGAAAAATTCCACAGAGAAGAGAGTTTTCCGATCGTGATATCAAATTTTCCGCCGCTTAATTCGCAGTATTCCAACGCCTTTTCCAGCAGAGCAACCGTCTCGTCACTGACAGTGACGCGCCTGCCTTCTGCACGGTTGATTTTGGAAATATCGCTGTCTTTGACTGTAGCGCTGAATAATTGTTCATAGGTCTCTGCCATGGAAAAACAGTCGTCTAACAAAGACGACCGGTTGTCGTCATACAGGGTAACCGTTATGACTGTATCAAAATAAAAGCCTGTTTTTGTGACAGGGGAAGCGTTGGATGTACAGCCGGAACAGGAAAGTATCATACACAACAGAAGCGTCGTGCAGAGAAACAATTTTTTGGTTTGAGGTATCGGATGCATAACAAGCGCCTTTCTTGTCGGAACATTTTTGTACAAAGAAGTATAACACCTCTCTGACGGGACTGCAAGAGATTGGGACGGCAGGAAAATATCAGAAATGTTTCTAGGCAATGTTTCTAGGAAATTGTAAATTTGCTTGCAATTTCCGGAAAGCAGTGTTATACTGAATATCGTTATATGTTGATTCGTTTGAGAGTGGGTGAAAGCCCACTCTCAACTTATGTTGTGATGTATGCAGAGGGAAGGTGAGAGAATTGGGAAAAGGAAGAATGTATGAGGAAAAAACAGAACGGCTGATACAGCCGATTCTGGATAGAAATCAGTTCGAGCTTGTAGATGTAGAATATGTAAAAGAAGGCGGTACATGGTATTTAAGAGCTTATATTGATAAAGAAGGCGGTATTACGGTAAACGATTGTGAACTGGTTGCCAGAGAGATGAATGAACTGCTGGATAAAGAAGATTATGTGGAAGATTCGTATGTATTTGAAGTCAGCTCCCCGGGACTTACCAGACCTTTGAAAAAAGAAAAAGATTATCTCCGCAATTTAGGAAAACCGGTAGAAATCCGCACATACCGCACGATCGACCATGCGAAGGAATTTATCGGAACCTTAAAAGCCTATGATACGGACTGCGTTACCATAACGAATGAAAACGGAGAAGATCGGATCTTTCAGAAATCGGATATTGCACTGATTCGTCAGGCATTTGAGATGTAAGGCGTTTCAAACGATTCTTTTATAAATTATAAGTCAGGAGGATATAAGAAAATGAGTAACGAGTTATTAGAGGCATTGACAATATTAGAGCAGGAAAAGAATATTCCAAAGGAGACATTGCTGGATGCCATTGAAAACTCACTGATCACTGCATGTAAAAACCATTTTGGAAAATCGGACAATATCAAAGTCCAGATCGATCCGAAAAGCTGTGAATACCATGTTTACCAGGAGAAAACAGTTGTAGAACAGGTAGAAGACGCGATCTGTGAAATCAGTCTTGTGAATGCAAAGATGATCGATTCCAAATATGAGGTCGGGGATGTCGTCAATATGGAAGTAAAGTCCAAGGAGTTTGGCAGGATCGCGACGCAGAATGCAAAAAACGTCATTTTACAGAAAATCCGCGAGGAAGAGCGTAAAGTGCTGTACGACGAGTATTACAGCAAGGAAAAAGACGTTGTAACCGGCATTGTACAGCGGTATGCCGGAAAAAATATCAGTATCAACCTTGGCAGGGCGGATGCGATTCTGACGGAAAACGAGCAGGTAAAAGGCGAAGTGTTCCAGCCGACGGAACGTATTAAATTATATGTGCTGGAAGTGAAGTCCACGAACCGGGGACCGAAAATTTTGGTTTCCCGAACGCATCCGGAATTGGTCAAACGCCTGTTTGAATCGGAAGTGACCGAGGTAAAGGACGGCATAGTAGAGATCAAGAGTATTGCAAGGGAAGCCGGAAGCAGAACGAAAATCGCGGTCTGGTCCAACGACCCGGATGTCGATCCGGTCGGGGCATGCGTCGGAATGAACGGAGCCAGGGTAAATGCGATTGTAAGCGAGCTGCGCGGGGAAAAGATAGATATCATTAACTGGAACGAAAATCCGGCGATGCTCATCGAAAATGCGTTAAGCCCGGCAAAAGTGATTTCCGTTATTGCAGATGCAGAAGAAAAAAGCGCAAAAGTCGTGGTTCCGGATTATCAGCTGTCTCTTGCGATCGGCAAGGAGGGACAAAACGCAAGGCTTGCAGCACGTTTGACAGGATTTAAGATCGATATCAAGAGCGAGACGCAGGCAAGAGAAGCCGGGGATTTTATGGATTATGAAAACGACTACGAAGATGAAGACTATTATGATGATGAGGAATATATCGATGAGGAGTATGACGACGGCGAATATGCGCAGGAAGCATACGAAGAGGAAACCTATGAGGACGGAGCGTACGCAGGCGAGTCTTTAGAGGAAGAAGAGCCGGCAGCATCTTATGCAGAGGACGGCGAAAGCGATGAATAAAAAGATTCCGATGCGCCAGTGCGTAGGGTGCAGAAACATGAAGCCCAAGCGCGAACTGATCCGCATCATTCGTACGTCAGAAGAAGAGATTCAGGTTGACGCCACCGGAAAGAAAAACGGCAGAGGAGCGTACATCTGCCCAGAGAGAGGATGTCTGGATCTGGCTGTGAAAAGCAGAGGATTAGAACGTTCTTTAAAGATGGCTGTTCCCAAAGAAATCTATGAAGATTTTGAAAAGGAGATGGGAAAACTTGATCAGGGATAACGTATTATCGATGTTGGGAATTGCCGCGAAAGCGGGACGGGTTGCAAGCGGAGAGTATCAGACAGAGAATGTGGTAAAATCCGGCAAATCGCATCTTGTGATCGTTGCAGAAGACGCTTCGGACAATACAAAGAAAACGTTTCGGAATAAGTGTGAATTTTATGAAACGCCGATGGTAATTTACGGAAACAAGGAGAGCCTTGGGCATGCGATCGGCAGAGAATACCGGGCGTCTTTGGCGGTAACGGACGAAGGATTTGCAAAAGCGCTGTTGAAAAAACTTGCGCAGAAAACAACTGAATAACGGGAGGAGTAAGTAGATGGCAAAAGTTAAGGTATATGAACTTGCAAGGGAATTGCATATTGGTTCAAAAGAAATCATAAGCTTTTTATCTGAGAATAATATAAAAGTAACGAATCACATGAATAATCTGGAGGATTCCTCCATAGAACTTGTGAAAAATAAATATATGAAAAAGGAGACGAAGACGATTACGAAACCGGAAACAGAAATGAAAGCAAAAGAAGAGAGACAAACAGAAGAAAAGCAGGCGCATGCAGCCGTAGAGAGACCGAAGAAAAAGAAAAGCATTACGGCAGTATTTAATCCGCAGAACAGCCAGCAGGGATTTAAGCGCCAGCCCAAGCCGCAGAGGCGTCCGAAAGAACGTATGCATCCCGAAAGAAGCGCAGCGGCAGGCCCGGTAAAAACGCAGGAGAGACCTGCGGCAAAACCGTCTCCGAAAACGGCACCGGCAGCCGAGGAGATTCGGAATACGCCGGTACAGAAAGTCCAGCCGGCAGAAAAAGCTTTGACTGCAGAAAAGCTTTCCGCAGAACAGCCGCAGCCGGTTCAAAAAGCGGCGGTACAACAGGCGCAGGCAGCAGAAAAAGCGCCGGCGGCACCACACGTGCCCATGACGCAGCAGGCGCCGGCAGCGGAACGGATCCAGGCGACAGAGCTTGCGCCGGCTGCAGAAAACGTACAGGCATCGGAAAAACCGCAGAATACGGAACGAGTGCAGACGGCGGAAAAAGGAAAAGGCACACAGAAAGTACAGAATACGGAAAAACCGCTGAACGCACAAAAATCAGCGGCGCGTCCGCAAAATGACAGAACGCAGCAGGGGAACCGGAACAACAATCGGTTTCAGGGAAACCGAAACGAAAACCGCCCGAGAACCGATCGTCTGCAGGGAGGAGGAACTCGGAATGAAAACCGTTTCCAGGGAAATAACCGGGTGCAGTCAGACCGTGGAGGAAAACCAGGTGAGAAAAACAATCAAAAGAATTATTCGAATCATCGGCCTAATTCCAATCCTAATCAAGGCGAAAGAGGTAACCGTGGATTCCATTCAAATCGCCCGAAGGAATTTAAAGGAAAATTAGACCGGGAAATCAATAAATTCAACAAAGAAGCGACGGTTACGACAGAGGAACTGCGCGGCAAGGAAACAAGAGACAGAAACGATAACCGCAAAAATAATAACAGCCGCAAACAGGACCGCGATAAGCTGGGCAAGAAGCAGGAGCGTTTTACAAACCTTGAGAAGCATGGCGGAAGAAAGAAACCGCAGCAGCAGCCGAAACAGGAGAAAGCAGAAGATGTTATCAAGAGCATCATCCTGCCGGAGAAGCTGACGATTAAAGAACTTGCCGATAAGATGAAAGTCCAGGCGGCAGTGATTGTAAAGAAACTGTTTTTAAAAGGAACGATGGTAACGGTCAATCAGGAAGTGGATTATGAAACGGCAGAAGAAATCGCGCTGGAATTTAACTGCATTGCGGAGCAGGAAGAAAAGATCGATGTGATTGCAGAGCTGTTAAAAGAGGGAGAAGAGGATGCCAGCGCATTGACGGCACGTCCTCCGGTAGTCTGTGTGATGGGGCATGTCGATCACGGTAAGACTTCTTTGCTGGATGCGATCCGTTCCACAAGAGTGACCGACCGCGAGGCAGGCGGCATTACGCAGCATATCGGCGCGTCTGTCGTTTCCATCAACGATCAGAAAATCACATTTTTGGATACACCGGGACATGAGGCGTTTACGGCAATGCGTATGCGCGGCGCCAATGCAACGGATATCGCGATCCTTGTCGTAGCGGCGGACGACGGCGTGATGCCGCAGACCGTAGAAGCAATCAACCATGCAAAAGCAGCCGGAATTGAAATAATTGTGGCAGTCAATAAAATCGATAAGCCAAACGCAAATATCGAACGCGTGAAACAGGAACTTTCCGAGTATGAACTGATTCCGGAAGACTGGGGCGGCAGCACGATTTTCTGTCCGGTGTCCGCACATACGCACGAAGGTATCGACAATCTTCTTGAGATGATCCTATTGACGGCGGAAGTATGTGAATTGAAAGCAAATCCCAACCGTAACGCCAGAGGACTTGTGATCGAAGCGCAGCTGGATAAAGGACGCGGCGCAGTTGCAACAATTTTAGTACAAAAGGGTACACTTAGAGTAGGAGAACCGATCGCCTGCGGAAGCTGCTACGGCAAAGTCCGCGCAATGATCGATGATAAGGGCAGACGGGTCAAGGAGGCAGGACCGTCCACTCCGGTGGAAATCCTCGGCTTAAGCGGCGTGCCGAACGCAGGAGAAGTCTTTGTATCCACCGATTCGGAGAAGGAAGCAAGGAGTTTTGCGGAAACGTTTATTTCTGAAGGAAAAGAACGGTTACTGGAAGAAACAAAAGCAAAGATGTCCTTAGACGACCTGTTCAGCCAAATCAAATCCGGAAATATCAAAGAACTCGACCTGATCGTAAAAGCAGATGTACAGGGATCCGTAGAGGCGGTAAAACAGAGCCTGGAGAAACTTTCCAATGAAGAAGTTATTGTAAAGACGATCCACGGCGGCGTCGGCGCGATCAATGAATCGGACGTTATTTTGGCGTCGGCTTCCAATGCGATTATCATTGGGTTTAACGTGCGTCCGGATGCAACCGCAAAGGCAACGGCGGAACGGGAAGGCGTTGACGTCAGGCTTTATAAAGTTATTTACAATGCGATTGAAGATGTAGAAGCTGCGATGAAAGGCATGCTTGATCCGGTATTTGAAGAGAAGATCCTCGGTCATGCAGAAGTGCGCCAGGTATTCAAGGCTTCCGGTATCGGTAATATTGCAGGTTCCTATATTCTGGACGGCGTATTTGAACGAGGATGCAAAGTCCGCCTGACCCGTGAAGGAACGCAGCTGTTTGAAGGCGATCTGGCTTCCCTGAAACGATTCAAAGACGATGTGAAGGAAGTAAAAACCGGATATGAATGCGGTCTGGTACTGGATGGATTTCACGATATCCAGGAATTTGACCGGATCGAAGCGTATAAGATGGTGGAAGTTCCGAGACAGTAACAGGAATGGAGCATGATATATGAGAAAAAACAGTATAAAAAATACCAGGATCAACGGGGAGGTCATGCGTGAATTAAGCAATATTATCCGCGGAGAAATCAAAGATCCCCGGATCCATCCGGTGACCAGTATTACGGCAGTCGAAGTGGCTCCGGACTTAAAGACATGTAAGGCATATGTCAGCGTACTGGGAGATGAGAAGGCGCAGGAAGATACGGTCAAAGGGTTAAAAAGCGCAGAGGGTTATATCCGCATGCAGCTTGCAAAAAATTTGAATCTGCGGAATACACCGGAAATCCGTTTTATTTTAGATCAGTCGATCGCGTATGGAATTGAGATGTCCAAAAAGATCGACGAGGTCAACGGGAGGTAACGATATGGAGGATTTTGCGGCGCAGTTAGCGGGAGTAAAGACGGCGGCGATTGCCGGTCACATCAGGCCGGACGGAGACTGCGTAGGTTCCTGTCTGGCGACATACAATTATATCCGTCAGAATTTTCCCAAGATCCATGTGGATCTGTATTTGGAACCGATCCCGAATATTTTTAAGTTTTTGCCGAAATCGGAAGAAATCCGTAATTCCTGCGAAGAAGACCGTGTATATGACCTGTTTATTGCGCAGGACTGCGGCGATGCAGAACGCCTGGGAGAAGCGGCAAAATATTTTAGAACCGCGAAGAAGACCATCTGTGTGGACCATCATATCAGCAACGACAGTTTTGCAGATGAAAATTATATCTATCCTCATGCAAGTTCAACTTCCGAGCTGGTGTTTGAGCTGATCGGCAGGGAACATGTGACCAGAGATATCGCGGCATGTATTTACGTGGGTATTGTGCACGATACCGGCGTATTCCAGTATTCCTGCACGTCGGCTAAGACGATGGAAATTGCGGGAAAGCTGATGGAAACCGGGATCGATTATTCTAAAATCATAGACGAAACGTTTTATACCAAGACGTTTGAACAAAATCAGATTTTGGGTAAGGCGCTGACGGAGAGCAGGCTTTATTTGGATCAGAAGGTGATTGCTTCTGTGGTTACGATGGAAGATATGAGACAGTATCGTGTCCTGCCCAAGCATTTAGACGGTATTGTCAACCAGCTTCGCGTGACGAAAGGCGTGGAAGCCGCGGTGTTTTTGTACGAAACGCAAGACGGAGCGTTTAAGGTCAGCGCAAGGTCCAACGGACGCGTCAATGTGGCGGAAATTGCTGTGAAATTCGGCGGAGGCGGACACGCCAGAGCCGCCGGATGTTCTATGGAGGGCACGCCGGAAGAGATTATAAGTACGATTACGGAAGAAATCAAACGGCAGCTTACGGGCGGTAAGACATGGACGGAATAATTAACGTATATAAAGAAGCGGGGTATACGTCGTTTGACGTAGTGGCAAAGCTCCGCGGCATATTAAAACAGAAGAAAATCGGTCATACGGGAACGCTGGATCCGGATGCGGAAGGCGTACTGCCCGTATGCATCGGAAAAGCGACAAAAGTATGCGGATATCTGACAGAAAAAGACAAAACCTATCAGGCGCTGCTTCATCTGGGCATTGCGACCGATACGCAGGATATGTCCGGGCGTATCTTAAAAGAACAGGCGCCCGAAATTTCTGAAGAAGAGTTAAGGCGCATGATACAAAGCTTTACGGGGAAGTTAAAACAGGTTCCCCCGATGTATTCCGCATTAAAGGTCGGCGGAAAAAAGCTTTGTGATCTGGCAAGAGCCGGGATCGAGGTAGAACGAAAGGCGAGGGAGATTGAAATTTATTCCATTCGGCAAATCAGGATCCGCCTGCCGTATGTTTCTATGGAGGTTCACTGTTCCAAAGGAACCTATATCCGCACATTATGCCATGAGATCGGAGAGAAAGCGGGCTGCGGCGGATGCATGGAGAAGCTTTTACGGACCGAAACGGCAGGATTTACGCTAGAACATGCCTGCCGCCTGCGTGAGATCGAAGCAATCGTAAAAGGCCTGGATGAAAAAAAACGAAAGATTTCGGATCTGTTGCTGCCGGTAGACGCCGTACTGGACGGTTATCCCATGGTAAAAGCAGAAAAAGGAATGGAAAAGCTGCTTCGAAACGGCGGAACACTTCCGGCGTCTCATACGCGTCCGGCATCCGGCGCGCCTTCGGGAATTTACAGGATGTATGACGCACAGGGGATGTTTATCGGTTTATTTCGTTATGATATCGGGAAGAATGCATTTAAACCGGAAAAGATGTTTTTGTAAAAATCCAGTTTTAGGAAGAATGACATGGAATATATCAGACATACGACAGAGTTCCATATTTCGGAAGATACCGTGGTTTCTTTGGGAAAGTTTGACGGAATTCACAGAGGACACGGTCATTTGATGGAATATCTGAAAGATAAAAAGAAATCGGGGTTAAAAACCGTAATTTTTACATTTGACGTTCCGCCGCAGCAAAAGATCGGCGGATGGGAAGAAAGTAAAGTCCTTACGACCAATGATGAAAAAATGCAGTTATTTGAGCAGTATGGAATCGACTACCTGCTGGAATGTCCGTTTACGGAGGAAATCAGGCAGATGGATCCGGAATATTTTATCCGATGGATCGTCGAACGGCTGCATGTCAAAAGTTTTGTGGCAGGGCGGGATTTTCGTTTCGGATATCAGCGAAAGGGCGATTATCTGCTGCTGAAAAAGCTTGCAAATCGTTACGGATATGAAGCGGAAGTCGTGGAAAAGGTGAGAGAAGGGCTAAGAGAGATCAGCAGCACATGGATTCGGGAGGAGATTTTAGCCGGTAGGCTGCAGACGGCGAATCATCTGCTGGGATATCACTATTTTTTGCAGGGGAACGTGGTGCACGGACGGGAAATCGGAAGAACGCTGGATGTGCCTACGGCAAATCTGCTTGTACCGAAAGAAAAGCTGATACCGCCGTTCGGCGTCTATGTGACGAGGACAAGCATAGAAAAAAAGCCGGGGCAGGTATACGGAGGAATAACCAATCTGGGCTGTAAACCGACAATTGCGGGAGAAAATCCTTTGGGAGCCGAAACGCATTTGTTCGGTTTCGGCGAATCTGTTTACGGAATGCAGATAAAAGTGGAGTTTTTAAAATGGGTAAGACCGGAACGGAAATTTCATTCTCTGGAAGAATTGAAAAATCAGATGCACAGGGACATCACTTCCGGCATAAATTATTACACAAATATTACAAATATGTGTTGACATTGTGACTCACACTTGCTATACTTCTAACAGTGAAACGGATACGCAGGAAGAAAACAGTCTTAGGAGGAATTTATGAAATTCGGGAATAAGAAATTAGTCGGATTATTAACGGCAGGAGCGATTTTACTTACGATGCCCGTTCAGTCGGGAGCGTCAACGGGGATTACGGCAGGTATTTCGCAGAAGATTGCAGCAAATATAGAAACGGTCGCAGGAGGCAATGCGGGAGTATCGTCTGCGCTGGCATCCTGTATGGATGCGGAAAGTGCGGGAATTTCGGCAGGGGACGCTGCGAAAACAGCCGCGGGAGCGTCGGTCTGCGGATATTCCAACCTTGGCATCGCCAAGGTAGAAGGCAATTTGAATGTCCGGGAGGCAGCCGGAGAAGACGCTGAGCTTGTCGGTAAGATGCCGGGCAATGCAGGCTGTGAAATATTGGGCGTCGAGGGCGACTGGACACAGATTCAGTCCGGAGAAGTTACCGGTTATGTAAAAAGCGAATTTCTGATGACCGGAGCAGAAGCAAGAGCTTATGCGCCGGAAGTATCCTCTACCATAGCGACCTGTACGACGACGACGCTGCGTGTCAGGGAAGAGCCGAATACGGAATGTGAAATTCTGGCTCTGATGCCGGAAGGCGAAGAAGTGGAAGTCATTGAAGATCAGGGAGAATGGTTAAAAGTCAGCGTGGACAGTGAAGAAGGTTATGTCAGCGCAGATTATGTCACGGTTTCCAATGAATTGAATAAAGCAATGACCATGACGGAAGTCAAATACGGTCAGGGTGTTTCCGATGTCAAAGTAGACCTGGTATCCTATGCATGCCAGTTTGTCGGCAATCCTTATGTATGGGGCGGTACCAGCTTAACGCACGGCGCGGATTGCTCCGGGTTTACTTTATCTATCTATACAAAATACGGCATTTATCTGCCGCATTCATCTGCTGCACAGGCAAATTACGGCAGGCGAATCAGCGCAAGCGAGGCTCAGCCGGGAGATCTTTTCTTCTACGGCGGAGGAAGGATCAGCCATGTGGCAATCTATATCGGCAACGGACAGATCGTGCATGCAAGCAGTGAAAGAACAGGAATTAAGATCTCCAACGCATTCTACCGTACGCCGGTCTGCGTGGTAAGACTGCTGGATTAGACCAAAACAGACAGTATAAAAGCACACCGCTTTTCTCAAAGAGAGGCGATGTGCTTTTTTAGGCTTTTTAGACGGGTACTTTATTTCGGAATATAAATTTGTGCGGTTACGGTTCCGTCTTCATTTAATGTGTACGTTTCGATGGTTACGGAATCCAGGCCTTCCGATTCTTCATATCCGAATCCGAATGACGGGGACATTCCGGGTTTGCCATCCGGGAATAACCAGGAAACGTGTGAGGATGAGCTTCCGCCGGAACGGCCTTCTACGTCAAAGGAGTAAGAGACCATGCCTTTGTGATCCGGCGTCAGGACTTGTTTCGTCTCTTCTAAAGGACTGGCATATTCGTCGATGTTTTCCGGTGTCAGACGGTCAAAAAATTCAGATAATACGGGGTCTTCGAAATGTTCGGAGTCTCCGGTCTTCTCTTCTGTGTGATCATCTTCTAATATGCTCCGGATCATTTGTTCCGCTGCTTTAGGATCTGCTTTGGAAGGATCGAGCGGAAGGGAAAACAGTGCGTTTAACCCGTCATAGCTTTCGTTTCTTGCAATCGTTCCGGTGGCTTCATCGAATGTGTAGGCATCCTGGTTGTAAAAGCTTCCTTCGGAAACGCACAGATAGATAGCATGATCCGCAAACATTTCGATATTGTCGCATTCTGCGATTCGGTACTGTACACCGTCTTCCACCCAGAAAGAAGACGCCCCCGTCATTGTAAAAATGTTGTAATGGTTCGGGTCGTATCCCTGGATCAAAGGAGAGACCAGAAAGCTTTCTTCCGTGGATGATGACAGCATAGGCGTAAGATCGGAATGGCGGATGGATACGACGGCGTAGGTTCTGTCTTCGTGTATTCCGTCAGATGAGCTGACCAAGGATTTGGAAAGATTTTTTCCGGAGACAACGCCAAGGAGCGTTACGTCATATCCGCCGTAGCTTTGTGTTTCATTGATAAGAACGGCGTCTTCTCCGGAAAAGGCATCAAACAGCCCGGGATCTGCAAAATGTTTCTCCACGGCTTTGGGGAGCAGCAGTTTTCGTGCGGCGTAAATGGATACGGAGCCTGCGGCAAGGACAAGCGCCGCAGAGCATGCAATTGCAGTAAATTTTTTTATTTTGTTCGGTTTCATAGAATGATCCTCCTTTGCCTGTGCAATGATTGACTGGTTTAACCGGAACTCAGGTTCCTCGGATGGAGTAAGGGCGTTGGTTAAGATATCATCCATAGATTTCATCGAAAATTACCTCCAAATCTTTTTTTAAAATCGTTCTTGCCCGGTGCAGCCTGCTTTTTACGGTTCCGTCCGGTATGTTTAAAATGCCGGCAATCTGCGCTGTCGAAAGATCTTCCATATAAAAGAGCAGAACGGGGATTTTCAGCCGGTTTGGCAGCCGGTTTACGGCATGCCGGATCTGCGCGGCTTCTTCCTGTTTTAAAATCAGCTGTTCCGGATTGCTTTTTTCCGGATGACATGCCGTTTTGGCCTCGCCCTCCGGCAAGGCATCCATTGCGGCGATCCGGTTTCTCCAGGCGAATTTGCGCCGTTTATTTTTCCAGATTCTGATGGCGACAGAAAGCAGAAAGCTTTTTGGGTTGTGATCGGAACGGATGGAAGCGTTTAATTCCACCGCTTTTAAAAAAGTATCTTGATACAGTTCGTCCGCCTCCAGCGTGCTTTTGGTAAGCTGCCTGCAGAAGGAATAGATGTCCCTGCCGTACGTTTCAATACAGGTTTCGAGTTCGATTTTCGTCATTTGATCAACACTCCGTTTATAAGACGTCTTATATTTTATATTGGCCCTTCACTTATACATTGTAACAAGTCGGCAAAAAGTTCAAATCTTTGTGCGCAAATTTTAATGATAGGAATTTAAGTTGTTCTTATGATAGAAATTAAGATTCGGAAACGGAAATGTACTTTCGAGTCTTTTTTTGTTCCGAAGATTAGAGATTATTATTCCTATAATATTGATATTATTCCGAAAAAGTGGCATAATGTCGTGGAAAGCGAGGTGTACTTTTTATGTATATGACAGTAAAACAAGCTGCAGAGAAATGGGGAATTTCAGATAGGCGTGTGCGTATATTATGCGCGGAAGGAAAGATTTCAGGTGTTATTCATGAAGGACGTCGCTGGATGATTCCGGCAGAGACAGGAAAACCGGCGGATGGACGGTTTAAAGCAGCAGAAAGCTTACTGGCAGCTATAGACAGGAAGAAAAGCGAACTGGATGCCAGACGCCCACTGACAGTGGGGGAAGCGGAACGTCTGACAGAGGAATTTATTATTGAGTATACCTACAATTCAAATGCAATGGAAGGAAATACCCTGACCCTGCGTGAGACGGATATGGTTTTGCGTGGTCTGACGATTGACAGGAAACCGTTAAAAGACCATATGGAAGCAGTCGGGCATAAAGAAGCATTTGATTTTGTGCGGGATTTGGTAAAAGAACAGGCACCTTTATCAGAGAGTATCATCCAGCAGATCCATTATCTTGTATTGGTGGATAAACGGGAAGATCGTGGGGTTTACAGAAGAGTCCCTGTCAGGATTATGGGAGCGAAACATGATCCGGTACAGCCATATTTAATCCAGCCTAAGATGGAACAGCTGTTGGAGGATTATAGGAATCATACAGATCATATCATTCCCCGGCTTGCACGGTTTCATATTGAATTTGAGGGGATTCATCCTTTTATTGACGGAAATGGCAGAACCGGGAGGCTGCTTGTAAATCTGGAATTGATGAAAGCCGGATATCCGCCAATTGACATTAAATTTGCAGATCGGATTTCTTATTATAATGCATTTGATGAATACTATGTAAAGCAAAATCCTGGCGCAATGGAGAAGTTGTTTGCGGGTTATGTGAATGCAAGGCTGGATAGTTACTTGATGATGCTGGAAAAATAATTATATGGGAGAGAAATTTATATGCTTGTTTCAAAATACTTTGGATTAATTCAATTGTTTTTGTGATATTTTAAAAATTTTCAGGCATAAAAAACAGTGTCCTTCCTTCCATGATAGAAAACCATTGAAGTGATATTTAACGGAATGACATTGACAGAATATTGCGTATAGATAATTAGACGGAGGACTAGAATGGAGCAGAATGGTAAATCATACATTATTAAAATTGATGGCAGTTATATATATATTATGGATGCCTTAACAAATGAAATTATTCAAAAATTCGAAGTAATTGATAATTTTGTCCGTGGCATTGAAGAGGATCAGAAATTTAGCGGCATTACTTCTGAGAATGAAAACCTGTACATATGGAATGCAGATGTTATGGAAGATGGAACATTAAGAATATGCATATACAGTGAGGCTGGTTTCAATATTCATACAAATGACGAAGTTAAGGCTGCACAGTTTATAGAAGAACTGAACGAGTACCTGGCTAATATAATTATTAAGGAAAGTGAGTCTGTATATTTCAGTATGGAGAGTGTAATATAAAGTGTGTAAGTTGCCGGTAACAAAAACTTACGCACTTTAT
>OFGO01000098.1_pt1 | contig 82460 bp, 103 predicted proteins | sample 1521761 | NCBI WGS metagenome assembly OFGO01 (sample SAMEA3504128, study PRJEB24116) | mouse gut metagenome | biome: mouse gut; feature: mouse-associated habitat; material: faeces | place: Denmark | collected 2011
CAATGGTAGAACACCAGCCTTCCAAGCTGGATACGTGGGTTCGATTCCCATCACCTGCTTTTTTCATGCAAGGCCGCAGAACCAGAGATTTTCCAGCAGAATCAATGGTTTGCGGTCTTTTTCTGCTCTGTATTTACAAACTATTTTTGATTTTAAAACCAGTTTTTGTGACAAATTTTGTCACAAATTTTGTCACGGCTCTGGATGCCCTTATACACTTTTTAGCAGGCCGGCCACCAGCAGATTGTACATATGGGTGTTCTGGGCCGCGGTGCCGATGTACCCCTTGATGCTGTTGGCCGCCGCAATCCTGCAGCGGAAGGCATAAGAGCTGTTCACTCCGATGCCGGCCAGCGCAGGGGCCAGCGTGGTCTTCTTGCCGCTGTATGCGGGATAGTAGGTCTCCTTCTTCCCCGGCAGGCTGCTGTTCTGGTTGCCTCCGGAGGGCTTCTGGGCCTGCTGCCCGGCGTCCTTCTTCCTCAGGGACAGCTCCGCCGCCAGAAAGCCCACGATCCCCTGAGCGGTCTTCTCGGCGTGGGCCGCCGTCAGGATGATGGGCGTGTCCTTTGTGGAATCCATGAAGCCGTTTTCCAGCAGAAATGCAGGCATCGTGGTATGCTTGATCACGTAAAACCCGTTGGCAATGACCTTGCTGCTTCGGTTGCCGACGAGCCCCGTGCTGCCCACCACCGCATCATAGAGCCGCTGGGCCTTGGCCCGCATCTGCGCGTCATTGTAATAGTACACCACCGTGCCGCCTCCGGATCCGCCGCCTATCCCTGCATTGTGGTGGACGGATATGTAGATGTCCGCCCCTGCCTTGTTGGCCGCCTGCACACGGCTGTTGAGGCCGATGTCCTTGGCCCCCGTGGTGTCGTCCACCCTCAGGACGCTGCAGTCATATGCCCCCAGCAGCTCCTGCACCCGGTCAGCGATCCTATCATTGAGATACCATTCCTTCGTCTGGGCCGGGTCTATGCTCCGCAGGCACCTCTTCCCTGCAGTGCCCATGCCGTGCCCTGCGTCCAGCGCTATGGTCTTCTTAGCCATACTTGTTCTCCTCCTCTTCTTTTTTCTTCTGCCTACTCCTGCGCCTCAAGCTCAGGCAATCCCTTGAGGGATGTGAGCAAGGATGCGATACCTGCAAGGGCCGCCGTCCCCGCCACTGTTCCCCAGTCCACCGCCGTGATGGTGGCAGCTGCCGGGAGCATGGCCATAGCCGTCTGCGCCATGGTCTTCAGCGCCCTTATCCCTGCCCTCTTCATCCATTCCATCCAGTCTCTCTTCTTCATGTCTCTTCCTCTCTTTCTTGTAGTCTACATTGCCAGCAATGCGCCTATGGCGATCCCTACAACGGTGCTGACTATGGACGTGACCAGCGCCGTCACGGCCGCCGTCTTGATCCTCTTGTGGGTCTCCGCGGGCTCGTTCTCCAGCTTCTCCAACCGCTCGCCCTGCCTTACCTGCTCCTGCATGATATGCTCCGTGCTGAGGGCGATCCGCTCCACGGAGACCACCAGCTGCTGGATGGACTTGCTCTCCTCTTCCTGACTGTCCATCCGGTGCTTCAGGGACTTGATCTCGTGCTCGTGTCCCTCTATCCTCATTGCTATCTCTTCCGCTGTCACTGTACTCCCCTCCTTTCATCTTGACATAGGATTTGGTTCTCAGGGGCCGTCTCTAATCATGAGCCCTATTCCTCCTCTCTGTGATTTTTGTGCAAAAATAAACACATACCAGCACCAGATCGATTCTGATGCTCATATGCGTTCATTTTTGAGCTAAACACGGGTTTGACAGAATTGCTTATACCGAACATTGCCATCAATAACGAAGACGAATTGATGGCGTATCTGGACAACATCACGGACACCGACGAGACATGGTATCGCAGGACATTTGGCCTTAATATTGCTGTATCAATATGGCCCGTTGGCGGAGGCGGAGTGTATTATGTGGAAGGATACCGCACAAGCGAAAAGTACGAGTGGCAAAAAGCAATGTCCTACGGGGATCCAATTCGCTGTTTTATGCGCAGCAAGCGCAATGGCGTCTGGAGCGGCTGGACGGATACGGGCTTCTACTACGCCGAATTTACAAATCGGTTTGAGGCCTCTCCCAATATCGTAATCAGCAAAGCCTATATAAGGAACCGGATGGTCTTTATCATGGGATATCTGGTACCATCACCAGCCGGGGCCTATAGGCTATTGATACCATCTGTGTATAGGCCGTTATATAATGCGGTAGCGCCACACCATGTATCAAACAGTGTTGACGTCGGGTGCGTCAGTGCCATCTATATCGAGTCGGCCTCCACGATCGCAATCTGGACTAATCGGGCGAATGTCGCGAATATCACGTTTTCTTTTCTGTATCCGATATAGTAGCCCCAATTTTAGATTGCTGTTACTTCCCACTGAGCAACCTGACGGTATGTTTTTCCGAGCACCCTTTTATATATATAAACACCATCTATGTTGTAACTAAAAAAACATATGAATCCAAATGACAAACTTGAATTACAAGCAATGAAATCGTAATTTGATCCGACGATGCATTTGCCGATGTAGAACTTACCAGTAGTGGGCAGTCGTGCAAAAATATCCTTAGCTACATCGTTTAGATCAACAACGGTATAATCATACTCGCCCATGTAGATATACCGTACCATGGAATACAAACCCGTGTTTAGTGCATAAAGGCTCATCCGCCATCTTCATTCGCCCACTCCTCTGACAGCATGATCTTTCCCACGCCAAAAACTCCGGTGCATTTCCGGAGTCAAAGTAATCCTATATATAGTTACGTTACGGTCTATGCCGCATACTTACGGTATGCGGTCTTTACATTGGCCTGACTGATATAGCAGTATATCTGTGTGGTCTTTAAGTCAGCGTGGCCTAATATCGCCGCCACGTCTTGGATGTTCATGCCTCGGTCAAGTAGATTGGTAGCCAACGTCCGTCTGTATCGGTGAGGATGGGCATTCTCTACGCCTGCCGACTTCCCCAGCTTCTTTACGACTGCCTCTATCCCATTCTTGCCCAGCCGTTGCCCCCGTCCAACAAACAGAGCCTCGCAGCAGTCACTCCTGCTGTTGATGTATTCCTGCAGATGCATGGCCGCCACCTCCGTCAGGTACACCTTCCGCTCCTTGTTTCCCTTGCCCAGTACCACGCACTCCATCCTCTCAAAGTCTATGTCCGAGATGGTCAACCGAGAGACTTCCGATACCCTGCAACCCGTACAGTAAAGGAAATCCACTAAAGCCAAATCCCGGATATTTCCGCAGGCCTTGCGAATGCGCTCCATTTCCGCCGCCGAATAAGGCTTCTTGACCACTTTACGGCATTTAATCTGAGCAAGTGCGGCGCACGGATTATGGGATATCAGCCCTTCCGCCGCCAGCCACCCGAAAAAGCTGGAGTAGCACCGTCTCATCCCGTCCAGCGTCCGGTTGCTCACCTTTCCGACCTGACGCCGGACGGAGAGGTAGAACCTAATGTCATACGTGCCTATCTCCTCCAGCGGTTTGCCAAGGTAATTGATCAACGCCCGGTTGATCTCCGCATACCGCTGCAGGGTGGAGTCAGCTATCCCCTCCACCCTCTTTGTCGCCAGATACTTTTTGAGGAGCCCCTCCGAACTGTCATCCCTGACCGCCACCTCTGTGCATCTCTCTGTCACCTCGTACTGGTTCAGCCGCATTATCAGCACGTCCTGCACCAGATTGATCGTGTCATCGTCCGCTCTGCCCTGCAGTGCCTGCATCACGCTCTGTACTATGCCTGCCCTGATGTCCTCCATATGCATCACCTCCGAGACAAGCATACAACATTTTCCAAACACCTTGCAAATATGCCCATGATATGCTATCATGAACATGAAAAAGGGAAAGCCAGAGAAGCGGCTCTACCCCAAATCACAACAAGCTAAACCGTTATAAACGGCAAGCCGTCACTATTGCAGTAGTGGCGGCTATTTCTTTCCCTTAAAAATCTGATAGATCAGACTGATAAGGGCGACAATGAATGTACAGAACAAGAACAAGTCCTGATATGTAATCATTGGCATCCCCTCCTTTCTTTCGTCTGGAGGGTCGCCCCTCCGAACTGGAGGGTAAAGCCGCCTTGGCTCTCTGGTTTCCCATGGGTTCAACTATAGCATATCTGCAGCCCCGCCGCAATACCCTTCCCGTCTTTCTGTCCCGACCCCATTCACTAAACACGGGTTTGGTGCAGCTGCATATACCACATATCTCCGCCAAAAGCGAGGCGGCTTTGGTTGCCGATCTGGACGCTGTGGCAGATGCTGACGGCATATGGTATCGACGTCATTATTCGCTTACATTTACCGCAGGGATATGGGGCAATTACGGTGGGAACTGGTATGTCGAGGGCATGCGAGTTGATCTGCGGTACGAATGGCAGGTGGCGACGTCATACGGGCATCCGGTAAAAAAATTTGTGCGAAGCAAGTATGCCGGCATCTGGGGTGATTGGGCAAATATTGCAACATCTTGTGACTATATATCATACGGGAGCATTGCCAGTAAGGTCACGTCAGATGATCCGTCAAAATTGGCCATTGAGGAAGCCTATGTCGAGAACAGAACCATAGTAATACGGCTTATTATAAAAGAGGGGAGCATAGGGCTGCTCACCGCAAAAATTACCGATATTAGGCTTGCGCCAAGATGCCATATCAACGGCTTATACGCTGCCATGACTCATGGGGGTGACGCAAACAAATGTAATGGTGCATGGGTATCTTCGCATGGAAACATCAACGTATGGATGGCCGAAACTCTAGTTGAAAACGAAAGCGTGACGTTTGTATACCCTATATGCTGTGTATAACTCAAAGCAGGCCTTAAATCGCCATTTGTGTCCATGCTGCCGCATTTTTATAATAATGTCCATCAACACATTTGTAGACGGTGACGCCGACTACATTGTACGAAAACAAGACAATTGACCCAAAGGTATTAGATGTCTTTTCAGCGGTCATGTAATAATGAGTTGCATAGACAAAGCAGCCGGAGGACATCCCATATGGCAGTTTGCCATATATGTCTTTGATTATAATGTCTATGTCGAGTCCTTTATCCTCATAGTCATATATACCATACTCAAAAAATCTCAAGCGGGATCCCAAACCCGTGTTTAGTGAGCTTATCGCCCCTGTCACCGTCCCATCACCGATGCCGGCTAGGCTCGTGGTGCCCAGCAGTCTCCAGAGGTATCTCAGGTTTTTGACCGCCAGAGACATCTTGCGGAAAAGGCTGCTATGCTTCTCCCCCGATGTCATCACCTCTATGTCTGCCCATCCGGAAGGGCTTGTAGCGTCACCACTGGAAAAGGTCACGGTGTTATTGGCGGAATCCCCCGCCGTTTCCATTTTGTCATTCCACTTTGTCCGTTCTGCGGACGTGATATGCTTTGTGTCATCCTTAGTATGGCTGTCAAATTCGGCAGCGCTCGCCTTTGATCCGATCGCAGCCTCCAGCGCCTCTACCATATCCTCGTTCTCCTGCATGGCCTGAGCAAGCTCTCCCAGAGTGTCAAGAGTGCTGGGCGCCCCGTTGATGAGGTCTGCCACCTTCTGGTCTGCATAGCCCGTTGACTGAGCATAATATGCATCCAGCGCTGCCTGCTGGGGGCCGGATACCGGTTTGTCCGCATCTGCCGTATTATCGGCATTCCCAAGTCCTACTTGTGCCTTCGTCGTATCATGAGGATTGTTTTTATCCGAGACATGTTCCATCAACGATTCAGCTGTGGCATATACAGTATCCATGTACTCTATTGTGACATGTTCCGCATCATAGCATTTTATCAACGATTGTAGCACAATCTCATATGTCTTCCCGTTCGTATGCGGCGGGATATAGTCAGGCTCGTCCACCAGTCCGATGCAATACAGCACGTTTTCTTCTTCACCCCTTATGCGTGCGTATATCCCCACTTCCGTAAAATAGTAGCCCTCTTCTATACCCTCATTTTTTATGACGCTCTCAAGCGACAAGTAATCGTATTCCTTCTCAGGCTTGATTCCAGAAAAACGAAATTCCTGTTTCATCTCCTTCAGTTCAGTCATTTCTCTGAGCCGAAGCCTCTCATCACCCGAATAGATCCCTGCTCCCGTTTTGATGCAGACAAACTCTATAGCACCCTCCCCGTTTCGGGATCGGGTCTCCAGAGCCCTTCCTTTATCTGTCTGCACAGAATTATTATATATCGCCATGCCATGCCTCCCATCCTACTCTCGTCCGCATCCTTGCTATATTGACAACAGATACATACATCCTTGCCTGCTGCTCTCTGATAAATATTACTTCATCAATGTGTGAGCGTATGTTCTTTACCCTTTCGATGAGCTTCTCGAACTCTTTTATGGATTCAATTGCTGCATCCGCATTTGTGATGATCCTGAAAGTATATGGCTCCCCTCCGTATTCAAACCATTCATGTATTTCCCCCTGACCGAACACAGAACTGACAAGATCCTCGACTGCAGCGGGAGTCCCTGCAGTCATGTGCCAATTAAACATGTTTTTGACCATCTCCCTTTTTGTTTCTGTCTTAAGAGAATCATCATAATATGGCACGTTCAGTTCCAATGCCAGCATATCCAGAACGCTGTCTGCGGCAACATCAATGGCGGAAAATACACCTATGTTACCGCAATAACCAATTAGCTTCCTCACAGCCCGGTTAAGGGCAAAACTCAGCGCCTGAACGCTCGCCTTCTCAGAAAGATACTCAGGAAGGATCTGGGTGATCTGACTGTCTTGCAATCTAGTCATCCTCTACCCCACCGAAATCTACGGTCACGGTTCCTGTTTTTGCTACCGTGCTTTCATCCAGCACCGTGAATACTGGGCTTTCCACTACTACCCTTTTTGCTCCTGCCTCCATGACTCTCTGGATCAGATAAGATGGATTGATATCTCTGCCGATCCTTTCTGTCTGCCATGTATTGTATATAGACACAGCGGTATCCACATTCGCCTGAATGGATGCTACTGCAGACCTGCTACTGAAAGGAATATAGTAAATCATCCTGATGTCATATTCCATCACTGCAGGAGCCCGTACTGTTACCTTGTCCGTCAGCGGCCGGACACTTCTATCATCAAGGCAGTCTTTAACCTTTTTGATCAGAGCCTCCCCCGGAATCTCACCATTGTCACAGATAAAGCAAACATCAACCTCGCCCGGAACATCTGAGCGTACAACAACATCACCAATCCCCGAAGAAGCTGTCTTCGCATAGTACTCATATGCCCCAATCGGGCCAGCTGTAGAATAAGAATTCGGATAGGAATATACTCTTTCCTTCAAGCTTTCATCATCCTCCCGGTCTGCGCCGCCATAAGTGGCGACCGTGTTCGTGACCGATATGATATAGGGCAGCGTATTTACCAGCACGGAAAACTCACCGGCGGCAAACCCATTCCCAACCACACCTGCCGCCGTGCAGGTAGCAGGCACAGTGACGCTAGTCCCGCCCGCCGAGATTTCCGCATATTCATCTGTCGCAAAATATATGCCATTCCCATTCGTTACCCGACAGCCTGCCGGAATGGATACAGCCGATTCAATCGGATTCGCAATGGAGAACTGCAGAATGGTGGCTGCTGCCGCATTCTCCATCCTGCGAACGCCCCGGAGTGCCGCCAGATTGTCAAGGAATTCGCCCCTCGCATATGTCAGAAAGCTCATCTTCCCCGCATAATCCGCATACTGCATCGCCTGATATATTTGCATCGTGCAGGCATACATAATAAGGCGATAAGGGTTCGCTTTAGCCAAGGGAGCCTCCTTGCCAGTAATCTCCCTATACTTCTCCTGATAGTCATTGATCATTCCCGTCAGCACCTCATCAACTGTTGCATCGTCAATAAAGCTAATGTCCGGGAAACTGTCTGCAATCATCCGTCACCCCTCCTTGCTTTAATGAAATGGATATGTGGACACAGCAGCCCATCCACTCCATCCTCAAATTCAATGGAATCGACCTCTACCCTCGATTCATACCTATCTACATTTTCAATGATCTCCAGAGACAGCATATTCCGAGCTACGTCCATCGGGCATCCCACGATCTCGTCAAAGCCAATACCCATCTCCCGGTCAAGCGGCTGGCCCCCCTTCCGGATGGAAAGAAGCATTTCCAGACATTGCTTGATGTCTGCGTATTCATCCGGCGAAAAACCATCCCCGTCTAAATCAATACTATGTTTCATGCCGCCTCCTATCTGTACTCAGCAAGGTTTAGCGCAAGGCTTGCCGATACAAGCTTCCCGCCCTGAATGATATCTCCCCATGCCTCACTGATATCCGTTATCACCCACTGAAAGGAACCCACCTTTTTATTTCCAATGACCAGCGTGTGCGGCGTTCCACTCTCGACAGCCTCTTCGATGCGTTCCATTGTTTTTCGCGGCCTGACCCCATGCATTGCTGACAAGAAGACGGAAAGGGAAATCGTCCTCTGCCCGGATCCGAGAAATTCCGGGTACGGCTTTCCAAGGATCGGGTTCTGAACCGTCCACCGACCTTTAACGCTCTGGGTCATCCCGTCAAAGGTCAGCACCTTGCTTGTGCTTACTTCAAAAACAATCAGGTTGCCCAGATTCCCTATCTTTCCCATGGCATCTACCTCCCTTAAATTGCATGGGGCAGCCCAAGCTGATCCTCGATGCGCTCCAGACGCTTCATCATTTCCTCCACGCTGATTGTCCCATAGCTGCATTTCAGTGTAATCTCATCCGATTCCACCGTGACGTTTACCGCTCTCATCTCCACAGATTCTTCCGTAATTTTCAGGCAGACATCCGGCTCAATCTCTCCGTAATCTTCATTCTCAGAAGCTGCGACGCTCCCGATGATTATATTTGTGCCAACCATGGATGCATCCCCATTCAGGGACACAGCGGCTCCTCCTCCAGAAACAGATGCACGATTAGCTCCTTTTATGGACACACTTCCCGCAGACAGCTGATAATCGCCTCCCCTGCAGATAACATAAGTGCCGCTTCCAAAGTCTTTTCGATATCCCTCGGTCGCCTTTGGCTGCATCCCGCTGCCGTAATAGGTTCCAAGCACAAACCCCTTGCTGCTCCCGTTCTCCATGTGCATGGTAACGACACGGTCGCCAACAGCCGGCATAAAGTATTCCTGGTTCATGGTAAGCATAGGAAGCGGAAGGGATGCGCTGTCCTCATCCTCATACATTACCTTGACTTTTCCAGTGGACGGATATACGTTTGTGACTCTTCCGATTCTTGTCCTCATGCTCATCCCTCCGGAATCGTCAATGTCTCTCCGGGCCATATCCAACGGCCGCTGTCGGAGCTTTTCTTCCCGTGCGCCTTTGCCGTGGACTCGATAATATCCACATTTGCATTGTATATGGAGCTGTACTTCGTGCCGGTCCCATAGAACTTCTTGGAAATGCCCCAAAGGCTATCCCCTTTGACTACCGTGTAGGACTGCCTGCCGTTACCAGCCGCTGCGGAGGCCGGTGCGGCCGCCTTTATTGCCGCCTGCACCTTATGAACGGAAAGCTGCATGGTATATCCGTTCCCGACGCTGTGCTTGACCTTGTCCACATAATACTTCCCGTCAAAATTCCCAAAGCCCGAAATCATGACACAGTGGGAAGCAACGACTTTCGGATTCGCCCGGATCGTGATTTCCATGGTCTGTATTCCACGGTTCGCCGCATTGACCTTTGCTGCCGCCTGCAGCTCTGCGTCATACTGGCTGGATGCCTGCGTATTGATGGCGTAAGTCCTTCCTGCGCTTCCCATAGTCACCTTGATGGCCTTCTCTGTGTCCGGATCAGCATAATTGAGATTTACCCCGGTATATGTGCCGTCTATGGTAGTATTGAACGACCATGAATTTGCATCCGTTTCCTTTATGGTAAGGACGGCCCCTTTTTCCTCATACTGCACGATATCGAAAATTACAATCTTGTGATTGTACACCTTCATGGCAAGCCCGTATTTTTCGCACAAGGAATATAAAAAAGCGCTGTCTGTCTGCTTGTTCTGCTCGATTTCCGCAATCTGAATCGTATCGGCCTCATAATGAAGCGACACACTGGCCCTTGCGGCAATCTGGGACGCAATTTCTTTCAACGTTGTTTTCTCCCATGTGTTCGTCATGGGGAGAGATTTGAAGTCGTCCATGACAGGCACACTTACGCCTCCAAGGACACAGCTTAGCGGCCTGCCTGAAAAAGAAATGTCATCCAGAACAAACGTGCCGCAGTCAAAAGAATCCTCTCCCTCTCCGCTTCCCCAGTTGGTAAGAATGATCTTTGCCTCAAGGCTCGCCCCACGTTTCGGCATTAGGCTCCCCATCCATTCCTTTCCGATGTCCGACAGCGTTACCGACACACTGTCGGACTGGCCGCTTGCGACATCCGTATAGGAAAAGGCCGTTGCATGCTCTGCAATTTTCGCTCCTAGACTGGCATCTGCCGTGCTGGCCCGCCTCATCGTGGTTCTGGCCTGCGCCCTGGCCGATCCGTCGGAAGCTCCCGGAATGGAAAGTACCTCCCCCGGCCATATCCACCATCCGGCGGTAGGGCCTTTATAGGCGCTTTTCTTCCCATGCGCCTTCGCCGTAGACTCGATAATATCCACATTTGCATTGTATATGACGCTGTACTTCGTGCCGGTCCCATAGAACTTCTTGGAAATGCCCCAAAGGCTATCCCCTTTAACTACCGTGTAGGAAGCATCGCCGGAAGATGTGCCGCCCTCCACGGTTTCCGCAAGGGTTTCCGACCATGTTCCATCATAGCTGATACTGATCCCTATCTGATGCGGCTTCATGCTATCTCCTCCATTCCGGCAATGCCGATTCATCCTCCGGCAGATCCTCTACCCTAAGGCTGATTCCTTCCGGGAATATGAAGTATCCAAGGTGCTCCTGATTATTCGCCATCAGAAAGGAGACGCACGATTCATCACCGTACATCTCCTTTGCGATCTGGTCCCATACGTCCCCAGACTTTGTTCTATATACTCTAGCCATAGGCACACTCCTTATCCCAACGACACACGGGAATGGGTCTTCAAGTACCGCTCCATAAGGCTGTCGAATTTGTCCTGAGATATGTCAAGGGCATCCGTCAGGTCGTCCCTATTCGGTGCCTCCCCGTAGAAATTCAATACCGGGCTGTACTGAACCGTGACCATGTCCCCGCCTCCAAGATCCAGATCATCAAACGCGCTCCCCATTCCCAGTAGCCGCCCTGCCTTCTCCCATAAAGACACAGCGTTCCGGCTCCCGTCCAGCGGGATGACCGCTTCAGGCCCCTCCTCTGCCAGCCACGACAGCTCCTTGTTCCATATGATGCCGCCGTCCGCATTCCTATCAATGCCAATGCCCGTGAACATATCCAGATCCAGAGCCGGGATCTCGCTCTGCCTGAGCCTATATACCGGACTCAGGTTCACCTCCACGACGGCATCTGCGTTCAGGAAATTGTTCGCACACCATTCATCGATGTATTCCTGCGTATAGACGGCGAAGCCGCTGTGCGCCTCCTCGAACGCCGCTATTGCGGCATTCTTATATGCCTCCGCAGACGCATCTGCCGCTGCCTGAATCCCGGCCTTGCCGGATTCGATCCCCTCCATCACTTCAGAAGGGATGTTCTGCGCACCGTACAGATCCGGGTTCCCATTCCACCGGGTGAACAGTTCTTCATAATATTCTCCATACTCGCCAGAAGCGATGTGCTCGCCTATAAGCTTCCAGACGTCCCCGCTCATGTTCAGGCCGGATATGTCCTCAAGCAGCTCTGCCTTTCGGATGCCTCCCTCTATCGCCTCCGGCACTTCCATTCCGAGAGCCTCGTACCGAGCCTTCAAGTTCTCCATGCCTTCCCTCGTCGGCCCCATTCCTTCCAGAAGCTCCTCTATGCTCTTTCTGACGATGCGGAAGTCCCCGTCTAGACCAAGGTGCTCGGCCATGCCCTCGAACAAGACGCTTGCCCTATCATACCAGCCCTGCGACCCGAACTCACTCAGTTTCTGGAGCATGGAATCTATCGCCGAATCGATATCCCCTCCGTAGGCATCGCTCACGGTCTCCAGCTGGAACGACATGGCCCTCTCATAGGCGGCCGACATATTGTCGAGGTACTTCCTATCCTCCCCCGCCAGCGCCTCCTTGTACTCCTCCTGCGCCAAGTAGCCTGCGTTGTAGGCGCTCTTCACCGCACTGACGCTTCTCGCATAGGACTCCAGATACGTGTCCTCCGCTATTCCTATCTGCTTTGCGATCTCCTCCTGCAGGTTCTGGAAGGACTCTGGTGTCAGGTCTGTCCCTTTCAGCTTCTCGCTGAGCTTTATCAGCTGTGCGTCCATCTCGCTGGCTGCAAGGGACGCCTGCAGGTCGGCCATCTTCGCCTGAAGGCTGGTTATCTCCTCCAGCTCTTCAGGATCGAGGACCTTGTCTGCGAAGGCGGCGTTCACGGCCTCGGAGAGATCCCTTCCCAGCCTCTCCATCTCCTCGTAGGAGTCCTGATAAAACTGGTTCACCTTCTCCGCCACTCCCCCGTCTCCGCCATCCGCCCCGGCGGAGAAGTTCAGGTGCACCGCATACTGTGTATGCAACACGTATTCCTGCATCTGCGCCACATATTCCTCTATGGTATCCTGATAGGACTGCTGCTCCTCTTCCGTCAGCTCAAGGCCGATGGAGACTTTCCAATTGTGCTTGTTCAGCTCGGCCACCAGGCCAGATATGGTATCTGCTATCTGATCGGCACCCTCGAAGGCTTCCAGCGCTTCCATGATCTGCTCAAGGTCGTCCGTGCCCACTATCTCCTTCGCTATCCTCTGCAGGTCTTCCATGGAGAGGGCGATGTTCCCAAAATGATCCGCAAGGCTCCGATCCACTAGCTCCTGCTCATGCTGCTTATAGGCGGCAACCATACTGGCGAGCACACCGAGAGCAGCTGCCGCTCCAAGGATTCCCAGCGTCACCGGATTCAGGCTGCCTAATGACATGATCGCATTGACGATATGTACGATGGCAGAAGCCGCCTTGTATGCCGCCAGCGCTGCGCCGATCCCGGCAATCACGGAGATGATGCCCTTCCCATGCTTTGCGATCCACTTTCCCAAGCCCACGATCCCGGAGAATACAGGCTTCGCAAACTTCCTGAATTTTCTCTGCAAGGTAGGGAATTCCGTACCGATCTTATTTACCACCCTCGGTATCTGCGTCGCCGCACCGCTGATAAAACCGGTTCCTCTCTGTATCAGGCTGCGCAGCGGCCCGTTCAGCTCCTGCGACAGCTCGATCCCCGCATCCGCAAGCGTGTCATTGAATATCTCGACGTCGCCCGCCAGATTGTCCAGCCGGATGTCCGCCATCCGCTGCGCCGCTCCCTCGGCGTTATAGATTGCCTCGGCGAGATTCCGGAACTGCTCATCCGTGGAGTTTGCGATCGCAAGAAGTCCAGGCATGCCCCGTTGGCCGCCAAGCTCTGCAGCATAATAGGCTTTCTCCGTTTCCGTCATGCCCGCCATGCCGGCCCTCATCTGCTCCATGATCTCAAGGAGCGAATACATGGAGCCGTCATCCCTTTCAAGGGAAAGACCGAGGGCCTCCATCGCCTCAGCGGATTCCTTTGTAGGCTTCGCCATCCTGGTGATGATGTTGCGCAGCGCCGTGCCGGCATTGGATGCCTTGATGCCCGAGCTCGCCATCAGGCCCGTGGCGATGGCCATGTCCTCTATGGTGTACCCCATGGCCCCGGCCACCGTACCGGCATACTTGAATGTCTCTCCCATCATCTCTACGTTCGTGTTGGAGTTCATGGCTGCCTGCGCCATGACGTCCACCATCCTTGCCGTCTCCTCGGCCTCCATGTGGAACGCCGTGAGGACGTCTGTAACGATGTCCGATGCCATGGCCAGATCCTCTCCTGATGCCGCCGCAAGATCCAGCACGCCCTTGATCCCGGCGATCATCTGTTCTGTTTTCCAGCCAGCCATTCCCATATATTCCATGGCCTTCCCGACCTCCGTCGCACTGAATACGGAGGTCTGCCCAAGCTCCCTCGCCTTGTCCTCCAGCTGCGCCAGTTCCTCTGCGGTCGCCCCGCTGATTGCCTGAACGGCGGACATCTGCCTCTCAAACTCCATGCCCACATTGACAGCAGCAACCGCAGCCGCCCCTATCGCAGTCGCCGCCACGGTGGCCGCCGTGGCGACCGCATGGAACGCTTTGGATCCATACCCCATGATGGCGTCGAAGCCCTTATCCAATCTCGTAAGATCCTTGTCTACTGCCGCCACTGTCCTCTTAAGCGTGCTGTTGGCCGCCACCAGACTGGTGGAAAACGACTTATCTATGACGCCTGCTATTCTGATTGCGAGCTTGTACTCTTTTCCTGTCACTGACAACCTCAGCCACCTCCTCAACGGTATCCAGCAGATCCGAGATGGGCATGGACAACAAGGCGTCCATGCCCGTGTAAAGCGTCATCGATAGCTGGATTGCAATCTTTCTGAGCTTCCTTGCATCGGAGGAGCTTAATCCGATCCGAACAAAAAACCCATCACCCGGTTCTTCACTTTCACAGCCTCCCTCTGGGGCAGCCCATTGAAGAACTCCACCGGCAGCTTTGCCGCCCGTGCCGCCATCATGACGGCATACTCCACCCTTACCTCCGGCATCACGTTGATGCCGGGATGTCGTTTATCATACTGATTCTCCAATGCGATCATATCAGCTGCCGTCATGTCGTCCATCCCGGTAAGGTCGATCTCGGTATATTCCTTCCCTTCAAATAGATACGGCTTCTTCAGCGCAATGACGAGCTTCTCATCCCCGCCATCCTCTGCCGCCTCCATGCCTGCGGCGCTCTCCCGATCTTCCACGATTTCATGTCTCTCATCCATCAGCTATATGCCCTCACTTTCTCCAGAAGATCCTTGCCGTTCACGACAAAGACCGAATTCAGCTTGTCATACTCCAGCTTCGTCTTTCCGTCCACCTCGATCAGGATATACAGAAGCTCCAGCGTGACGCTCGCCTCCATCTGCTTGCCCAGCTCGTATTTTCCGGGCGTGAAGTTCTTGAGGCGTCCCCTCTCCACTATCCTCATGCCCTTATAGTCCAGCGCCCCGGTAGCCTTTACAGTGGACTGCGCTGCGGCGCGGAAGGTCAGATCCACCAGCTCGGACGGGTTCATCAGCGAGAAAATATCCTCGTCCAGAATACGGAAAGGAACTTCCTGCGATATGGAGGAATAAAATCCTGGAATGCTCGTCTCATATACTCCGAGGATCCCTGCGCCCCCGATCTCCTCAGTGATTGCGTCCAGAGTCGGCAGGGTGATGGAGCCCGTCACGCCGACAAGCACAGTGCCGTTATGGTACGCATTGAAATTGTTGATGACTTCGGGTACATTCGTAATTGCTCCCATTCTTACTCACCTCCTAATGCGGCTTCGATCATGGACGGATTGAACTCCAGAACATTTAGGATGTCCTCCGTCGGCGCATACGGCGCAAGGTACTGCCTGAACACGATCTTCCCGTCCATTACATTGCCAGTCGGATTGTCCCCCCTATTATAGACCATCTTGATCCCGGCACACTTGCCCATGGATACCAAGCTGTTTCCCCGCACGTTCTCCGAGTCCACGATGGATTCAATCAGGCGGTAATTCGCCGGATCGTCCACCTTCTCCATATAGGTGGTGATGAAGCTGTTTCCCCACCAGGAGAAGAAGCGCCTGCAGGCGATCCATCGATCCTTCGGATCCTTCGTGTCCGGGTATGCGGCCGTATTGTTGCCCCATGCCCTATACCCGTTCATGTTCAGGGCAGCGACGACGCCCACGGCATTCAGCTCATTCGCCTGATTTTTGTCCAGCGTGATCTCCGTCCCATCCTTCAGGACGGCTGCGCTTACCCGGATTGTCCTATTGGAAGGGGAAAGGTTCGGCACATTGTCGTTATCGCAGTCAGTATAGCAGGTCATCGCCGCATAGATGGCAGAATAAGCCATTGCCTTACCCGCATACTTGACCATGGGCCAGACACAGATCATATGCTCTCCCACATATCCGCTGTCAAGCTTCACGCTCCCGACCTCGGTATGCTTCTTCGCCTTCATGGTATCGATGTCTAGGATGCACTCGCATCTGAACATCCCGTTTATGTCCATGCATTTCTCCGAAAGCGCAAGCCCTACCCTCGGATCATGGGACCAGCCAGGGGCAAGCAGCAACGAAGGAACAAGCCCGAACGTGGGATAGACCTTGCGCACAAGCTCCATCCCGGTTTCTGCGCCCGTGGCAGCGTCATAGGATCCCACGATGCTCCCATAAGTGACCTTTGAGGGGTCGAGCCTGCTGCCAGAAAGCGTAACGGATGTAACGCCTTCCATAAGAACCGTGACCACCGCATATCCCTCATCATTGAACGCTATGGCATAATCTTTGCCTTCCTCCAGCTTGGAATCCTCATGCTTCACAGTAAGGCTTTTCAGCATGACGCCAACCTCCCCGGACACGGCCTGACCGTCCACGACGGTAAGCGTCTCCGTATAGGCCGCATTATGGTTTGCCGGATCCAGTACATTGCAGAGAACCACTGGCCCCACGCCGAACACCTTGAAGAATGCGTCCATCGCCTGACACAGCGTGTATTTCTCATAATCCTCCGAATACCCGACTGCCGACTGCGCATCCGCAAATGTATTGCAGAGGAACAGCCTATTTACAGCGTCCTCCGGATCCGCCGCAAGGTTGACCGGGGCAGTGCCGAAGATAACGGGCACACCGGCCTCGTTCTTGACGGGGGTGGGCACGCTGGTCGGATTCTCCTGAATCCGTATTCCGTGCATATATGCCATCTCTTATACCCTCCTATTCTGCGCATCAGTGCCGGCTGCGCCAAAACGCACCGCAGCCTGATCGTAGACCGCACCCAGTGCGCTCTGCTTCTTTCTAAGTTCCTTTACGGCTTCCGGCATCTTTTCCACCTCGACGAAGAGCCGTTCCATCATCGGCAGGGCGGCGATGCACTCCTTTGCCTTTTCCGGCAGTATGCCGTCCTTGAATACAGTGCCTCTCCGTACCGCCCCGGCGACCGTAGGGCCTAGATACATCAGGTCGCCCTTCCTTTTTGCCTTTGCCGCAGGCGCTGCGGCTTCCGGCGCTTCTTTACCCTTACTCATGCAAGGTCATCCTCCCTTCTTACGGCCGCAATCTGGAATTTCATGTGGCAGGCCCCGAAGCTGTACGGATAATAATAATCATCCTGCATGGCCCACCTGAATCCTCCGGCATATGCGGCCTTCTTGTTCAAATCCGGGTCCTCATGGAACCTCTGGTATATCTTCTGGATAATGTTCATCACATCCCTATGCCCCTGCGCTTCCAGAGCATCGTCCCATATCCCGACGATCACAACAACGCTTACCGTATTGAAGCTGTCCCGGCTCCCATCATCCTCCCCGCTGTTTAAGCGCACAATGATATAGGGGACGGGATCCGCTTCATCGTCCGTCTCATTCATCGGGATGTTCTGGGGAAACACATGGATGGGGGTCCTCTCCCCATCCGGCGTCTTATAGGCATAGCCGTCCAGAATACGGCTCATTTCCTCCACGAGCTCATCCTGCAGTTCAAGCGGCGTCATACATTCCTCCTTCCGGGAGAAGCTGCCTCCCTATCCCAAAAACCTCCGGATCTGCTTCTGGATATTCCTCTGGAGCATATCGTACATCTGCGGCTCCACCACGCCATAGACGCCTTCCTCGTACCCCAGCATATTCGGGGTGGACGGGGAAAGTAGCGATTTCACAAATTCCTTGTCCGGCTGTGATTTCATCCGTTTCCCCGGCACACGCTGCCCGACCGTCATATGACCGCTTTTATACTTCACCACAAAGGCCCTATATTGGTCGCCGCCGGATCCCGGCTTTAATACCAGACTCCCGGCGTTCTTGTCGCGTCTCACGTTCCCCTTATATCCCCTAGGCACACCGCTGCCCCGGATGTAGGTCCTGGGAGACACCTTGAAATCATAAAGTTCATTTACCGGCTCTGCGGAAGTAACGATTGCCGTGAGCGTCCCCACCGTTGCCCTATCGATGGAAAGCGTTTTTCTGACTTTTGCCTTGGAGATGTAATATTCCCTATTCGCTTCATCCGCAAGAAGCGTGACGGTCTGCTTTGCCGTGGTATTGATAGCCGCCCGAAGCACATACTTCGTCTTGTCCTTCATCATCCCCAGTGCGGATTCAATCCGGGTCAGATCCTGCATATCTACCTGAAAATGTACCATGCTACTTCCCTCCCGTCTTGTTTGCCTCCAGACACAGCGAATAGATCCCGTCTTCGTCAACGGCATCGGAAATGGTGTAGGTTTTCCCGTCAAGCGTCAGGATGCGGCCAACAGCGGGAAGCTTTCCGAATTCCTCCGCATTCACATAGATCAGGAGCTCCTTCATATAGACGCCGTCCGCATATAGGCTCCGCTTATACTGGTAACGCTTTTCCCGGTCGATCATCTCATTGCTGTCAAACTGTACCGTCATTTCCTTTCCATTTACCATATGCAGGTCGGAAAACTCATCCAGATTCATGAACACAGTACGGTTGTCATGCGCTATCTGCTCCTTGAACGTCATGCCTGCCTCTTTCTGCCAAAGCTTTCCGGAACCTTTCCGGCAAGGTCATCCCCATCCTCTGCTTCCGAAGACACAGTCTGGCCGGGAAGCCCCGGCTCCGCTGTCCTCGGTTTCGCTTTAGGGCTTTCCCCTGCAGGCCGGATCCATGCGGCCGTACCGGCGCAGAGCCATGCCTCCACCATGCCCGGGTCGTTGGCCGGAAGCGCATCACCGACTTTGTACTGATGGGAAAGGTAAAGGATTGGGTAAAGGGCCGTGAGAACCTCATCCTGAGCCTGATCTTCACCGCAGGAATCATTCTCTTGTCCCTGATTCCCGCTTTCAGCATTATTCTCTAGCTTCAGGTTCTCACCAGATATCGTGTCTTCCCGAACCTGTGCCGGAGCATTTTCTTTTTTCTTCATGGCAGCCCCCTTATCCCATCAGCTTCACAAGGATCACCTTGTCACCTGCCTCCGCCGTCTGGGCTGCATACCCCGCCGGAGTAGCGCCAGACTCATCATCCGTTATGCCGGTTCCGTCAAAATAGACCGCCGCACCCATTTTGATCTCGGACGTCCCGGTCTTTTCGATCTCATACACGCCGGTCACATGGAGGCTCCCCTTCTCTCTGGGATTGATGGAAGTCCCGGCGATGCCGATCCTCCCCTCAATGGAGATGATCGTGTTCGCTTCGATGACCGCATCCGTCTCATTTACGTAATCGAGGCTCTCGCCCCTCTGCCAATATGCCGCTTTCGCCATTTCATTTTCCTCCCTATTTGAGATTATGCCAGCGGATTGCTGATCGCAATGCCGGGATTCTTGATAGCTCCCCTATAATCCATCACGGAAATGCCCCAGTCAAGGTAGATATCCCAGATAAAGCCAAGGGTTCCCGGAGTCTCCATCCTGCGGATGTTCGGGATTTCCTGACCGTTCAGATAGTCTACCTCGATAAAGTCCGTATCATCTGCCGCACCCAGCAGGAACCACGGCATCACGTTCCCGAAGCCGCCACAGAGCGCATTAAGGGTCGGCTCCTCAATGATCTCTACCATCTCCCGGTATCTGTACAGCGGGTTGACCGCCTGCGTATTGCCGCTGGTGTTGATCGTGGGGCTGTAGAACATGGTATACATATCAAACGCATATCCGATCGGCACGAGGATCTTGGCCGGGCGCACGATGATCGCCTCGCCGAACTCATCCTCCTGAGTCTGCAGCGCCATGATCATGGCCTGCATGGATGTCTGGGTGATCCCCGTCCCGGTGGTCACGAGGTTGCCGTGCGCAGAGGAAAACAGCGCAGTGCCGTCATAGATGGCCGGATTGCTTATCATGATCTGGCAGCACTGCTTGTTGATGGTCTTTCTTGCGCTTGCCGCATATCGGGCCGGTATCTTCGTGACCAGATCAATGTCGTCATTAATGAATGCCTGACGGGTAAGCGTGAACTGGCGTCCGTAAGTTTTCAGCTTTCTGGTCGGGCGCTTCTCGTCCCTCACGGTGTCATGCTTCAGCTCGCCGCCCTCAGGCACTTCCAGAAACTCCCCTGCGGGTCCTGCCAGATAGTTGTTGTCCACAGTCTTGAAGTCCTTAAGGCTGCCTTTCTTCGTCCAGCGGTCAAAGGTGACGGCCACATTCTTATGCCCCTCCACATATGCCTTGTTGATGGCATTGTCCAGAATCGCAGGGAACGCCGCAGTCGGGTTGAAGAACTGCCGGGACACCAGATTGTAGATCTCATCGGAAGAGCGGCGGTTCAATCCTATCTGACCCTCTGCCGCAAGGCATTCGATCGCCATATCCCGGAGGGACATTCCCATCAGCTCCCTTGCGCCATCAGCAGGGTTCACGATCTCGATGCCGGAACGCATCACCAGAGCATCCCCTGCCGCCGCACGGAACTTGTCAGCCGCATCCAGCTTCACGTCCGCAGTGCCCCTCTGCGATATCGGCTCCCTTTCACGGGCGAGCTTGTCAATTATGGCCTCCCTCACGTCGCCGATGGGTGTCCCGTCGGAAAGATATCGCCGGATGTCATCGTCGGGGACGTCGAACTGGCGGCACAGCGCCGTGATCTCTGCGCAGCGGCTGCGCTCCGCCTGCTCTGCCACACGGGCATCCCCGTCCCCGCTGCGTTCCCCCTGACCGCTGCCGCCATCGCTGCCGTCTCCCTCCATTGCGGCAAGTGCTGCGTCGATCTGCTTCTGCAGGCTGTCATATTCCGCCTGCTCCTGAGCAGTAAGCTCCCGGCTGGCAGCTTTTGCCGCGTTCAGAATCTCCTGCTGTCTCTGAATCATCTGTCTGAGATTCATGCCTCTTTTACCTCCCTTGAGTGAATTTTGATTTATCTGGAGCTGCTTTTCATAAAAATAAAAGCTGCCTGCCCCCTCCTCCCCGGCGGCTTTTTCCGCCGTGCCATCCGTCCGGTCATCCTGAAATGCCCCTTCTTCTCTGGAGCGCCCTACGCCAACCGTCGGATCCGCAGGGATGCTTACTATGGAAATCTCATGGGGCGTCCATTTGGTGGCGATGCTACAGGGACCGGTAAAGCGCCCGTCGCTGGATTTCTTGTTTGCTGCAACATCCTCCCATACGTCTACCAGATAGCCCACAGACACACCCTTGAGCGTCCCGCCTGCCACTTTCTGGAACACAGTTTCCGAATCCGCATCCTTGTCAAACTCAATCTCCGCATTCCCGCGGCCGCCCTCTACCCATGCCCGGACGATTTTCCCGATCACCTTGTCCCGGTTATGGTTATAAAGGACGCAGCCGATGGAATTCAGGCGGCCTAGATCCACTGCGCCATCCGAATGGGAAAGGATCTCCGTCCCGAACCACCGGTCATAAGGCTCCTCCGATGAAAAGCTTAAGATAAACTTTCGCTCGTTCCCCTCGCCTTCCATGGCCCGGATGGAACATTCCGAAAGGAACCTCTGCTGTGCGCCGTCCCTCTCACCCCTTCTCTTTTCCGGCACTGCCCTTGTCATCATCCGTTTCTTCCCTTTCCTCATGGCCCTCTGCCTCCTTAATGCCAAAGATGATACTCTCCATGTCTATCCCCTTCTCCCTGCCATACTCCAGAACCTCTGCCATGTCGTCAATCTGATCCCGCCAGTCCCTTCCGTTCTCCGCAGCGATCTGCTTGAAGGTCTTCTGGCCGGTCTTCAGCGCCGTGCTGTCCGCATTGGACTCCTTCTGCGGATCGATCCACGGCTTCGGCTCCTGCGTCCACTCGTGGGCCAGATAACGCTCCTTCTCCTCCCAGAATCGGGGGATCGAAAGCGCACCGCAAAGCACCGCCGATATGATGAAGGTTTCATATATTTCATCCATCACCTCTAAAAGCAGCTCCTTTTCCTCGCCGTAAGTCAGGTCGTCCTCAATCATCCCCTGCCTCGCGGAAGAATAGGTCGCTTCTGACATGTCCCTGCTGGTGGCTTCATAGCTGATCCCCTGACCAGCCCCTACAAGCCTCTGCTGGAGCTTCGTGAAGCTGGTGGCGTCCGCACCCTGTCCGGCAGGGTTCACCACCTGAACCTTGTCCCCCAGATTCAGTTCCTTTATCATGCCCGGAGAGAGCAGCTTGCCCTCGTAGGTCTGCATTTCCCCACGCACCGCATTTCCCCTTCCTACCCCGGATGTAGGAAGCCCTTTCTCGATGAACACGGCAAGACAAGCTTCGATCCGCTGCTTGACTGACACAGCCGTCATAAACTCCGTGATGTCCCGGATCCTCGGGATGGTCTGCGCCATATCGGACATCTCCCTCAGCTGCGTAGGCCGCCGGATGGTGAAATAGAAAATCACATCCTCCGCATCTATCCAGACCGGCTCCCTCTTGCCGTACCCCTCGATGTCATACTGTTTGATGAAGTACCCCACCGGGCAGTTGTAGGAATTATACTCAATGCCGCCGACCACTTTGTTCCCTTTGTTCTTCGGCCAGACGCACCCGCCGTCCAGCTCGTCCGTCTCGATCATCTGCAGCTTGAACGGGACGAACCCGTCTTTTGTGTACCGCTTCACAAAGAGGATCCCGCCGTCGATCTTCTTGCGCTCCACCGCCATGCGGATGATCTGGTTGAGGCTCTGCCGACCGGTGATGTCGCAGTTCTGTTTCTTGCACCAGCGCTTCCATGCTTTTTCAATCTCCTTGTTCAGATCGGTCTCCTCGGTCTTCGCCTGAACCCGGAAGCCGCCGCCGACAACGTTCCGCTTGAAAGCCCCGGACACGGAATTCATGATGTCGGAGTTCCTCTCCAGATCACGCGCCCTCGCTTTCACGTCGTCCCGGCTGTACCGGTCCGTAACGTCTGCGGACTGGTTCGACACCCTCCAGTTCTGGTTCGGCCGGTCGAAGTTTCCGGCATCATAGTTCCGCAGCCAGTCGTATGCCTGCCGGAATGCCTCCCGCTTATATGCCGCCTGAGGGGAGAGTGCGGCTATGATGCTGTCCAAGAATCCCATGCTCTGCCCTACCTCCCGTCAAACACAGCTACATAACAGTCATCCAGAAGCCCCGTGGAGTTCTCTGCCGCAATCTCTGCCGCCAGATCATTCCTCATGGAACACAGCTGCTTCAGATCCGCCCTCGTAAGGGCGCGGGATCCGATCTTGTAGCTCTGACCGCCCACCGTGATCGCCATGATCGCCGCATTGACGCTGTCCAGCATATCCTTCGTGGTGATAGGCATATTGTTATTTTCAGCCCCCATGGCCGCCTCCTTTCAATCAAAAAGGCCATCCCCGAAGGAATAGCCTTTCTTGGCGGCTGTCTGCCGCCTGCTTATTTCATGCTACCATCATAGCACATATCCGTGTACCCTTTTGTACTTTTTTTAATCCATAGGCTGCTGCCGACAATCATCAGGGGCGCCCCGGAACTGGAACACCGGGGCCTTTTGTTGTCCTCCTGCATGGACTATTCACTACGTTTTTGCCTATTGACGGTTTAGCACTTATTTTATGTCCCCAAGCCATCCCTCGTTCACCTTTATCCACTGCTCCTCGGGCCCCTCCATGTCAGCCGGCTCAGGATCCTGCCGCTTCGGCATCTCTGCGTTCTGGAGGTGCAGGGTACGAACCCCTAGGACATCGGCCGCCGCCATGGCATAGACTTCCGTGTCCAGAAAATGGTTGTCCCCATGGCTGTGCTTTTTCTGCCACACCTGCTGGACGACGCCGTTCTTCTTCACGTTGACCTTATGCTCTGCCGTGACCTGAGTTGCGTACTCATAATCGCATCCCTCATACACCATCCAGCTCCCCTGCCCGTTCTTCTTCCTCATTCGGCCGGCTATCATGTCCTTGTATTTCCCGCCGTCCACAAGCACCAGCGTCATCCCGTAGGCGCTGCTCCCCTCTTTGTTGATCTTCGACAGCTTATAATGGGAGAGCTGGGCATGGCTCGAGCCCTTGACCGGGAGGGCATAATCAGAATGGCATACGCAGAAATCATAGACCATGTCCGTCTGATCCCCGGAATCGATCAGGCACAAGTTCACGATCATGGGATCGCCCTCCTCAGTCATATATTCCAGATTCATGACAAGGTCGATCTCCTCAAAGGAAAGGGCCTGACCATGCGCTATGTTCTGGCTAGTCAGGAAATCGCCCCATGCCCGGATCGTCCAGTATAGGGAGCTTTCCTGAACGTCCACGCCGCCGGTCAGAAGCTTCGCCCATGACGGGACGGTGTGTGCCGGCAGTTCCGTCTGCCGCTCCATCACCAGATCCGCATTCGTCTTCAGCTTCGTGTCCTCCCAAGGCTCCGCAAGCCAGCTGTTCACGAAGTTCTGGAACTCCTCCGGATCATCCTTTGTGCCAAGGAATTCCTTCGCAATGTCCGCCCAGCGGACAAAGGGGCTGTAAAGGGTGTTGATCCAGAATGCCACGGTTCTGGCGTACTTGGTATCGTGCCTGACCACCCTCCATTCCCCCAGCCGGAGCATATTGTGCTTGTCGTTGTCGGTAATGACACAGCCGCATTCCTGACACACATAGGCTGCGACCTCCGCCCGGTCTGCGTAGCTCATGTTATCATCATCCGGGAAGCGGATGTTCTGGAACTTGAATTCGATATACTCTCCGCAATGGGGGCACGGCACGAAATAGTGCTTCTCCACATCCGCCCCCTCCTTCGCCTTCCAGATATGCCCGGTCTTAAGGGTGGGCGTGGAGGTGATGTATATTTTCTTGTTATGGAACGTCTTTGTACGCTCCATCGCCAGCTTGATGGGATCCGCCTCCCGGTTGCTTGCGCCGGGATACTTGTCGACCTCATCCATGATCAGGTAGCGGATCGGCTTGCTGGCAAGCCCAGACGGGAATTGCTCCCGGCCAGAGTCAGGTACATCCCCTCAAACTGCAGCTCCAGAAGGGGGGAGTTCTCATCAAACCTGCGCCGGATCTCTGGGGTAGCCTTCAGCATCGGCTGGAGGCGGTTCTCTGAGATGGACTTCGCAAGCGTCTCTGTCGGATATACGATCATGGCAGGAGCCGGATCCTGCATCACGATATACCCGATCATGTTCTGCGCCGCTTCCGTTCCGCCCACCTGAGTGGGCTTGCAGAATATGACGGTTTCCGTTTCGTAATTGTTGAACTCGTCCATGATACCGACAAGGTACGGTGTCATGCTGTTGCTCCATGCCCCAGGCATCGCCGATGACTTTGAATCAAGGATACGGTAATTCTCAGCCCATTCCGAAACGGTAAGCTGCTCCGGCGGACACAGTACCTGCAGGGCGGCCAGCTGGTATCCTTTGACGGTGAACTTACGTCCCGGCATTTTTCCGCGGCCTCCCGCGCCGCTTTGGCCGTATTACATCTTCCTGCCGCACAGCGGCATTCTCTGCATCTTCTATGGCTGCCCGTGAAACAAAGTCTTTTAAGAGCTTCTTGACCTCCTTCTGAAGGTCGTTCTCAACCTCCCGGACTTCCACGGGATCCACGAACCCGGCAAGCCGCCCCGCCATCTTGCCCGGTATGGAAAGCGCAAAATTCTTAAAGACGATAAAAAAGCGGCTGTAATCCGCTTTTGCCTCCTCAATGGAAATATAGTTGCCGGCCGCAATCTCCGTCCTCAGGCGGTGAAGCTCCCCCTGAGACTCCTTCAGTGCCACGTCCGCACGGAGCTTCTGCTCCTTCAGCTTCGCCTCCGCTTCCGAGCGCTCCTTTCCATATGCCTTGTCAGAAAGGTATTTCACATATCTCTGGATTGTGGTCGCAAGTTCAAAGCGGACACCGCCGCCTTCGATGCGTACCCGATCGATTATTCCGTCAGCAACGAGCTGCTCGATCCTTCTCCCAGACAGCCCGAAAAGCTGCGCTATCGTGTCCTTCGTTGCATAGCCCCGCATCTCGTTCTTTTTGCCGGTGTCTTCCCCGTCTGCCATGCCGTCACACCTCCATCCTATTTGCTTTCCTGCCGGTAAACTCCTCCCACCTCTTTACGACAATGCTTGCGTAATGCTCATCTATATCCATGACATAGGCATTCCTCCCAAGCTGCTCCGCCGCCATCAGTGTACTTCCTGAACCACAAAAGAAGTCCCCTATGTTCCAGTCCTTTTTGCTGGAGTTCTTGATGAACTTCGCTATCAGGTCGAGCGGCTTCATGGTCGGATGCAGGAAGCTGCTGTCAGGCTTTTTCTCATAAATCACGGTTGTCTGGTCCGCATACCGACGCACCATGTCCTTGCAGTACTGAATCAGCTCCGGTTTCTTCATGGAATCAAAGTCCACCTCATCCTGAAGGATGACCGTGTCCTGCGTGCGATCCTTTATGAAGTAATGCGCTGCGCCCTCTTTCCATCCGTAAAGGATCGGCTCATGCCTCCACTGGTAGTCGCTCCTCCCTAAGACGAATTTATTCTTTTCCCATATCAGGACTTCGGCAAGCCTCAGCCCGGAATCCCGGAACGCCTGCCGGAACGTAAGCCCCTGCGTATCCGCATGGAACACATAGATGGCGGATCCATCCCTCATATAGCTTTCCATGTTCCTGAATGCGTCCAGAAGGAACGCATAAAAAGATTCCGCCTCCATGACGTCTCCAACTATCGGCATGGATCCGTTTACGTTCGGGCGGTATTTGTTCAGTGAAGCCGCCTTCCCCTCGTAATCCACATTGTAGGGCGGATCCGTGATGATAAGATCCATCATCTCTGCCCCCAGCAGCTTCTGGACATCCTCTCTTTTCGTACAGTCGCCACACATCAGGCGGTGGCCTCCAAGCTTCCATACCTCTCCCGGCTTGACGATGGACTCCCCCTTTTTGCTTTCGGAGTAAGCCGCTTCTGAATCATACCCGTCATCCGCCACCTCAGGGTCAAAGTCCGTAAGCTCTATCAGGTCGTCAAGCTCCTGATGAGAAAAGCCAGTGAGCGTGATGTCATAGTCCCCAAGGTCGAGCTCCACAAGAAGATCCCGGAGCGCAATCTCATCCCATTCGCCGGAGATCTTATTGAGCGCAACATTCAGGGCCTTCTCGTCCTGCTTGTTCAGATCCACCACTACCACGTCAGCGTTCTCATACCCCAGATCGGAAAGGACGGTATGCCGCTGGTGGCCGCCTATGATCGTCCCATCTGAATTGACGATGATAGGATCAATGTACCCGAACTGCTCGATGCTCCTCTTTATCTTCCGGTACTCGTCATCCTCCGGCGTGAGCGCTTTCCGGGGATTGTATTCTGCTGGCCTCAGGTCGGCCAGCCTGCGCCTCTCGATATTCACGGCTTTCCCTCCCAGCATTAAGTGCGGATACCCTATTGCTCCGCCCCTCAGAAATTCATGCTACCATCATAGCACATATCCGTGTACCCTTTTGTACCTTTTTTCAGAAAAGACATTTTTTGCCTTACGCCTTTTCTCTATGAAAGGCGTAAGGTAAAAAAGCTAGGAAACATGCGGGCTTGATGGCATTCCTTACGCCTTACGCCTTTTTTCGGAAACATACCATGTTTTTTTAGCGAATTTGCACTATTTGCACCTCGATGCACAAAGTGCAAATTTTCATATAAATAGACATTCGTATTGGCGTAATGGGCGTAAGGTTATATAAAATAGGCTCTCTAAGCCGCATGTTTCCTAGCTTTTTTACCTTACGCCTTTCATTACGCCTTTCATTACGCCAAATCCAAAGGCGTAAGGTTTTCAGGTACTTTTCGCTTTACTACGCTAAAGTGTGCATCATCGGCGCTTCTGAAGATTTCGATGCACACTTTAGTGCGGCAAAGTATTTGCACCGGATCCGTCTGTAGCGAAACGCTGAAAAAATTTCGATTTTCACCGGGGGAAATATCGGGCTTTCCCCGCCCCGCAGTGTGCCGGGGGTTCCGGTAGTACCTACGGCCCGCCCAGCGGCTCCCCCTCCACGGAAAACCGGAAACATGGAGACGCCCCAGCTGCGTCCTGCCTGCCCCGTTGGCCCAGCGCGGTTTTGCGCAGGGCTGTGCCTCCGCCCTGCCCTGCTACCTGCCGTCCATGCACCCCAGCCTACCGTCTGGCTGTCCCGGCGCTGCTGCCCTGCTGGCTGTGGCTGTGCCCACCCTGCCTGATATAGGATATAGCAGGCACATCCATCTGCCGTCCCTATGGGCACAGCGGACAAGTATGCGTGTATGCCGTGGGCATAGGCAAAGTCCGTCCGTGTTTCTTCCATCAGACGCAAACGGGCGCATATGCATCTGTAGGCGTCTGCATGTGCACGTGCTGGCGCTCATCAGAAGCAAGGCGCAGGCTGCCCGGCTCCGGCGGTGCTTCGCCAGCCCCTGCCGTCCTCCGTATAGGTATAGGCGGCTCCCTATAGGCACCCTTCTGTGGAAGGCTACGTGCACATGGGCAGCCGGCATACTGGAATATGGCCTCTGAATCCAAGAGCAGCTGATTCAAAGGGGGCAAATCGCCTCCTTTGAAATTCCGATTTGAAAAAATAATTTCAGAAATTTCATAAAGCCGCTTGACTATACGTGCTACACGTGTTATACTGTGCTTGTAAGGAGGTGGGGCATGAAGGATAGGGATCTTATAAAACTCTTAAAGAAAAATGGCTGGAAACTCGACAGAATCAACGGAAGCCACTATATTTTCAGAAAAGAGGGTATGACCGTTTCGGTTCCCGTACATGGAAAGGATGTTCCTACCGGTCTGCTACATCAAATTTTGAAAGATGCGGGGCTGAATTAGCTCCGCCTTTCAAACAACAAAAAGGAGGTTTTGTCATGTTATTTGTATATCCCGCTATCTTCCACAAGGAAGAGGAATCTTACTGGGTGGAATTTCCAGATCTGAAAGGCTGCAATACCTACGGATCCACCATTCCGGAAGCTATGGAAATGGCACAGGAAGCCCTTACCGGATATCTTCTGTCACTGTTGGAGCATGGGGACCATATCGCCTCTCCGTCCGACATTTCTGCCATCCATGCGGATGACGGCTTTTCCTCTCTTGTATCCTGCGACATCAACCAGTATAGGGACACAAGGGCGGTGAAGAAGACCCTGACCATACCGTCATGGCTGAACGACCGCGCCATGTCCATGGGGGTGAACTTCTCTCAGGTACTGCAGGAGGCCCTGCTCTCAAAGATACAGGCTTAGCGCAAAGACCCGAAAGAGCCCCGGATACCGAATATCCGGGGCTCTTTCCCTGCAATAATATGAATGGCGCCCCGATTTACGGCGGCATCCACATGGATCCCGACCAGTTCCTCACTCCGTGAACTCTATGCAGCGGACGGTCTCGCCGCCCAGCCACACGTGGGTGCAGTACTCCAGCTTGCCGCCGTTCCTGCACCGTGTCGCAGTGATGTGCCCGTTCCGGTGCAGCCACCTGCGGAACAGCCTCTTTGGCACGCCCCTCCGGGAGCAGAATGCGCTGAACTCCCTGCAGGTCACCAGCAGCCTCCCGTTGTGCTCCCACGCCGTCTCCATCAGCTCCTCCGCAAGCTCGCCAAACCCGTCCTCCTGCATGGGCGGCCCGCCCGGCGGTGCCGGGCTCTGCGCCCCCAGCTCCATCCTCTCGAACCCGGCCTCCTCAAGGAACGACATCACGTAAGGCAGGCGCTCGTTCCTGCACCCTGCGATGATGGATGCCGCCCTGATATAGTCGTCCTTCGTCAGCTCCCGCTGCCTCGCCTCCTTCACGGAGACGCTGTACGCCCCCGTCTTCCTGATCGCCGGGAGGACTTCGCTCGTCACCCACCGCTTGAACCGCTTCGCACTATCCAGCCTGCTCAACATGATCAGGGAGTATAGGCCTGATTCGTTGATGATGGTCATTGTCTGATCTCCACCGGGGCCGCCCTGAATTAGGGCCCCCTTTTTATCTTCCTCATCGACATGATTTGCTATGGCATTTCTAGCTTTCTCATACCCCAGCGCCTCAGCCACGTCCTTGCCCACGAACCACGGCTCCCCGCCGATCTCCAGCGTCCTGATCCGGCCGAACTCCCCGCTCTCGAAGACTTTTACCTCGTCCATAGGCCCACCTCCCCTTCTTCCTGCAGGAACGCCTCTTCAGGTGTGCCCCGCTGTCTGGCTACGGTGTCCAGAACCGTCAGGATCTTCCCGATGAACCCCCGGGCGGAAGGCGGGGCGGAGGCTGCCAAGCCGTACCTGTATCCGCACGGATAGGCGAAACAGAACATATCCTCCTGAACTGCGCATATGTACTCGTCGCTGGGAAGCACCCCTCCGGGCTGCCCTGCCGATCTCGTAATCTCTCTGCCCATAGAATGATCTCCTTTCAGAATTTTTGCTTGAAAGAAGCTCCCCGTTCTGATACGATAGATTTATCAGACGGGAAACCTCTGGTGATGGAAAGTGGTTGCTGCCGGTCGCCACACTTGTCAGCTACTACTTTTTTGCTACAAAAGTAGTATTATGCTGAATGGGGCAGACTGCATAGTCTTGTATGTCTGGCAACATACAATCGCTACCATTAAATCAGTTCTACATCATCTCTTGTAACACCGCTGATATAAGCAGATAACCTACAGTGAGGACATTCCTCTGTTTTGATAGTAAATGCACGCCCAAAACTGTCTATCATTACAACCTTTCCTTTCGGAACAACTATACCAGCACCATTTCTTATTGCTCTCGTAGTTCTTACTTCCATTCCGACCATATCTTTGCTTTTCATGCTTTTTGGTATCATACTATCCTACCTTTCCACAATCCCACTAATTTGACCTCAATCCTTTTCCTGGCCATCACGATACTCCTTCAGAATCTGCCTCACCCTCTTAAACTCCAATAACGTATACAGCCCTTTCCTCCAGCTTTTTGTCGCTGGAGTACGGCTGATATGGTTCTCTCTGCACACCCGCTCCCAGCTGTAACGGTCGATATACTTGTTTTCGATGATGGATCGTTCCAGAGAATTTTCCGGCAGGAAATCAATCACATTCATGATGTCGGAAAGAATCTTTGCCGCCGTTTCGATCTGCTCTTTTATTCTGGCATCAATCTCATCCAGCCGAAAAGAAATTGCAGCACACCCAACTCCGTTGCTGCTTCCCCGTGGCATCCCATCCATCTTTACTGCCCCGAGCGGACTGTCAAATTCCTTGATAATCTCCGTCCTGCGGCGTTCCAAGGATTTCTTCTTGCCAATGCAGTATCTATACTGACTCAGGTATTGGTTCAGCAGCTCCGCTTCACCCGTGAGCCTACTTTCCGTCTTCTTTATTTCCTGCCTGCGCTTTTCCATCTGTTTCCGCCTCCTCTGCCGCCATGAAATACACCTTATCCCTGATAATCTGGATGCTTTGAACGGACTTGTTCTTGTGATCGAAATCAAATACCGGATAGCCCCTACTGCGAAGCTCATTGATCAGGAGCCGTATGCTCTGGCACACCGTGGCAAGCGGCACACTGGAAAAGTCCGGCTCCGCACCCTGTGCTGGCTTGGGTGGCCGAAATTCACTTAAGCTCCGTAGCCTCCTTCTCTGCGATCTGTTCATTGTCGTTATACCCCCCTTTTCATGGCGCACATGGTACACAGAACTCCCGAAAACATATCCTTGGTAAATTCTTCAGGCAAAGGCCTTTCCCAGCATTCCCGGCCACATTCCGGGCAATTAACCAGTTTCCATCCTTTGCGTCCTTCCGGCACGTTCTGCCTGAGCGGCATACAAAGATAGCCGCCTTTATCGCTGGCTCTCCTCGGTTCAATTTTTACTGCCAATATATCTGCCATATCAAACATCCTTTCCGCGGAGCCCACGTTTGCGTGTTTTATAAATACTACCTCTTGATTGCACATGGTGAGCCTCCTTCCTCTGTCGCTTCTCCTGCCGCCTTATGCTGGCGATTGCAGCTCCGGCGGTGGGATCCTTATATCCTTCGCTATTTCTCACTTAGCGGATCGCCTCCCTTTTTCTTCAATTTCTGGCCGCAAAACTGGCAGCAGGCGGGTTGCTCCCGTCCGTAATAATTCGTAACGGGATTTCCACAATACGGGCAGCATAAAGCGGTATCTCCGAAGCAATCTTCCTTGTTTACCGGTTCAATGGATACAGCCCTATGAAGTGCCGACCTTATAACTAATAGGTCGCTTTCTGGAAATTCTAAGCCGTAAAGGCCGCCCGCTTTTCTGATGTGTTCGTCAATCTCTTTTATTAGATCCGCTTCTCTGCTCATTGCAATTCGCCCTCCCAATTCCATAGTCCCTGCTTTCCGCTCGCCGGAATCGGCCTGTTAAAAAGCACAGCGTCCTCCATCACCCATGCGTACCTTCCCGGCGCAAAATTCCCGAAAACAAATTCTTCCGGATGCTGCTCCAAAATCAGCTCTTCAGTCAGCCGGTCAATCAGGACACAGTTTACAAGCTTCGCTTTTCCGATGATCGCCTTAAAGGGAAGTGCCCGCATATCTTCATCACTCCCGATTCCGGCATCCCTGAAACGTGATGCCCGGATTCTGTCATGCTGGCACACATCAGAAAAGTAGTTATGCTTCATTCCACCTGCATGAATGAGGATTTCTCCCCGGTAATTTGTTTTCCATGACCGTGTCTCGCAGCGCTTCTTTCCAGATGCCAGCAGCGTCGCCCACGGCTGGATTACAGTCAATGCTTTCATTCCGCACCTCCCATATGCTTTTTCTTATACTGACATACTGCATTGGCTACTGCCTGAGGCTGCATCCCCATCTCGTCCGCAATCTTTCTATTGCTCCACCCGGCGTTCCTGAGGGCGATTATTTTCCCGACATCGACAGACTTCCTCTTAGTCCTCTTAGATGCCCGATCTGTCCCTTCCGTTGCTGCCGCTGCCTCAGCATTCTGGCTTCCGTCTTCTGCCACAGAGAGTTCTTCACGCTTCTTCCTGACAAACATCCTGATCTCGTCCATACAGCTGCCACAATAGTGACAGTTTTCAAATTCGTTGTCCTGTGTGAGGCTGCCATTCAGACCGTCCCGGAAATTATACGATATGTATCCAGGTTTTTGGGTCTCAATGCAGCTGCCGCACCTATCACATATAATCCTTATCATCTCTGCCTCTCTCCTCGACTAATCATTTTTTCCACATCCTCCGGCAGGCACACTGCCCCGGCGATCCCGCCAGCCGCCCGGATCCGCTCCATGGTCTGCTCCTGAATCTTGGAAAGCACGCCTATGTATGGCCGCTTCACCTCGAAGCCGTAGAACCTCCCGCCGATGATGGCGCACACATCCGGGATCCCCTGCCGGCAATACGGCCCAGCTGCAGCTTTCCAGACAAAAGCGTCCGGGTAGTTCTCCTTCAGGTAATTTATGATCTGGCTCTGATAATGACTTTCCTTGGGAAGATGGCTCATGAGGAATCGCTCTGCTTCCCTTAAAGTCTTAAAGCCCCTTGCTGCCTTAAGGTATTCGACTGCCGCTTCCTTGCTTTCAAAATTGTCTATCCTCCTCATCCCGTACCTCCTCGTACTAATATATCAGTCACTTATCATTGCATCTGCCATATCCCATTCGTCATCAAACGGGATAAGTCCATTTGAGTCTCTTATAGCACAGAAAAAATCTCCGTCTGTTTCATCTTTGGGCTTGAAAAATCCACATTCATGGCAGTCATCATGGTATCTGCATATCCGGAACAGAATTTCTTTTGCTTTTTTTTGCTTCTCCAAAGCGGTCATATTTCCCCTCCCCTACACTTGCCCGGTCGTTTTATCTTCACTTCTTACGAAAATCAATACCGCATCCCCCGGCGGCTTCTCACGGCTTACCCACTCGCCGGCCCCCTCGTCCCAGAACTTATTCACAATGTCATTGTAGATAAGCGGCAGCTGCGGATTATCAGGATCCCATGACGGGCCGGCCGCATAAAGGCAGATGTGCCTGCTGAAATACTCCGCATACAATTCCTGAATCCTCTGCCGCAGCTCCTCCGCGATCGCCCGAAGCTCCTGCACGTCGAAGTCCCGGAACACAGCCCTGCCGGCCCGTTTCCCGATATGTCCCTCCCGGACGATCCTGCCCACCGCTTCCGCCAGATCCCCGCTGTCGCCCTGCAGGACGCTGAATCCGGAAAGGCAGTACGCATTCAGATAATTCTCCGCCTGCGCCTTCAGCTGTGCCCTCAGCTCCTGAAACGCATCCTTGTATTTTCCGTTCAGATCCGCCGGGGAGACTTTTATCTTGTTCATGCGGTATCTTTCAAGCGTAGAGCTCAATGTCCCCAGCTCCTCCTGCGCCTTTTCCATGGCCAGTGCCCTCCTTTCGCCTAAAGTCTCCTTGCGCCCGAAATCAGTACGGAAGCTCCTCCTGCCCGGAATCTACGAACGGGATCTGGGCCATGTCCTCCATGCTGACCTGCCGCCATCCTTCTCCCGGTGCGGCGGCTGGAGGATCCGGTGTGCTCCCTGCCGCCATGGCCTCCGCTGCCGCATCCTCGTCCAGAGCGTCCACCCTTCTGGAGAACCGGCCAAGGTCGAACTCCACCATGCGCTGCGTGCGGCCGTCGAACCATTTCCTGACACAGTATTCCGTGCTTCCGTTCGGCTTGAGCGTAGTCCCGATGACCCCGCAGTCCGAAAGGTACTTCATCGTCTTGCGCGGGCTGTACCCTTCCTTCTTCAGGGCCTGATTCAGCAGGGACGGGAACAGGTACGCCTTGTCCGCCGCTCCGCTGATCACGCCGAGGCACGTCCCGACTGCCCTATCCCCGAACTGATTCCGGTTGGAAAGAATCCAGTCCACGATGAACTGCGTGGCGCTCTCGTTCACGTCCAAGGCGCCGGAAGCGAGCTGCTCCTTTATGATGGACTTCGCCATCTGCACGGCCCTTTCCCATGCGCCGGCGGAAAAGCGCAGCCCATATTTCCCGTTATCGGATGCGCTCCGCTCCCGCTCCGGACGCTCCTCTGAAAAGAGCCATGTCTCTATCATTGCATCCGCAAGGGCTACTGCTGCAATCCCGGCGACGTGCGCCCCGCTCGTGTCCTCCGCAATGCGGCGCACCTCCTCCGCCATCCTCGCATAACTGTCCCTGATGCCCTGCTCGTCGGTCTCCATCACCATCCCGATGAATTCCAGGCCAGCATGGCCGAAATGCTCCGCCGACTGCCGATGCATCATGCCAGCCGAGTCCTCGTCCGGGAACGGCCCCCCGTAGATCTCCAGCACACGGGTGCTTACGCCGGTCTGGGTGGTCTCCGTGGAGAGCGGCTCCTCCCCGGTAGCAAGGCACACCGTGCGCCATGTGCTCAGCGACTGAAGGCCTCCGCCCTTGCTCCCCCTTGCCCTGCCTGTCCCAGATGTAAGCATATATACGATCTTCTCAAGCGACTCCTGCTTCTGGCCCGCCAGCTGCCGCTCATCGATTCCCAGCGGCAGGTCATTGTAGAACCCTGCCATCCGCTCCAATGCCACCTGCGTCGCATTGAAATTGACCATCAGCCTCTCCGGATCGCCCCATGCCGAGAGCGCAGCCTTGAGGGCCGCCGTCTTGCCGCCCTTGCTGCTGCCCCAGTTGTAGACGAAAAATATCCTCTGGGAAAGGATGCGCAGGAGCGGAGCGGTGAACGCTGCCGCAAGGATGAACCGGAACTTGTCCCGCCCCCTGTGGGGCCTCATGCATGCCGTCCATCCCCCCAGCGTCCCGTTCACATGGTAGGCCGCCGCCCACCCCCGGAGAGACGGCTCGATATCAAGCACGATGTCCTGCCCATGCCCCGGGAGGAACCTGCCTCCCGCCTGCCATCCAAGGGCGGACGTGCTTTCTGCCCTTTTTATGACATCGATGTTCTCCGCTTCCAGTGCTTCCAAGAAGCGCACCACCATCTTCGCGTTCTCGGACGTCACTGTGCATCCCAGATCGGCAAGCACGGTGACGCTCCTGCTGGAGAAGACGGTGGATCTTGGGAATATGGCCGTCTGCCACCTGCCGTCCCTCTTGAAGGCGACCCCTATCTTCTCCTCTCCGGTTTCAAGGCTTTTCAGCCGCTGCGTAAGGATGATCGGCGTCCGGCACACCGTGACGGGGATCATCCTCTTTTCGTCCATGTGGCTGATCCCCTTTTCCGAATAGTTCCATCCTTGCGGCTGCCGGAGGTTCACCGGCGCTCCCTGAACGGCTTCCGGGATGATGTCTGCCACATCATCCAGCTCTATCTTCCGGGCTTTCTGAAGGGCTTTCTGGATCAGCTCCCTTGCCGCCTCCTCCCCTTCTTTGATGTACAGCTCGGACGGATCCTTCACCCCGAACTGCCTGCAGCTCCATGCATAGACGTCACCGGCATAGCCCTCATCATGGAGGATCCGGCACACCTTTTCCAGAAAGACATTGCCGCCACGATCCGGCTCGACATGGATATACAGCTTCAGGCCGTCCAGCTTCGGAACCATCTTCGCATTGAAGTTTGACGCCCCAGGCACACCCAGCGCCGCAAATTTTAGGAGCCACAGCGTCTGGGTGTCGCTCTCCCCTTCCGCAAGCACGGCGTATCCCTGCTGCCGGATCTCAGGAAGCCGCCACTCCCCATAAAGGATCAGCTTCCCGGAGCTGCCATAGCTCCATCGAAATTCCTTGTCTCCATATCTCTTTCGGAATACCGGCACGCTCCCATCCTCCGCCTTATAGGGGATCTTCAGCCATTTTATCCCGTCACGGTCCTTCCCGGTCGTGGCAAGGCATGATTCCTGAAGGAAATCCTCCGGGAGCCGCTTGGAAAAGGCATACTCGGAAAGCGTAAAATCCTTCATCCGGGGCCTCCTTCTCTCCGGCGGCCTTGCTTCCTCCAGCCTTCCGTACTTTGCCAGAATCTGCTTATATGCCTCCTTGGTGTCCGTCTCATTCAGCTTAGCCCAGAACGATATGAAATTTCCGTCTATGCAGCCGGTGAAGCAATGGCATTTTCCGGTCCGTATGTCTGCAGTAAACGAATTTCTGTTGTCATCGTGGAAGGGGCAGTGCCCAATGATGCGGTCGCCCGTAATCTTTGCGTTTTTAACCACGCTGCGGTACTCTGCCGCATAGTCCACAAAATCGTCTATGTTCAGCTGCTCTGCGCTCATACAACCACCTTCATAGCTTCCTTTATCTGCCGGATGCCCATGGCCACGATGCGTCCATGGATGCCTAGTCTGGATGCCTCCGCAATCTCAGCCTTCATGCCCTCGCTGATGATGCCGTCAATGACAACCAGAAGGAACTCCTGAGAGACACGGAGGTCAAAAAGTCCGTAGCCAAGCCCGGCCTCCCGCTCATCCGGAACTGCGTCATCAAGGAACTGCGTATAGAAAAGGTGCGGCGCAACCGGCTCTTTCCCCTCGTATGTAAGCTGCCTCGCAAAATACCGGGCTACTTCCCTACAGAATTCCTGCTCTTTCTCCGTTGCCGCACGATACCGCGACATGATATAAACTCTATCCATAGCCACGTCCTTTCAATCGGTTTCGGGGAGGGCATTTGCCCCCCCGAATCTTTGTAAGCCAGTCAGGCTTATCAGGCGAAAGGAAGATCTTCATCTATGCCGTCCGGGACGTTCATGAAGCCGGCCCCGTCAGAAGCCTGCCTGCCTGCGGGCGGCGCAGCGCTATAGTCTGCATCCTCCAGGTTCTTGTCGCTCTGCTTGATCATATCCGCCATCTTTGCGGCAGCCGCCCTCTGTTCCTCCGGCAGCTTACCGACAAAGGTGAACACCGCCCTGCTGTATGCGATCCCAGCGGCATTCTTTTCCTTTCTCAGCGTGATCTTCGTGACGGCATCATAGCAGCGCATTCCCTTCAAAAGAATCTGCTTCCCGATATAGTCCCTCATGTATTTCAAGGAAGTGGGCGGCAGGGAAAGGATGATCGGTATAGGGTTGTCTTCCCGGAGGATGTATACCCGGTGGACATTCTTGCAGGATTTGCCCAGACCGCCTGAACCGAATTTATTGTGGGGGCAGTCAGCACAGTTAATGATCTCACCAGTCTCCCGCAGGACACCCTGCTTGCCATCCATGCTGAAGCAGTCCGGCGGTTCATTGCCGCCGGAAAACTTCTCGATCCAGTACGCATTGACCGGATGATGGTAAAGGATCGCCCCCACAAGCTCACCCGCTGTCTCAGGATTTCCCTCGTCTTCTCCGGGAACCTCAAACACAAGGCCGCCGCCGGAAGGGATCTTTACGCGGTCAAAAGGGATTGGCCCCAGACCGTCCATTTCTTCCGCAATCGCCTCCGCAAGATCGCCGGAAATCGTCATCATGTTGAAATTCTGCACCACAGCCAGCTCATTTTTCTTCTTTTCCATGGTTATAGCCCCTCCTCATCATTCTCAATCATTTCAGCTTCTTCCTGCACTACTGGTTCCGCATCCTCGAATTCGCCGCTTCCTTCTGCGAGATCCGTCCCCTCGGTTTCCTCCAGATAATCCTCCAGCGGAGGCCTGGTTTCCGAATCGTATAGATCCTCCAGAATCCTCTGGCTCTGGGCCGCCAGCTTGATGGCCGACACAGCCGTCTCTATTGCCGAATTGTAAAGATTCCCGCATATGTTGATGAAGTCTCCCTCGCCATTCGGCAGCAGCGCCAGCATGCTTTTCATGTCGACCTCAACCGCTTTAACATTCCGGTGCATGGACACATTATACTCAGCTGCGATCCCGTACCCCTCATGCCGGTTCATGACCGCTCTGAGATGGTCATGGCGCACCATCTGCCCCAGAGCGAATTTGGCTACATTCTGGACATTGTCCTTTAAGGAGCGGTCGATCTCCAAAGTAAGGTCCAGTTCCATCTGTTCATAATCTTTCATGATCATCCCTCTTCCCCGGCCCGCATGGCCTTCGCCCGGTTCAGCGCCCCGGTGTTCGCCTTTCTCCGGGAAATGGCAAGCTTCTCATAGACGCTTACCACTTCTGCGAGCTCCTCAGGCAGCTCCCCGTTTTCCTCGACAATCCCCTTGCAGGCGCCGCTCAAAACCTTGGGTTCTACCTTCTCAACGATGATATGCCCAAGTCCCTGCTCCCGCAGGACGTCAAGGAAGTCGAGCCCCTTTTCCGCCAGCTTATCCTCCCCCAGCTTGGAATACTCCGTCTTCTGCTGGAGGCTGTAGCTGTAGCCGTCCACCACCGTGCTGGGCTTTTCCTCGTCGACCATCATCCGGCAGATTTCCTGCTCCAGCTCCTCCCTTGCCTGATTGTTCTCCTTGGTAGCCTTCGCAAGCTCCTCCTTGCGTTCCAGAATCTTCTGGTACTCCCGAACCTTCATGTCCAATACCGACTCCATACTTCTCTCCTTTCCTGCTTTATGATGGCTTTACTTATCCCTCTGGGCAAGCGCCAGAAGCGTCTGCCCCTGCGGCGCAATACCATTCCCTGATACTCAATCCTCCTCCCAATCACTGATCTCATCGTAGAATCCATAAATCTCCGCGACCTCATCCTCGTTCAGCCTATTTTCTATCCTCTCGATGAACTTGCAGAACCTTTCAGCCAGAGGCTTCTGCCCCTCACGCTCTTTCTCCTGCCCTTCCCGGATATCCTCAAAAAGGTCAGAATTCAAGATGATATCTCTCTTGGCCTCGGAAACGATGACTGGGTTATACCCTTTCCTTTTCAGATCCTCCATGTCCGTCTGACTGGCAACCGGCACGGCCCTGACTCCATGCTTATTGATAAATTCCTCGGCGATCTCATCACGTATCTCTTCAGGCACGGAATAATATTCGATATATGTACCGCTGTAATTCTCCAAGGAATTCTTTATAACCTCGGCATCCTTCAGTTCCTCTATCATCCTGGCGGCGTACCATTGGACATCGAAGCTGTTCACCATGCTTCGGTCCCGTTCCAGACGAACCACGTTCGGCTTGAAATCGATCCCGATATCCAGCCGGGATTCCTCGCAGATGAACAGACCTCCGACAAATATCCTCCCCTTGTACTCCTCCCCTTCAAGGATCGCTCCCCTGCTGGTCTCCCGGCGGCATACATCCTCCTGCAGATGGAGGTTGCTGGCCTGAATCCCTTTGTATTCTTCAGGGGTAATGCCGCCGATCTCAATAATAAGGCTATGCTCCGGCACAGAACCCCATATAGGCACGTCCTCGACAAAGAATGTAGGGACCATGACGCCTCCGTACCGTCTGGAGTTCACCAGACGAGGCCGCCATACCTCTTTCCTGCAGTAGTTCTGGAATACCACCGTCTTGCCCATCCGCAGCAGAACAGTCGTGGCAATCTTGTATCCCTCCCCATGGCTCCCGATCATCCTTTCATCCGTGTTCTTGGAAGTGACCCCGAAAAGCAGGGTCTTTATGTCGAGGTCGCTGTGTTTATTCCCGATACGGATGATCTGTGATTCCTCGTCATAGCCAAAGAACATCTTATTGCTGCCGTCCCTTGCCTCCTCGTCAATGGAATTCTGGAAGAACTCCCTGACCGCTTCCTCCACGCCCCATTCCGGCACATAATCGGCGCTGATACTCAATTCGTATTTCCTCATGCCCGTTTCTCCTTCCTAGATTTTTTTCATGACATCCTTTATGATTGCCGCATAGCTGTCAAGGCGGACATTCGCGGTGCGAACCGCCCCGCATCGGAAACGGATCTGAACAATCTCATCCTCGTCAAGCTCGCAAGACTCGATTCCTTCCCTTGTCTGCGACAGCAGCTCTCCCAGATTCTCCACGAACCGTTTTCTGTCCTCCAGCGCAGCCACGTCATTCATGAATGCTGCATTCACCTCATCAGCCTTCATTCTCCCTCCTCCTTTTCCGAATACTTGTCTGCCGCACGGCCTTATGCACCTATCAGAAATAGCTCCTCCAATCGTCTACAATGGTTTTTGCCAGATCCTCCTTCCGGGAAAGCGCCTTGCTGATCAGCTCGTCGATGGTTCCCTCCACCGAAAGATCAATATAAGTGCAGATGTTCTTCTGGCCAATCCTATGGATCCGGGCCAGACTCTGGGAGTATGCAGCATAGTTGAAGTTCTTGCTATAATAGACACAAGTGTCTGCCGCCGTCAGCGTGATGCCAAGCCCCGCCGTATCGATCTGCGCAAGGAAGACCTTGATCTCCGGCTTCGTCTGGAAGTCCTTCACGATATCCCCCCGGGCCTCTAGCTTAATGTCCCCGTAGATACTTGCATACCGTATCTTCTTTTTCTCAAAAAGCTTCTGGATGATGTCAATCTCGGGCCGGAACCGGCAGAACACCACCAGCTTCTTTCCCTCGCCGATCACATAGTCGTCCAGAATATCCTCCAGCGCAAGCAGCTTCCCGTCAAATACCCACTCCGGCCTCACCCCCTCATCCGGCTGGATGAACCCCCCCGTGAACTGCTGGAGGCGCAGGAGCCTCGTAAGCACAGTCGGCGCCGTGACCTTGCCTCCGCTCTCCAGCTCCGCGAAGCTGTCCCTCTTGATGCCGTCATAAAGCTTTTTCGCCTTCCCCTGCAAAGGGATGTTTCTGGTTATGAAAGTCTGCTCCGGGAGGTCTAGCGCCTCCTCCTTCGTCACCCGGTAGGCGATGCTGTATTCCTTCTTGATAAGCGTGTCCAGCTCCCGGTATCCGATGATCTGCCGCTGGTTGAAGCCGCCCATGACGGCATACCTTCCCCGGAACGCGAAGTAGTTTGTTCCAAAGACCGCAGGGTTCAGGAAGCGGTACTGGCTGTAGATGTCTATGGCATTGTTCTGTACCGGCGTCCCGGAAAGTATCAGCTTGTACCTTGCGATATCGCCCAGTCGGTGCATCGCCTTCGACTGCTGCGCATCGTGGGTCTTGATCCGCTGGCTTTCATCGGCGATGACCATATCCGGCTTCCAGTCCATGAGCGCCTCAAAGATGCCCTCCCGCCAGATGCTCTCATAATTGATCACCGCAACCTTCAGCCCCTTCAGCGGATAGCTCCTGACCGCCTCCAGCTCCCGGAGCCGTTTTTCCTTGTCGCCAAGAAGCACGCCCACCCGGCATCGAAAATCCGCATACTCCGCAATGTCCTTCGGCCATACCGGGCACACGGACGTCGGCGCAACGATGAGCACGCTTTCAATAGCGCCCATCTTATAGGCTGCCCCCATGGTGGCGATGGAGGTAAGCGTCTTCCCCGTCCCCATCTCAAAGAGGAAGCCAAATCCCTTGCCGTCCGTCATTTCTTAGCGTCTCCTTTTTTCGGAAGCCTTACGATGTAGACACACTTGTCCACCCTATAGACATCATAAAGCCCTATCTCCTTGTTGCTCCGCCTGATGGATTTAAACTTATTCTTCGCCTGCTCCGTTGTCTCGTATTCAAAGCACATATTCTTATGCTCTGAAATCAGGAAAGCCTCAATCGCTATCCTCTCGTCACTCTTCCTGCCATCGAAAGACTCGTTCTTCGGTGGCAGCTTCACATTGTATCTAAGCTCCATGCCGTCGTCACTCCTTCCCATCGGAAAAATATAATTCAGATTGTCTGCAGTTACCGTGTCTATGATCGTGAGCCCGTCTGTCCCCGGTATTTCCTCATAAATGCTTCCTGCCGGTATCTGGCGCTTCTGCTTCCTGCGCTCATTCGACACAGCGGATCGCATGTTTTGGTAAGCGATGGTACGGAACTTCCATCTATGGAGATCCTCCCGGACGAACCACATCCTTACTGCGTTGAGGAACCGGAAAATCACCACATCGTACCATTCGCATTCAGGGAGACGGCGCATTTTCAGGTATTCCAAAACGATATGGTGGTTTTCCTCCGCAAAGCGGCATTCCTCCGCCGTAAGCTTCATAGAATTACCCCCCCGAGGGCCTGTCCTTTCCCCATATTCCGCAACCTCCCTCTGGCTACATTCTTCTTGTTCCTGCCCAGCCAATCTTTTTCCCGCACCAGTGGCAGTGCGTGTGGCCATACTGGATGCGCTTCTCACACTTCGGGCAAAGCCTTATGCCGCTGCGCAGAAGGGGCTTTGCCTCATAGCAGAATACCGTAAGCATATCCCCGTACTGCTGCGCAAGATCGTGATATTCCTTTAGGGCGCTTTCCAGTTCCTCCGCTGCGTTGCCCTGCAGGGTCTCCTTAGTGACCCCATAGCGCATAAGCACTTGGTTCAGGCTTTCCTCCCATGCCCCGATCACAGTGTACCAGCCTCCTTTTTCGGGGGCTCAACCAGCCCAAAGGTAAGAAGCGCCATATTTGCCCCCCGGATCTGATGCTGGAACAATGGGATCTTGACCGGGTAGTCCACAAGCGGCTCCGGCGCAGCCTTCATCCTTTCCGCATCCACCGCCGCCTGAATCCCGTTTATCCGCTGCCGCTCCGCTTCGATAGGCGCAGGCAGCCTTACGAGCCCCGCCATCTTGTTCAGCAGCTCACAAGTGGCCGGCCCTTCCAGCCACTGCCTCGACCGGTTCCACCTCATGGCATTCCAGCTTTTGATAACGGCATACTGCGTACTGTCCGCATCTGCGACAATCAGGCAGCCGTCCTCAATCTTCATCTTCATTCCTGATCACACTCCCAGCCGGGCCAATGCTCCTCGACGCCATGGTCATCCACGAAGCCGGATACCCGGCCATCGTCCAGAAGGCTGCCCCTCCCCTTCAGCTCATCCATGTCGATGCAGTCCTGCACCGTTACCGCTTCCAGATTGATCTTCATCCCATGTCCTCCTCGTGCAGCTCAATTTTACTGATGGATGCCTCGTAGGCCACACGCCTCTGCGAGCTTTCGTCATCCAGCTTCTTGACATACTCCCGGCTCTGGATCCTGCCCCATGCAGAACAGAACCCCCCCACATGGAAGCTGCCTGCGTAGCGGGCATTCCGGCCCCAGCAGATGCAGGGTATGTAATCCGATTTCCCGTATGGGCGGTTTACTGCCAGCAGCAGATCGGCGATCTCCCGTCCCAGCGGCGTCTTCCTATAAGTCGGTTCCTTGCATATATAGCCTTTTAAGTATATCTGGTTTGCCTCGGGGCCTCCTCCAGCCTCCTCCAGATAGCTGACCTCTCTGGCGAATACAGAAAGCACAAGCCGATTCCTCCGTCCCTCATGGCAGTTATAGGAGCGGAACTGCCCCGTCACACAGATCAGTTCCCCCCTATGATCCATGTCTACATCCATCAGCCGCTCCGACACCATGACCGGAATGATGTCATAGCTCTCGCTGAGGCGCTTGCACCTCACGTTCATCATGTAGAAGCTTTCTCCAAAGATCTCGTGGCTGTAGCTGAATCTGCTGATGATCTCTCCCATTACCGTCACCTGATTGTTCTCGATCACTGATTCTGACATAGTACTTTCCTCTCTTTCTCTTTTTTCGTTTCCTTGCCCTGCAGGCACACTGTGCCTGACCGCTCTGCCCTACTCCGGCCTCTCCCTGCAGATGGTCCCCAGCCCTCCTTCACTCCTCCTTCAGGCACACCGCCCTCAGGCCGCTGTCATACACCAGCGTGAGCGAGTCCCCGTTCCCATCCGCAAGAACAGCTTCCCTGCCCGTTACCGTGAGCACGAAGTTCTCTTCCGCAAGGTTCCTATCCGCCATCCACTTCCGGAACGCATATTCGGCTATGCTCTTCGTCCCTCCCCCGATCACCATGGCTCCTCCTTTCTGCGCCCGCCGGGATGCCCCGCCTCATACGGCGCCCTCCCTCCGCTCATGCTCCTGATCCACCAGCCGGCGGAGTTCTGCAAGCTCCTTGTCGATGGCCTCCAGCTCTGCGGCGTACTCCGGCTTCCAGTCCACGCCGGAATGCGCCAGAATGAACAGCCGCCGGTCTACCAGCTCGAGATATCTGCACACCTCTCTGTCCGTCATGTTCCCTCCTTCTCCCGGCCCCTTCCCTCAGCCTCCTGCTGAATGCCTGCTGGGTGATCCCCAGCTTCTTCCCCATGTACCCCTGATTCTTCCCCAGCCTATCCATCCGGCCTACCATCCACTCCCGCAGATCCGTCTGCAGGTACTTCTTCTTATTGATCGCCACCCTCGGCATCCCCATCACCTCCTGCGCCTATATACCCGGAATATCCGGAGCGGGAACATGAGGAACTCCCCGTCATTGTCCAGATGGCCCTTCACCGTCTCCGCATCCAGCTTCAGGCTGCTGTAAGGGGCCAGCATCAACAGCGCCTGCACGGCATCCTGCTCATCCATGAAGAACCCTTCCCCATACTCGCTTGCGACCGTATATCCGCACACGATCGTCCTGCCGCCTCCTGCATGCCGTGTGTCCGGGCTGCTCATTCCTCCGGCCCATCGATCGGGATGAACCCGACCGGCTCGTAAACCCGCGGCTCCCGCACGAAGTTCTGCGGCAGCGTAATCCCGAACTGCCCGCACACATCCCTGAACGCCACTGCGATGTCCGACGGGTGCGAGTTCTGATCCATCATGACCCTATCCATCTCCCTGACGAAGCTCGTGATCTCCCCGAGGCTCGTGCTTCTTATTTTGTAGATGTTCCGCTCCTCCCTGATGGCCTCCTCCATCTCGTGGAACCGGTTGATGTACATGGCCGTGAACTCCGTGCCCTTCTGGCCAGTCAGCTTGTGGGCAATGAACTCGCAGCCTTTCTTGGTGACCATGAAGCACGGACGGCTCTCGCCTTTTCCGTCAACATATGTACTTTTCTTGAAAAATTCAACCAAGCCAATCTTGGCTTCGTTAAGTTGCTCCGAATATGTGCGGATGTCTCTCAATAATTTTGAATGGTCTTTTCCAACCATCTGTGCCACTTCCATGGAAGTGATCGTCGTTGCTGTCAGTTCGTTCAATTTCATGTCTCCTTTCTGTTTTTGTCCTGCTCTGTCATGCTGGTTCTGTGAATAATTCAACCAGCACAATTTTGCGCTCGCTGTCCGAGCCAATTTTGGATTCGGCTAACCGTTCGCAGTCATTCTGTCTTGATACTTTCCCGCTCACCCCTTATACTGGATATGCAGGCCACCGCCATGGCCGAGTATCGAAGAAAGGAAGCGAAACAGACATATGTGGTATTGTGTCAAGTGTAATGCACAGAACGCTGAGGATGACTCCTTCTGTGTCAAATGTGGGACACCCAAGCTAAGGCCCTCCAACAATCACTGCAGCAATCCAGACTGCAGGGCATACCATGTGATTCTGCCCGATCCGGAGCAGAAGTACTGTGGCAAATGCGGCGCGCCCACCACTTATTGGAAGAAAATCGAAGATATGTGCTAGGCTTCTCTTTCTTCCCTGAGCAGTGCCGCTGCTCTTTTGTTGGCACTGCTCAAATCATATCCACAGTTACCGCAATACTTACCATTGAAGGATTTCAGATCCTTTTTCCTGCACAATGCATTCCCGCAATTTGGACAGGAAAAGTAGATTCTCTTCTCTCCTGATATCGCCCTCCCGCAATGCGGGCAGGAATAGTATTTCTTAAAAAGTTGTCCCATCGTTTATCACCCCCTTCCTTTGTGCCAACTCCAATGTCAAAATCGGGTTTTCGTTCATGTTATGCTCCTACCTCTGTAATTGAAGCATTCAACCAGCACACTTTTGCGCTCGCTGCCCAAGCCAATTTTGGATTCGGCTAACCGTTCGCAATCATCCTATCTTGATACTTTCCCGCTCACCCCTTATACTGGATATGCAGGCCACCGCCAGAGCCGAGTACACAAGAAAGGAGCTTAACATGGCTAAATTATTCAAAATTGATGTTTCCGCACTGCCTACCCACAAAGAACGCTATGAAGTGCTCAAGTTATTTGAAAATTCTTTTGATACCTATCCTGCCTGGTTCGAACCAGACCCACTCCATAGAACCTTTGAATACTTTGAGGCCTTCTGGGCATATGACACTTCACCCCCATTGCCCCAAATTCCGAATACAGTACAAGTCACTGAGGTTTAATTCGATGTACTATCACTGGAAAGTCTGCATCATAGTCAATTATTATGCGGGCTTTCCGTACATCCTTTTTTCCATCAGCTTCCAGTAGTCTCATACACATGTCAATCCCCAACTCTTTTCTAAAAAAAACTCCGTTTTTAGGAGTCCCAACCTTCGTGTCAGAGTCGGGAAAAGCTTCTTCCTTACTTATTCCAAAGTGTTTTAAGGCGTCATCAATATGTATCATCGTGCTCACCTCCCTCCTGCTGGTTCCCGTGGTCTCATGCCAGTTGCTCCTTCCAACAGATAATCTGTAGCAATGTCATTTACTTATGCCCTCCTTCCGTTAAGTTAAGGATCCACTCTCCAAAGTCTCTGTTGCCATTACCATTCCTTTTTCTTATACTGTATGTACAGGCTCCTGCCAGAGCCGAGTACACAAGAAAGGAGATTATGGTCATGCTTCCATTTATGCTTGTAATTAATGGTATCCCCTTGCCAGAAAACCACAATTACAGTACAGTAGGTGGTGCAAAGATACATATATGGGTTATGGATAATGATGCCGATTCTGCACAAGAAAAAGCTATATCCCTGGTCAAACAATATCTTTGGGAAATCCAAAGTGTGGAGTACGTTCTGCAGATTTCTCAAGAGCAGCTTCAACATCTGCATGAAGCTGAAGCACTGCTTTATCAGAAAGCCCTTCGAAATGGCATCGCTGCTGATTTTCTTGCCTATCCAAAAGTTGATGGCAATCCAGATGATCCAATTTTAATCGGTCATCCATAGAATCCTTTAAAGACTGCTTCACGCCAGAAGTGGTCTTTTTCTTTTTACGTTTTTTTCCTATCTTCCTCACCTCCCTCCTGCTGGTTCCCGCTCTATACCGGCTCCCGCGGCCTGTCTACTGCGAAAAGATAATCAATTGTATATTCTTTCCCTATTGCGTTTTTGATTTCGATGCATTCAGCTAATGTAATAGGGGCCTTACCATTTAGTTTTAAGGATAAAGTGGTTGGAGTTTTGTGTATCTTTTCGGCAAGGGACGCTCTGGTAATTTTCTTTCGAGCCATTTCTGCATCTAAATTTTTAAACATTTTATCTCCTTTCTTGATTTTTCGTGATTCTCATTTCATTATAGCCGAATTTTCGAGACTGTCAATAGTATTTTCTGATTTTTCGAGATTTGTATTTGTAAAAATTTAAAATTATCTTGATTTTTCGATACAAATATAGTATTCTGTATTTTGCAAGGAGGAATAGCCATGGATGCAACAGAAAATCGCATAAAAGAAATCATCATCAACAGATATGGAAGCCTCAAAAGGTTTTGTGAAATAATAAATATGCCATGGACTACTTTAGACAGCATTCTAAAAAGAGGATTTTCCAATTCCAATATAACAAATGTAATGAAAATATCTCACGAATTAAAAGTGGATACCGAAAACCTCGCTTCCGGGAAAATAGTAGACTGTGCGGAAAGACTAGAAACTGAAAAAAAAGAATCCCCCAAAATCATGCAGTATTATACTCAGCTCAACGACATAGGCAAGCATGAAGCCACAAAAAGGGTTGAAGAACTGACATTGGTTCCCAGATATGTTAAGGAAGATACTACATATGTAAAGGCCGCGCACGCCATAGATGGGGCCACAGATGAAGACAAGAAACATGATGAGGACATCATGAAAAACTTTTAGTCCGTTTTAGGGGATTCAATATTTGATACCATATTAAAAGGGGTGATTTCTATGCTTACTTACGATGATATGTTAGTGGAAGCAGACAATAATAACCTGATAGCGAAAGAAAAACCACTTAAAGCGCACAAAGGATTAATTGACGGAAGAAATATTGCAATAAAAAAAGATATGACAGAAACCGAAAAGAAATGTGTTATGGCTGAGGAGCTTGGACATTATTATACAGCGACCGGGGAAATATTGGATCAGTCCTCTGTCACAAACAGAAAGCAGGAACTGCGGGGGCGGGCCTTCGCCTATAACAAGCTGGTGGGGCTGACGGGCATTGTAGGCGCCTACAAGCACGGCTGTGCCAGCCTTACCGAATCGGCTGAATATCTTGATGTGACAGAGGAATTTCTGACAGAGGCCTTGAATTATTATAAGACAAAATATGGAAAAGGGGCCAGAATAGATAATCACATAATTTATTTTGAACCATGTCTTGGAGTATTTGAAATGATATAGGTTAAACTGCTACGGCGCTTTAATAAAAACCTAAGGAAAGTGAGGGATTACCATGGCCTTAGCACAAGAAAGAATTTATACAATAGATGACATCTACGCCTTGCCAGACGGCCAGAGGGCGGAGCTGATCGACGGGCGGATGTATATGATGGCACCGCCCAGCACAAGCCACCAGAAGATCAGCTGGAAACTGCATCAGGAAATCGGGAATTACGTCAATTCCAAGGGCGGGAAATGCGACGTCTATGCCGCGCCGTTCGCTGTCTTCTTAAACAAGGGCATAAACTATGTGGAGCCTGACATCTCAGTAATATGCGACAAAAACAAGATCGATGACAAGGGCTGCAGCGGTGCCCCGGACTGGATCATCGAAATCGTGTCCCCCTCGTCCCAGCAGATGGATTACGGGATTAAGCTGTTCAAATACCGCACTGCCGGAGTCCGGGAATACTGGATTGTGAACCCCATGAAACAGACCGTCACTGTCTACGACTTTGAGTATGAGAAAGAAACCAGACAGTATTCTTTTGATGATACGATCTCCGTATGTATTTATAGCGACCTGAAAATCAACATAGCCAATCTACTTTCCTAACGCAAAAACCGCCCGATGCTGGAACATCAGACGGCCTCAGCAATACCCCGAAGGGATGCCATGTATATTTTGGGCAAATACATTGTATCACTTCTGGGGGCAGCCCGCAAGCAATTTCTCGCTGGCTGCTGTTTTTATACCCAAAATGTGCCCCCATTGGACACATCAGAGAGAGGTGTGGGGGCTTCTGTTGGTAAAATCATATCACAATCAGGAGGATGATGCAATGAAAATCGAGAAACTGCCGTCCGGCTCCTACCGCATCAGGAAGATGTACAAGGGGCAGATGTACACCGTCACGTTTGACGCAAAGCCCACCCAGAAAGAGGCCATGCTGGCCATGGCAGCCGAGCTGGAGAAGGTGCAGGAAAAACACCAGACCATGTCGTTCCAGACCGCAGGGAATGAATACATAGCCTCCAAGAGGAACGTGCTCTCCCCCACCACCATACGGGGGTACAACAGCGCAATGCGCACCATATCAAAAGAGTTCTTGAAGAAGAACATATATGACATCACGGCCCTTGACATCCAGACCGAAGTCAACTGCCTGACAAAGAGCCGCAGCCCGAAGACCGTGCGCAATTACCACGGCTTCATTTCCGCCGTCATGGGGACTTTCCGCCCCAGCCTTAAGGTCTGCACTACCCTGCCCCAGAAAATCAAGAACGACCCCTATATCCCGACTGACGAGGAGGTGCAGAGAATACTGGCCCATGCAGAGGGCACAGAATATGAGATCCCCCTTATCCTTGCCTGCTACGGGCTGCGGCGGTCAGAGATATGCGCCCTGACGCCGGAAGACATAGACGGGGACGTGGTCAGGATCTGCAAGGCAAAAGTGCTGGACGAAAACGAGGAGTGGGTCACAAAGACCACAAAGACCACCGCCAGCACAAGGGAGATCGTGATCCCTCCCGAGATTGTCGGCAAAATAAGGCAGCGGGGGTACATTTATAAGGGGCATCCCAACTGCATCACGAACTACCTGAAGAAGACGGAAGACATACTCGGCATACCCCGTTTCCCCCTGCACAAGCTCCGCCACTATTTCGCCTCCAAGATGAGCGCGATGAGCGTGCCCGAAGAGGACATCATGCGTTTCGGGGGCTGGGAGACCGACCATGTCATGAAAGGCGTATACCGCCATGCGATGGGGGACGAGAACCGGAAGCGGCAACGGGAGGCCTCAGAGAAGCTCAGGAACGCCATCTTCAAGAATTTGTCATGAAATTTGTCACGGGAATGCAGGAATCCCTTACCTGCCGCATCCGTGGGGGCTTTTTTAACGGGTTCGATTCCCATCACCTGCTTTTTTCATGCAAGGCCGCAGGACCAGAGATTTTCCAGCAGAATCAATGGTTTGCGGCCTTTTTCTGCCGCTGGTTTACAACCCATTTTTTGCCCAAAAGTCAATTGGGGATTCCAACAAACTATGCAAACTTTTCTTGAGTCGTGTCAGACAATGCCCTTATTTCAGCAAGTGTAATTTTCCCGATAATTTGAACGGTATGTATCGCCTTACATTTTTAACCATTTTCAGTTACAACCTTATATTGCCATCACATATTCTAATTTACAACCATTTTTGGTTAGACTTCTAAAACAATTATTGCATACTATCCAATTTTGGTCTAGAATAATCCATATGTGAAAGAAAGGCGGCAGCCATGAACAATTCTAAACTTGCAGAGCAAAATGGTTAATTCGCTACGGCGTTTTAATAAAAATCAAGAAAAGAGGATTTATTATGAAAAAGAAGATAGCAATATTGCTGTTGTCCTGCTTGTTGGCTTTATCATCTTGCGGAAAAAAGACCAATCAGGATGATGTGTCCGAACCATCAGTTGTACAATCCGAATCTGCAAATTCCACTGAAAGTTCTACCCAGCCTGAAGAGAATAACTCCTCTTCTAGCTCGGAGTCAATGGAGCCGTCAGAAGAGATAAATTCGGACGAAGATACTTCGGATATAGAACTGACAATTCCCGCGGATTTTGTAGGCCAGCAGACACAAGCAGATCTGGACAAGAAAGCAGAAGAATATGGCATCAAATCAATTGTGCTTAATTCTGACGGAAGCGCGACATACACCATGACAAAACAACAACATACGGAATTTCTGGAGGAATACCGCGCACAAATCAATAGTACCTTAAATGAATTAATCGGCTCGGAAGATTACCCGAACTTTACGGCTATAAAAGCCAATGAGAATTATACTGAATTTACAATAACTACAAAATCTGCTGAATTAGATATGGCCGAGTCATTTTCTGTTATTGCTTTTTATATGTATGGCGGAATCTATAATGTGCTAAACGGCGAAGAAATTGACAATATCTCTGTGACCTTTATCAATGCGGACAGCGGCGAAGTAATTAGTGTGTCAAATTCATCCGACATGGAAAAGACAAATTAAGCAGGGCAATATTGCCAAACAACTCGTGGTGACACAATCGTTATAAAGGGCTATTGCAAAGACATCGGAGAAATCCTAGGATACCAGATTGATATAAACGAAATCATAATACCATAAAGAAAAGCTTGATGGAAATATTTTTGCACTAAAGCAAACCCACCCGTATTGTATCATCTCCGGGCAGCAAAAAAGGCCTCGTATTACTACGAAGCCTTTTTTTGCTGCAATGTTCCAGTTACAGCAGAAGCCTTCTTGCCGGCCCTGCCTTTCCTTCTGCCAAGAGGCACCGAAATATTCTATGCAATTCTGATGCAGTCGTATCTCTCACCGTTGATCACTGTCTCCATCATCTCCATAGGCGTGTACCCGATGCAGCTCATCAGCTGCCTGAATACCGTGGCGGACTGTCCGCCGCAGAGCTGCACGCCTCTTCTTGACGCATCCCCATGGAACACATCGCTGCGGCTGTTGACATTCCAGAAAATGATGTTGGGGATCTCGTAGCCGTGCTTTCTGAACCTATGAACCATCTTGTCGTAGAAGCTCCAATCCTTGTTTCCGCAGAAATCGATCTCCATATCGGATATGACGATAATCGCCTTGGGCATCTCCTCCTGAGGCACATGATTGTTCAGCGCTATCTCCAAGACCTTGTCAAAGGCCGCTTTCAGATCCGTGTTCATGGCCCATGCCGCCTTGCTCATGCCGGCGATCTTCTGCTCCAGAGTCTCCCCCTTCAGCAGCACCACCTCCGGCTGTCCGCTGAAGGTCATGAACATGTCGTGATACGCCCCCTTGTTGTGTTCTGCAAAGTAAATTCCCAGTCCGATGGACGTGGCCATGGGTCTTCCCATCATGGAGCCGGATACATCGGCCATGACGATGGCGTTGATTCCCTCTCCAACATAGTCGGGCAGCTGGCCCCACTGAGCCTCCAGCACCTTTGCGTTCTCTCCCTGCTCTCCCTGATAGAGAAATTTCTCTACTATGTCGTAAGGGCACAGCGCTCCGGCGTTGATCTTCTCCTGCCCTATGGACGCTCTATCCACAAAAGCCTGAAACCTTTCCTCGTCATGCCGTCGGAAGGCCTTGCGGTAAATCATCATAGCCCGGCTGGGCACTGCGGAGTATTTGATCTCCTCCCAGCGGCCCCCGGACATCAGCGCCTCCACCACACCGATCTGCTTTCTCAGGCTGCGCACCATGCGCTTGAAATTGTATACGGGATATCCCAGCTTCTGCGCCGTCAATATCCCCAGCCGTCTGGTGTTCCGGGAGCTTGCATCCGCAGTCTTGATCCATTTTGCCAATAGGGACACGGCATTTCCCTGATGAAGATTCCTCAGATCCTCCTGAAACTGCGCCTTCATGGCCTCCCACATAGCCGCCTCCAAAGGCGTCCCCATAAGACAGTAGAGATCGTCATATCTCCCGAATATGCCGATAAGGTCAAGGTTGGGCAACAGAGCCTCCGGATGCCGCTCTGCCATATAACGCAACAAGGTTCGGAAGGTCTTACGCTCCCCCAAGCCTTCCCGAATGTCTCTTGCATAAAAGACTATCTTCGTGGCAAGCAAAGGGCTCTCCTTATATGCCTCGGCAAACATGGACTCCACTCTGGCATCCTCCGCCTCCCGCAGGGCTCCCGCCGTGGAAAAAAGATCCAGACAAGCGCTCCCCGTGGTATTCAGAGCCACGGCCCCGTTCTCCGTCCTTGTAAAACTTCCCTCTCTTCTCAACCAATCCGCAAAACTCATGACCAAACCTCCGCCCGTCCCTTCGGGCATTCCCTCCTACGGACGCCTGCTGCAGGCTTCCCGCCGTTCTCGTCCTTATCCGCTTTCCATAAACATGACCCATTTTATCCTGTGGCGGCGTTGAACCGCCCTACATCTTCAGGCCCTTAAAATGTTTTTGCTGTCAGGGTCACAAAGCCATGGGCATAGGCACAAGATTTGAACTCGCAATTACCACTTTTCCATGCCGTTTCCATCACTAACATGATGTGTTTTCTCCTATGCAGCATTTATATTAACATAGGATTTTCTGCATGACAATGATACTTGTGGTATAAAATTATTCCGGCAGTCCTTTCAGCCTATAGTACTGCAGAAGCAATCTGACCACCCGGCTATAGCTGACCTTTCCGTCCAAAATCCCGTTCAGCTTGAGATTGCCATCGATGAACACATCCGCCGCCTTGTCCACCAGCTCCGTATCCAGCAGAGCCTTTCCGTTGATGCGGTCCCACTCCTCCTGCGTGACGAAGATATTGTCTGTCCATACCTGCTCCTCCACCGCCACGGGGGCTATGCGCTTGACGGTATCCTCGTAGATATCCGGATGATCCCTCCATGCATAATAGATATCGTTGTTCAAGTATACCAGCACACTGAGATAACCTGCATATCGGAAAAATTCATCCTCCGATCCTACGCAGGCCAGATAGCCAATAAAGTTCGCTTCGTCCTCGTAGATGTAGCCCCGCAGATGGGCAAGCTCATGGCACATGGTAGACGGAATGTTCAGGATGTGCATGACATTATTGTAATTTGCCTCCATGGAAAAGGGAAAATAATAGCCCTGCATATGCTGCTGGCACATGAAGTCCGAGGACAGCAGCGCCTTGGGACGGGGATAATAGCCGTCCAGCTGCGGATAATCCGCCCCCAGCTCCGCCATCAGTTCTCTGGCCTGATCAGCCATATCTCTCAGGGCTTCTTTCTTCCCCAGTCCTCCTTTGTAGAGAACCATCCCCGTCTCGTCCCTTTCCATGCTTCCGGCCAGCTGATTGCATCTCTCCGCCACCATATTGTAAACCGCAATCAGATCCTCCAGAGTGTATTCTCCATCATCTTCACCGAAATAATGCTGCGAGAAGGTAGAACCATGATATAGGATAAAGCAGTTCAGCGTCATAATCAGGCATACTGTGAGAAACGTCCATCCAAAAAAGCGATAGAACCCTCCGGTGAACCTACATAAAAAGCTTCTGCAAGCCGATCCATGAGAGGTTCCAAGACAATCCGCCCCGGTCTTGACAGCAGTCCTTCCGGAATCCGGCGCCGATCCCATCACCGCCTTCAGCAGCAGGGCAGCCCCTTTTACCAAGCCTACAACGCCCCACAATAATCCCAGAAAAAGAGCAAACGCCACCAAGACTATCCCCGCCCCGATCAGCCATTCACCTACGGAAAAGGGGAAAATGCCCGTCAGCCGCCCATATGTATTGACCCATAGGGGAAACAGATTTGCGATGTACCAATCACAGAAAACCGTGCTGTTCCATGCCGCCACGTTCAGGCCTGCCGTCAGAAGAATCATAATCAAGCATAAGACAGCACTCTTTCTGCCGAAGCCTTTTCCTTGTACGGATCTCCCTTTTCCCCCGTCAGTTCTTCCCTTCCTCATGTTCCCCTCCACAGCATTCTCTGCTCTGCCGGCTGCAGCTTCCCCAAGCCTACGGCGTCCTCCTACATAAAAAGACGCAGCCCGAAGCAACGGACTGCGCCCTCCTCAAAAACTTATTCATAGTGAATAAACTCGTCATACTCTTTCCAGATGCAGCAGATCCATGTCTTTCCCTGATTCAGGACGATCTCGTTCCCATTCTCATCGTAGAACATATTAGGGCTGTATCTCTCATCCTTGCGCTGCCAGGTTCCCTTGATCACCTTGCCGTTGGTGAAGATATAGGCATCTCCCGTGCCGTCAACATCAAAGGCCAGATAGTCGTACTGATCATTGTCAGGGAATCTCTCCTCGCCATGGCAGACTTTGAAGATTACGTTGGTCACGGAAAGCTGTTCATTGTTCATCTCGTCGATATGTTTCTGGCCGTACTGGGTCCTATAATAAACTCTCTCCTCCGCATTGTACTCAAAGCAGGGATTGTGCTTGCCATATCCCCCCGCATTGGCCTGCGTTCCTCCGGGATATATCTTGGTGGCATCGGGATAGGACTCATAGGTGGCAATATAACCTTCATCCGCAAAGGAAAATGCCTGCGTGAAGCGGTTTGTATAGTCCGTATCGTATCCAAGGCGCTCGACATCCTTTCCATATCCGTCGATGAACAGATACCCCGTATGCTCTACAGCTATGTTGCTGCCACGCTCAATCCTCTTATAAGTAGCGTCGCTGGCCGGCTTATTGATGCCTGCCACCGCAGTGCTGACATTGTCCACCTGATCGGAATTGATCAGCTCCTCCACCCAAGGCCTCGCAAGCCCCCAGTTGCAGTAGATGGATTCATATGCCAGTGCCTCGAAAATAAAATAGTCGCGGCTGCTTCTCACCGAACCAATGTGATCCAGATCGTCATAGTCCTCAAAGAATCCCATAAGACGAGTGATTCGTCCTTCTACCGGAGCCTCATAGATAATGCTGGCTTCGGAAATGCCGTACTGGGGAAGCGCCTGCAGGAGGTTGTTGATCATAACCGCCATGTTCCTTCTCTTCACGACGCCCTCGTCCTTCCATTCTCCGGTGAGGTAGCTCTGCATCTTGCCGTCCACCACTGTCCGCTGGCCGATGGGATGATTTTCCCCGTTGGCCTTCATGCCGTCCTCCATGGAGGGCTCTTCCTCCTCAGGCTGGGAGGGGCTTACCGATTCCTCCGGCGCGGGAGTCGCCGTGTTCATGGGCTGAGGCGTAACCTGCACCGGGGACGGCAGTTCATCATCGCCGCACCCGGCCAGAAGACCTACCGCTATAATAAGTGCTGCCAATACTTTCTTCTTCATAGGAAATTCCTTTTCTCCTCTCTTTTTACCTATTTCCAAAAACCAAATGACCAATTTGTCCCTTCGTAAGGCGTTATCACACTTGGAAATTTCCGCCAAATGCAAACATATTCCCCCCAAACGGCAAATTATGATATAATTTTACCACACCCATATACTTGAAACAAGCCTAAAAAATATTGATTTTACTTTAATTGTTTGTAACAAATCTGATACTCACAAGATTAACCAACAGAAGTCACCATCGCAATGCCGGGGAGAGAATATGGATCAGCTCTATCAGGAAAATGCAAAAATTGTATATCATTACCTATTATCCCTCTGCCATACCCCTTCTTTGGCGGAGGACCTGACTCAGGAAACCTTCCTGCGGGCCTACCAATCTCTGGAAAGATACGACGGGAGCTGCAAGCTCTCCACCTGGCTCTGCCAGATCGGCAAACATGTCTATTACCAATATCTGGCCAAAAACAAACGGGAGATTCCCACAGAGCCAAAGGAGCAGCCGGCTCCTCAAAAGATGCAGCCGGAGGAGACTGTACTGCATAGGATGGAGCTGCTGGAGGTACTGAAAGAAATGCAGCAGCTCCCCGCCCAGATGAGAGAGGTCATCTACCTGCGCGCTTCCGCCGATCTATCCTTCCGGGAGATCGGAGAAATACTGGGCAGAAGCGAAAACTGGGCCAGAGTCAACTTTTATCGGGGCAAGGAGCTTCTGGCCAAGGCCAGAGGCCTCCCCCACAAGAAAAAGACATAGAAACCGCATAAAAACCTGAATCAAAAACTAGGAGGTAACTGATATGTGTACCCTGCACTGTGACATCATAAAGGATCTCATTCCTTCTTATGTGGACGAAATCTCTTCAGAGGAAACAAAAAAGGCCGTGGAAGCGCATCTTTCCCAATGTCAGGAATGCCGCGCCTATCTGGATGCCGTTAAATCCACGGAGATCTCTGCCGGAGAAGCCGGTCAGGGCCCGCTGAACTTCATGAAGCGGGTAAAGCAATACTATGCCCACAAAAATGCTTTGGGCGCCGCCCTGCTCTTCCTCTTCTCCCTCATAGTACTGCCCGTCATCGCTCATCTTCACCCCAATCAGGAGAATGCCTTGTACTGTATCATCTTCTCCGGCCTTGCTGTTGGAACCTATTATCTGCTGTCCGACTATCAGGTAAAGCCCAAGGGAAACTGGCAAAAGCTTCTGTGCGGCATAGTATCTGCTCTGGGTATTTTATATTCAACCTATCTCATAGTAGCACTGAGCCGCTGCATACTCACCGGGAACGAAATCTTTGGCATGGAACTGTCCAAATCGGGCCCTTACTTCAATGCTCAATTTATCTCCATCGTCGTCGTGGAGCTGGCAACCTTTGCGATCTGCGCTGCGGATTCCGGGAGGAGGAATTATACTCTGGGGTTCATGCCCACCCTGAATCTGACATGCTGCGCCCTCTGCATGTTCTACAGAGAGATCTTGTTTCACATGGATTCCCGGGAAACCATCCCTTATGCGATCATGCAATGCGCCGGCCTCTTCCTTTTGCTGACCGCAGGCACACTGCTGGCAGAGCTGGGTATATGGATGCTGATCGCCCGCGCCGCCAAAAAAACGCCGGGAGCCGTCTGAAGCGGTTCCCCGCCGGCCTATCCCATATCCGCCCCAAGGCCTTCGCTCCGGCTGTATCCGGCAGTCTTCCGAAATCGTTCATAAAACCATTCCCGAAAAAAGAAGGCTGTCAAAGGCAGTAGCCCATAAGGAAACATTGAAAAACTTATGACTTATGTCCGGTAAGATGATCTCAGGGGTTTGGGGATATGTCACCAACAAGCGTTTACGCAGGTTTTCCGGTTACGGAAAATCTGCGTAAATGAGCCTTCTGTACAAGAAGGCATTACTTGCCGGTATTGTCCCGAAATTCTTCTCCCGCAGAGATCCTACACCCGGCCGCGGCGAACAGGCTGTTGCATCAAATTTTAATTATGTTTTTATCATGCAGTCATTGAACCAAGATTTCAACGCCAAGCGTCTGGAACGGTACCTGACATTGGCATGGCAGTCAGGAGCAATTCCGGTTGTCGTATTGACAAAAGCAGACCTCGTGGATGAGTATGGATCGTATATACGAATCGTGTCTTGATACCCTTGCTGCGTATATGGCCCCCGGGGAAACAATCGTATTTCTCGGTTCATCCGGTGCAGGAAAATCGAGTCTTGTGAATGCACTTGCAGGTAAGGAGATCATGGTTGCTAATGGGATCCGAGAGGATGACAGCAAAGGACGGCACACCACAACTCATCGGCAGCTGATTATGCTGAAAAACGAAGCAATGATCATTGATACGCCGGGGATGCGTGAACTGGGAATGTGGGATGTTTCCAGCGGGCTGGGCGAAGCATTTTCCGATGTTGAGCAATACTTAGGAAAATGCAAATTCAGCGATTGTAAGCATGAGACTGAGCCGGGCTGTGCAATTAAAGAGGCCATTGCCAACGGCGATTTGTCCCGTGAACGCTGGGAGAGTTATATCGGACTAAAAACAGAAGCGAAATATTCGGATGGCAAGGTTGCTTTTCTACGGCAAAAGCAGCAAAGGAATAAGAACATCGCAAAGTTCAGCAGGCAAAAGAAATTGGAAAACAAAAAATACGGAGGTGGAAAGCATTGAATATCAATATCAGGAATGAAATACCTGCCGATTATCGCATTGTAGAGGAGCTAACGCGAGAAGCGTTTTGGGGATGCATGGATCATCCCACTTGCGATGGAGAGCATCTATTGGTACACAAACTGAGAGACCTCCCCTCATTCGTACCGGAGCTTGATTTTGTTGCGGAAGCGGAAGGTAGAATCGTGGGTCACATAATTTACAGTATAGCGAAAGTACGGATGCCAGACAATCAGGAAATAGAAGTTTTGAATTTCGGCCCTCTCAGTGTTCATCCGGACTATAAAAGGATGGGCGTGGGTTCAGCCCTTATGCGTCATTCCATTGCCGAGGCAACAAGACTGGGATATCGCGCAATTATTTTCTATGGACATCCCGATTATTACCCGAGATTTGGGTTTCGGAGAGCAAGCAGGTATGGTATCGTATCCTCTGGCGGTGGCAGCTGGGACGCGCTGATGGCAATGGAGTTGTATGACAGAGCCTTGGATGGTGTTACTGGTCGGTATATTGAAGACGAAGTCTATGAGGTCGATCCAAAGGAAATGGCTGAATTTGAAAAGGAGTTCCCTTATAAAGAACCTATTCAGCTTCCGCCCGTCGAACTGCTGACCGATCATCTTCCCGAGCGTGTAAAGCAAACATTTGAGGAGTATGGAATCAAATTCGTATCCCAACTGCATCGTCTCAGTGGCGCGGAACTGCTTAACTGGGATGGCATGGATGAGCAGTTGCTTGTGAAAATCAACAGGATACTGTCACAGTTGGGACAACCTTGCAAACTGCTGCCTTCATCTTATATTCTGCAGCTAACTGAACTGGGCGTGCGTAATCCGGTTGGTTCGCTGATTCGATCAAAAGCCAGAATATCTTTGTATCGCGTGGAATCAGAAGGAAAAAAGCTTATCCTGAAAGTTTTTGAGAATCGAGAAGATGCGCGGGAAATTGACAACTATTTGATGCTGTCAAAGCTCGGAATCCCGACATTACCGCTATTGGGATACACCAAAAATGCAATACTATTGCCTGATGTGGATTCAAGCGACGAATATCGGCTCGGTAAAGAAAGTGATTTGAGCGATCCGAAGATTGCAAAGGCTATTGCCAAATGGTACACGATGCTTCATGAAAAAGGTCGTGACTATCTTTCCGGCAGCGAGATTCCGATGTATGATGAATCCGATCTTATTACCGCAAACAATATGGCGGTAATCGCAGAAAAGACAGGGACTACAGGGAACATACTTTGGCAGGTAATCACGGAGAACTACAACATGATCCGCAGTCGAATAGATGCTCTGCGCCGAACACTAACATATAATGATTTTTACTGGACGAATTTGATTGTATCAAAAAACGGTGAAAGTGCACTCATGTTCGATTACAATTTGCTGGGCAAAGGTATCGCTTACGGGGATATACGCAATGTAACAAGTTCGCTTTCTAACGATGCTTCGGAGGCATTCATACAAGAGTACGGTGATAATATCGACGAGGAGGAGAAAAAAGCAGACGCCTTTATTTCACCTCTCGTCACGCTGATTAATGCTTGCGAACATGAGACTTTTCCATCGTGGGCAAAAGGCTCGCTTGAAGAATTGAAAAACGGCGATGTATTGAAACATCTGAAAGAGTGGTTGAATATGGAGGTGCTGTAATGAACATCATTTATCAAGAAATTGATTCATCTATAGAAGATACGATTGTAACTCAATACGGTAGTTGGGTGCGTGATTACAAATGCCCGGTTAAAGGTGAAACAAAAGGGGCAGGCCAATCCGCATCCCACTTCACAAACCGGAGCCAGTCAGCGGCAAAGAGAAACCGGCATGACCTAAGCCACGCCGGTTTTGCCGGAGACTTCATATACTTCCTTATGGGCTTCCGCCTAATGCCACAGCCCCTTTTTTGCAAGTACCTTATTCACCAGCACCTCCGCCACGAAGCCGCTGAAGATTCCGCTGATCACGCCGAACAGCACATCCGTGGGAAAGTGGACTCCCAGATACAGTCTGGAAAGCCCTATCAGTCCCGCCAGTATCAGCGCCGGAATGCCGAAACGCTTCGGAAGCGTCCTATAGAGAACCCATGCCGACGCGAAGGAGCTGCCCGTGTGTCCGGAAGGAAAGGAATAGTCCCACGGCCTGCTGATCAGGGGCACCAGCCCCTCTATGGTCTCATAGGGCCTGACTCTGGCAACCAGATTCTTCAGTGTCACATTATTGATCAGCAGCGACACCAGCAGCGCCAATAGGCTCATGACCCCTGCCTTTCTGGTTCTCTTGGATATCAGAAGCAGCAAAGATATGATCACCCAGACGATCCCGCTATTCCCAAGGGTCGTCACTGCCGTAAAAATCGGGGTCAGAATTCCGCTCCTTATGTTTTCCTGAATGAATATCAGAATGTCGCCGTCCAAGGCCATAAGCCATTCCATCATATTCCTGATCTCCCGCCTGTCTGTTTTTTATGTTCCTGTTCCATATTTCTGATGCCTTTATTTTCCGCCTGCATCTCTCATGCCTGACCCCTTTTTTAATGCAGACCATCTCCTTGAAGGAAGTCCATAAACACTCTGGACCCCGTGGCGCCCCTCTGCCTCTGATATTTGCCCTCATAGGGATGCAATGCGTTTTTCTCCATTCTGGCAAACACCAGCTGCCCAATCCTATGCCCCGACTCCAGCTCTATGGCGCACCGGTTGGCATTGAACAACTCCAGCGTGATCTCCCCCTGAAAGCCGGGATCCACCCAGCCTGCGTTCTGGATGAACAGCCCAAGCCGCCCCAATGAACTCCGCCCCTCCACAAACGCCGTCAGATTATCCGGCATCTTAAAATACTCCACTGTGGTGGCAAGGACGAACTGCCCCGGCAGAAGCAAATATTTGTCAGTTGTGATCATTTTGTATTTAACATCATCGCTAAGTCGTATGATTCCTCCGGGAGTGTCCTCCAGAACGCAAAACGTGTTTCCCAACCGGATATCCACGCTGGCAGGCTGTATCTGCTCCTGCTCCAGCGGCTCTATGCACAGCGACCCCTCCTCCAATAATCCTATAATTTCACCATCCGATAAAACCATATGTATCCCTCCGTTCCTGTTTTTCACAGTCGCTTCCGTATTCGGCCAATGTACCGCCCTCTCAAGTTTCGGCATCTATATCATACCGTATTTAGCCGTATATTTCAAGATATGGGAAATGGCCCGAATCGATACATATCTGCTTGCCCATATTCATAGATGAACCCGCAATCAAAAAGAAAATGACCTCTCTGTCTCATCAGGGCAATATCCGACAGCACTGCGACAAGATTCTGCATTTACTTTGTGTTTCCGACCATCTTATAATGTAAAAAGTCTATACAGCCAACGCGCAAATTCAGGCAAAGGAATTCCTGCCGGAAAATCCGCAAAAGGCTGAAAACACAACTATTGCAAACACAATCTGTAAGCAGAACCACCGAAAACTAAGAAAAACTACTGGTATGGCCTTATGCGAAGCAGCGCAGGAAACAGCGGTAAAAGCATAGCTTGCAACATGGCGGCGGGCCGGAAAGAAAACGGGGACAGAGCTATGGATGTATTTAAGTTCGGGCTGAGGTACTGGAAGAAATATGCGGCGGGAGGAATCCTCACAAAGGCCATGAGCTGTGTGGCGCTGGGAGCGGATCTCCTGCTGCCTCTCATCACGTCCATGTTCATCAATTATGTCATGCAGGACAATCCCCCTGCAGACGATAATATTCTCTCCTTCCTTCTCAGCGGAAAGTACGGGGCCATCCATTCCATGGAACTTTTCTGGACGCTGGCCTTTCTTTTCGTGGGCCTGATTCTGCTCAAGGAAATCACGGTTTATATCCGAAACATCATCAACCAGAAGCTGGGGCTGGGACTGGAGACGGATCTGCGCAGGGCCACCTTCCACAAGCTGATGGAGCTGGACAGCGACACTATTTCCCGCTACAACACAGGTGAGCTGCTGACGATCCTGAACTCCGACACCATCATGTTCAAGGAGCTGTTCTGCCGGATCATCCCCCATATGTTCGATGCCGTTTTCGTTCTGGTCACAGCCATCCTGCTGCTGGCAGGAATCAATCCCTATCTATTGATCATTCCCGTGATCTTGATTCCCTTTTTCGCCACAGCCCTGCTGCGCTTCCGCAAGCTGGCGAAGCAGAACTTCACCTTGATCCGGGCCAACAACAGCAACATGAGCCTGACGGTTCAGGAAAATATCGAAGCCGTTCGTCTGGTGCGCTCCTTTACCAACGAAAAACTGGAAAAAGAGAAATTCAACGCGGCCAACCAGAAGGTGAAGGAGTCCTATGTAAAGCAGGTGAAGCTATCTTCATCCTTTGAGGCGGTTTTCAGCCTCATCCGCCAGACCGCTTACATCGGCAGCATCGCCGTGGGAGCCATTCTGGTCATGAACGGCCACATGCTCATCGGCTATCTGGTGGCCTGCGCGGACTATGTAATGAAGATCATGCAATTTGTCACCCAGATCAACAACTGCATGTTCCAGATGCAGCAGCAGCTGGTGTCCGGCCGAAAGATGATGGACTTCATGAGCTGTGAAACCAAGATTCCAAACGGCGATCTTTCCGCGAAGCCCATAGAGAACGTACATCTCCAGATTCAGCAGGGAACCATGTGCATTCAGGGCAAAACGGTGCTGCGGGACATCAATCTGGATATTCCTTACGGCAAGAAGGTAGGAATCGTGGGCGGAACCGGCTGCGGCAAAAGCGTGCTGCTGGAATCCCTGATCCGGGTGCATGACCTTACGGGAGGCTGCATCAAACTAAATGGCAAAGATGTCAGGGAGTATGATCTGGACTCTCTGCGCGAGAAATTCTCCTATGTCTTTCAGGACGTGTTTCTCTTCTCCAACACCATAGACTCCAACATTGCCTACGCCCAGCCGGACATCGGGCGGCAGCAGGTCTACCGGGCGGCCATGCACGCTCAGGCTCACGGCTTCATCCAGCACCTTCTGGACGGATATGATACCATCGTGGGAGAGCGCGGTCTGGGCATCTCCGGAGGCCAGAAGCAGCGGGTGTCCATTGCAAGAGCGCTGCTGCGGGAAGCGCCTATTCTGGTGCTGGACGATTCCACCTCGGCTCTGGACATGAACACGGAGAAAAAGCTTCTGCGGGATATCAAGGAGAATTATCCCGAAAAGACTCTGCTGATCTCCGCCCACCGCATGTCTTCCGTAGTCGATTGCGATGAGATCATCTACATGCGGGACGGCATGATTCTGGAGCGGGGAACCTTTGAGGAGCTGATGGCGATGGACGGGCATTTCGCATCGGTCTACCGGATTCAGGAGACCCAAGAGGGCACTGTAAACTTCGACGCGCTGGCAGAAGCCGAGAGGGGGATGTAGGTCATGGCAAAGCGAAATACATATTTTCAGGATGAAGTAATCGAAAGAAAGATTGACATAAAGCATTTGGCCCGTATAGTCAGATACGCCTTTCCTTTTAAAAAGTATTTCATAACGGTGGCGTTTCTAATGGTTCTGGCCTCCCTGCTGGCCATGGTGACTCCCCTGCTTTTGAAGCAGATCATCAACGAGGCGGTGCCTTCAGAGAATTTCCGGATGCTGGCCTTTCTGATTCTGGGCATGGCGGCGCTGGCCTTGACGGAGATCGGCATCAACTTCGCCCACCAGCGCATCATGGGAAAGGTGGGACATGATATCATCGCAAACGTGAGAAGAGATGTCTTTTATAAGCTGCAGGAACTGCCCTTTGACTATTTCGACTCCATGCCCAACGGAAAAGTAGTGATCCGGGTGACAGAATATGTGAACGATCTGGCCAACTTTTTTACAAACAGCCTGCTGATGCTCCTATCCTATGCGGCAAAGCTGCTGATCGTCACATTTTTCATGCTGGGCTTAAGCCCCCAGCTCACGGGGGTGGTCTATGCCATCGTGCTGCCCATGGTAACGCTGATCTTTTTCCTTCGCTATTCCCTGCGCAAGCTCTTTTCGGTCCATAGGGCAAAGAATTCCAACCGCACGGCGTTCCTCATCGAGACCATTATGGGGGAAAAAATTGTCAAGAGCTATAACCGCAAAGAAAGCAGTGAAAAAATATACGATGAGATTCACGATATCTGCGTGAAGCAGTATCTGAAGATCGTCCACCGGGGGGAACTCAACACGCCCATCGTGGAGACCTTCTGGAACATCGGCACTGCAGCCCTCTACGGTACTGCGCTGTTTCTGATACTGAACGGCAGCTCCACCATGGATGCCGGAATCGTGGTGGCCTTCACCAGCTATATGACCCAGTTCAGCGGCCCCCTGACCCAGCTGGCCCAGATCATACAGCAGCTGGCTCAGGTCAGCTCCAATCTGGAGCGGGTGTTCGACACCATCGATTTCCCCGTCTCCATCCATGACGGCGAAAACTGCAGGGAGCTTACACACATTCAGGGAAAGGTGGATTTCAACCATGTGACCTTCGCTTATGACGAAGGTGTCAATATTCTGGAGGACTTTGATCTGCATGTAAAGCCCGGAGAAACTATTGCGCTGGTAGGGCCTACGGGCGCAGGAAAGACCACCATCATCAATATGCTGACCCGTTTCTATGATGTGAAGGAAGGGAACGTCACCATCGATGACGTAAATGTCAAAGAGGCGTCTTTGACCTCCCTGCGCAGGGAGGTGGGAGTTCTGATGCAGGAGCCCTTCATCTTCAAGGGAACCATCTTAGAAAACATTCGCTACGGCAGGGCGGATGCAACGGACGAAGAATGCGTCGCCGCGGCAAAGACCATCTTTGCGGACGATTTTATCTGCAAGCTCACCGACGGCTACGGCCATGTGCTGGAGGAGCGGGGCTTAGGGCTTTCCGCAGGGGAAAGACAGCTTCTGTCCTTTGCCAGAATCATCCTGAAAAACCCTTCCGTGATCATCTTGGACGAGGCCACCAGCTCCATCGACACGGAAACCGAAGCCCTGATACAGCAGGCCTTGAGCGTGATCCTGAAGGACAAGACGGCCTTCATGGTAGCCCACAGGCTCTCCACCATCCGCAGCGCTGACCGGATTCTCTACATCTCCAACAAGGGGATCGCTGAGCAGGGCAGCCATGAGGAACTTATGGAAAAGAAAGGATTGTATTATGCGCTGAATCAGAAGGCATAAGCTTTTGACTATTTTACAATCACATTCTCAAGCCATGTCCTCATGGCTTCTTTTGTAGTTTCGGCTTCAAAACGCTTTCCTTCCAGCCAGTTCACAGAATCCGAACATAACTCATGCAAATTGTCGGCGCTGGAGCCGATTCCGCTGCTATGGGAAGTGCAGAAGGGGATCATTGTCTTTCCGGAAAAATCATAGCTTTCCAGAAAGGTGCTGATAATGCGCGGGGCCTGCCCGTGCCAGACATTTTGTAAGGAAAGGTCTGGGCTATGGTATTACATTGGATAAGCTCATCAACACCGCCGATGACAGAGAGCTTTGTTTTCGGCCATTATATCCGCCCATGGAAGCCCAGTTGTGTATTGTCTGGAAAAAGCATCAGGTCTTTTCAAGAGCGTCCAATGAATTTTTGAGTCAGCTCAAAAGCGAGTGGGCCACAGAGCATTGAATAACACTATTATAATTTCGCGCGCTCTGGCGCGCATGGAATCAGAAATCGAAACTGTGTCCTTCTGTTTCGATTTTATGCCATCTCACGGTCATTTTCCCTCTGCAGCAGTCCGTGAATTTGATAAAGAGACAGCATATTCTGATACATCATCTTCCTGCCCAGCAGCTGCTGATAGGTCACGGTTTTCACCTTGCCCTCTCCCTTCATCTTGTCCATTTTGGACAAAATATCCGCATATTCTCTCTGGACTGCGCCCAGCATGGCCTCGAAGGCCTCCAGACGAGTTTTTGCCAAATCCTGATCCGACATTCTGACATCCTCCTATGCGCCCTATTCTCTCTGACTTACCTTTGTTCTTGTTACGAGAGTTATGGTTTCGGTTTTTCCTGCCTTGGCATCTTTTTGTTTCGGCTTCTTTTTTTCGGCTTCTTTTGCTTTGACTTCGTTTTCCCTATTTTCTCTTGCCACGCTTTTAGCGCCTTCCCTTTTCAGCCGAAAATCTGCCAGCTTCTTTCACCCAGCCCATCAGCTCATCATCGATCTCCTCTTCCCCGGAAATCAGCACATGATGGGTCCATCGATTGGGATAGGGTTCCGTGGCAGCATCTATCCGGGGCGACTCTATGGGGTGCCCCAGCCCAAAGGTCACAACAATGTAATTCTCCGGCCGTTCCTTGGCCCTCCGCACCGGCAGAAACGATACAAAGGCAAAGTTATGCCTGTTGGAAAAAGCGATCTGTGTTTTCTGCACTTTGACCTCCACTTGTTCGATCTCCGCCAGAACCCTGCGCTCAAAAGCCTGATACAAGGAGAGCGCCCCTGAATGGCCATCGAAAAAATACAAAACATCCTGATTCATTTTTTACCATGCTTCCCTTGCTGCAGCGCCCGCCGGTATTCCGTTTCCATCTCTTCCGCCAGATACTCGTCGCTCATACAATGCATGTCCGAAATTCCTTCACACATCAGATTACGAACTTCTGAGTGATAAAAAAACGCCAGCGCATCATCCAGAGAGATGTCCACTCTTTTGGCAAAACATTCGATCACACGGCAATACTTCTTTTGCAGCAAAATCGGATTGGCATTCATACTTGCTCACTCCTTCTGAAATGGAGATATTTCTCAATGGCAATTTCGGTACGAAAGCAAACCTGCAGATTAGGCTTTTCATAACGCAGGCGTTTGATTGCTTCGCCCTTATCTATAAGATGCGAAAAATAAAGCTCCACTGTATTGAACACTTTATCATTAGCCACACCCCCGACCACTATGTCATAGCCTGAATTGTCTTGACCCCTGCGGCACATGAGAATAAACTCTAGCCACTCCTCAGAATAACAATCAAACTTCAATACATCAAGTTCTTCGTATGCCGCCTCGTCAAATTCATAATGGGAAACAATCCCATTCCTGCCGCTACGCTTAAATTTCCCGCACCACTTTACAGCCTGCTCATAAATAGGCGTTGTATAGAATCCTCGTCCAAAATCTACATTGGCTCTGGAATACTTCAGATCAGGTTTTGTAATTTCCAAGTATGAACCATGATACAAAGTCATATCTTCACACCTCTTTCCCTCATAAGGCCGATTATATCGTCCACGATATATTGTTTGCCTTGGGTATGGAGTATCTCGTATTCCGGAATAATATAACTATTCAAGATAACTGTCTCATTGGCTAACTTCTCATAAACCTGAGCGGCGTTCATTTTTAATCTTTCCGCAATACTTTCTATACAGAACACCGCAAACTCTAATTCATCTGCAGTTCTGATCTTTTCCTCACTGGAATCCATTATTCTCCCCTTCCTGCAGCGCCCTCCGGTATTCCGTTTCCATCTCTTCCGCCGTCAGTCTTTAAACAGACGCTCCACAATCTGAGCCGCACATTCCTCCGGGCTGTATTTGTCCGTTTCTACCCTGCAGCTATAGGAAATTCCCTCCGCCATAATGTCATACTGCTCCTGAGACTGGTTTTCATATCTGTCTCCACGCCGGAGATTGCGCTGCCTGCATATTTCCAACGGGCAGGAGACCTCAACAATGTCAAGCGGGTTGTCACAAAGTATCTCCTTCAGCCTTTGATAATGGGGCTTAAGACTGGGCTGCTCCACCAGTATCCCGTCGATGATCACATTATGGCCCATATCGGAAAACAGTTTAGCCGTGTGGTACATCAAGACGATGGCCTCACTTAAATATTTCCAATAGTCCTCCTGAAGATATTTTTCCCCTATTGTCTGTTGAAATAAATCATTTGCCACAACATAGAAAAATATGTCGTCACGATTCTGCAGTGCATCCACAATGGATGTCTTTCCGGCGCTGGTCACGCCGTTCAAAAACAAAATTCTCCCTTTTTTCACTGATATTGCCTCCTTAACTTCCTCATCTTCTACTCACCGTCTCCCAATTCTTTCCGCACCTTCAGACTTCTCAGATATGTCTTCTGCTCCGGCGAAATGCGGCTGTTCTCTATGGACTTCCAAATCGCCTTATTATGTAAATTGAGGTGTACGCACACCGATTATCGTATGGGCAGCAACCGTGGGAATCAGCTTCCCCTGAAATTCACGGTATGCCGCATCCTGAAGGCCAAACAGCTCACTCCTAATCTCCTCTATAATCATTATCACACCTCTTTGGCAGTTCCTGCCGCTTATGACAGCAGCGTATCCTATGGCTCTTCACAATTCAACAGTTTCAAGATCATATATGGTCGGTTCCCCGAACAAAAGGCTAACCGCATCGGGCATCATCTTGAACAGCATACCGTGGTCGCGCGGCTTTCCGTTTTCCTTGAAATGGGCTGCAAGATCAACGGTTATCTTCCCGGTCTCCAACAGCGCAGTCAGCAGCGATGTATTTGGACCTTTCGTATGAAGGATTTTATCATATCTGAAAAACTCCCTTCCCCCGCGATTCTCCGACACGGCCTTCACCCAAAACGTTTCATGATGCTTTTCCAGCAGGGCCTCCTTCAGATCCGCCATTTGCCAGGAAGCCACATGTTCATACTTTCCATGGGCGCTCACATGATCTATAAACAGCCTATCCTCCTCGGCATCCACAACTAAGGTCAGCCCATATGCATTTACTCGATTAGCGCTGAGTGTATCATACAACTGCCATCTTTTTTTCTTGGTTTTTTTGGGTGCCTGCCACTTTCCATATGTCTCCAGAATCTTTTTATAGGACAATCCCTCGGAGGGCACCTTTGTAAAAAGTGTAAATCTGGTCTTTGTCCGCCTAGCTCCGTTCCTCATGGTTCTGGTGGCTTTCAGTTCTACCCCTTTATAGTCGGGTGACTTGGAGTTGTTCCGCTTGATTCCCAAGGCATGCTCCAACGTGTCGCCTACTCCGGGATCTCCCGGCGTCACCGACTCCAAAAATCCTTCTTCATGAATTCTCTTCATCTTCCCTAAAAGCTCCATGGCCGCCGACTGGTTATCCCGTTTGATCCGCCGGAGGAAGCCATAGAGATCGTTTTCATCGCTCTTATGGCCGAGCGCGCTTTTAAGACCGCCTTTCATTCTGCCCTTGCGCAGAGCGGCCTGAACGTCGGGATTCGATAAATTCATGACACAGATCTTGGATTTATAAACGAATATGGCCAAAAGGTTGCAAGGATCGCAATAATGCCTGAGCTTCTTGAACCAAATCCGGGGATCCCCTTTTTTGGTTCTGGGCCTATACAGTGAGGCTTCCGTCTTTACGATTCCCCTCGCCGTGATAATAACGGCGGGCCACATCTGCTTCGCCTCAGGCCCCTGCCTCTGGGCCTTATAATCATGAATCCCCTTTCCCTTGAGCAGCGCTCTGACAGGTCCGGTAGCATCCATGATGGATTTCTCGTACCCGGTAGGCGTGGGAACCAAAAAAGCCACCTCCACACCCATGTCCGCAAATAACGGCAGAAAATTTCCTATGTTCACATCCGACTTCGACAGCAAAGCAATCCCCCCTCTCCTTTTTCATTTCCTCCATGTTTCGTCTTTATTCATTTTCGTCTTTATTCATTTTCGTCTTCATCAGTGTCCAAATACGCTGCTTTTATCTTAGCATGACCCTGCTGAAAAAACAACGTTTTTATCACATTTTATTCTGCATTTATTAAGCGTCATCTTGTCACTCTCCCTGTAGCTCAAAACCATTCTCTGCCACCGTTTTTTGAAGCTGTTTCCTTTTGCTTCCATACCAAAGATCCTCTGGGCGTAACATCGCCGCCCCACAACAATGCGGGAGTGGCTGGGCAAAACGATTTATTCCATGAAGCTTATTTCAAATCCATTATACGGCTTCATTCCCCCAGATTCACCACCGACAGTCCAAAGCTCACTGTGTCCGAAGGATCCTTCAGTTCCCTTCCGGGCTTCCCGCCTGCGAACCTTCCCTCCTGAACCACCGTGACCGCCGGCGCATAGGCTTCCTTATCCTGAAGCGTCTTTCCCTCCAGCAAAATCAGGGAAAAGGTGGCGCTTCGGCCGTCTTCCGCAATCTGCAGATCCGTTATGGCGAATACCGTGCCGGCTGCCGCAAGAGTTACGTCCGTAATCTTCTCATTCTCTCCCGCCTGCACTGTAAAGACCTGAGAAACAGTGTTTCCGCCAGCCGCATCCAGCTGCCCAGCCATAGGTTCCACCGTAGGCGGTTCATGCTCCGGCAGCGCTTCATAGACTGTCACTCTCACCGAGTCCTTCGCGCTCTGGTCCTGCAGGCTGAACGCGCTGACCATAGCCGTTCCCGGCGTCTTTGCCGCAATCGTCCCGTCCTCTCCCACGGTCACATATTCTGCGCCCTCCGTGACCTCCCAGCGCACCTTGTTTCCCAGATTCAGTCCCTTCACCTGCGCCTTCCAGCTTTCCCCTTCCGTCAGCGCCTTCTCATGGGTGAACAGTTCGATTCCATACTGGCTCCCGTCCGTGACATAGGGATCCTCCAAAGTTCCCTGCCCGCCGGTGAGTCTGGTGGAATGCTTCAGGTACAATGCCGGAACCACCCCCACCGTTCCGTCATAGGCGTCCGCCGCCAGCACCAGCTCCGGGCTGTATACCATGCGCACGCTGGCTCCGTCCGGCTTTGCGGAGGCTCCGTTATACTTCGGGTCATCCTCCGGGCTGCCGCTGCTGACTCTGGGGCTGCGCAGCCAATAGCTCTCGAAGCCTCCGCCCCTCTCATGCTCCGCCGTCCTCTCCGCATAGGAGGTAGGCCGCTTTTCCACGGGGAATCCTCCCTTGTACACCAGCTGATAGAATTCATAGATATCCAGCAGAAAAACCTTCTCCGTGGAATATAGATACTTTGCCTCCTGATAATTGGTCACACAGCCTTCTATGTCCCCCGCATACTGGTGCAGCGGCGCTTCAGGATTCTCCACGGCATCCCCCGTCTGGTTTACTTCGTCCATAAGCTGACGGTTTCTGGAGGAAAAGATCGCGGTCCTTTCTTCCTCCGTAAAGCCGTATAAGAAACCGGGCTCTCTGTCGTAGCTGTTCCAGCCGTCCTTCACGGTTCCCGATGTGGGTCCTCCGTCCTTGTCGTACTTTACATATTCGGTCTGGCTGTTCAGCCAAGTTCTCAGATCGCTGGCCGCCCAATAGTTGTTGCCGTAGTTCTTGTCCGTATTCGCCATCCAAAAGGCATTGTCAAATGCCATATAGTCAATAATATGTTCCGAATACAGCATGGGATCCCCAAATGCATTGCTGCCGATGACCCGCCATAAAATAGGTTCCCCCTGATAGGATCCAAATGAAATATAGCTGCCTTGTTCCATATCCCCTGCCAGACCAGCCGGCTGTCCGTCCTCCGTCCTCGCAGAATCCTGCGTTCCGGAATTCGGCTCTTCTCCGGATCCGCAGCCTGCAATGCTGCAGACCGTGAGGCATAATGCCGCCGCTGCCGCCAGCTTTTTGCGTAAGCTCTCATGCAATACCATTCTCCCGCCCTCCTAAAGCTCCAGATTATTTGCCGTCACTGCTCTGCCCGGCAGATGAAGACTGCTGTTTTTCAGGATGCAGCCTTCCGCCATATAATAACTGCCCTCTCCTCTGGCGGATTCCGGAATGGCCAGAGCGGCGTTCACCAGAGTGGTTCCTCTGGCCCGCAAGGACAGCGTCCCATTGCCCTCCGCCCCCTCCTCCGACGTCTGCCGAATCAATTCCGTATTTTCACCCGGTTCCAGATGCGCATCCCCAAATTCAAAGGTAACATGGCCGTTGTTTTTTACGTCGAACAGAGCGCCGCTGGAGTTGCTGCCGTCAAACCTTGCCCCTTCCGCGGCCACGAATCTCTGGTCGCCCACTGCCTCCTCGGTGGTTCCGCCCTTGTCAAAGGCAAAGCAGACTCCGTGCATGCCGCCGCCCCGGAACACAACCTCCTTGGCTTCCACGTTCAGCCGGCTGGCTGCGGCCTCCGGATCCGCAAAGAAATGACAGCTCTCAAAGTTGACCCTATTGCACCTGACCAAAAACACATTTCCCACATTTCGGAAGGTACAGTTCCTGAAGGTCAGCTCTCTGTCCACCTCGTACTTGCTGCCCCGGTGGCGGGTCAGGTAGAAGCCGTCCAGCAGATTGACGGTACAGCCCTCGATGACCGTAGCCCGTTTGGATATGGAGGAATCCTCCCCCAGGCTTAAGGGTCCGTCCATGACGCAGTTTTTCATGACAAGTCCGTCCACATTGGCCCACACGGAGCCGCCGTTGGCGCCGTATCTATCCGTATTCCTATAGACATAGCAGTCCTCCAGAGTCATGTCCACCACTCGGTTCATCTTGTTCTGAAACACGATTCTGGGCGCAATGTGCTTCTTTACCAGAATCCTTTTATGCCAGCCGCCCCATGTATGCGGCGCCGATGTGCTGAGGGCGCTGTTGGCAAAGCTTAAAAATCCGGAATTCCCGATATAGGTCAAATCATGGTCGTACTGTCCATGGGTAACAAAGGCGCCGTTTTCGTCTCCCGTGCAGTGGCAGTTCTCCACCATGGAAAACGCGCATCCGGTGAAATCGTTCAGATGGCGGACATTGTGGGCTCTGCAGTCCACCACATGGCCGTACAAGCATCCGATCTGCTGAACCATATACCCCGTGCCCCCCATCTTTACCTCCTCGGGGTTGATGAGCTCACAGTTCTTGATCTCATAAGTGGTGCAGTAGCGCCGGATGTCCAGCGGCCAGAAGACCTTACGGGCCTCAAGGTTCTCCACATTGCAGTCCACGCAGAATTCATGGGCCACCGGGCTGGTTCCCGTCACGTCGGAGTGCCCTTGCCCCTCGAACTTCAGATTTCTCACATTCACATGGAAGACCGGCCGAATTCGCTGGTATGTAATCTGCCTTCCGGTGGCAAGGGGCCATGCGTTGAGGTAATTGACGCCGATGTATTCCTTGTCCCCAAGCCCATTGCCCACCTTGGTCACCATGACCAGCTTCATCAGCTCAATATCGCTGCTGCCTCCTCCTATGGGCATCCTTCCCTCTGTCCCTTCCTCCTGAGGGCGCGGATCGGACTGCACAAAATACCATTGGTTTTCCGCAAAACCGCTGTTGTCCCCCACATACAGATAATCGGAATCCTCACCGAAGAGAGCAGGGCGGAAAAAGCCGCTGGCGTCCTTTTTCTTCGGCAGCGTCACCGTCATGGGCTCCCCGACCTTCTCTCCCTGAAAGAACAGCATGGCCGCAAAGGGATTGTCCCTCGCCGCGTTTTCCGCGCCATAGGTATAACAAGTATAATTATGAAAGTCCAGCTCCAGATTGCTTCTGTGAAATATATGGCGCCTGCGCATCAGCAAATCGCTGTCCGCCTCAATGCGGTGAAAGCTTTCATCCCCCACTAGAGCGTCCAGAGCATCATCCGCCTGCCTGCTGGCATCGAAGATTCCGAACCATCCGAATCTTCCCACGCCGTCATGTACCACGTGCCAGGCTCCGCCTCCTGAAGCAGGCCGGTGAACCGTACCGCCGTTGTCCTCCGCGGCGCTGGCCTCGAAGTAAACCATCCTTTTGGCCCCCATGTCCCCCGGCCTATCATATCCCAGCACCTGTACCATGGCACCGCTCTTCATATCCGTCAGAGCCTTCAGCTCCTTGACATCGGCTACCACGGAGGTCTCTCTGGCGCCGGAGAAGCTCTCCCCCGGATACTGCCCCTTCCCCTTGGGCTCAGCGGCCTGAACCGTCAGCGCGCCCTTGGGCAGAAAGGATGCGCAGGCTACCGCCAGCCCTCCAAAGCCCAGCGCCTTCAGAACCTGTCGGCGCTCTGTGTCCTTTGTATGCTCTTGTTTCATTTTGTCTTGTACCTCCTTGTTTCTGGTCTGTCTCTTCTGGTCTGTCTCGCCGCCTCATTGCCGAACTCCGATTTCGGATTCTCCGCCGTCTAATTGTCTGTTATTCTGCTGTTTTCGGATTCTACGCTGTCTGAGCCCCTATCATTCTGCTGTTTTCGGACCCTCCGCTGTCTAATCGCCGTCTAATCGTCTGTCATTCTACTGTTTTCGGGCTTTCCACTGTCTAACCGTCTATTATTTTACTGTTTTACATATATATTATTCTACACGCCCTATTTCTCTGCGCGCCTCTCCACGCATCCTCCTTCGGTATACCAGCCCGGAGCATCCGATGCTCACCTCATATAGGGTCAACAAAGGCAAAATCAGCAGAAAATCCGAGATAAAATCCGGGGGCGTAACCGTCACGCCCAGCACCACCAGCAGAAAGTAAGCTCCTCTGCGCACCTTTTTCATATGCGCCGGCTTCAAAATGCCAAGCTTGGTAAGAAACATGGCCGCCACCGGCATCTCGAACAGCAGTCCCATTATCACTACAATATTGCACATAAAGGAAAAATAACTTGCGATTCCGTAAGTCACTTTCAGCCCCATATTTCCTGCCACTCCTGCAGTAAAGAAAAAGGCGATCCGAAATACCACCAGATATCCGAACAGAATCCCTGCTGCCAGCAGCAGCGCTCCGAAGGGTATATAGAACAGCGTGGTTCTCCTCTCTGCCTTTGTCAGCCCCGGTCTGGCAAACAGCCATAGCTGAAGCCCCAAAAAGGGCAGGGTGACCAAAAGGGCCACAACGCCGGCCACCTGCATATACACCTGAATGGAATCCCATGGCGAAAAAGCATGGAGCTCCAGAGCCGCCGCGGGCCCCGTCCGCTTCAGAAAGGCAAACACCGGCTCCGCCCCGACCATTCCCAGAACCAGAGATATCACAAACACCCCAAGACTTACCGCCAGCCTGCGCCGCAGCTCTTTCAGGTGTGAGCCCGGAATGCGCATCCACTGCTGCAGCTGCTCCAGCGCCTCCCACTGAACAGACGAATCATCCATACGCCCTTCCTCCCAATCCAGTCCTTACCGTCTTAATTTCGGCTTCCCGCCTTCGTCCTTTGCGGTGCCTTGCCTTCACCCCGGTTTGCCTGCTCCCAGTTCCCTGCTTTCTGCTCCTATTATCCGACGCCCTCTTCTATTTTTCCCGGACAGTTTCCCCCTCCTGCAGCTCCTCCGTAATCTCCCGGCTGGCCTTCTTAAATTCCCGCAGGGTTTTTCCGATGCTGGCTCCCAGCTCGGGAAGCTTCTTGGGGCCGAACAGCAAAATCGCTACCAATAAAATAACAATCAATCCAGGTGTACCAATTCCGCTCATCTTTGCTACCTCTCTTTCTTATCCTTTCGTTTTTGTCCGCCTCCGCCGTCTCCGGCCTTTGCCTATCTGCGGATTCCGCATTCCGGTTCTGCCCATCCTCTGGAGTTAAGCCCACAGCTTCTCCGTCCTGCGTTTTCCGATTCAAGGCTTATTTTGCTTCAGGTTTTCCCTTCCGCCTTGTGTTTTCGAGTCTATCATCCCTGCCTTTTCCCTTCTATTGCCAAAAATAAAAATCCCGAATCAAACTTTAAATTCGGGATTGTCAAATATTAATGTCAATTGCCATATTTAAATTTTAAGAAAAAACGCTCCGCAACTTGATGCATAGAACTTAAACTTGTCCAATCTCCTCCGGACAGTTGCGCTGCTTTCACTGCGCCAATAAGACGGATTTACTCCACCTCAAATTCTAAGTTCTCAAACTCTTTAGAATTAAAAAACTCTGATATGGTAATGCCGAATCCATTGCAGATCTTTATCATGGTAAAGATTCCCGGATTTTTTGTCGAACCATCAATAATATGCATTAGTGTAGTTAGCGGAACCGTGGATTGATATGACAGTTTGTAATATGACATTTTGTGTAAATTACAGTAATATTCGATTCTTTTGGATATCAGTTCTTGTTCCGTCATGCGGTACCATCCTCCCCCCCTTTGTCATTGTTTGTATTGTAGTACATTTAGGAAACTGTTTACTACCATATATGGAATATTTTGTAAAAAAAGTGTGAAAAATAGTCCAGACTGTAGATTTTTACACAACAATTCACAAAACTAAAAAAATCTCACAACATTATAACAAAAAAGCTGCCTGATTTCTTTATGAAAAAAGGCAGCTCTCAATCTCTATTCTATATCTGTTCCCTGCAGCCTGCCCGCAAAAGGAATCCTACACAAGCATTTCCCCTTTATTGCCTGCCGTCCGCTTTCCCTTGTATTCCATTCATTATCGTTTCCCCCTCATATCTCGTCCAAAAGGTACTGCGGCAACCTTAATTCACCGCAAATCTGCGTATGTCCTTTCAAGAATCTACCCTTTGTCCCCATGGCCTTCTCTCTAGCCCTACATTCATATGTACAGCGTCTCCGGCATCAGCTGCCTTAGTTTTGCCAAATACTTCCTAGCTTGTCTCTTTCCTTCAATCTTCTTCGCAAAATGCCGCGCTTCATAACAGCAATGTTTCAATTCACCTAAGCTGATTCCCACACCCCCGACACCTGCCCAAAAATTCAATATTCCCTTTTCATCCATACACAAATCGCCAAAAGAATGCACCCCTACTACAGCCATGGCGCATGTAGCAAATATTCCCTTTAGCAGTCCATATATCTCTTCCCTGCACTTTTTGACATCATATATATCTATTTCTGTTTCCCCTTTGTCTTTATGATCCAAATAACGATTGATCTCTTTAACAAAATTCTGTCGAGCTTTTTCAAATTTGTGGTCTGATCGTAATTCTATAAAATCAATCAATGGAATTTTACGCATATCACATGGTACATAAAACTCGATCTCTCTACGTATATCCCGCAATATTTCCATTGCTTCCCTATCCTTTCTATTTCGACTCCTCAAAAGCGGATCCGAAAATTGCCGAATATCCGTAATCATATCTATGTTCTCTTCCTTTGAGATAATCTCCGCCAGTATGCTCATATACGCAAACGCCGTTTCATCATGGAGCAAAATACCTTCATCACATCTTTCACACAAACCATTATCCAGACAATAATTCTCAAATTCACTTACAAATTTTTCGCTATACAATTTATAATTACGCACCTCACAGCTTTTCTCAATTGTCTTTTCGTATTTAGAAAGAACCTTTTTTTGTTCCAAATGCTTTATAGCCGCAATCGATGCCAGTTTCCCCTTCTCGTAATCAGGTTCATACGGATTGATCAAGTCAGTACCTTCAATAATGTCATGCATACAATCACTCAAGGAGTTCTTTGCGCTTGCAGGAATGATAGGTCTGATTTCATCTATGTACAGCAGTGCAAACTTCAAAAAATTCTCATCCCTAATTTCAAAATTCGGATAATATAACAGTCTATGCATTTTGCCTCCTTTAAACAAGTCTATTGTGTCATCATATCATATTGTACTATGGCAGGAAAAGCCTCCCACTGGCAATCTCGTTTCCTTCATTTGCCCAGACAGCCTGCTAATTGCCTATCCATTTGAGGCCGGCAGCTTGATGCTAGTGGGGCTTTATATCAAGTCCTTTTTCTCAAAATGTGCCACACATCGTTTCCGGTGAATCCACATTTGCGGTATAAGCCTTCCGGGTTAGTCGGATTATTGCACTGACCGGAGACAGTGACAAACCGGGCCATATCTTTCATCCGCCAAAGCAATTCCGCAACTATGTAACTGCCCAATCCATGTCCACGGCAATTCTCCGATACTTGAATCCACTCCAGAATGCCCTCGCCACACTCACGGTCCAGTTCGGCTATGCCGGTTGCTGCAATATCACTGGTCTCATTATCCCTGACCGCCAGCCACAGAGAAGCATTGTAAACCGATCGCGCAGTGTATCCTTGCAGTTCTGCTTCACTGATATATATGTCATCGTAGCATTGGTTGATATGCCTCACAAAATCGCCCACAGCAGCCTCACAGAGCGAATATCCCTGAGGCAGCCGCGGCGTCAATAAGCCTTTCAGATCATGACGCAGACGAAAATATTGTGCATCGGTGAATTGTGTATATTCAGCGGCATTGAAATCATCTTGGTGCAGTATCTTCATGCCCTCCGGAACCGAGATATGCTTTGCTTTCCAGTAAGGTATAGACGATTCTCTGCAGGGATTTTTTAGATAGTTATTTCTGTTTACCATAACACGTCGCCCTCCTATGCTGGCATCAAATGTTTGTGCCCCGCATTCCTCTCTCCCACCCAAGGACTCTTCTACGGATTTTTTACGCTTCCCAAAACTACAGTAAACCACCCTTTGAATCTCCTGCGGAACATGCCTTTACCGCACCCTCCAGCGCCTCTATAATCGTTTCCAGAGACATACAAGGAACCGGACGCCCCTCTCTGACCGCGGAGACATCCTGCTGTGCGGATGTCCGGCTGTCGGCAGCCCCTGCGCCTGCCTGCTCCTCAGACGTCCGGCTGTCGGCACCTCCTGCGCCTGCCTGCTCCGGCAGATACGGAACATGTATAAAGCCCACTTGAACTCCCGTGCCCTCATAATGGTGCAGCAGCCCATAAAGCAGGTCATTGCACACATATACCCCTGCGGAGTACGAGAGTTCGCAGGGAATCCCCTTTTCCCTCACTGCATCCACAACCCTCCTCACCGGAACGGTCGCAAAATAAGCCGCGGGGCCATTTGCTTCTATAGGCTCACCCTGAGGCATGAATCCTGCATTATCCGCTATGCGGGCGTCCCGCAGATTCAGGGCCGCCACCTCCGGCGTCACCTTGCTGCGCCCTCCGGCCTGACCAACACAGAGGATTACATCCGGCCGCACCTCCTCCGCCCTTTTAAGCACAGCCCGAACCGCACCTCCGAACAAGACGGGCACCTCCATTTTCACCAGCCGAAATTCGCTGATCACCTCCGGAAGCCTTCTCACTGCTTCCCATGAAGGATTCACCGTTTGTCCCCCAAAGGGCTCAAATCCGGTAATTAACAGCTTTTTCTCCATCCCATCTCCTTACTAATGTATCAAACAATTTGACATAACTTGCTGGCTGGACAAACGGCAGCCAAACCATTTTGTATTTTTGTCTAAATGATACTCTATAAATATTTCTTAAAAGCTTTCTTCATCTTCATTGCAGCATCCATTGCCCACTCAAACTGCTCCGGCCATTTGTCCTTATTGTCAAAATCCGCCTCACGGATTACCACAATTCTGCTTGCCTTCTTATTCGGCAATTCTCTCCAGTCCAGTGCCATTCCCATATCGGATTCAATGTCCGCCTTATGAGCATAAAATTTCTGATAAAGATCCTTATCATCCGTGATATACCATTCAACGGTAATACTGTTGTCCTTCCTGACTTGTGATAAGTAGATATGGCAGGCAGAAGATCCGACACTTAAGGACATCCAATGGTCAGTGCTGGCTTTTCTTCTGCTAAAGACCCTGCCAAACGCCGCATTGCTAAAAGCATATTCGTTAAAGGCAACCCAATAATCGTATCTCGCCTGCAGTATAGGGGAACTGCTTGACTGACGTTTAATTTCTTTCACCCAGTCATTCGGTTTCTCAATGACCTCGAATTTTACAGCAATATCTGAATTTCCTATCTGATACAGCTTAATCTCCAAAAGAAAAAACGCAATATTTTCATCCGTATAGTTATTCAGCCATTCCATTGCCGCCCTATGCTCTTCACGAGCATGCTTTACAACCCATATCACAATATCAGCCGCTTTTCCTGATGCGTATGTAATCAGCTTTCCAAGGTGCTCATGGTTGGTATCTTCCAGCTGGTTTTCGATAATAATCTTTCTGTCCGTCCCGGTTTCAGTCGCGTAAATATCCACATTGAAATCACCGACACTGGACTCGGTTTCTTCCACGGTAATCTCCAAGCCCACAGCATCTGACAACAACATAAGGTTTTCTTCCTCTGCAAGCCATGGCGTAAAATCCACCGCCTCATGAGGCCATACCTTTCTTAAGTCTTTTATCTCTTTAAGCTGCCCCAAACTTATCACTCTGCTTCCTCCTTGCCTATGTTGGCATCAATACCATACAACAGCCACATGATGACATTATATAAGACTATCATAAGAATTTTCCATAACATTGGGCAGGAGAGAATAAATATTACAACTGCATTTTCCATCAAAATATTTTTTCAGTTCCATATATGCTCTCCATTTAACTAATGTAAACTCAGGCAGGCCATGTCTGAGCGCCACATCAACCAGCCTTTTCTCCATGATGCACGCCCCATTCGGTAATGAGATTGCATCGCATAACTGAATTAGTTTGTCATAATCGTCGTAAGCTGTTTCTTGGATATATTGATCCAGAAAAGCTTTTTGTTCTGCGGTACAATCATATTTTCCAAAGTATATGTCGGAATTATTGATCGGGAAAGAATGTGTCAGGCAAATACGTGCTATTTCTGGCTGATTTATGCTCATCATATAATCGTATCCATCAAAAATATGCCCTATTTCCTTATGTCCCGCTCTTCTGCCTATATCATGCAGCAATCCCAGTATGTATGCTTTGTCACTATCCATCCCATCCACTTTATCTGCTATTAATTGTGCATTTGTTGCCACAGAGATACTATGCATTTTCCAAGGTCCAAAATTCATTTCAACACCTTTTTCCAACTCATATTCAGCTTCTTGAATTGTCAACATTATTTTCCTCCCTGAATAAAATAATCTAAGAGTTCATATATCCAGTCTTGAAGTATCGAAAAACGAAAGCCTAAAGCTCTTGCCTTTTCTGTATTAATACTATATTCCGGTTCTCCATTATATGGAGCCTTTGCTCCGGCTTGGTCGACAACTGCCTTTGCTCCGGTCTTCTTTTCAACATACTCAATTATTTCTCTTATGGAAATAGTTCCTTCGG
>OFGO01000108.1_pt1 | contig 78881 bp, 54 predicted proteins | sample 1521761 | NCBI WGS metagenome assembly OFGO01 (sample SAMEA3504128, study PRJEB24116) | mouse gut metagenome | biome: mouse gut; feature: mouse-associated habitat; material: faeces | place: Denmark | collected 2011
CCCCACCGCACCGGACAGGACGCCGTTCCGAAATGCTTTCAGCCGGGAATCCCCGGCGTTTCTAAGCGGCATGGAAATGATTGCGCCCTCCGGCAGGTTCTGGATTGCAATGCCCATGGAGAGCATCATGGCGGCGGCCATGGTAATGCCCGTATTTTCCGTCATGGCGCCGGCCAGTGCCACGCCCACAGCCATGCCTTCCGGCAGGTTGTGGAGCGTTACTGCCAGTACCAGCATGGCCGGTCTGCGGTTTTTGTCAGCCTGTTCCTCCCGGGGAGCGTCCTTGACCGGGGATACCATGCCTTCCCGGCTTTTCCGTTCCCTCCGCGCCGACGGAATCAGCCTGCCCGACAACAGCAGAAAGCCCACTCCCGCCAGAAAGCCGGACGCGGCGGGCAGCCAGGCAATCCGTCCCTGTGCTTCCGCCATCTCTATGGCCGGAATTAGGAGGGACCATACAGATGCCGCGATCATAACGCCGGCGGCAAAGCCCAGCATCACATGTTCCAGCCGCGTGTTCATTTTGGCCTTCAGGAAGAACACCATGGCTGCGCCCACAGCGGTTCCCAGAAAGGGGATTATTACAATTACGAATTCTTCCATATCCGTTTTACGTTCCTCTGCATCCATTTTGGCAAAAGCAGCTTTTGCCCTTAACACCATAGTATGTGGCTATGCATGTATAAAATGCAGGGGCGGATATAGTTCCCTATGCCCGGCGATTTGGCCGTTAAACGCGCCGGCCTGTTTCGTCGCTTACACGCAGGCAGCGTATGGCATTCAGCACGGCCAGCACCATGACGCCCACGTCTGCGAATATGGCAATCCACATGTTTGCAATGCCAAAGGCGCCCAGTACCAGGCAGATTGCCTTGACTGCCAGGGCAAATACGATGTTTTCATAGACGATGCGCAGACACTTCCTTGAAATCCGCATGGCCAGCGCCAGCTTCATGGGATTGTCGTCCATGAGTACGATGTCTGCCGCTTCGATGGCTGCGTCCGACCCAAGGGCGCCCATTGCCACGCCGATATCCGCCCGGGAAAGCACGGGCGCGTCATTGATGCCGTCGCCCACAAAGGCCAGGTTTTCTTTTTTCCCCTTCTGTGCCAGCAGCGCTTCTACCGCATCCACCTTGTCCGCGGGAAGCAGCTCGCTTTTGTATTCGTCAACTCCCAGCAGTGCGGCAGCATGCTCTGCGGTTTTCCGGTTGTCTCCCGTCAGCATGACCGTCTTTTTGATGCCCGCCGCCTTCAAGGCCGCAATCGCTTCGGCGGACTGTTCCTTCACCACATCGGAAATCAGGATATATCCGGCGTATATACCGTCTACGGCAATGTGGATAACCGTTCCCACGCCGGTATCTTTCTCGGGGGTAATGCCCAGCCTGTTCATCAGCCTGAAGTTTCCGGCCGCAACGGTATGGCTGTTGACCAGTGCAGTCACTCCCTGACCGCCGATTTCCTCTATGTCGCTGACTTTCGCTTTGTCAATTTCCTGCCCGTATGCCTCCTTCAGGCTTTTGCTGATGGGATGGTTGGAATAACTCTCCGCGCAGGCAGCAAGCCCCAGCAGGGCGCCTTTGGCGTCGGCAGTCTCTCTCGTGCCTGCTTTTTCCGGTTTCGGGAGCGCCAACAGGCCGCCCTGAGCCATTTTCTCAAATTCAGGAGCGGTATGAACCTCCGTCACCTCAAAGACACCTTTGGTCAGTGTGCCCGTTTTGTCAAATACAACATATTTTGTCCGTGCCAGAGCTTCCAGGTAATTCGAACCTTTCACAAGGATACCGCAGGAGGATGCCCCGCCGATGCCGCCGAAGAAACTCAGGGGAATGGAGATTACCAGCGCGCAGGGACAACTGATGACCAGAAAGGTCAATGCCCTGATAATCCAGGTACTCCATCCTGCCGGATTGCCCGCTATCAGGTTTACCGCAGAAGGGATAATTGCCAGTGCCAGGGCGCTGTAACACACCGCGGGGGTGTAATATCTGGCAAATTTTGTGATAAAATTCTCCGTGCGGGCCTTTTTCATACTGGAATTTTCCACAAGATCCAGGATTTTCGACACGGTGGATTCACCGAATTCCCTGGTAGTGCGAATCCGCAGAAGCCCGGACAGATTCACACAGCCGCTGATGACCTCCCCGCCGGTGCCGACTTCCCTGGGCAGGCTTTCCCCGGTGAGCGCACTGGTGTTCAGGGTGGAACTGCCTTCCGTCACGATGCCGTCGATGGGAATCTTTTCCCCGGGCTGCACTACGATGATGCTTCCCACAGCCACTTCGTCCGGATCTACCTGTTCCAGGTTGCCGTCTGCATCCTCGATATTGGCATAGTCGGGCCGGATATCCATCAGCGCGCTGATGTTCCGGCGGCTTTTTCCCACGGCCACTGCCTGGAACAGCTCACCGATCTGGTAAAACAGCATAACCGCCACACCCTCGGCAAATTCTCCCTCCATACCGTTTGCCTCACTGTACAGGCCTAACAGCATGGCGCCCACGGTGGCAACCGCCATCAGGAAATTCTCGTCAAAAATCTCCCTGTGGAAGATGCCCAGGGCCGCCTTCCGCAGAATGTCATGGCCGATAATGAGGTAGGGAACCAGGTACAGGGCAAATTTCAGCCAGCCTTCCGCCGGTATAAAGGGGAGTACAAGCATCAGAATGGCTGCAGCAATGATTCTATATAAGACTTTTTTCTGTTTCTTTGTCATCTCCGTCACCTTACTTTTTCAATGCAGTGATGGTCAAAAGGGGCTTTGCGGCTCCCGTTTTGACACTGATATCATGTTATAAAAAGGAACCGCCGAAACGATCCCTTTCAGATATTTGCCGACTGTCAGTCCAAAAAGATTTCGCAGTCGCTTTCCACTTTTTTACAGGCCTTGAGGACGCTCTGCATCACTGCCTTTTCGTCCGCCGCTTCTGTAAACTCCACTTTCATTTTCTGGGTCATAAAGCTTACCGTCGCCGCCAGGACGCCCTCCACCTTTTTTGCCGCTTCCTCCATTTTCAGGGCGCAATTTGCGCAGTCAACCTCAATTTTATAGGTTTTCTTCATGGTAATCCTCCTCCTTCTGATTGCGGTTCTTTTTCATGCTTCCGTATCTTTCCCTTCGTTCTGCTTCTGCAGTATATGGCCATGCGGCCAAAACATATGAATTATTGTTCATATGTTTATATTACCACTTATTCCGGAAATGTCAAGACAGAAATTGCAAAAGATACCCGCCGTCTTTCCGCCTCCCCTGAGGAAGAAATCAAAAATATCAAATACTATTTGCATATTTCAATAGGGTATGGTATAGTTGCTTCAGTGCTTTAAACTTTTGCACTTTAAATCGCAAAAGCATAAAATGTAAAATACGCCCGCCTCAGCGGGCAGGGAGGTATGAGAAACATGAAATTACTGTTACTGATCATCTATTTTGCCGTTCTGATCGGCATCGGCCTTTACTGCCGCAAGCACGCTACGGACGTCAACGGCTTCGTGCTGGGCGGACGTTCCGTAGGGCCTTGGCTCACCGCCTTCGCCTACGGCACATCCTATTTCTCCGCTGTGGTCTTCGTGGGCTATGCGGGGCAGTTCGGCTGGAAATACGGCATCGCGGCTACATGGGCGGGCATAGGCAACGCCATCATCGGCTCCCTGCTGGCCTGGGCGGTTCTGGGACGCCGGACCCGCATCATGACCCAGCATCTGGACTCCGCCACCATGCCCCAGTTCTTCGGGGAGCGCTTCGGCAGCAGATCCCTGAAAATCGGAGCCTCCGTCATTATCTTCATATTTCTGATCCCCTATACGGCGTCCCTATATAACGGCCTGTCACGTCTCTTCGGCATGGCCTTCGACATTGATTATTCCGTGTGCATCATTTTGATGGCCGTGCTTACCGCCGTCTATGTCATTGCCGGGGGCTATATGGCCACCGCCATCAACGACTTTATTCAGGGCATCATCATGCTGGGAGGCATCGCAACCATCATTGTGGCCGTGCTGAAATCCAAGGGAGGCTTCATGGCGGCCTTGGACAGTCTGGCAAAAGTCTCCGACGAGACCGTGGCCACCACCCCGGGCATCTTCGCCTCCTTCTTCGGGCCGGATCCCCTGAACCTCCTGTTCGTGGTCCTTCTGACCTCATTGGGCACATGGGGGCTGCCCCAGATGGTGCAGAAATTCTATGCCATCAAAAACGAGGAATCCATCAAGAAGGGCACCATCATCTCCACCCTGTTCGCTCTGGTGGTGGCAGGGGGATGCTATTTTCTGGGGGGCTTCGGCAGGCTGTTCTCCGATCAGGTGAATATAGCTGCAGACGGTTACGACGCCATTATCCCTGCCATGCTGTCGGGCCTATCGCCCCTGCTCATCGCTCTTGTGGTGATTCTGGTGCTGTCCGCTTCCATGTCCACTTTGTCCTCCTTGGTCATGGCCTCCAGCTCCACTCTGACCATCGATTTCCTGAAGGAACTCTTCTTCCGGAAAATGAGCCAGAAAAAACAGGTTCTCTGTATGCGGGGGCTGGTGGTGGTCTTCATCGCCATATCCTCCGTTCTGGCCCTGATCCAGTACCAGAGCTCCGTCACCTTCATCGCCCAGCTCATGGGAGTCTCCTGGGGGGCGCTGGCGGGAGCCTTTCTGGCGCCCTTCCTATACGCCCTCTATTCCAAGAGAGTGACAAAGGCCGCCTGCTGGATCTGCTTTCTGTTCAGTTCCGTGCTGATGGTGGCCAACATCTTCTTCCGCCCGTCCTTCCCGGAGATCATCCAGTCTCCCATCAACTGCGGCGTGGCAGCCATGGTGGCCGGGCTGGTCATTGTGCCTCTGGCCAGCCTCTTTACCCCAAAGCCGGACAAAGGTCTGGTGGACAATGCCTTCGCCTGCTATGAGAAAAAGACGGAGGTAACTCAGAAGACCGCCTTGGGGAAATAATCGAAGGTGAAATAATTTAACCTGCAACAATAGAATCCACGCTTCGCGAGTCTTCTATTGTCATGAATAAATAGCATTGGCCGGAAATCAACGACTTCCGGCCAATGCAGATATCCATATTCTTATCTCTGTATTTTTGAATCTATATTAATGAATCTATACTTTTGAATCTATACTTTTGAATCTGTACTTTTTTGTATCTGTATTTTTTTGTATCTGTATTTTTCCCTCTTAAGGAATTATGCCCTATTAGGAAGCATAGGAACCGTCACTTCATAGGAATCTCCGCCGGCTTGTCCGGATTCTCCAAAAGCCGGCTGCTGCGTATATCAATGATAGGCCCCCCTATTCCTTCAATGTATTCTCTGGTGATGGTGACTCTTCCGATATTGTCATCCTTGGGAATCTCATACATAATGTCCAGCATGAAATCCTCAATGATGGAGCGCAGGGCCCTTGCCCCGGTGTCCCGCTTCATAGCCTTATCCGCAATGGCCTCCAGTGCCTCCTCCGCAAACTCCAGCCGCACCTCGTCCAGCTCCAGAAGCTTCTGGTACTGCTTCAGGATGGCGTTCTTGGGCTCTTTGAGAATCTTCACCATCATGTCCTTGGTAAGTCCCTCCAGCGTATAGATAATGGGCAGACGTCCTATGAATTCCGGAATCATCCCGAATTTCCGGATATCCTCCACCGTCACCTTGGACAAGATATTTTTGTCTTTGTCATATTGATCCTTCAGCTGGGAGCCGAATCCGATGGACGCGCTCTTAGTCAGGCGCTCCTTGATGATTTCCTCCAGATCCGGGAAAGCCCCTCCGCAGATAAACAAGATGTTTCTGGTGTTCACCGTGGCCAGCGGCACCATGGCGTTCTTGCTGTTTGCCCCCACGGGCACCTCCACCTCGGCTCCCTCCAAGAGCTTCAGCATGCCCTGCTGCACGCTCTCGCCGCTCACGTCTCTGGTGTTGGTATTTTTCTTTTTGGCAATCTTGTCTATTTCATCTATGAAAATAATGCCTCTTTCCGCCCTCTCCACATCATTGTCCGCCGCTGCCAGAAGCTTGGACACCACGGACTCGATATCGTCCCCGATATATCCCGCCTCCGTCAGGGAGGTAGCGTCCGCTATGGCCAAGGGCACGTCCAGAAGTCTGGCAAGGGTCTTCACCAGATAGGTCTTGCCGCAGCCGGTGGGGCCGATCATCAGCATATTGGATTTCTCGATTTCAATCTCATTCATGGTTCCCGTGGCCACCCGCTTATAATGGTTGTACACCGCCACGGAGATCACCTTCTTGGCATGCTCCTGTCCTACCACATATTCATCCAGACTTGCCTTGATCTTATGGGGCGCGGGAATGTCCCGTATGTTCAGAACCGGCTCCTGATCGGTCTTCTTTTTCTTCTTCAGCTTCTGCTTGTTGGGGATCCCCCCGTCCCCCTGCAGATCCGCAAGGTTCACGAAGCTGATATTGGGAAACCCGTTCTGCTTGGACATCTGCTCCAGATTGTTCTGAAACTGGGGATTGTTCAGCATCCCCTGATAGTCGAACTGGCTGACGGTCTCCATCGTCTTGTGCATACAGTCGCCGCAGACACAGATATTGTTTGGAAGCTTGAACATCTTCCCCGCCTTGCTCTCAGGCCGGCGGCAGATAAAGCATACGTCCTCGTATTCGCTGTTGTCGCTCTTTCCCGCATTCTTGGCGGAAGAAGCGTCGGAATGCCCCTCGCCCTTTCCCGGGGAGTCCTTTGTCAGATCCTCCTCGGAACGGGAACCGTCCTCCCCTCCGCCGCTTACAGAATTATAATCCCTATCGTCCGTCTCTTTTTCTTCTGTTTCCTTTTCTTTCGTATCATTCACCAAATCCGACATTTCTCCTCTTTTCCGCATATACCTGCATCCGTTTCGCTGAGGACTTATTACCATCCAAACATCAGTATACTTGAAAAAGTATATTTCCACAAGTAAACTTTTGGTGAGAATTATAAACATTTGAGAAACTCACAGAATTTCCTTCACATTCTTTTCCAGCAGTCTCCGGGCGATCATGATCTGGTGCCCGCAGCCCCTGCACTTTAGGCGGAAGTCCGCCCCAGACCGCAGCACCTCCCATTCCCTGCTCCCGCAGGGATGCTGTTTCTTCAATCTCAGAACATCTCCCACGTTAATATCCATGCCGCCATACCTCCTACCTATAGATTTCCCACCGCGAAGTCCTTCAGCACTCCCAGAAACTCCCGCAGCAGATTGTTGGGGCCCATACCCAGCACCGAATCCGCCGCCAGCCCCTCCACCTTGCCGTAGTTTTGCTTCCTCGCAATGCCCAGCGCCCGAAACACATGAAAATTGTTGGTCACAATTACCACTCTGTCATTTTCCTTGTCCAGAAGCCCGCCGCTGTAAACCAGATTCTCATAGGTGCTGCGGGACTTATCCTCCACCAGAATCCGCTCCTCCTCTATGCCCGCCTGCACCAGATATCCGTACATGCCCTCCGCTTCCGCCATGGGCTCGTTTGCTCCCTTTCCCCCGGACACGATCACTTTCGTATCCGGATTGGCTTTGAGATATTCCACCGCCTTGTCCAGCCGCTTCCGCAGCACGGCGCTGGGCCCCGAGGGCTTCCACTGGGCTCCCAGCACAATGCAGTAATCTGCCCCCGGAGCGGCCGAAGCGCCGTATTCCGACAAAATCATGCCCTCCACGGCGCAGAACGTCACCGCTCCTGCGCAGACCAGCGCGCCCACCGCCACTTTCACCGGCTTGGGAATGGCCGCCATGAGCTTCCTATTTCCCACCAGCGCCCCCAGCCCCAGACACGCCGCTCCTATTCCGCCCCATATGAGGAAAAAATAGGTTCCGAAGCCGTTCACGGCGATTCCTATGCAATAGCAAATAGCGCCGGCTCCCAGACCATAAAGCGCCCACGCCGCCGCAGGCCGCCTTGCCGCGTCCTTCCCTCTCTTGTTCAGGTAGATGACCCTCCGGCTTCTCTCCTGAGGGATCAGCTTGTTATTCACGTCCTTTTTCATTCTTTTATCCACATTTCACTGGAATTTACCGCCCTTCCGGCACCAAGATCACGCTACATTTTTATTTTACCATATCGGCGGATTCCCTTTTCTTAAATATTCCTTAAAATTGGCCGATTCTCCTATGCAAATGCCCTTTTCCATGTTTTAATGAAACCCAGTGTTCATGAATAGCACCTCCTTGCTGAAAAACCCCCTCCTAGCTAAGGTTTTTCACTCTGAATCATCTTCGGCGGTATCTTCTCCGCCTTTAGGTCTGTGTCCCATTCTGTACTCGTATAAAGCACATGTTTTTATGGAACAGCGCCGGTATGGTGGCTGATTATTTTGGTATATCTGTCGACTATTTAATAGGACTTGATAAGCTTCTAAATGGGTGCCTGCAATAACCGGCAGGTGTACCCTGAATCAGGGCAGGGGTATCCCCATCGGGGAGACCTCTGGCAGGGGTGTCCCATTCCGGAGCGGCAGCACCTTAAGCCCATTTGGTTGCCGGTACTGATTCAGAATCCCTGCTGCCGTACTGGCGGACAAATGTCCTTCATCTGAACCATGACAATATAATATGCTTATCAAGGGAGCCAATGGGGCGATTATGTCAGCTGCCGGACACTAAAGGAAGGGAGCTGGTGCCAATGGTTACATACTCTGATTTGATTCAGTTCGTAATTATGCTTTGCGCTGTGATAATTCTTGTTGTTTACATTGTACGCAAAAAATAGCGCCCTCGCTCTGGTAAAGTAAGGCGCTATTTTTGCACTGATAATTTGCCGGCGGCTAGGTGTACTCTAGCCATCGGCTCTCTTGTTAAGCATATTATATCCCATAAATAGAGAACCGTCAAGCACAAAAGCGGCTCCTGCAGCAATAGAAACCGTCAGGACACTATACGGACGGATGCCGGTATAATACCCCTCAACCAAGCCTATTATACCATCGATGCACTTGTCTGTACATGTGTATTTTTTATACCCATTTTTACAGATAGGAGCGTGATCCATATGGCACTCATACAATGCCCGGAATGTTCCGACCAGATCAGCGACAAGGCAATCATATGCCCACACTGCGGCTTCCCGGTTCGGAACGGCAGTATTTCCACCAGTACGCCCCGAAAGGCACGGAAACGCCGCCCTAACGGATCCGGAACGGTGGTGAAGCTGTCCGGTCAGCCTTTTGGGGCCGCATCGTCAGCGGCCCTTCACCGGCATCCACACTTCCATTGCGGAATCTTGTCCCCATGTCTTGCCCGCAGATGCATAGTCCACCATGGCAAATTCTTCCCCTCCTAAGCCCACGGAGAAACCGCACTGGCAAGGAATTTCTACGTCCTCCAGCCTATGGGCCGAAACCTTCCCGTCTCCCACCCGGACAGACCCTCCCGCTTCCCCCAGTCTTCGATCCCTTGCCAGCGCCAGCGGCCCATACAGCACCGCCACATGACGGCTGCTGCCATGATCCTCCGGATTTTCCATACCGTAGACCAGCCGGGGACCATAGGATAGGGACAAGCGGATGCGGTCCCCCGTTTTCCAGCGCCGGCAAAGCCGCAGGAATGCTCCTGCCCGGACTTTTTCCTGCTCCACCCCATTGACGAAGACATGACAAGACTCCGCAAAGGAGGGAATGCGGAGCGTTATGGGAAAAGAAACCTCCCTATCTGTCTTTACCAGAACGGAAACTTCTCCCTCCATAGGATATGCGGTATCCACGGAAAGCTCCACCGCAGTCTCCCCCGCTCTCGTCCGAAGCCTCCCCGGCAGGTAAATATTCAAAGCGATTCCCCCTGCCGGATCTCCGGCTGTCCTCCAAGATGCCGGCCCGGCTTCTCCCACCAAATCTCCGACCGCCCTCTGAGGCACCGGCCCGGCTTCCCCCGCCGAATCTCCGGCTGCCGCCTGAGATACCAGCGCCACTCCCGCAGCCCCTATGGCGATACAGCAGCCGCAGTACGCCGTCTCCTCCTCCATGCTTTTGAACCCTCCCACGGCCCGTCCCCGGATCCCCCTGCGAAGCGGGCTGTAGCTGTCAAATATCTGCCCTCTGCCTCCGTTTTCGGCAAGAGCCCTATGATATACACTCCGGTAATGGGGCTCGTCAAAGGTGGCCTCAGGCCCGCAGGCGCTGTTTTGCGTGTTCACCGCGCCATACAGCGCGTTGAAGGCGGACCGCTCCACCTCCTCCAGATATCTCATGTCGCCCGTGGTCAAATATACCTTCCACATAAGCTTCATCCATGTGACCGTGACGCAGGTTTCCAGCATCAGCCCGTCATACTTTGTTCCTGTCTGCATCAGCGCCGAGTGGTTGAAAAGCTCATGATGGCAGCCGGATCCCCCTGCCACCGTGGCCTCCGACTCCAGAAGTCTGTCCGCAAAACGGATCACCGCCTGCCTCCAATGCTCGTCCCCCTTCACCTGCGCATAGAGCAATAGGCCCTCAAAGCAGGACATGAGCTCATAGGCTTTCACCACGGGATACTCATAGGGACAAAGCCTATTTTCATAGGCCGCCTGAAAAATGTCGAATCCCTCCGCTCCTCCGTTCTTCACGATGTAATCTGCAAATTCCAGATACCGCTCTTTGGGTTCCAGCATATAGAGCCATACCACCGGCTCCAGAATGGAGCTGGAATTGATTCCCCGCCATGCGTCCGAAGCCAATGTAATCCTCTTTTTCCCATTCCCTTCTCCGATCTTGTCTATGATCCGGTCCAGATGCCTTCCTGCCGCCTCCCGAACCTGAGTCTTCAGCCATGGCTCCTGACAGATCTCATAAAAATGCAGCAGGCCCAGCAGCACATATTTCCGGCACCAGATATCCCAGCCCTGAAATTCCTCTTCCCTGCTGTAGGTGGATATTCTGCCGTCTTCCTCCTGCGCCGCCAAAAGCCCCTTCACCGCCTCCGTGAGAATGGCGTAAAGCTCCTCGTCCTTTGTATACTGCCATGTCATGCAGGCTCCCCGCATGAGCTTTCCCCAGTACTCTCCCCGCCAGCCGTGATCCCCATCGTCCGGCGCTCCCTCAAACTGCTTCGTGACCAGCCGCCACAAGCTTTGGTCCTTCAGCTGCTCCCTCTCCACCAAGCGGATCATCTCGTCCGCAATTCCCTCATATACCGCTTTCATGTCTCATCCTTTCCCCATCTCTTGGTTCTCTCATCCCGGATCACTCCCGAATAGTTCATACCGAAGCCGAAATCCCAGCGATGTCCCTCACTGTCCACATAGCATTCCATGTCAAAGGGCACATCCTCCTTCTGCTCCTCCACGGTTCTCATGTCCTTGGGCATCTGCAGGGGCAGAAGGCCCGTGGGCTGGAAGGATCCGCAGATCACCTCCAATACCGCCCTTTTCGAGACGCAAAACTCCGCCACTACCGCATCCGCATAAGGCTCCATCTCCCCCATGACCACGGGATTTTTCATCTCCAGCACCACGATCACCGGCTTATCCTTCATCTTCCTTCTGGCATGCAAGACAAGATCCAGATCCTCCTCGTTGGCGGCGGTGTTCCATTTCCCATAATAGCCGCGGTTGGTGAAATCCTCCTGAGGGTCGCCCCCCGCCAGACTCTCCTTGGGCGCATATTCCGCTACATAAGGCCGGTATTGGAGCGTCACTGGCAGATAACCGCTTCCCCCCGCCCTTCTGTCCTCCTCGCTGTAGGGACAGCATATGGGAGATTCCACAAAGCAGATAGCCACATCGGCCTCCTCCGGCGTATCCACCAAGCTGTAATACTTTCCGGCCTCGGCCTTGCCCTCAGGGGTCAGATATCGTTCCGGAACAATGTCGCCGTCAAAGCTTCTGGTCTCCCGGATATGGCGTCGAGGAACGTATACCTTTCTGGGGCTCCCATCCTCCCGCCTCGGGGAAAGCGGCAGCACATGGCCCTTATTTTTCAAAAGCACCACGGAGCGCAGCTGGGAGTCATAGCCCTGCCGCATATATTCCTCTTTGCCCACCACCCCCAGAGACTCCTCCAGATCCAGATAGGGATTCTCGAAAAGTCCCGTGCGGAACATGTTCAGAAGCAGGCGCACCGCAGAGCGCCTCATGCGCCTGTCCATGGCCTCCTCCCCGTATTTTGCGCAGCCCATCCTGAATGCCTCCAGAAGAGGCTCCGCATCCTGATTCCCGCCGAACTGATCCACCCCTGCCTCCAGAGCCTTCAAATGCCTCTCCGCGTCCGTGGCGGTCTCCATCCCCCAGCACTTTCCCCGGCTCTGTCTCATGCCGCCCTCCGGATGGGTGATCGCCCAATCCGTACACACCACCCCGTCAAAGCCCGCCTCCTGCCGGAGCAGATCCGTGATGATATAGCGGCTGAAGGAATTCCCCACGTTCTCCCCGTATTTTTTGTCCTGACCCACGCTGACGGTATAATAGGGCATCACCGCGCTGGCGCACTTTGTCCCGTCCTTGAGCCGAAACGCCCCTTCCAGAAAGGGCTTCAAATGCTCTTTGAAATTGTCCCCGGGGTACACCGCATACTTCCCGTAGGCGTAATGGGCGTCCCTGCCGCCCTCGCAGGGGCCGCCTCCGGGAAAGTGCTTCACCATGGTATTGACGCTTTCATCCCCCCAGCCGTCGGGACTTCCCTGAGTGGTCTGAAAGCCGTCGCAGTACGCCTGAGCCATCAGGGCGGTGAGCTCCCCATTCTCCCCGAAGGTATCACCGAACCGCAGCCATCTCGGCTCCGTCCCCAGATCAATCTGTGGGGAAAGCGCCGTTGCGATCCCCAGCGCACGGTACTCTCTGGACGCTGCCCTGCCGAAATCCTTCACCACCTGAGGGTCGAAGCACGCCGTCATGGCAAGGCCGCTGGCCCAGTCGGACACCCCTTCTTTGGACCATGCCTTCCACTCCACCCCGGAGGCTATGCAGGCCTTGCCCCTGCCTCCGAATAGGGCCTTCCGCCGTAGGTTCCCTGTCCGGACCCGGCAGGAAGATTCTGGTGGGAGCTGTACAGCATCAGTCCTGCAATGTCCTCTATGGAAAGGCGGCCTGCCAAATCCTCCGCCCGTTCTCTGGGAGAGAGCCGCCAGTCCTCATAGGGCGCCAGCTGCCCCGTCCCCAAAAAATCCTTGAAGGCCAAGCCGTCCCGGCAGATTATATTTACCCTGCTCTCCTTGGCAATCCCCAACGTTCTGCCGCCCTCATTCTCTATCAGGACATAACCGTCCTTTTCCGTTTCCTTATACATAATTCTCCTCTCCGCCATATAGGTAACACGGCTGACCCCGAAGCGCCAGCCGTGTGCCGTACAAGACTTATTGATATCCATACTCCTCGCAGTATTTCAGCCACTGCTTCTTGAAGTTCTCCCGGCAGGTCTCAACCCCGGCCTCGGTGAGCTTGTCCCGCAGCTGCTTTATGGCCGCATCCACATCGTCAACCATTCCGGCCTGCAGGGGCCCCAGATACTCCTGCAGCACATTGGCCACTGCCCCGTCCTCTGTGACGACCTCTGAAGTGTCCCCCGTAAAGCCGCCGAAAATGTCCGTGTTGGGATACTTCATCTTTGCGCCCATCTCCTCATACTCCCCGAACAGCTTGTTCAGCTCCACGGAGGATTCCGAGGAAAGCATGATTTCCTTATTGCGGAAATTCCATGTATTCATGCCCTCATAAGTAAAGCGTTCGCTGAGATTATGATAGACTCCCTTTTCGTCCAGCTCATAGTGAACTCCCTCCACGCCGTACATCACCAGCGCATTCAGCTCAGGATCCGTCAAAAGCAGCTCCACGACCTTCATGGCCCTCTCCGGATTCTTGCAGTCCTTCGCAATAGCCGTGCCGTTGGTCTGCATGTTGGCGGGGTAAATGACGCCGTTGGTCTGGCCGAAGGCTATGAACTCCGCCTCCCAGTCGGGATGGCTCTTTGCCAGAGTCTCCTTCACGCTCATGGCCTTGCTGGGATTGTAACCGCTGACATACATGACGGCCAGCCCGTTCTCAAAGGCGCCGTCCTGAGACTCGTTATCATTGCCCAAAATACTGCGGGACCAGAATCCCATGTCCGCCCACTTCTTCATCAGCTTCATATCGTCCACAAAGTCGTCGGAAAACCAATAGTCATCAATCTGGGCGGGCGTGTCATGATTGATGGACAAGCCGTAGGGCAGCCCCGCAAAGGTGACCCAAGGGTATTTGAAGTTCAGAACCTGAGCCGCAACCTCGGTCAAAAGGGGCTGATCCGGCTCCTTCTCCTTGATGCCGGCCAGATAGGCCTCCATGTTCTCCAAGGAATCCGGCACCGGCAGATCATATTTCTTCCGCAGATCCTCCCGGTACAGAATGCCGTTGCAGGTATATTCCATATAGTTGCAGGGGATCGTATAGAGCTCTCCGCCCACCCTGCACTGGTTCAGGACATCCTCCCCCAAAAGCTCCCGCACTCCCGGAGAGACCTTGTCCAGCAGATTGTCCAAGGGCACGAACGCGCCGCTGCTGGCAAGCTTTCCGTACTCGGCCCAGTTGGCCGTGTAGATCAGGTCGACCCCGCCCGTGGTCAGCTGCATATTGTATTTATTCTGCCAGTCCGTCCATGTGCTGAACTGGAATTCCAGCGTGGCGTTCACCTTCTCCAGCAGAATCTCATTGATCTTTTCCTCCACCAAGTCCAGATCCGCCGGCGCATCCCCCAGCTCATAGATGATGAAATCCACCCGTTCCGAAGTGTCCAGCTCTTCAGGCTCCCAAGCCTGATCCGAGCCCGTATTTTCCTGCTGATCCTTCTCCTCCGAATCCTTCACCGCAGGCTGGCTCTGGGAGTCATCCATGGCGTCCGCCGCGCTGGGCCCCTTGCCGCAGCCAGCATTAGACGCCGTCATCACCGCCGCTATGGCAAGGCATAACAGTTTCTTTTTCAGCATCTTCATTTTCATAAAAGTCCTCCTTTTTAAGTAGAAAGTGAAATGGTTGTTTCTTTTATATCAAAGCTCTCGCTTTCATATCCCCCAAATCTGCGGCACAGTCCTCTTCGCTTTGTCCCCATGAGCACATCATTTTGCCGCCCGCAGGCTTTTGCGTTCCCTTCTCCCATGGCCTTCAGCCCCTTGCCCGTCCTCATTTTCCCGCTCCGCAGGCATAATCATCTTTATCCTATCCCTTCACTGCCCCCACCGTGATGCCGGAGACAAAAAATCTCTGCACAAAGGGGTAGAACAGCAGCACCGGCCCCGTCACTACCACCGCCATGGCCAGCTTCACGGCCTGAGTGGGCATGTCCGCCACGGGAATGTTTGCGCTCTGGGCCATCTGCTTTAAGCTGGCGCTCATGTTCAGCATATTGCTCAGGTAGAACTGCAGCTCCCATGTCTTCTGGCTGGTGGAGAAAAGGGAGGAGCGATACCAGTCGTTCCAATACCCCAATGCCAGAAACAATCCTACCGTGGCCAGTCCGGGCCCCAGCACAGGCAGCACAATCCGGTAGAAGATGGTGAACTGCCCCGCCCCGTCCAGCTTTGCTGACTCCGTGATGGCGTCCGGCACGCTGTCCGTTATGAAGGTCCGCATGAGAACCACTAAAAACGGGCTCATGACTCCGGGGAACCAGATCGGGAAGGTGGTGCCCTTCATGTTCAGCACATTGGTATACATCAGATACCAGGGAATCAGCCCCCCGCCGAAGAGAGTTGTAAAATATATCAGGAAAGAGACCTGATTGCGGTACTTGAACTCCTTTCGGGAAATCACGAAGGATGTCAGGGTAATCATGGCCAGCCCCACGCAGGTGCCCACCACGGTATAAAATATGGTCATCTTATATGCCTGCAGAATCTCCTCCGGCGCTTTAAAGATGGTCTCGTATGCAGCCAGCGAAAAGCTCCTCGGCAGCAGGCTGTAGCCCTCCCTTAAGATCGCGGCGTTGTCCGACAGCGAACCTGAAAGGATCAGCAGAAAGGGTACCACACAGATCACTGCTCCCAGCGTCAGCAGTGTGCAGGCCATACACTGAAACACAATCATGGATTTTGATTTTTTGATCCGGGATTTTCTACTCTTCATCTTCACTCCTTTAAAACAGCGCATACTGTTCGTTCTTCCGTTTGATCAGCCAGTTGGTGGCCACAACAACCACCAGCCCGAATACCGATTGATAAAGGCCGGCCGCCGTGCCCAGCCCTATGCTCAGGGGCTGCGTCATAGTGATGCGGTACACATAGGTGTCTATGATGTCCGTGACCCTATAGAGTATGCCGTTGGTTCCCACCATCTGGTAGAACAGCTCGAACTGCCCCCGCATGATTCCCCCCAGCGAATACAGCAGCAGAATGATGAAGGTGGGCTTTAAGAGCGGCATGGTGATATAGCGTATCTGCTGAAAGACATTTGCCCCATCCACTCTGGCGGCCTCGTAGAGTTCTCCGTCGATTCCCATGATGGAGGCCAGATAGACTACCATGCCATACCCAACGCCCTTCCACAAATTGAATAGAATAATCAGCATGGGCCAATACGCCGGGGTATTGTAAAAGTCGATTTTGGTGCCCCCCCAGGCTGTGATCAGGCTGTTGATCACGCCATAATCATATTCAAACATATTGTACACCAGCACCTTCAGCAGAACGTAGGACACGAAATAGGGCATGAACATCAAGGTCTGGGTGATCTTCTTGAACCATTTCCCCAGCACCTGACTCACCAGTATGGCAAAGAAGATCTGGGTGAGATTGCCCAGCAGAATGAATGCCACATTGTACAGAACCGTATTCCTGATCAGGCGGACCAAGTCGCCCTTGAACAAAAACTCGAAATTCTTAAATCCCACGAAGGGGCTGGCCCACAGCCCGTCCCGGAAATTGAAGTTGGTAAAGGCATAGTACACGCCCACCATGGGAAGGTAGCTGTTGATCAGGAAGTACACGAATGTGGGAACCAGCATCAGAAACAGCACCCAGTTCTTGCGCAGCTCCTTCAGCAGGCCATGCTCATGGTAGAGCAGCCTCTCCCTCTTCTCCATCCTCTTGATCATCCCATAGGCCAGCGCAGACAGCGCCGCCACCAGATAAATGACCGGGGAAGCTAAGAAGCCCTTCATGCCGTATGTGGCGTTGGCAAAGAACACAAAGCCCTGACTGGCCGCCGCCAGAAGGATGGCTAAAACCGTGGCGGCCCGGCCGCAGACATATAGGCCCAGATTGCCGTTTTTGTGTTTTTTGTTCCGAAGCACCCTCCAGAGATAGCTCAGCTGGAAATACCAGACTGCCAGCAGCAGAAGCAAGCAAATCATGGCATATAGCCCCAGCGCTCCCTGCTTTCCCTTCTCCACGAAGCTCAACAGATTGAAAATGCCGTAGCTCTGATACAGCTCTGCTGCCATTTCCCGGGTGATTCCCATCCGGGAAAACAGGGCCGAAATATTCACCAGCCGAATCCAGCTCACAAAGGGAAGGGAAAGCAATAGGCATAGAGCGCACAGAGCTGCCGAGAACAGCACTCCCGCCTTCCTGCCCTTCACCTCTCTCTCCATGGCCTCCTCCATCCGCAACCACTTCTCTCTCATCGCATCAGCTCCTTCCGCCCGTTCCTGCGGGCCTTTCCCTTACAAGCATATCCGTCAGATCCCATTCATTCTCCTGCCCGGTCCTCAATGGCGGCCCTCCTGCCGTTGATGGCGTTAAACAGACTCATGTCAAATTTCGCCTCCCGGTCGTAGGTGTAGAGACCGTTGACCTCCTGCTCCACATCATAGAGCTGGGTATAGCAAAAGCCGCACATATGGGGATTGTTCAAAAGGGTCTCCGTCAAGCCCTTGTAGCGGCCAAGAAACTCCTCCGGAGTCTGGGGCGTCTCCCCGTATCCCCAGTCCCTCTCCCCTGCCGTCCCCTCATCCCAGCGGATCCCGCCGTACTCGCTGATCATCACCGGAATCCCCTTCACGGGCGTCTGGCGGTGGGGATGGGTATCCCGCAGATCCCCGCCGGCTCCGAACAGGGCATAATGCTCCGCCAGCTTCTCCGGGTCCTGCTCATAATCGTGGAGATCGTAGATATCCGTGATCACATGATAGCTTCCGCTGGTATCGATGCAGGGTCTGGTATCGTCATACAGCTTGGTGGCCTGATATACCACCCGCAGCAGATCTTCATCCTGCTTTCTCCCGTCGCAGTCCCAGGTTTCGTTAAACGGGCACCACCCTATAATGGCCGGATGGTTGAAATCTCGCTCCAGCACCTCCATCCATTCAGGCAGAAAAGCTTTCAGCGCCTCTGGCCTGCTGTAGTCCAGCCCCCAGCAGCCATGCTCCTCCCAGACCAAGTACCCAAGCTTGTCGCAGAGATACAGATATCTGGGCTCAAAGATTTTCTGATGCAGTCTGGCCCCATTGAACCCTGCCGCCAGCGAGAGACGGATGTCTCTCTCCAGATCCTCCTCCGACGGAGCCGTGTAGATCCCTCCGGGATAAAACCCCTGATCCAGTACCAGCCTTTGAAAGACAGGCCTATCGTTGATCAAAAATCTGTCGCCCTCTATGCGAAGCTCCCGCATGCCGAAATAGCTTTTGACCTTGTCCTCCCCGTAGGTCAGCTCCAGATCGTACAGCCTGCCTTGTCCCGGCTCCCACAGATGGGATTCCGTCAAGTCTAAGGTCAGGGCCACCACCTGCCCCTTTCCCTCCGCCTGTCCTCTGCCGCATTCCCTTCCCTCATAGAAGGCTCTAACCTCCAGCCTTTCCCGCCCCTGCACCTTCGCCTTGACGGTAAGCCGGTTCTCCCCAATATTGGGATAGTACTGCAGGGAACGGATATGGTTTGCGGGAACCCTCTCCAGCCACACAGTCTGCCAGATCCCCGTGGTTCGGGTGTAGTCACAGCCTTGTGAAAAATATCCCGCGCTCTGCTTGCCTCTGGGCTGCAGCCCGCACCTTAGATCGTCTCTGGCGTTTACCACCAGATCGTTTTCCCCCTCCCGCACCAGATAGGTTATGTCAAACCAAAAGGAGGAGTAACCGCCCCGATGCTCCCCGGCCAGCCTGCCGTTCACCCAGACGCTGCAGGCATAGTCCACTGCGCCGAAATGGAGCAGGAGCCTTGTCCCGTCCAGTTCTTTTTTTAACATCAGCTTTCTATGATACCACACCGCAGGCATGAAATCCTTGTGCTCTATTCCACTGAGCCTGCTTTCCGGGCAAAATGGCACAATGATCTTGTCCGAAAAATCCGAATTTTCATGCAATTTTCTGTCTCTTCCGCTGTTTCCGTAATCTATGTAGAAGTCCCACTCCCCGTTTAGATTCGTCCAGTCTTCCCTCTGCATCTGGGGCTGGGGATGTTCCGGCCTTGGCACTGTATGCAATTTCATATACTTTCCCCTTCTTTTTGTATAATCGGAATCCACTATGCTGCTTATTCTTCGCCTTCACACTGCTGCAGCTCCTCTGTCTGCTGCTACTATGCTATATTATAATGGTTTTTCCAAAATAGTCTGGTCAAATTCAGCCTATATATGTATAAAAAACACCTATTTTTATGCTTTTTGAGCAAATATAGTTGCATCTTCACGTATCTATTATATAATTTATACAAATACAGTTGATTTTTCAAACTACCACAATACCACAAGATCAGGAGGCTGCCATGGCAGATATCTACAGAACGGCAAGAGAGGAGCATTATTTCTATCTGGGCCCCAGCACCTCTGAGTTCTCGCCCTTTTCCTCAGGCATCACCTTTGCGGACCCCAACTACCATATCATGCGCCCCAACGGGGATCATTATGTATTTGAATACATTCTAAACGGGCGCGGCTACATCTACTTCAACGAAGAAAAGGTATCCTTAGGCCCCGGAGCCGCCTACATCCTCCATCCCTGCACCTATCACCACTATTATTCCGACCCTCTGGATCCTTGGACCAAAATATGGCTCAACGCCCGGGGAATGCTGGTGCAGCATCTGCTCTCTGACTACCGTCTAAACACCAACTGCTATATACGGAATTTCCGGGACAGCAAATATCTCTCACTGGCTCTGGAGGCTATGAAGACAGATCCCGTTCACTGCAAAAACGATCTGGCCCTTTTCCTCCACCACCACATCCAATTGTTTTCAAACGCCCTGATCCGGGATCAGGAGAAAAACTCCCCGGCCTTCGCCATGAAATGCTTCATTGAGCAGAACTTAAACCATGCCCTGAGCATCGGAGAGATCGCAGCCCATGTTCATCTCTCCCGTTCCAGAGCCAACGATCTGTTCCGGAAGGAATACCAGGTCTCCCCCTACCACTATTATCTGTCCCTGCGTCTGGAGATCTCCATGAACCTGCTGCGTCAGACTTCCATGACGGTGCAGGAAATTTCCAACCATCTCGGCTTTCCGGACTACCATCACTTCACCGCCTTTTTCAAGAAGCGCTGCGGCGTAACACCCACCGCCTACCGGCTGGAAAACCGGTAAAAGCAAAAAAGTTGCGGAGGCATGGCCGCTGTGATAAAATATCAAAAAAGAGCCGGGCCCATGGAATAACCCGTGCATGTCCTCCGGGCTGTCCCGCTCACGGCACAACAAACAACATATCATCGAAAAAGCGAAAAGAGGGAAGGGAACAAGATGAAGGACTATCAGGAAGCGATCAATGAGCTGAAAACCATTGTGGAAAGCCATGACAACATCGTATTTTTCGGCGGGGCAGGGGTGTCCACAGAAAGCGGCATACCGGACTTCCGCAGTGTGGACGGGCTGTACCACCAGCAGTATGACTATCCGCCGGAAACCATTTTGAGCCATACCTTCTATAGGCGCAGGCCCGAAGAATTCTACCGCTTCTACCGCAATAAGATGCTGTTTCCGGACGCCAGACCCAATGCGGCCCACCTGAAGCTGGCCCAGCTGGAGGCTCAGGGAAAGGTCCGGGCAGTGATCACCCAGAACATCGACGGCCTGCATCAGGCGGCAGGCAGCAAGACCGTTCTGGAGCTCCATGGCTCCGTGCTGCGCAACTACTGTGAGAGCTGCGGCCAGTTCCATGATCTGGATTACATCCGAAACAGCTCAGGCGTGCCCAGATGCCAGAAGTGCAATGGCCCCGTAAAGCCCGATGTAGTGCTGTATCAGGAAGGGCTGGATCAGAATACCATCAACGCCGCCGTGAGATATATCCGGGAGGCCAAAGTGCTGATCATCGGAGGCACCTCTCTGGCCGTATACCCCGCCGCAGGGCTCATCGATTACTTCAACGGCCATAAGCTCGTAGTGATAAACAAGGCACCCACCCCCAAAGACGCCCATGCGGATCTGCTGATACAAGCGCCCATAGGCGAGGTCTTTTCACAGCTGTAAAACAATAGAAGCCGCGCTTTGCAAGCCTAAATTGTCATGAACAAGCACAAGCGAAGGCCGGGGCCGGATTCCGTATGAAACAGAATCCGGCCCCGGTCTTGATTAAAGCTATTTTTTCTTCTTCCAGTTTTCATTTCTTTCTTTGCTGGCTGCCGTAGCCCGGGAAAGCTGAAGTACCACCTCGCTGAAGTACCGCTCCGGCACCTCCTTCAGGAAGCAGGAATTGCTGTCATTGGCTTCATCATAGACATAACTGCCCCTCTTGATTCCGCCTTCTCCGTCGGCGCCCCCCGTCTTATAGAATCTGGTCTCATAGACCGTAACGTCCTCGTTGAAGCCGCCTACAAAGCTGCCGGAGAAATGAAGCTCAACCCCCATGGAAAGCTCCTTGTCCTCTCTGTAATAACTATAGAAGCCTCCCCCGTCCTGCACGGAGCCGCGATACCATCCCATGGCCAGAAGCTTGCCGCTCAGGGACAGATCATTCACGATCACGCCGCCGAACCGCTCCAGACTCTTTTCGTTCTGCTCCTCCTGCGTCCTATAGTACACTTGTCTGTCCAGCTGCTCGATGGGCTGGGCGATCTCATAGTCCTCCAGCTGCTCCTTCCAAGTCTTCAGGGAATCCTCCGTCATCTCGATGGGGTGCACAAGTCCGATGAGCATGTTCTGCTCCTCAGGCAGCTGGAATTCCTCCTCGTCCTCCGTGTTGAAGGAGCCGTCTTCCATGTACCGGAAACTGTTCACCAGCTCATGGTTCTCATAGACGCCCCATATGAGTCCGATGGCAAACTGGTGCATGACGGGATTTTTCACGAACAGATTTCTCCAAGCCTCCACGCTCCACAGCCTCCCGGTGGACAGCGCCATCTCAAGGCGCATCTTCTGGCTGGACACCGTGACCTTCATCTGCTTCTTCATCAGCTTGAATTCCTCGTATGCCGCAGCTGCCTTCTCCTCCTCATCCCGCTTTCCCGGCGCAGGAAGGTTCTTCAGCTTCTTGCCGCTCTCGTCGAAGACCTCTATCTCAAGCGCCGTGGTGATGGTCACGGTAAACTTCCGTCCGCCATAGTCAAAAATGCGCTCCATGTTCTCGTCAAAGCCCAGATTGGGCACGATCCTGTCCGCAAGCTCCTCGGTGGTAATGCCCAGCTGGGAGGCGGCGAAGTCCAGCGCGCTCCCTGCAGCGGCCCGGACCTGCTTGAACTTGAACTTCCGGGCGATGCCGTCCACCACCAGAAGGGCCTGCGGCAGAGGGTTCAGAGCCAGCGCCTGCACTGCCTCCGAGGCTATGGCGCCTCTGGCGGCCTGAGGCCACTCCTGAATCTGGTGCTGCAGCTTGTTGACAATATCCGCTCCCCCGTGGATGGCGGCGGCATAAAGCACCCACCGCTTCTTGGACTCCGCTCCCCCTTCCAGCCATTTGTCAAAAAGCTCATTGGCATAGACGGCAAGCTCTTGTTCTTTCAGCCCCTCCGCAAGGGTTTTTGCACCGGGGCTCACTCCGAGAGGCGACATGGAGGAATAACAGAGGAATATAGCCTGAAGGTACTCCTCCGACGCCTCCTCCCCGGTCTTTTTATGTACCTTGGAGAAGGGTGTCTCATAGGCCCAGGCAAGAGCCCTCTTCTTGCCCCCCTTATGCATCTCTTTCACCAGATCCTCCTGCGTCAGGGCGCTTCCTCCGGCCTTCTCGCCTCCCTCCACCTTCAGAACCGTCTCCAGCAGAGTTCTCACCTTGCCGTTCTTCTCCTTTTCCAGAGCGGCCTCAAATACCGGCTTGTACTTCTGATCGTCCCATTTTGCCAGAACCCGGATTGCTACCTCTCTGTCTGCCGCCTTTTTGGAGGCAAGGAGCCTTTGGATGTCCTCCTCCCATTCCTTTCTCTCATAAAGCACCTGCAGCAGCTCCTCTTTCACCGCTTTTGAGCTGTCCTGCGCAAAACCCAGAATCACATCCTTATAATCCAGAGGATCTTCCCCCAGCACCATAATGCCGAAGCTCCTGCCCGTGCTTGTGGCATTCCGGAAGGCAGTTGTCATCTCCTCCGGCCTCTCCTCCAGATACTTCCGGAATATCTTTTTCGCGGCAGCGCTGAGGTTCTTTTTATGTTCCTCCGAATAAAAGGCCTCCCACATATCGGAATAGGCGTCCAGCTGGCTTCTGAGGGCCAGCCCCGCCTTGTTCACCCTATCGAACAGCTCTTCCGTCCTTTTCTCGTCCAGCTTTCCGCCTTTTACCAGATAGGAGGTGCGGGCGAAGCATCTGCAGATGATCAGCACAATCTCGCACCTGACGCTGAAATCATCATTGCCGTAGCGCTTCTGATAACTCTCCAGAATCTGCCATTGCTGGGACAGCCTCCAGCTGTCCTTCTGGATCAGGCTGTTCTCGCAGGCGTAGAGGGTCTCGATCCCGGCCTCTCCCGTCAGATAGCTTTTCACGTCGCTTTTCGCAATGGGCTCCACTATCTCTACGAACCTCCCGACCACCTTCCCCTGCTGTCTTGAAGACTCCCTACCCTTCCTCTCCGCGTAAGCGCTAGGATCCAGCTCCTTTACCATAGCGGACATCAAGTTATAGGTATCAAAATCGGCCTCCTCCATTCCCACCATGAAAGTCTGTCTGTTGCGCTGAAACTGCGCTTTCAGAATTTCCATGAGTCTCTTTCCGCCAGCCCAATTGATGTATCTCTTGGGATCCAGACCGAAGATCAGGTCAAAATTCCCGCCCTGATACCGGATATCTCCTCTGATGTCCATAAACTCCGCCACTCCAAGCATCCCCTCAGGATCGGCCGCGAAGCATAGAGCCGCCACGTTCCTGAGGCAGGGCGACAATGCGAAGCTCACATAGGCGGTGCCCCCCAGAAGGCGCATCAGATATCTGTTGATTGGCCTATGCTTTTTAGCCAATCCCAGAATTCTCCCGTCCACTTCGTCCCTACGCAGGGCATTTTCGATCTCCCTCAGAACAAGATCCGGCAGCCTTCCATTGAACAGATTCTTGATGCTGTTTACGGTAATGTCCTCACAGCGCCGCAGAATCGCGGCATCCACGGAGGTCATCTGCGCCCCTGCCAGCCCCTGCAGCTCCAGCGCCTTTGCGATGCCTGTCGACTTCCCCTCATTGGCGGCCTTTTCCTCCACCCGCAATCTGGCATCGGGATATTGCATGTAAAAATAGGCGGCGGCAATGAACAGCTCTCCCTCAGGGGTCTCATGCTGGCACTCTATGGCCTGACGAAGAACCTCCTGCTGATTGTCCGCCAGCTGGATAAGACTTTTCAGGTTATGGGCAGTAATCTGATACTCCGCTCCCGCTGCCTTGGCCCCATACATTGCCGTGGCTTGGACGGCATTTGAAAATATGTCGCAGCTGGAAGTGTAGCCCATGTAGGGGAACAGCTCGTTTCCGCTGGTTCTGCCCGCCGCGAAAAGAATGTCGGCCAGCTTCCGGGCCAGATCCTTCCTGCCCTTGCTTTCAAGCTCCCGAAAGTGCTGTGCGAATCTGTTGGCCATGTCTCCTGACACGGACGCCAGATCTCTCAAGGGAAAACTGCTTATAGGGCTCTTCCCCCCAGCCTCCTGCTCCTCTTCCTCCGAAAGGTACTCTTCCGCCGCTTCCAGCTCCTGCGGCGTAAACACCTTCGCATCCTCCAGAAGCTCCAAAATCTTCTGGATTCTCTGTTCTTGTGGATTGATCATGACTTTTTCCTCCTATCTTTATGTCAAAATCCAAAGGATCCCGATTCTGCCGCCTACAACCAAACTCAGCCGAAATCTCAGCTGTAATGGTCAGCTATAATAGTCAAGTCCTCTGTCATATGCCGTTTTCTGACGGCAGAGGTACAGATATTCGTTGATCTTCACATACAGCTGCGCCAGACGGCCCGGCTGCTTTTCCATCTGATGGCGGCTTAAGGAGATCCCGTCATAAAGGCCGGAAAGCAGCTCCGCCAGACCAAAGCAGCCATATTGCCCCGCCAGCTCGGCCGCCCTTTTCATATCCCTCAAGGTGGCGTCATGCACCGTGTCAAAACCGCTCTGGTACAGATCTTCCATCAGTCCCAGAACCTCCGCCGTCAATTCGTCTATAACCTCGTATTTCGATTTATGTTCCATGTCCAGACTCCTTATTCCCGAAACCGGTCAAATACATCCACCGGATACATCCGCATCCTCCCGTCCCGCAGATACAGCTTTCCGAGGAAACAAGGAGTCTTTTTTTCCACGATCTTTTCCAGATACTTGATGGTGTCCGATTCCTTTTTGGAATATTCCACCTCTACAAGCATCTCCCTGCCCGCACCGTCATAGAGGGGCAGGCTCAGCATCTGTCCCGTCTGGGAAAAAACCGCCTTTGCGCAGGAATCCGGCTGGACAAAGACCAAATTCACCCCTTCTCCGGAATCCTCCGGATCCGCAAGCCATTTCCCCGGCCCGCTTATCTGCTCCCGGTACAGCTTTTGGAAATCGTCGTAATACCAGCCTTCTGCATCCGACAGCTCCAGGCGGCGGGATCCCGTCACCTCGCCTCTGGTGTCCTGAGTGGAGGAAAGCCGCCTTCTGGAATCACATTTTGCCCCCACAAGACGGATCTTCACCTTCAGAAGCTCTTCCAGCGATAGGTTCACCCCCCAGGGAGCCATGGTTTTTTCCATCTTGCCCCTTTTCCTTCCGGCTTCATAAAAGATGGGTCTGGCATTGGTGTATGTATACCATTTTTTTGATGTTTCTTCCAAAAAGTAGATGGTTTCCCCTTCGTAGCCCGTGGGCGTAACAAAGCGCTCCATGCTGATCCCCACAAGATCCAGATTTCCCACAGGAAGATAGTCTGCCCGAAACTCTCCCGCCTGCTTCAGCACGTCCCCCTCGCCTGCGGCTTCCAGCAGCAGCTCCACCCGTCTGTAAAGTCTGGCGGTCTGCCCCATCAGATCCTGAGTCTTGAACGCCGCCTTTCTCTTGAAATATCTGTCGTAGGAATCAAAAAGAGCCCGAAAATATCCCTCGAACCTTGCCAGACCCGCATTGTGGCTAATGACAGCAAGCCTTTCCAGATAGTCCATGGCATCCGGGGAGGTGCGGGAAAGTCCCGTAGCCAAAAGCTCCTCCAGAAATGCCCTCATCTGTCCTGCCGCATCCCGCACTCTGGACATGTCTATGACAGGGCCTTCCCCGTCCCCGGCGCTCTGCAGCATGTCCAGCCCCTCCTTCGTCAGGGTCTTGGCTTCCAGCTGGCACCACAGCATAGCGGCAGCCTTGTGCGCGCACAGCTCCTTTTTATGGCATGTGCAGGAAGAATACTCTAAGGGCGACAACAGCTTCACCACGATTTTTTCCGAAAATTCCTGCAAGGGCAGCTCCACGGTGATCACAGACGAATACCTTATCTTTGGCTGAATGCCCGCCGCGGCCAGATTCACGAAGTTCTGCTGCTGACGGGTTCCCAGAGCCTTCTTTAAGGCCGTCAAGGGATATGCCGCCACCTCTCTGGCAAGGGCCTCCCCCTTACCCTCCTGCAGGCGTATTCCCTCTTGGGAATCCTTCCCGTCCTGAGGATTGGATCCGCAGGAAGCATCCTCCTCCACGAACCGCGGATATGGGGATGCATCCTCTCCCCCGCTCCCGCCGGTCTCCTGTACGCTGCCCTGCGAGCCTGCTTCCCCCTTCGGGGCAGCCTCTTTCCGGCCCCCTGACTCCCCCTCCGGAGCACTGCCTTCCTGACCGCCTGACTTCCCCTCCGGGGCACTGCCTTTCTGGCCCCCTGACTCCCCCTCCGGAGCACTGCCTTCCTGACCCCCTGACTTCCCCTCCGGGGCAGCCCCTTTTTGGCCCTCTGGCCCCCCTTCCGGGGCAGCCCCTTCCTGCTGCCTCATACAGCTCTCCCGCAAGACCAAAATAGCCTGCACCACATGGCGGCACATGCTTCTGGAGGGACAAGTGCATTTGCTCTCCCCAAGGGGGAAACGAACCGTCACCGTCTCCTCTCCCACCTTCACGGAGGCTTCCTCACCCACCTCTCCGATCTGGGCCGCCACCTCTTCTTTATCTTTATAGGCCCGCTTGACAATGCCCTTGTTGCTTAAGCCCACAAGGTAATCATCGTCAATGTCCTCCAGTCTATCCTTCCAATCCATCCTCAACCCCTCGCATACTCCCGTTTGACCTTCCAATGCTATCCGCCGATGATATTCCCCATCCACGCCGCCAGATCCTCCGGGGTCATGGCTCCCACAAAGGCTCCCATGGCCGCCATAGCCGACGCGGCGTTTCTGTCATAATTGGGATTTGCATCCATGTCCAGAGCGGTCAGCACCACAAGCTTTGCGCCGCTTTCTATGATTCCTCTGGAAGCGGCGTACATCCTCTGGTATCCCCCTCCCTCGTACAGATCCGTCACCAGCACCACCATGGTCCGGAAGGGAAAGTCGATAAGGCCCTCGCAGTACTCCAGCGCCCCTGCGATATTGGTTCCGCCTCCCAGCTGGACGCTCATCAGCGTCTCCACCGGATCCTCCACATAGCCGCTCAGATCCACCACATTGGTGTCGAATATCACCAGCTTCGTGTCCAGCATGGGCAGCTTTGCAAATATCCCCGCCATGATGGCGCTGTGAATCACGGAATCCAGCATGGAACCGCTCTCGTCCACACAGATGATCACCCGCCATTGATTGTACTTCTTCATACGGGCGTTGAAATACACATTCTTCAATATGATCTGCCGGCTCTCCTGATCGTAGTTCTTCAGATTCATGCGGATGGTCTTCCTCATGTCCAGATTTCTGGCAGACTTCACAGGGCTGCTGGCGTTGCGGTTGATCCGCCCGAAAAAGGAAATCCTGATCTCCTGCTCCAGCTTCCTTGCGATCTCCTCCGCCACCTTCCTCACGATATCTCTGGCCAGAGTCAGCACCTCTCCCTTCATCATGTGCTTCAGCTCCAGAATGGTCTTCAGCAGCTCCTTGTTGGGCTCCAGCTTCCTGAGCACCTCCGGATCCGTCAAAAGCTCCGTCATGTTGTACTTTTCCAGCGCATGTCTCTCCAGAATCTCCACCGTCCGCTTCGGAAACAGCTTCTTGATCTGGCGGAGCCAATGGGGCACGGTGAGTCTGGAGCCCTCTCTGCCTCCTTTTCTGTCTTCACGGACCTCCTGATCCTCCCCATACTCTCTGGAATACAGATAGTCCAGCACATTCTCCATTTCCATGTACTGGACATTATTTGAGGAAAAGGAAATCTGTCCCTCCGCATATTTCCCCAGCACAAGCCTCCACCTGTTCAGCAGCTCCTGCTCGTCAGCCATCTTCCCACCCCCTAATTTCGTTCACATCCCTTCTCCTGACTCCGGCGCCCCTATCCTCAGGTTTTGCTGCGGACATACTCATCCACCTCTTTTCCATAGGAATACCACTGGGGCAGTACCTCCGGCATATCCAGAATGTTCCTGCCGCCCTTGCCGTGGAGCCTCGCCGCTCCGGCGGCGATCTTGTCTATCTCTCTGGGGGTAAAATAGGCGAATGCCATTCTCAGCTCCGGCAGAAGCTCCATGAATTCCTCCTCCGTGACCCTGCCGTAGAATTCGTCCAGCATCTTCAGAAAGTCTTCCCCTATGAACACCAGATCCCTTGCGGTATAGAAAAGCCCCTTGAAAAACTGTGCCGTGTGGAGCATCTGTTCCTTCGTCCCCAGCAGATACCCTCTGCAAACCGCCTCCACCTCCGCCGCGGTCTCTCTGCCGCTGCCGTAGAGAATGCCCCGGATGCACCCGTCCAGACCCGAATGGATCTCCCTATCCTGACACATTTTCGCCAGAGCGTCGTAATAGGCCTCCTTCTCCTGCCCGTACTGGCCCGATTCACGCCCGGTCAGCTGGTAGAGAAGCTTCAGGGCATCCATGCACTGGGTCAGGTCCTCGTCCTTTATCCTTGTCATGGAGGGCAGCAGCGCCACCAGCTTCCTGCAGCCCAGCTGAATCAGGCCGCCGAATTCCATACGAGAGTCGTACAGCGTCCCCAGCTCCTCCATCATCATCAAGGACTTCAGGGCCTCAGCCAGAGAATAGAAGGAGGTATCCGTCATCATCAGCTGATGCACCCTGTCATAGGCAGGCTGCAGCTGCTCCTCCAGCCCCATCTCGAACACACGGGTCAGCAGCAGGGCGCTCTCCTTCGCGTCCAGCTCCTTTTTCAGCTCCTCCTTCACCAGCCCCATGGCGGCCTCCTCTATGGTGGCCCCGTAGACGGATACATCGATGAGCGCCGAGTTCACCTGCGCATTCCACTTGTACCTCCAGATCTCCCTCATGAGATTCTTGTCCTTTTTCAGCTGAAGGTTTGGCCCCTTCATCTTTCTGGCAAAAGAGGTATCCAAAAACAGCATACGGTTGAAGAACATGCTCTCCCGCCGATGCTTTTTGTTTGAGAAGATGGACAGTGTGGCGTCCGTCTCCAAAGTTGACTTCACCTTCAGGCCGAAGGTCTTGCACTGGGCCTCAAAGTCATGGAGAATGGGCGGCACGTCCGCCTCGCTGCAAAGGGCCCCCATGGAGTTCCCCGTCATATGCTTTCGCAGGATCCTCACGGGTGTGTCCGAGCCGAGGTTGTACTCTCCTTTCACAAAGGACCCCAGCACAGCGTCAAGAAGCTCATAGGCTCCCGGCTCTCTCTTGCCCCGAAGCTGTGCCAGCCCTCTTGCCATGGAGCAGGCGCAGATCTCGTCATAAGTAGAGAGATACCCCTCCTTGCGCCGGGTCTCTTTGCCCGCCGCCACGATCATATCCAGCACCGCATCCCCGTAGGGCATGGACGTCTCCTGCAGCCCCTCCCAGATCCTCTGGTAGAAGCCGGGAAAAGGCATTCCGCTGGCATATCCGTTCAGAGCGTCCGCCGCCTCCATGGAATAGGGCATCAGATAGACCCCCTGATCCTTCTTTGGAATCTTCAAAACAGCGGGGCCATCGCTGCTTTTGGCTCCGACGACGCTCTTTTGGGCGTCCTGCTCTTTCGGTTCGCCCCCCTTTTCTGCAGAAGGGTCTTCCGTGGGTTTCCCGTCGTCTTTGTCCTCCGGCTCCAATCCCCCGCAGCGCACCTTTGCCCCTGCCTTTTCCAGCAGTCCCTTCAGCCCCGGCGTGTGGAAGCCCCCCGTCACTGCCAGCACCACGCCGTCCTCCGGCAGCCCGGCTGCATGCTCCAGAATCCTGTCCGCCATGAACCGCTCTCTGGCAAGGCAGCCGTCCTCCTCCAAGGATTCCGGCGGCGTGTTCTCTCTGGCCAGCCTGCAGTAGGTCAAAAGATGGGAAAACCACTTCCCGCTCTCCTCCCCAAGGCCTCCCAGCTCAAAATACTTCTCCCAGAACTCGTCGAAGCTGCGCAGCCCCGTCCTCTCACAGAGTTCCTTTAAGTACTGGTTTCTGGAAAGCAGATAGTCATCGTTGTAGTTGTTCTTCTCCTCGTCCCTCTTTAAAAGCCCCTTCCCCTCTCTGGACGCCGCCAGAATGTCGCCGTAGGGCAGATCCACGAAAGCCGTGGGAATTCCCAGACCATGCCCCGCCCGCAGCGCGGCCAGCTCCGGGGAATAGTCCAGAAAAGGATAATAGCATCTATAATGCTCCTTCTCCTCCGAAAGCCGGGCGGTGGAATCATGGTAGGAATAGTATATGGCAAAGGGGGCCTTGGTCTCCTGATGCACCATCACCGGGATCAGGGAATTGGCATTGTCCGGCCCCTCCACCAGAATCACGGAGGGCCCAAGCCGCTCTATGGTTCCGGCCACATGGAAGGCGCAGGCCGGACTGTGGTGCCGGACGGGCAGCAGCACTATCTGAGCCATTTTCTGGCCTCGTAATACTCTTTCCATAATCCACCCTCTTTGCTGCTCTTATCCTTGATGACCGTGTTGAAATATCCCTTCACCTTTTCCAGATCGTCCTTATTCTCCTTGGACACTGCCCCCACCAGATTCTGTACCAGACTCTCCATGCTCAGGTGGCCGTCGCCGTAATAGTATCCCGTGATCATGGCCTGATAGAACACTGACACCGCCTCCGCCGTGCTCATCACCGCCGAGGGCTTGTCGATTCTATGGCCGTAGCTGGAGACTCCCTCCCGCAGCTCATGGTAGGTGGAGGCAAGGATCTCCGCCACATCCTCATCGGCCTGCATCTGAATATGGCTCTCCTGCGCCAGCTTGTTCACCTCGTTCAGAATAATCCGCTTCTCCATGGCCGCCTCTCTCACCGGCATTACCGTCTCGAAGTTGAAACGCCTCTTTAAAGCGCTGCTCATCTCGTTCACGCCCTTGTCTCTGGTGTTTGCGGTGCCGATGACGTTGAAACCCTGCTTTGCGAACAGAAATCCGCTGTCTCCCAGCTCCGGCACATTCAGCACCTTGTCGCTTAAGACGCTGATGAGGCTGTCCTGAATTTCCGCCGGGGTTCTGGTGATCTCCTCGAATCTGGTCAAAATCCCCTTTTCCATGCCCACATACAAAGGCGCGGGCACAAGAGCCTCCCTGCTGGGCCCCTTTGCCAGCAGCAAAGCATAGTTCCAGGAATATTTGATCATATCCTCAGTGGTTCCTGCCGTACCCTGAATGGTATTGGTGCTGACCCCGCTGATAGCTGCGGAGAGCAGCTCCGACAGCATGGTCTTGGCAGTGCCCGGCTCCCCCACCAGCATCAGCCCTCTATTGCCCGCCAGCGTCACGATGCAGCGCTCCACAAGGGCGTCGTTCCCCAAATACTTCTTTTCGATGAAGTATTCCTTTCCTCCGTAGACCACGGGCTTGGGGCTGCCCAGAATGAACGTCCGCACCGCCTTGGGGGACATCTGCCAGTTTTCCGGCTTATATCCCGTATCCGTGGCCTTTAGAGCCTCCAGCTCCTCCCGATACCGCACCTCCACCGGAGGCTTGATGAATTCCATGTTTTTTTGTTCCATGACCTTACCTCTTTTCTCTATGCCTTTTCTCTTTATCGTTTTTATCATCTAATGGTTATATGGCTTTTTGCTGCACGTTACCCTATCTTTATGCGCCCAAACCCTGATTTTTTCCTGAAGTTACTTCTATTATAATTACATTTTGCTACAATAGCAACCCATTTATCTCCAAAGAAAGTATTGCGAAGAAAGGCCCGATGTGCAATAATAAGTCGAGAGGTTTTTTTGCCTCCCATTAATCGCCGTTTTGGCAGCATAAAGAGGATTTATCATATGAATGACAATCAACATTCCAGCAGTACCGGAGAGCAGATGAAGGACGCTCTGGCGGATGCCCTGCGAAGCGGGGACTTCAAGCATCTGAACGATCTGGTGAGCCAGACCGTCATCAATACGGTGAACGAGGTCAAGAGGCAGGTGGCTTCTAAGACTGAGGCGGGCCATCCCCCGCATCAGAATCCTCCCCCTTTTGGTTCGGGGCCTAACGCAAACGTACCCCCGCCGAATCCCCAGATAAGAAGATCCATACCCATGCCCCCGCCCTTTGTCCCTCCTGTATGGCAGCAGAGAATGCAGGAGCGGGAACAGCAGCGCCTGCATCAGCAGGAGCTCATAAATCAGCAGAGAAGGTCGGAAAGGCTCATCGCCTCCGCCCGGTTCAAGAGAACCGGAAGCGTATCCGGTGTCTTGTATCAGGTATTCGGGGGGATCGGTCTGGGCATCACCGGACTTGTCACCTTCATCCACCTAATCGCAATTTTGACGGAAGGCTACATCACCTTTGGGGGCTTTATCGTAAACCTGATGTTTCTGGCCGGATTCTTCGGCATGATCCGTCTGGGCATCTTCCAGAAAAGACGGCTGAGGCGCGCGGAGCGCTACATCCAGCTCTGCGGGGAGAAGCGTTTCGCAGGAGTGGATGAGCTGGCCAGAGCCACGGGAAGAAGTCCCGGTTTCGTCAAGAAGGATCTGCAGCGTATGCTGGAGCTGGGCATGTTCCCTGAGGGCCATCTGGATCAGGCCGCAGCCTGCTTCATGCTGGACGATACGGTCTATAGGCAGTACTTAGCGGCGGAAAGCGGGCGTATACAGCGAGAGCAGGAGAACCGCCCCGCCCCGGAACCTCAGGAGCGCCCGGAGTCTCCTGCCGCCACTCCCGCGGAAGAGGCCGAGCTGGATGAAATGATGACGGAGGGAACGGAGTTCATCCGCAAGCTCAGGGATCTGAACGACAAAATCTCTGGGGAGACCATCTCCGCCAAGCTCTTCTGTCTGGAAAACCTGCTGAAGGACATTTTCGATGGCGTCAGAATGCATCCCGACCAGAGGCATCAAATGCACAAGCTTATGAGCTACTATCTCCCCACCACTTTGAAGCTGGTGGAGGCCTATGAGGAATTTGACCGGGTCAGCGCACCGGGGGAGGACATCATCAAGGCTAAGGCGGAAATTGAAAATACTCTGGACACCATCAATGACGCGTTCCGGGAACTGCTGAACAAGCTCTTCCAGCACGCCGTATTCGACGCCACCACCGATGCCCAGGTGCTGAAGACCATGCTGGCCCGAGAAGGGCTCATGCGGGAGATGGACTTCGCCACCGTAGGCAGAGAATGAGCATTGACGTAACCGCGCTAAGCCCGCACATAACAACAATAAACATATGGAGGACAAGTAAATGAGCGATAATTTGGACGAGATGTTAAAGGAAGCCCCTACTCTGACCCTTTCTCCTTTTACAGAAGAAACACCTGCGCCGGAACTGCCGACCGTGAAGGAAGAAGCGCCCAAGGCGCCTGAGATGGTGCTGACTCCGGCAGAGCAGAAGATGGTAGACGACTTCGCCGCCCAGATTGACATCACCAACACCCAGCTGGTGCTGCAGTACGGCGCCGGCAGCCAGAAGAAGATCGCGGACTTCTCGGAGAACGCCCTGAGCAACGTGCGCACCAAGGACATGGGCGAGATCGGCCAGATGCTCACCGATGTGGTGGCGGAGCTGAAGGATTTCAACGATGACGAGGAAGAAAAGGGCTTTCTGGGATTCTTCAAAAAGACCAGCAACAAACTGGAGAACATGAAGATCAAATATGACAAGGCCGAGAGCAACATCAACAAGATCTGCAAGGTCATGGAGGACCATCAGGTGACGCTGCTGAAAGACGCAGCCATGCTGGACAAAATGTATGAGCTGAACCTGAACTATTTCAAGGAACTCTCCATGTACATTCTGGCGGGCAAGCAGAAGCTGGAGCAGGCCAGAAACGTGGAGCTGCCTGCCCTTCTGGCAAAGGCGGAGCAGAGCAAGCTGCCCGAGGACACTCAGGCGGCAAACGACTATGCCTCCATGTGCGACCGCTTTGAAAAGAAGATCTACGATCTGGAGCTCACCAGAACCATCTCCATGCAGATGGCTCCCCAGATCCGCCTGATCCAGAACAATGATACCGCCATGTCGGAAAAGATCCAGTCCACTCTGGTAAATACCATTCCTCTGTGGAAGAGCCAGATGGTCATCGCCATAGGCTTGAGCCATTCCAGCGATGCCGCCAAGGCCCAGAAGGAGGTCACCGACATGACCAACGCACTGCTGAAAAAGAATGCGGAGACTTTGAAGGTGGCTACCATCGAGACCGCCAGAGAGAGCGAGCGGGGCATCGTGGACATTGAGACCCTCACCGCCACCAACAAGACCCTGATCAGCACTCTGGACGAGGTGCTGAAGATTCAGGAGGACGGACGGGCCAAGCGCAGAAGCGCAGAGCAGGAGCTGGTGCGCATTGAGGAGGAGATGCGCCAAAAGCTCCTGACGGTGAGCCGCAGCGGCAGAAGCGCAAATGCATAAATCCGGTTTTATCCATATTCCATTTCCATAAGCAAACCCCGTACACAAGTCAAAAGTGTACGGGGTTTTTTAAGCGGCACATACCGCCCTTGTGGTTCAGCCGTTCTTATTCATAAATCACCGTACAAATGGTATTCCCGCCCACATTCACATACACACACTCCCCCTCTTCCGTCAGACAGACGGGAATCGCCTTTTCGGTGGTATTCAGCAGCACCGCCGCACGGCTGCCGTCAGGATTCACAAAGACCACCGTCTCCAGACCCGCCGTATAGCAGCTTGCCGTGACCCGTCTTGCCCCGGGCATCACATATCTGCTGAACTGTCCGATGTAATAATAGGAGAGACGCTTCTCTATGCCGCCCTTCCCGTCGCACATGATGGGAGCCGCGCAGAAATTCCCCACATGATTGGGACCGCCCTGAACATTCAGCAGAAGATTCCAGTCAAAATACGCTTCCATGCCCGCTTTCAGGTTTCCAAGGATGTCATGGGCATACATTTGGGCCTTCTGCACCTCCCCTGAATCCGCGAACCGGGAGTACTCCACACAGCCTTCCGTAAAAAAGATCCTCTGCTCCGGAAAAGCCTTCTTCACCGCCTCCACTGCCTCAAAATGATCCCCGGTATACCAGTGCATGGCCACGCCGCTGACGGCGTCCCGGCAGCCCGGCACCTGAAAACTGCCCTTGGCCCTATGGTACATATTCTCCTTGTTGTGATCCCAGATAAAGATCTCGATCTCTCCCAGACCTGCGGCCTCCAGAGCAGGCTTAAGGAAATCCACCACAAATTCCCCTTCCTCCTGCGCAGTATAGATGCAGGAGTCCCAGGTCTGCACCGCCTCCGGCTCATTCTGCACTGTCAGATACTTTACCGGCAGGCCCTCCTTTTTCAGCTCCAGCAGATACTTCACATAATAATCGGCCCAGAGCTTCCTATAGCGCTCCAGCAGCTTTCCCCCATGGTTCATCTCGCCGTTCGTCTTCATATACGCGGGAGGCGACCAGGGAGATACCAAAATACCGAAGCCTTCCGCCCCTGCCCGCTCCATGGCCTTTTTTACCAGAGGTATGATCTGTTCCCTGTCATGGGAGATGTCAAAGGAATGAAGATCCTCGTCCCCCTCCTCCACATAGGAATAATTCCCCAGTCCAAAATCGCAGCTGTTCATGTGAACCCGTCCAAGCACATACCGCAGACCGCCCTCTCCGAAATATCCCTCCAGCAGCTCTTCTCTGGCCTCCGGCGAAAGCTCCCAAAAGCTCACTGCCGAAGCCTCCGTAAAAGCTCCTCCGAAGCCCTCGATCCTCTGCTCCAAAAGCTCAGGGTAAACCCTCACCATATGCATGGCGTCCGGCCGGCAGGATACCTCCTGTGCCTGCTCCTCCCAGAATTTCTTTTGTCCCCAGTCCGTGGTGACCGTTCTTACATTTTTCATATCCATCCCCTTCCGCCTGCTTCGGCAGACATTCTCTTAATCATGGTGACGCACCCTTTTCCTATAATCCTTGGAGCGTCAGTCCTCCGAAAAACTTTTCAGAGCGCTTCAGCGCGCTTTCGCTACTTCAGATATGCGTCGATCCGGGAAATCTCCCCGTTTCTAAGCTTCACCGCCAGCTCTTCCCCCACGGAGTTCCCCTGCACCTCATGGCGCTTTCCGTTCTCCAGAAGCGTCATGGAATACACCTTTGCACCGTCGGCGCCATAGGTATTTTTACCGCTCTCATTGTGGTAGACCACCCTGCAGCAGCCGCAGAGGGTAAATCCGGCCTCGCAGGAATTGTCGAAGTAGTCCGCCCTCAGCCGGGGCGCAAGGGTAAATGTGAGCCTGCCCTCCTTTTGCCCGAAACCGCCCTCCCCCAGAAACATGGAAATCCATATGGAGAGCATCTCCACAGTGGAACCGGAAAGTCTGGACACAAAGCCCTGCCCATGGACGGAGCTGTCAGGATTGACGCTGGAGGCCAGAAAAGAAGAATTCTCCAGAATGCTTCTCCCATAAACCTCCGGCTTCTGGAAGGGAATCAGCGCATCCTCCGCAGCCTCGTAAAATTCGTCATAGAGCCCGGCCTTCAGCATCCCGTAAAAGTACTTGTACTCCATATGCAAAAATACGCTCTCCCGCTCCAGCCAGCCGGGCGTAAATGCCCTGATGCGGCCGTTTTCCATGGACATGTTCTCAATGGATCCGGAAGTTTTGTACATTTTAAGCTTTTTGTCATAAATATCCGTCCTCTTGATCCGGGCACACATTTCTCTGGCCCGCTGCCTGTCTTCCTTTCCGCAAGCCGCCAGCATTCTGGCCGGGCCTTCCAGAAATCTGGGAACCGGCGTCATCCGGAAAGACTTCACCCGCACCCCCGGCATTCCGTAAGGGCTGATTCTGGGACTCTTGTCCTCATTCAAAAGCTCTTCGTATTCCTGCGCCTCATATGTGAAGTAGGTGGGCATGATCCCTTCTCCAAGCTCCATGGCTCTGGCAACCCCACGATCCAGCTTTCTTTGGAAGGCTTTAAGTATCACGTGAAATTCTTCAAACGATACCTCTTCCCTCTCTCCGCTGACCCCAAGCAAAACCTCCTGCCGAAAGGCCTCCCGAAGGCCCGCCACCTTATCCCAATAGTCGAAATCGCTATGGCCCTCCTGAAGCGCGCCGTAGATGTCCCTCATGAACCGGGCCAGTTCTTCGGGCAGCTCCTGAGGGGCACTTTTGTCCGCCGCCCGGGCACTTGTCTCCTCCCCAAGGAAGTCCACCAATCTCTTCAGCTCCAGAGTCTCCGGCATACCGCTGCCGAACAGCCCCGGCAGGCCGTTCATAGCGTCGTTCCAGCCCGGCTTGCCGCCCTCCATCTCCACTCCCAGACCATGAGAGTCCAGCAGGGCAAACTTATTGATAACCAATGTCATAAGCTTGCCGAATAGGTTCACGGTCACCTTGTTACCTTCCCTATCCTTCAGCCAGTTGGTTCCCTGTGCCTGAAAGCCCGGTCTGGCCGCCTTCTCCTGACTGTGGTACACGGCTCCGTATTGGCGGATTTTTCCCTTATTGTTTACATAAGTGTCCCTTCTGGGCCTCACCGCTCCCACGCTGTCATAAAATCCGTAATCCCCTCTCCCATACAGCAGCTCCTGCTTTTTGTCCGGATAAACAGAAAGATAATTCTCGATCAGATCCAGATTGTAATCCCAATGGTCGCTCCAGTAGCCTTCCCCGAAGCCGGCTTCGATCTGCTCCTTGGCCAGAGACACAAGCCCTTCCACCAGCTCCTCCTCGCTGCCTGTGACCTTCAGCTGGTATCTTGCAATGGTATTGGGAATCTGCCCCGGCGTAAACGGCCCCCTAAGGATCCCGGCAATTCTTCCCTCCGGATCCTCCACATGTCTCTCCGCCAGATTAAGCGCCGCCTCCTTGTCCCCCTCCTCCAGACGGAAGGTGCAGGGGCGGATCTCCAGCGGATTGTAGCCGTCTATCTGGATCAGGCTGTAGAAATGATGCACATTGAAATCACCGATGGCAGGACAGAAAAACACGTCGTTGCGGCGATTCTGACACACATCCCGGTAATTGCCGTTGCCCTGCGAATAATATTCTCCCGCAATGGAAAAGAAATTATAGTCTCTTTCCGGATCCCCGTGCTTCCTGCTGAAGAGATGCACCACCGCAGGCTGTTCCCCGGATCCTATTACATAAGGATACCCTCCCCGGAGGAAATTGTCCAGATAGCACTGCTCCATATATTGGTCGAACAGCGGATTCGCCGTCTTTGTCCATACATCCTTTGTGAAGGAGGCCGTCAGCTCCCTTGCCTGAACGAATTTCTCCTGACCGTAGCCGGGCGCGCAGAAAGCCGCCGCCTTTTCGTTCAGCAGCCCCAGAGAGGACACAAAGCCCCCATAAGCCGTAAATTCCAAGCTTTCCCCTCCTTGAAGCCGCGCCTCCACGGGCACAAAGCCGCAGGGAATCTTGTTTGCGAAGCACTGCCTGCGCTCGGTCACTCCTGCCATCCCCTCCTCCAAAAAGGTCACGGCAGTAACCATAGAATTGTCGCAGCCAAAAATGACATTTTTGTCATATAGGATCCGCTGGAGCTTTCCGTCTCTCACCGCAAGGTAGAAATAGCCTCCCTCGATCTCCGACACCTCCGCCGAGTCGTCGCTGGAAGCCCGCATGGTGAACAGCGGCGCGTTTTCCTCTATGTTTTTGATATCCGCCCAGCTCTTGAAAAGATTGGACATTTCCTTATATTGTCCGTTCTGAATTCCGTAGGGGATGATCTGCGCCATGCCGTCGAGAATCTCCAGCTCATGGGGACAAGAATCCCGATTCTCCACCCGCACCTGCCGCATCAGGGCCCCGATGCTCTCATTGGGAAGAATACAATATCTCACCGTGATTTTTAACCCATGGCTTTCCTCACAGACGGAAAACACATTCTTCTCGATCTCCATGCGCCTTACCGCCTCGGGCTCATAAGTGCAGAAGGGCTCAAAATATTCCCCGTCCACCCGGACAAAGGTCCGAAATCCCTTGACAGGCGTGTTTTCATAGGCCGTGTTGGCAGGATTGAATTCCATGCAGGCATTGCCCTTATTGTGGATGCCGAAGCTGTTGATTCCCTGCCCCCGGTTGGTGTAAAAGGACCAGACCGGAATTCCCCGAACCCCAGCCAGCCCCGGCAGAAAGCTGGAGAATGCCGGCATCCTCGTATAATCCTCTATAATAAATTTGTCTCCCGACAGTGTGTAATTACCCATATCCCGTTCCTTTCCCAAGCTGTTTGCTTTTCAAAGCCTTTTGTTTTTCAGGCTTGCCCATCCATAAGGCGCTTACTCGCCCGTGATGCCCGTATTTTCGATTCCCTGAATAAACTGCTTCTGGACGAACACATACAGCAATAATAGGGGCATAATGGAGATCAGCGTGGCAGCCATTTTGTATGCCTTGTTCAGCTTGAAAGCGCCGCCCTGAGCCGATACCATGGTGCTGAACTCGCTGTTGAACATGTTCAGCTTGGAGGGCAGCAGCTCGATATTGCCACGCAGCAAAGTGCCCGTGACATAAGTCTCGTTCCAGTTCCACACAAAAGAAAACAAGAATACCACCAGAAGCGTCGTAGCCGACATCTTCACCACAATGAACCAGAATATTTTCAGGGAAGAGGCACCGTCGATCTGGGCCGCCTCGTCCAGCACTCTGGGGATCATGTTGAATGCCGTGTAAAAGATGAGTATCAGCACGGTGGAATACACCCCCTGCCCCAGCAGAGCCATGGACGTCTGGGGGATGGCCGTGCCGATGAGCTGCAGCGCCGTGGCGTCCTGCACGGACACAAACATCATCAGTCTGGGAATCATGGTCACGGGAGTGGGAATGATAAAGGCCAGCACAATCATCACAAACCAGAATTTCTTGAATTTGAACTCATATCTGGAAAGCGCATAGCCCGTCAGGGCGGACACCAGCGTCTGGGCCAGCGCCATGCCGCCGGACCAGAGAATGGTGTTTCGCAGAGTAGGTCCCACCTTCAGCACCGTGCCCGCCACCTGCAGATTGTTCAGGGACAGATTCTTCGGTATCCATGTAACTGAAGGGTCGATGATGTCAGCCGATGACATAAACGTCTTTGCTATCATCTCAAAGATCGGCTCCAGATAGACAAAGCCCACACAGATCAGCACAAAGTAGATTGCCCCCTTTGCGGCCGTGTTCCTCCACCACTTCAGGTTATGCTTCTGTTTTATCTTTATTTTTGCTTTCGTATTTGCCTTCTTTTCCGCTTTCACATGAGTCTTCGCTTTCGCATTCATACCCTCACCTCCTTACCAGATATCCCTTCTCTTGGGCTGCTTTTCCCTAAAGACCAGACAGGCCGCCCCGATCACCAGCAGCACCACGATACAGTAGACCCAAGAATAGGTGGCGGCGAATCCGAAGCCGCCGTTGGTGTTGTTTGTCGCAGTCTTGATCAGCGAATAAATGGCACTGGTGTCGTAGGTTCCCAGCTGGGCGATGGTAAAGATCACCGCCACCAGCGCAGTAGGCTTGATCATGGGAATCGTAATCTTCCACAGAATCTGCCATTCGTTTGCCATGTCGATCTTGGCTGCCTCATACAGAGAGCTGTTGATCCGCTGGAGGCCGCTGACAAACAGCACGATGGGAATCCCCGTAAACCATAGAATCATGGTCAGCTGGTCAAAGACACCCTCCATGAACAAGGCGATCCTCGGGGAATAGCTGCGGATCATGTTCAGTATGAAAACCCCCTCATATCCGTTGTACAGCCCCTGAGCCGCCTGCACGGTCTCCTCCGCCTTGTCCAGAATCTGGCTCATGACGGGGCCCGACATGATGATCACGGGCAGGAAATAGATGGTCCGCATAAGCCCCTTGCCCAGCTGAATCTTATTCAAAAGATATGCCATCACAAAAGAAACCACCAGAATGACAAAGGTATAGGGAATCACCATGCCCAGAAAGGACCCCAGCGCCGGAACAAACTCCGTGTTCCGGAAAAACGCCGTATAATAATTGCTCCAGCCTGCGAAGGTGATATCGTACCCCGTGACATTGGTGCTCACATTGCAGAAGCTCAGCGCAATGGTGGCCCCGAAGGGGAATAGGGTAAACAGGACAAAGCCTGCGATCCATGGCGCCATAAAGGCGTAGCCAAGCCGGTTCTGGCGCTTTTCATAACCCTTCGTGCGCCCGCTTTTCGTGGGTTTTTCCTTCTTATCCGCCATCCTCCGTCACTCCTTTCCCGCAACTGCCGCGCTCTGAGGCGCCACAGTCGTCCCCTGATAGGTCACTTCGTTCTCCGTATAGTTGACGATCACATATCTGGTCTCGCCGCCTCTGCGGTAGGTGTTGATGACCACGCCGTCCTCCGGAACGGCTCTGTCCGTCCAATCAAAATCCCATACCTGACTGAGGATTTGGTTGATCTGTCCGTACACCGTCCCGATGAGATCCTCGTACAGAGCATACTCCGTGGAATAATAGTTTGCCGAGAAGGTATCCCCCAGCTTGTAGGAGGGCTCTTTCGACAGAATGAAGGACGGATATACATTGTAGTCAATCATTCTCAAAATACAGTCCTGAGTATAGAAAGAGAAATTTGCATAGGGCGCATACATCTCCATGGTTCCATGGAGCACCATCTGTAGGAAGGGCACCGTGTCCGTCTCAAAAATAAACTGGGAGCTTCCCACGGGAGCCTGCAGATAGCGGTCCGTATATTTCCACAGATAACTGTTGGGGTTCTCCAGATTCAGCTTCGTCTCCTGCCGGATCTCCTCCAAGGTGTTCCTATACAGCTCCACGCTCTCCGTGAGGCTGGTGACCACGCCGTCCCGGCTCCAGTGGGAAGTGAGCACATGGGGCATCTCGGCCAGAGTCAGGCTTGCGGAAAAATCCGATGTTCTTTCCGCCAGCAGCTTTGTCCATTCCGCCGTCTTCTCAGGGGTGGCGTAGCTGAATAGGGACTCCGGCACATTCTCCGGAAGGATGGCGCTCTTGTCAATGCTTAAATACCAGTTGCTGATGCATTTTACGGCCGTATTGTAATAACTCACCATCTCCTTGTTCACAGACACCGTGTTTCGGGATAGGGAGACGTCCACTCCCCGCTCCTCAAAGTCCTGAATCAGCCTTTTGAAATCCCTCTTGCTGCCTATGGCTCCGGAAAATTTCAGCTTATAGGGCTTGGAAAGGCTCTCCCCGCCCTTCTGCCATCCGATGAGGCCGGAGCTGATATTGGTGATCCCCTTGGCCATCACCTGATCCAGAATCTCCTCCACATCCTCCACAGAGGTCATCTCCACCTGCGTGTTGCCCACAATGCCGCTTTTGGAATCCGCCATGATGAAGTCCAGCCTGATAGGGATATCTGCCCCCCCGCCCTGCTCCGGCAAGGTCAGCTCTCCCCTATTCAGCAGGAATTCCCTATACACTCTGGCCATGCCCGTATAGTCTGCGGGGGCCGTGCCGTCGCTGCCGTCCCCGAACAAAAAAGCGTAGGTCATGTGGATGTCATAATGGTAAATCTCGTCCATCTGCTTGAAAAAACCGCTGCCCTGCTCGTCATACAGCTGGTAATAATTCACATTCAGCTCAAATCTGGGATAGGCCCATGTGTATGTGGTGGCCTTGGTGCCGTCCGGATTCACAATGATGTCCATATACTCGGCGCCCTGATTGGCCCATGCCGCAAAGGCCATCTGGCCGTCTCCGTGGGCGATGCCGAACACCGGCATCACGGGATCCTTCACCGGCACATCATCATAATAGGCGAAGCTGTAATTGGTCTCCGTTGCATAGTCCTTGCCGTATACATCGCCCTCATAGGCATTGAATACGGAGGTATTGTCCACAAACCGGATGAGGCTTCCGCAGCCGTCCGGCACAAGCACATATCCGGGCACCCTATAGCTGTCCTTCTTTTCCCACTCCAGCGTCTCCGGGTTCATCACATTCATGCGTCCGCCGCTGGCCCCCAGAAAAGGCGTGATATCGATGGCCGCCAGACTGTTCAGGCCCTCTCCCTCCATTTCCCCGCAGGGAATGTAGTAGTCTACGCTTTCCTCCCCCAGAGTGATATATACCTTCATCCCGACCTCCGGCTTCCGAAACCGGATATCCAGACAGTACCTTCCCTCCTCCACCTTGCTCAGCGTGGATTCCGCGTCCTTCTCGGATGCCGAGGAAATGTACTTTATCTTGTCGCTGTCATAGTACTCCAGTGTGATCAGGGAGTTTGCGATGCCCACATAGGTGCTGTTTAAGTCGTCGGGATAGCTTTCCGCAGCCGCCAGAATCTCCTCCGGGGAGGCTCCCGCTTTCTCCAGAGCCTTCACCGCATCCTTCACATCCCCGGAAAAAGGCAGATCCGCGCCGGTCTTCACATAGTATCCGGTCTGCTTATCCACGACGGCAAGGACGTCCCTGTCCTCCCGCCAGTAATATTTCACTGTTCCCGTCTCCAGCAGCAGCTCGTATTCCTCATAGTCTTCTGGCTCGTATTCCGCCCTCTCCGGAACCGTCTTGGTATCCCGGCTGGTAGCCACATAGGCCTGAGCCCGGACAGGCGCAAGCCCCATTCCGCAAACCCCTATCAAGCCCAAGGCAATCCATTTGTTTCTTTTCCCGCTCTTAAAAAACATTCTGGATCATCTCCTTTCCGACGGAAGCGAGGAAGGTGTACAGGCTGTTCCACATGATGGAAATAATGATGCCGATCACCGCCACAATGATCATGAATACCACCGTCAAAACAATGCTCTTCACCGTCTCCCCGAAAGTATAGTCATGTACTGTCTGAAGCCCGATAAATATGGTCACGGCGCTCCAGACGATTCCGATGAGCAATACCAGCGTCAGCAGAAACGCTTCGTTGTAGGTCAGCACATAGGACACGCAGGTCACTATAAGCAGCGCGATCATGGCAGGCATGAGTCCGTTGGCCGGAATCATGAATATCTGCTTAAAGGTGCCGTCTCCGTCGTTGATGCTGGTCACCAGATAGTTGCAGACCACAAACAGTCCCAGCAGCGCGAAAAATCCCAGCACGATGGAGCCGATGTCCATGTTCTCCACCTTCACCGTCTGATAGATGAAACCCTTCACCGTCTTAAAGGCCATAAAATCGATAAAGAACAGAAGATAGATCACCGCCGCCGACAGCACGGAGCCCTGCCGGTACTTGCGTATCTCGTAGTAGCAGTCCATGGGATGTCTGGGCGTCTTCAAGGCATAAAGAATGTCCCGCCACACCGGCAGCTTCCCGGACTTTTCTTTCACCTTTTCCCCCACCTTCGCAAGACGTCCGCCCCGCCTCTTATCGATCTCCTTCACTGCCTTCTTCAGGATCAGCAGTCCCAGAACCACCCCCAGAATCATTCCCAGCCACTTCTGGATCCACTCGTTCCGCACCTCCCAGAAGGACTGGGAGTAATATTCCTTGTTGTTTGCCACCCTGAAATGCTCCAGAGACGCCTCATAGTCCTCCGCATGGAGATAGGCCTTCCCCACGCCGTTGTGCGCCAGCACGGACATCTGGTTCAGCTTCAGCACCTGATTCCACTTCTCCATGGCCTCCTCATAGCGCCCTTCCTCATAAAGGTTCATGGCCGTATAGACCGTCCGGGCGTATTCGGTGGGCTTGAAGGACTGCAGATAACCCTTGGTGCCGTCCACGGCCCAGATATTCCCCTCCGCATCCACCGCGATGGAGGGCAGGCTGGCAAACAGTCCCGCAATGTCCACCGTGGTCACATAGGAACCGAAGGCAAAGATCTCCTCTCCGCTCTTGGAATAGATATTAATGTAGCCGGCGGCGGAGCAGGTATAGATCAGCCCGCTGTCATCCACATATACATCCGTGAGATTGTCATAGGACCAGACATCCGATTTGAACATATTCCCGCCGTTGGTACTGTGCTTTTTCATGCCGTTGCGGTGGGTTCCGCTGGTGGCGGTATAGACGATTCCGTCCCCGTCCACAAACACATTGGCGAATACCGTGGGATTGATGTCCACCAGATTCGCCAGCTGCGCTCTGGTAAACAGCAGCTGCTGCAGCCTCTGGGAAAAGGTCAGATCCGCATCATTCACCGCAAAATAGCCCAGAAACTCTCCCGTCTTGGCCAGCTGGATCACGCCATTATAAACGCCCTCTCCGATCAGGTACACGTTTCCGCCGCCGTCCACGGCCACCCGCTTAGGCTCGTAGTTGGTGTCCGCAAAGATGGGGGCATCCGGTCTGGTGAGCTTGTTCAGCAGATTGAAGTCCTTGTCAAAGATCAGCACTGCCTTGGCTCCCGTATCCGCCACATAGATATCTCCGTTTTCCGTCACGAAGACGCCTCTGGGGCCTGTCAGCTCGCCGCTCTCCAGAATTCCGGCAACACGGCCCGATGATATGTCATATTTTATCACCCGCTTGTTGCCCGTGTCCGCTATGTACAGCATATTGTCTTTGTCGATAAATAGGTCCTCCGGGGAGGAAAGGCCCAGCTCCGTCACCGTCTTATCCGGGAGATAGGCGTCCTGAGTCCTCTCCCAATTCTTGTCCTCGTCCGCCGCATAAGTATAGGAGGTGGCCTGATTCGCGCTTGCCCTCATGGGTGTCTGGACGGCAACAAACGCCAGCGATACAAAGAACAAGAGCTTTTTGAGTTTGCCGCTTTTTTTCATCACTTACCTCCTTCCTACTTGATGCCGGAGTGGCTCATGGTATTCATCACCTGCGACTGCATACAGATAAAGATGATTAGATTGGGCAGAAACAGCAGTACGGATGCAGCCGCTGTCATGCCTGCCGCCGCTATGGCGTTGTTGGTGGACAACGAGTTCAGGTAATAGGCAAGAGTCCGCATGGTGTCGTTGTTCACATAATTATTGGAAGCCTCCGTGGCCATCCAGACCTGCTGGAAGGTAAGCACGATGGATGTGGCCAGAGCCGGACGAATCAGCGGAACGATGATCTTTCTCACCACGGTGAGCTCCTTTGCGCCGTCCATCACCGCCGCCTCGATCAGGGCGTCCGGAATCTGGTCCGTGAACTGCTTCACCAGAAACAGCCCCACCGGCATGGCCGCCAGAGGCAGCACATGCACCAGCCAGGTATCCGTCAGCTGCAGTCTGGTGATCACCAGATATCTGGAGATAGCCACAGCCGTGGGCACAAACATCAGGGCCAGCTGGTTGATCTCAAAAAGAACACCCTTGCCCTTGAAGTTCTTTTTTGCGAATACATACGCGCCCAAGATGGTAATCACCAGATTCAGCGCCACCGTCATCACCGTCACCAGCACGGAGTTGAGCAGATACCGCAGCATGGGCACTCCCGTGGTGCCGGAAAGCGCAAACAGACTCTTGAAGTTGCTCATGGTGGGATTGCGCGCTATGATATGGGGCGGAAATGCGAACAGCTCCCCCAGAGGCATAAATGCACGGTTGACCAGCATGACCACGGGCAGGATCATAAACAATGCCAGCGGAATCAGAACGGCGTAAAACTTGATCTGTCCCGTGGAAAAATTTCTCGGATTGATGCGGGCCCCCTGAAAGTCGCCCCGTCTTTGTTTCCTCTTTTTCATTGCCACACCCCCTGCTTACTCTTTATCGCCGAACAGCCGGCCCGCCACCATATTGAAGCCGTACACCACCAACAGCAGCACTACGGAAATCGCTGCGGCGTACCCCATCTCGTAGCGCAGGAATCCATAGTCGTCTATGTGGTTGGTGATCAGCTGGCCGGAATAGTTGGGCGTAGGGTTTGCTCCGCTCAAGGTGACGCCGATCCACCCCATGTTGAAGGCATTCACGATGGCCATGACTGCTCCGAAGAACATCTGGGGCTTCATGGAAGGCACCGTGATATAGATGATCTCCTGAAAACGGTTCCGAAGCCCGTCCACATAGGCCGCCTCGTACAGCTCCTGATCAATGTTCAGAATGCCGGATATCATGGACAAAAATCCGATTCCCATTGCCGACCACAGAGACACGATAATCATAATCAGCATGAAATAATCACTGGTCAGCAGAAACTGCACCGGCGTGTCCACCAGCCCCAGACGCAGCAGAATGCTGTTGAACCATCCGGACTGATCGCCGGAGAAAATGGTCTTCCAGATCACGCCTATGAACACGCCGCCCAGCATGGATGGCGTATAGATGCATAGGGCCAGAATCGTTCTGGGAATAGGCTGTATCTGCGCCAGCATCCATGCCAGCAGAAAAGAGATCACATAGCCCCCCGGCCCCACGATCAAAGCATAGAGGAAGGTGTTGGGCAGCACGTATTTCAGAAACACCTCGTCCTGAGTGAACAGTGTGATGTAATTCAGCAGCCCTGTAAAGCTAGGCGTGTTGATCACGTCGAAATAAGTGAAGGACAGTCCCACTGCAATGATCACCGGAACCAGAATGAACGTAGAAAACAAAATGATATAGGGCAGCAGCATCAGGTAGGCCTTGCCGTCCTCTTTCGTGAAACGCCTGCGCTTTTTATTTGTATCCGCCTGCCGCATACCCGTCACCTCCTTCTTTTGCCCGGTCCATCTGTTCCTGAATCCAGTCCACGTCCCGGATCACATAACTTTTCAGGCGATTTCCCGCTTCGTCATAATATCCAAGCTCCTGCATCTTTTTGCGGATCTCCCGGTTGATGGCGATCACCTTCTCGTCCGCCGCCACCTGAGCCGAGGTTCCGTCAAACACCATGGCGTTCCAGATATCGGAGATGGAGCGCTCCAGCAGATACTGTCCCGGCGTTCTGGGCACGTCCCTCAGCTCATGCACCATGTCCAGAATGATCGCCTTGTCCTCCTGACCCATGGGCGCCTGCTCCAGAGCCGCCACATTGGAGGGCAGCCAGAAATAGGTATCCCCGTAGGTGGAGCGCAGGGTATAGGTGTATTCCACCTGAGTCTCCTCGCTGGTCCACCACTTCATGAACTCCCAGGCCTCCTGAGCCATCTGAGTGTCCGCAAGGATAACGCCGCCGCTGCCGTTGGCCACAAAGCTCCTGTCGATGCTGCCGTCCTCCTGCACCGTTCCCAGATAGGGAGCCAGCTTCCACTGTCCCTCCAGCTCCGTGGCTCCGTTCCTGATCAGCACATAGGTATTGGAATCTATAATGCCTATGGGCAGAACGGAATAGCGGAAGGAATTGAAAAACTCCTGTACCTGAGTGTCCAGTGAGTATGCCACAAACAGCTCGCCCAAGCTCTTAAGTCCCTTCACCGCTCCGGGCCTGTCTATGGCCGTGACGGTTCCGTCCTGCGCATAGAGCTCTCCTCCGTTCTGGAAGATTAAAGGCGTGGTCTGATAGAACCATTTGTAGCCCACTCCGGAGGAAATATTGTGGTAGAAATTCATTCCATACCGCTGCAGGCTGGGCAGCAGGTCGATCAGCTCATCCCATGTATCCGGCACCTCCAGCCCCAGACTCTCAAAAATATCCGTGCGGTAGATCACCGCATTGAAGTCAAGAGTCTCCGGTACGGCATAGATGCCCTCATTGTAGGTATAGGGAACCAACTCCCCCGCCACAAAACGGTTTGCAACCTCCCAGTAATCGTCAAACTGCGTCAAATCATACAATGCGCCTCTGCAGGCCAGATCAAAGGGCATATGGGAACTCAGCCCCAGCGCCACGTCCGGGGTCTCCCCCGCCGCACAGGCAAGCGTCAGCTTGTTGGCGTCGGGCATGACGGAAATCTTGACCTTGATCCCCGTTTTAGGCGTAAACTCCGTATCCGCCAGCTTCTGCAAAAGATCCACATGGGTCAGGGCTCTGGAAACCCAGATATTCAGCTCGTCACTCTGGGCCGAGGTGGTCTTGTACTTATCGGATGCAAAGGAATAGTACACGGTTCCGATGCTGTTGCCCATCTTTGCCAAGACGCCGGCCTTGGCCCTCGGCATCTTGTCATCCCCGAAGGCATAGATGGCGTCCAGCGAAAAGTTTACATTCATCACCGATGAGGTAAACTTGCTCACTGCCACCAGAACGGAATTGTCGGCTCCCGTAAGGCTTGAGGTGTAAAGCGCGATCTCATCCGGATACTCGGCCATATCGTCGATAAATATCTCCGCCTTATCCAGATAGGACAGCAGCGCCCCGTTTACGCCGAACTTCGACTCATTCTGAAGCTCGAACCGGATATGCTGCAGAATGGTCTTGTAGGCCGCCAGATAATCCGGTATCTCCGGAATGTACTGAGTCATCTTCCAAGTTCTGTACTTATCCGCGTCCTGACCCGATATTTTTTTGATATCCAGAGTAAGCTGGGTCACATGCTCGGCAATGAGCTGCCCATAGCGCCATGCCGGCATCACCGGCTCCATCTCCGCCTTCAGCGTCAGAGTGTGCTCCCCCGCCGTCAGATAAATATAATAAGGATTCCCCTCCTGATCCGACAGGACCTCGTTTCTCCAGCCGCTGTCGCTGTAAGGGAACGCATAGCATTCCAGTTCCTGAAAAGGGATTTCTCCGTCGATGCGGATGCTCTCGAAAGAACTGAACTCCTCCTTCTCGTTCAGATAATGGAAGCCCAGCTGATACAAGCCCTCCCTCTCCACACGGAAGGCATAGCTGATCTCATTGCCCGGCTTGGTCCATGACAAGGTATTCAGCAGCTTGTACTCCGCATCATAAGGGGTCATGGCCGGATCCGCCGTGGACTTATAGATGATCTCGGCGGAATTCTTGACGGTGTATTCCGTTGCCCCTATGAACACTGTTGATTCCTCGGGCACGATCTGCTTATCCCCGTGATAGGCCTGATATTCCGCATAGGAGGGAACATCGTGAACAGGGGCCTCCACATATAGGCTCCCCAGCGCCAGCCCGTCATTGGAGCGATTGGACAAGGTGATCACATTCTCCCCCGCCTCCAGAGTCATATATAAAGGGTGCGTGGAGGAATAGGTATTGTTGTAGAGCCAAGTGCGCCTCCATTCATTCACACGACTCTGGGCGGGCGCGATCTCGTCGCCGTAACGGTCCGTCAGATACTCCTCCACCGAGTCCTGCCAATAGAGCGACAGCTCCACCGTCTTCCACTCCTGATACTGGGCGTCCCCGTTCACCTTTACCTCAACCGTATAATCCAGATAGGAATTACCTGCGGAGAAATAATCTACCGCAAGATAATACACACCCGCTTTTTCCACATTTATTTTATATTCTGCACTCTCCTCAAAGTCCAGAACCACAGCTTTCCCGTTATAATCCGGCTGTCCCTCCTCCGGCTCATACTCCTTCCCCCGGCCTGACGGAGCCGCCTGAAAGCTCCCTTCTCCATAATCCGCATCCAGATACATCAGGTAATCAGTATACATGTAATCCGAAGAGACGAGGGAATCCGACAAAAGCTCATAGGCCTGCCTCAGCTCTTCGGGGCTGACATCCTCCACATATTCGGCACGGTTCATATTCAAGATCAGATAAAGGCCCCCGCCGCACAGCGCGGCTGCCGCAGCCCATATTATACCTTTTTTTAAGATCCTCGCCTTTTTCGACTTCATGACTGTACTCCTTATCAAAAAGAAGGACTCATTATCTCCGACTGATATGTCTCGTAACGAGTCCTCCCTCTTCTGATTGCCCTAACTCCTCATTACCTACGGCATCTTAGCCGTTTGGGTGCAAGCCCCAACAAGGATTTCCTTAGAAATCGGAATCCGACAGTCCATAATAGGTCTTCAGACCCGCTTTCAAATTCTCTTCCGCCTCCTGCAGTCTCTCCTTGGACTTGGCATTCCAATCCGGCAGATTTGCCTTGATGGTGTCAAGCCAGCCGGGATCGTTTTCTCCCACGCCGGAAATGTCCTTATTCGTCATGTTGTTCCACTCATTCAGGCAGTTCACCTCCGAGCCGTCCACCATGACTTTGATGGGATAGCATTTATCGGAGAAGTCATAGATTGCGCCTTCCTCCCAGAGCTGAAGCACATACTGGAAGCCGGGCATCAGCTCCTTGTCCGCAAAACGGTCATGGCCGCCGCCGTTGTACCAAATCTCCATCTGCTTGTCGAATTCCTCGCCTGTCACCAACGGGAAGGAATCGTTTATGGCATACTTCATAGTGCCGTTATCATTGTACATCTGATCGGCTCTGGCCTGCATGGCCTCTGTGGAGCCGCACCAGTAGGAGCCGAAGGCATACGCCAGATCCATCTTGGCTTTCTCTGCGTCGCTGAGAGCGGGATCCCCGTCATCCATGGCATAGTTGTGCAGAGCCATGGGGTCGATTACGATGCCCACATTGTTCCCCCTATAATCCGTGGAGGGTCTGGGATAGATATCCCAGTCGGCGGACTGTATGGCATTCTCAGGCCATGTGCCGTCTTCATTCTGTCCCAGCGCGGCGGAGTTGAAGAACCAAGGGTCTCCGGCATTGGTAAGAACATAGTTCTTGCAGAAGAACTTATAGCTCCACCAGCCGCCGTCCTCCATGATCGCCGCATCAATGGCGCCTTCGTTATACTTTGCCCACACCTCGGCGGAGGACCACTTGGGAATGTAATCCAGCAGGCTCATGACCTGATCCGAGGTAATGTCGAACTCCTTGCCCTCCTTTAACGCGGCGTTCACGGTATCGGTGCCGGTGCCGATGAACTTGGTGGAGGAATCACCGTAGATCAGTCCCCAGAAGGTGGTGTTGTTGGCGGAGGTGACAAAATCCGTGTACTCGTCGATGGTCCAGTCGGGATCCGGCGTATCGATGTTGTTCACCTCAGCCAGCTCCTTGTTCACATACACGCCCCAAGGAAGCAGGTACTGAGGCAGGCCCGCCTGCACACCGTAATAATTCATCATGCCCATGATAGAGCTGTTGAAGGACTGATACAGAGGATCATTCGCATAGACGGACATATCCGCCACCATACCCTCCGCCACATCCTGAGGAAGAGCCATGGAACAGTAGATATCGGGATATTTTCCGTGCTCTGCCTTGAAATTCTCCATTTCCTGATCCCAAGAGATATCGTTGCCGTTTCCGTCGCCGCTCTTCGCGTACAGATTGATCTTTACATTGGGATACATCTCGTTGAACTTCTTCGCCATGGCATAGATCATGGCCACATTGCCGCTGGTCAGATCTTCTTTCTCGTCAGCGTCCCAATGTCCCATATCGGCATGATAGACGCTGTCTCCCGACCATGTCATAATGTCGATCTCGCCGCTGACCTGAGGATCCAGCGTCATATAGAAGGGAGTTGTGTTCACTTCCCCGCCGCTGTTGTCCGCCTCGCCGCCGCTCTCTTGTCCGCCGCTCTCCTGCTGGGACTCCCCGCCGCCGGAAGGCTGGCCGCTTTCATCCTTGCCGCAGCCTGCCAGCAGGCCGGTGACCATGGACGCCGCAAGCAACAATCCTAAAACCTTTTTTGCTTTCATAAATATCCTCCATTTCTATTGATAACAGGCAGCTGTCTTTCCGCATTCTTTGCGGGACAGTGTTTTTTGCCTATAACAATCCCTTTTTATGGGTGATCCTATTTGATCTCTATCGTTCTTGGTCCTTTTCGTTTGTGGTTCCTTTCGGTTCTTGATTCCTCTGGGCTCTCGGTTCTTTTCGTTTCTGGTTCCTTTGAGCTCTCGGTTCTTTTCGTTTCCGGTTCCTTTCGGTTCTAGGTTCTTTTCATTCTTGGTTCTTTTCGTTTCTGATTCCTTCGGGTTCTTGGTTCCTTTCGGCTCTTTGGGACCGAATCCGATAGCCCTCAGTCCTCCTTGGGCCACTCTGTCAGAATCGCTCTGGCGCCGCCATTCATTACGGAATTTCCGTCTTCGTTTATGATATGGCTTATGCCCGGATTTCCCGTGATCATCACCGTGCAGATATTGTGTACCCGGATCTCCTCGGCTCCCTCCGGAGCCTCCATAGCGCTGTGCAGCTCCACCTCGGCGTCCCGGTTGTAGAGATAGATCCCGATTCCCCAGGACTCATGCTTCCTCAGGCCATCCCCCAGCTTGATGGATGCAAAGCCGTTGACCTTCCCCTCATGGCTCCTCCAGCTCTCCTGATCGGGCACGTCATAGGGAATCTCGCACTGGTAAAAAACGATCTTTCCGTTTTCCCCCTCCCAGATTGTCTGATACCCCTGAAAATGCTCCACCATCAGCGCGTACATTGTTATATTGTCCCCTGCCGCCAGAACGCCGTTGACAGCGCGGTTCTTCTCCCAGCCTACGCCGGCGCCGTGGTCGGCTCTCCACACCCAGAAGTTGTCCCCGATGATATTGTCCTGATACAGCTTCACACAGCATTTCACATCTGTGTCATATCCCTTTGCGCCGCCCACCCGGAAAAAGAGATCGGCCAGAAGGGTTTTGGTTCCTTCCGAGGCCTCCTTGGATTTTTGTGAACCGGCTTCGGCTCCTCCCTCAGCGCCTTCGGCTTCTTCCGCCCCGCTTTCGGTTCCCACCGCCAGCAGATACTCCGTCTCCTTGGGGCCTGCGTCGAAGAGAATCCCCGCCAGCGTCACCTTTGCATTCTGCGCCACCTCCATGCAGGCATTGCCCTCCATGGACCGCAATGTGGCCAGTCCGCTGCCCAGAACGATGGTTCCGTCCCCTTCCACCAAAATAGGCTCCGAAAGCTGGTACACCCCGGGGGTGAGAAACAGATGCTTTCCTGACCGCAGCGCCCCGTTTATGGTCTCCGCCGTATCCTCAAAAGGTTTTGCTATGTAAAATTCCTCCATGGGAAGAAACTCTCCCGGATCCCAGTCCACGCCGACTGCCTGCGTCCTTGTCTGCGGCACATACACGCCCAGACCCTTCTGGGCATCATACGCCAGAAACGGCTTCTCCCTGATCTCCTCCACCACCGGCACATCCGTATACGCATGCTCCGGCCAAGTTCCCTCCGGACTCTTCCCCTCCGGAATGCCTGCAAACACGATGTTCCAGTTTTCGCCCATCCAAGTGCTCCAGTCACAGTTTCTGGAAAGCCACTGCTGCTGGCTGCCGGAGTTCACCGCCAGCTCCACCTTGCTGTTGGAGAGAAATCCCCCGCTGGCCCAGCCGTAGCTGTCATGCAGGTACATGGTCTTTTCCAAATGAACCCGACGCATGAACGTAGCCTGAGAAACCGCCCAAGTCACATAGTCTCTGGCGGACAGATTCTCCACCCCTCTCCAGAAATTGCATGTGGCATTGTGGTTTTTGTTGTCCCCAAGCCATCTGGCGTCTGTCCCCACCGTGTAGAGGGATACATCGTCCGGCATGGTGCCCAGACCCGCCACCTGCATATAGAACCCTACCTTGGGCCGAATCACTTCATCATACTCTCCGGGCAGAAAGTAGACCGCATATCTGGAGTCACCGAATTGGTTCGTCTCCTGTACTCCCCAGAGCTTCATCAGCTCCTGCTGAACCGCCTCCGGATCGTCCTCGGGAGAAAAGAACCACACATTCTCTCCAAAGCTGTCAAGATGATACTTTTCTCTCCCGGCAAGAACCCCCTCACCCGATACCCCGCTCTGCTCGGGAACGTCTTTATCTCCATCCATCTTTGCGCTTTCCTCTGTCTGTCCCTCCGTCCCGCCGACCTGCCCTGTCTCCCCGCCGGCTTGAACTGTCTCCGTTTCCTTGTCCGCCTGAATAATCTCCGTCTCCCCGCCGCTCTCTCCGACCTCGCCGCAGGCGCTCAGGCATAACCCGCCGGCCAGCATGACAGCTGCCGCCGCAAAACTGCCTTTCCGTCTCATAATCCCTCTATCCCCCTTGTCGCCTTCGGTTCAGCTCTGTCCCGGAACAGTTCCAAGCGCCTCCGAAACCGCCTCTTCCACCACCTGCCGAATCAGCTCCAGCAGCTTGGGCTCCGCAATTTGTCCCCCCGCAAGTTCCGTTTCAGGGACATACCTATTTCCCTTCAGGCTCCTGCCCGTGACGGCTTTGTACCATGCCGCTGCAAGAGCATATCTTCCATAGAGATAGCTCATATGAAATCCGTCCCTGCACAGCGACATACCGCCCTCTCCGTACCGGAAGGGCTCCCTCTCCCGCAGCGTCTGGATAATGTCGCCGCAGGGAATCAGCGGAATTCCGGTTCCCTCCGACGCCTTTTTATAAGCCCTGCACAGACGTCTGTACATTTCCTTCTGATCATTGTGATATCTGGCAAACTTGTCATGGGTACTGTCTGTCTCATATGCCCAAGTCTCCTGCAGAAGAAGCTGTGCTCCGGGGCACTGCTGCCGCAGATACCCGGCCATACTGCTCAGAAAAGGCTCGTAAGTATCGGGCCATCCGCTGTCGTGGCTTGCCTGCTGGGTGACGATAAAGTCCCATTCTTCCTCCTCCAGCGCTTCCCTGACGGACACCTGACGTTCCTGAGAACGGCCGTTGAGCTCATACAGATACTCCGCCTCATCCCTGGTTATGTTACACCAATGCCGTTCCAGACTGCAGCCCCCTATGTACAGATTAACAACCTTCAGCTCTACACCGTCCCACGCCGCCATCTGATGCAGAAAATGCGTGGCATCCTGAGAAAAGCTGTTGCCGATGGCTAAAATACGTATCATCTCGTCCCTCCCTATGCCTCTCATGTCATCCGACAGCAATCATGGCTATATGTACATTGTTTTAATTTAGAAAAACGTTTTTGTTAGTTTTTATTATGGCACTCTATTTGCATTTTGTCAACAAAAACGTTTTTGTTTTTTGTGTTTTTGTAGCATTTAACGAAAATATTCTTTGTGTTTTGTTCTATTTTACTAAAACAAGAACAGCAAAACGCCCTGCATGCCTGACGGCAGCAGAGCGTTTGTCCCTTTATCTGCAAAGTTCTTATTTCTCTGATATCAAAGATGGCATTGATATCTTTACTTGTTTTTTAAGGTCTTCTGCGCATATCTTCTCTGCAGGCTTCCTGCTTCTTTCATGGGGCCTTTTTACTTGTGTTCTTTATAGGCTCCCTGCTTCTTTCATGCGCTCTTTTGCTTATCTTCTTTTTCAGGCTCCCTGCTTCTTTCATGCGGCCTTTTACTTATCTTCTTTTTCAGGCTTCCTGCTTATATTCCATGAGGTCTTCTGCACTTACTTCCTTCGGCATGAGCTTCTCTCAATGATCTCTCCGGCAATCCGATGTATCTCCCCTTCCTTGTACCCTCGGGTCAGCCCCACCAGCTCCCGGATAGCCAGAGCCCCTTGTTCCTTGATATGCGTTCGGATCGTAGTCAGTGCAGGCGCATACCATTGGCTCAGCTCCACGTCATCACAGCCCAATACGCTGATATCCTCCGGCACGGAATATTCCGCCTCCCGAAGCGCCTTGATGCATCCGAAGGCGGTATCGTCATTAGCGGCAAAAACCGCATCCGGCAGCGGCAGCCCCTTTTCCAGAAAAGCTTTCGTCTCCCGGTATGCAAGCCATCTGTCAAACCAGCAGCTCAGGACATAATCTTCCTCCAACGGACAGTTTTTCTCTCTCATATAGTCCTCAAAACCAATCTGGCGCATTTTGCCGTCATAAGTGAAATCCACGCCCTTGAGCACCAATATTCTCCGATGCCCCAGAGAATACAGATATTCCGCCGCCATGCGGCCGCTCTCGTAGGAGGCGAACAGCACGCTGGAAGTGTGCTTCCCCCGGCTCTCACGGTCCAGATAAACCATGGGGAAACCTATGTCACTCAAATATTTCTCCTGATCTTCAAGGAACCCGCTGTGCAGGATTGCTGCTCCGTCCACACGCTTTCCCATCAAAAGCTTCAGCAGACTTTCCCCGCTGTCGAAGATAAAGATCTCCATCCCATAGCCGTGGGCCTTGCATTCCGCATACATGGCGTCTACCAGCACCCCATAATATCCTGAAATGGAGGAGGTAAAAAAGCCCAGCAGTCCCGTCTCCGCCGCCTTCAGGTTCTGGCCGTTCCAGTCCGGTATGTACTGCATCGTCTTGGCCAGCTCCACGATCCTATCTCTGGTCTCCTGCCTCAGGACGCCCTGCCCAGACAGTGCATGGGACACTGTGGTAATGGAAACGCCTGCCTCTCTTGCCACGTCCTTGATCGTAACTCTCTTCATGCCGATACACCCTTCCGCACATTGATTTTCCTACCGGGAGCGCCAGCCCCCGGTCCCTTTCGGCTCTCCCCTTGATTTAGGACTGCCACATATGCCTTCCCTGCGAATGCCTTGCTCAGCCGCGTTCTATTGGGCCGCATACTCCTCTATCTGCCTATAAACCGCCAGTTTCTTCGCAAAGTGCTCCGTGCGTATGGGATCTCCCCATTTTCTGAGAATCTCCTCATAGGAATCGTTTTCACAGTCCGCCTTCTCCGGCTTGCCGAAAAACCAGAAAAAATCCTTCACATCCTGATTGGTTCCCTTGTAGGTCCATGTGGTCCAGCTGATTCCATACTCGTTGCAGATATCCAGTCCGTGCATGTTCTGGAATTCTCCCACATATGCCGCCACATTATAGCGCTTGGCCGTTTTGGCCAGATCCGCCGCAAGCTGCCGGAACATATCGTCCCCGTCATAGAGATGCAGCTGATACATCATGTTGGTCCAGCCCATTTTGTTGGGATCGGGAAGATTCGAGATCCGCCATATCCCCTCCACGGTAATGATATGCTCCTGATCCACCTCCCGAACCGCCTTGATCATCCTATCATAGACAAGATTGCTCAGGCGCCAGGATTCGCTGTCCCATGGATCATAGCTGTTTTCTCCCTCGTAGCCTCCGTTATTCTGAGGCTCGTTCATGATATCGTATGCCGCCACCGTGGCACAGTCCTTATACCTTTCGGCAATGGCCACCCACAGCTTTTCCATGGTCTCCTGACACTGTTCGTCGGTGTAAAGGCGGTTCTGGCACAGAGTCCCGCAGCAGTGATCCATGCTCTGTCCGCCGGGACATCCATGCATATCTAAAATAACGTACATCCCGTTTTTCTCCGCCTCTTCGATGACCCAGTCCAGACGCCGAAAGCCCGGATTATCATCCGGGTCCTCGGCAATCCATGTGCCCTGCTCATCCTTCATGAAATTGCGATACCAGAAAGGCACCCTCACCACGTTGCAGCCCAGACCTGAGATCTCTTTGATATCTTCCTCCGTGATCCAGTTGTCCTGATAAGTGTCAAGCAGAGTCTGTACCTCCTCCTGACTAAACCGACTCTCCAGCAGATTCAGCGTATCCAGATTGGCCCAGGCCCTGTCCTCCCCGTTCACGGGACACATCCAGCTCTCCTGAATAAGCCATCCCCCCAGATTCACTCCCCGAAGAATGACCTCCTCCCCGTTGTGATCCACGATTTTTCCTTCCTCCACCCGCAGCGGCCGGATCTTGCCGCAGCCGGAAACCAATACCGCCATGAGCATCAGCACTCCTAACAATCCGATTTTTTTCATAGGGCTTCCTGCCCCGTCCTTCTCGAAAATATTTCTCATATGTTTTATTACCCGTGCTTTTCCAACAAAACGTTTTTTTATTATACTATCTTTTTAGACCTTTGGCAATCCCGGAGCCTGCCCTCATTCTTTTTTCTGATATGCCCTCACATAATCCAGCTCCATGGTAAAGGGCAGCTCCTCCTCTGCCACCGGGCCTCCCATGAACCCGCCCACGGCAATATTGAGGATCATATAAAAGGGCTGATCGTAGGGCCATGCTGTTTCCGTCTGATCTTCCGGATCATCCGATCTGCAGTATTTACAGACGCTCTCTCCGTCAAAAAAATATTCCACATAATCCGGCGTCCACTCCATACCATATACATGAAATGCATCACACAGACCCTTTCGGTATACGCTGGTGGAATACTGTCTGGTATCCCTTCTGGTATGGTTGTGCTTCTGGGAATGGAGACTGTAGACCACGGTATCCTTATTGACCAACGTATGCTCCATCATATCGATCTCCCCGCACAGAGGCCAGCCCGTGCCCTTTTGGATGGAATCTGCCAAAAACCAGAATGCCGGCCAGGATCCCCTGCCCTCCGGAAGCTTTGCCCGGATCTCAAAATATCCGTACTGCCATGACTGCCTTTCATATGTAGTTAATCTTGTGGAGGTATATTCCCTCTCCCCGTCCTGCTCCTTCAGCGCCCGGATGGTCAGCCTTCCGTCCCTGACAAACACATTTCCCGGCCTGTCGGTATACGCCTGAAGCTCACGGTTGGCCCACTGATGATTTCCCAGATCATAATTCCATTTCATGGGATCCGGCGCACCCTCATAATCAAATTCGTCATGCCATACCAGCTCATACTCCTTCATTCTCTCAAACATAGCTCCTCCTTCCGGCCGTCACAAAACGACCCTGATTTGTCGAATCTTAACCTTATCCCCAAGCAGAATGCTTCTGGAAATGATGTTTCCCTCTATCCTCTCCCCGTCCAGATACAGCTCTCTCACGGAGGTATAGATTTCTTGTCTTTGCCCAGCCTCGTAGACTACATGCAGCGCTACTCCCGCAAATTCCAGCCGGATTCCCGTTCTGCCCTCCCCGTCCAGCTGCTCGTCCAGCAGACCGGGAGCAAACATCAGATCCCCGTAATATCCCCGGATGCCGTAGACCTCCGTGACAAAAGTCAGCAGCAGCCAGCTGGCGGAACCCGTGAGATAAGGGTACATGCCCCTTCCCCTATCGTCAAAATATTCCGGAAGTCCGGGGTAGATCCTGCTGCTTTCAAAATTCATGGCCTGCTTGTAAAGCGCCTCCAGCACCCTATAGCCCTCCCGGACAAAGCCCCTTTTGTACAAGGCATTGGCATACATCACAGCCATATGGGAGAATACCGCTCCGTTCTCCTTATGTCCGTATGCAAAGCCAAAAGCCCTTCCCATGTCGTCCTTCACCTCACCGAAATCCGTATTCAGGCGGTATCCCCCCGCCCTCTCGGAGTACAGCAGGGCGTCGGCGGCCCGGACTATATCCCTGATCTGTTCCTCCGTGGCCACGCCCCCCATAATGGGAAAGACCTGCCCTGTCAGAGTCATCCTGACGCCCCCGGAAAAAGCGCCCTCCAGCCGGCGGCCATGATTGTCATAATAACCGTTGTAAAAGGCACCCATGGGGGTCTGCGTCCACTCTGTCCGGCGAATGTGTTCTTTCATCCAATCCGCCATGTCCCGCAGCGTCCCGGCAATCTTTCTCAGAGAAAGCTGCTGTTTTTCTCCCGACAGCTCGTGGGCACAAGATGCGTAATATTCCTCCAAAAACGCCTGCTTGGCCCCTATATCGTCATAGATTTCCTTCCGTCCGGAAAGCAGCAAACAGACCTCCCTATGAAACTCCATAAATTCTTCCCCGCCGCAGGCATACCGCTCCAGCAGGCTGGCCAGCTCCTCCAGATTTCCTGCGTAGGCGGCGGTAAACGCCACGCTCTCCCCATGCTCCGATGCCATGTCGAAGCCGTCGTTCCAGTCCGCGCCCCGGAGGCGGATATGATTGTGATCCCCCACATCATAAAAGGCCGTGACATTCTGAATCAGAATATGCTCCAGTATGCTGCCAAGGGCCACGCCGCCGTTCTCTCCCGAAGCGGTCCTCTGTCTGGTTCCCTGCTCCGGCTGCCATGCCTCATCCCTGCGCTCTCCCCGGAAAATCAGAGCATCCTTAAAATAAGGCACCTCCTCCCGCAGCAGATCCAGATCCCCCGTCTGCCGGATATAGAATTCAGTGGTCATAAAGGGCCAAAGCCCATGATCCATCCAGACTCTGGGTATATGGTTTCTGTCCGCCAGAAATTCTCCCTGCCCCTGCCCGATAATGGTGGCTTTGGTCCCGTCCATGCGGACGCCGCCGTAATTGTCCCTCAGCATCCCTCTGACTCTGTCCGGCTCCATAAGAAGCAGCGCCAGACAGTCCTGCCACAGATCTCTCCAGCCCCGTCCCCCCTTTCCGTAATCGTGGTACGGCAGAAAGGAGCAGCCGTATATTCTGCGCAGAATGGGCTGAAATGCCACCCAGTACAGATAGCCGTCCCGATCCCGATCCCCCGACTCAAAGCGGATGTTTACTTTTCGGCGCCATTTCCCCCTTACCTCCTCCAGAGCCGCGTCCACGGCGCGCTTGCCGCCAAAGTCTCTGATCAGGGCCTCCCTGCTGTCCTCTGCGCCCTCCGCCCCGGTGATACCCATGTAAATACAGTACGTGGCCTCCTCCCCCGGAGCCAATATCCTCTCAGGGAAAAGCAGAGCCCCCATGGCCTCCCAGCCCGCATCTGCAGCTCCCGGGCCACGCCAGATCTCTTCCGAAGGACATGAGGCATTCATTTTGCCGTAAATCTGTTCCGGATGGGCAAGGCTCCCGCCCTCTCCGATAAAATGGGCCGTTCTGGGACAGCAGGCCTTGGGCCGCCCGCCCGCCTCATCGGTTCCGTAGACAAAATAAGTCAGCGTATTCTTTTTATGCCCTCTTTCGTCAAAGGTCAGGGTGGGGGTCACCTCCACCCCCCAAGGCGTCACCTCCATTCGATGCAGAAGACTGGTGACATGCCTATGATCCCTGAGATTATCCGCAGACCGGCAGTACAAGGGAATCGCCGCAACCGGCGTCATGGTCAGCGGCTTATCACCCTCGTTGCGTATTGTTACCTCCATCACTTCAAAGGTACGCCCGTCCCATGGCACAAAGGAAGTGATAACGGAAGAAAGCTTGTATCTGCGGGATGCTCTGTACAGCCTATGCCACATAAGGCCGGCCTCCAGCACGCATTCCTCCTCTTCCTCCGTTCCTCTCAGCGCCTCTGTCTCGGCGCTTCCGCCCACTGCAGACCAAGCCCCCTCCTGTGTCAGGCACCAGAAATTTCTGCCGCCCTTCAAGCCGTGCAGCTCTTCCACGCTGACGGGCTGCAGCAGAAAGGTATTCTGGTCCAGCTTGCTGTCCCCTCCCAGAAGGGGCGTGACGCAGCTTTTCAGACCCGATTCTCCTGCCAGCGGAAAATAGAGATAGCTGCTCCTCTGGGGATTTGCCATTCTAAAAGATCCGTACTCATCCATAAAGGTATATGCCTTCATTGCGTTACCCCCTTGCACACTTTTTCAAGACTGAGGTGAGCCTATATTTTCGACTCCGTTTTTTACGCAGATCGCTGAATGCTCACCCCCCGGAATCATTGATCGGCCTCCTTATTTTCCTCCGCCTCTATCATCTGTGCTATTTCGGGACTTTGATAGACACGCACATAATCGATATAGTATTCCACCGGGAAATAAGAGTCGTCCGTCCCCTTGGCTCCTCCCCAGTTTCCGCCGAATGCCAGATTGAGCAGAATATGCATCCTCTTGTCGAAGGGCCACTGCTCATAGGTGGGAGCTTTGGAAAACTTGAACGGGTCGTAGGTATACCGCTCCATTCCGTCTGCACTGAAGATCAGCTTGTCCGGCAGCCACTCCAGCGAGTACACATGAAAATCCTCGCTGACTCCCTCCAGACGATAGCTCACCCCCTTTGACTTGCCTCCGTTGAACTTCTGATTGTGGACGGACTGTACAATGACGTCCTGATCATACCCCACATGCTCCATGATATCGATTTCTCCGGACGCCGGCCACTGTCCGTATTCCCAATCCGTGGGCAGCATCCACGCCGCCGGCCATGTGCCCAGCCCTGCAGGCAGCTTGGCGCAGATCTCCACCTTGCCGTAGAGCCAGTCCCCCTTTCCCCGGGTCACCAGTCTGGCCGATGTGTACTCCTTGTCGCCCATGGACTCCTTTCTGGCCTCAATCACAAGACAGCCATCCTTCACCGTTGCATTATCAGCTTCTGTATAGTACTGCAGCTCATTGTTTCCCCAGCCGCTGCCGCCTACGTCATACCCCCATTTGTCAGGATCCGGAGCTCCTTCATAGTCAAACTCATCCCACCAGACCAGCTCCCATGTCAGGCTTTCTCTGTCATAGTCGTACCCGGCGGCTTTCATCCCTTCCTGAGCGCTCTGTTCTTCCGAAGCCGAAGCCTCCCTATCCTCCGCCGTTTCGGATAGGTCTTCTTCCTCTTCTTCAGAAGTTCTGCTTTCCTCCCCCTTCTCCTCTATTTTTGAATCTTGTCCCTCTTTTTCGCCCATCCCGCACGCGCTTAGATTCACCGCCAGAACCGCCGCCAGCAGAATCTCAAGGCTTCTTTTCCTCATGATGCCAGTTCCTCCTATCAATAGGCCGCTCCAAACCTGATTTTGCTAAATCCGATCCGCCAATCATCGCAACAAAAACGTTTTTCTTACCTCTCATCATATATGCTGCGGCACATTCTGTCAACACCTGCCGTACTAAAATGCGAATACGGCACCGCCATGCTGTTTTTAGAGCTTCGCTTTCATCATCTCTATATACTTTCTTTGTATTGATTATATATCGCTTTTCGTCTATACTTAGGAGCAACGCACTTATTGCCCCCCATGGCAGGTGGTTTTTTGTTCCGCACGCCTCCGTTTTCGGAACACGAAAAACTCCGCCGCACTCAACCGGCTAAAGCCGATAACCAAAAAGGACAGCAAAAGTTAATTGCTTTCTTTCGCCGTCCTTTCCAGTTATTTGCCACACCACTATCGTCTGACTTAAATCTTACTTTAACTGACTATATTCATCCCCATACCATCTGACTGATATTTCACTCGGAAACCAGTCCAGTCTTTTGCTGTCTGTGCGCTGTTTTCAGCCCATCCTTGGGCTGACCAGAGCAGATAAATATCATCCCTCAACTGTTCATACTTCCCATTGCTTTCCTGAGAATTCAGCAGCTCACATAACTTATCAGGAAGACCGGCAATCCTAGTATTTCCTGATTTATCCGTCTCCCGGTAAATATCTTCCCATTGATATTGGCCGTCCGTTGCTTTTTGAAGAAAACTGCTGATTTCACGGTAGGCACTTATCTGCCGGTATTGGTTTGAGTCCATACCTGATGCCTGCATATAAGCATCCCACAGCTGATCTTCAAATTCTTCTTCCAATATTTTTTCTGTCTGTCTTTTTTCTTCCTCTGACACGTCTCCAGAAACAGTCACTTTCCCATAAGCATCTATCTCAAATTCCCAGTCTTTCCCCTCCAGCCCTATTCCGGCCGCTTTCAGTCTGTCTGCGATTTCAGGGAACAGTTTATTCTGAATTCTTCCTGCCGCCTCCGCCCTCTCATAATCATGGAGGTTTGCGTAGATTTTCAGATACTCCAGCTCCTGCCTGCTAAGCCTCTCCCCAAAAGCCATACGCTTCAGCATTTCATCCACACTCTCATCACCCTGATAGCGGTCTTCCTCCGGCAAGGCACGGTACTGTTCCTCATGCAGTCGTTCCACTTCCTTTTCATAGCCTGCCTTGTCCTCCTTGAATGTCCGGTCAAAAATCTGCGGCTGTCCCTGCTGCTTATTCTGTGTCCTTTCCTCCGTGATCCGGATGCGGTAGGTTCCCCCCGCATCTGCTGCTTCTCCATTACGGTTTTCCACACGGATCACATAATCCCTGTTATGATCCCATTCCGGCAGCGTAAGTTCTCTGCTGCCATCGCTGTTCTTTCCAGCTATCCCGATCTGGTTTCCATCCTTATCATAGACCAGCAGATCGTAATCACTTCCTTCCGATAAATTATCCAGATGTATTGTGATTTTTGAAGAAATACCCATCCTGTCATAAAGAGCCCGCTGTATATAGGAAAATGCATAGCAGTCTACATCGTCCGCAGAATTCAGTTTCCCTTCCAGATAACTGTCCTGATTACCCAGCAATGAACTTAAGTTGTCGGTGCTGAAATAACAGTCCATCTGGTCATCGTATTTTGTTCTCTGCCGGTAGCTGTCATTTTTATTTTCCTTGCTGTTCTCAACCAGAACAGTCTGCTCCCGCATATCCTTAAGGGGAGAGTAAAACTGCCCTTTCCCATACCGTTTGCCCTCCCACAGGGGGCTGCTGATATATTGGTGATATGTATTTACCATTTTCTTTCCCTCCGCTCTCCTTGCCATAAAAATGGCGTTAGTTTCTAATTATAATAATCTCTATCTATAGAAACAAACGCCATCCTTAGCTAACTATTCAATTCTGCTTTATATATCGGAACAGATCAAAAAATATAAAGATGCAATCAATCATTATAAAAATTTTGATGGTTTTGTACATTTTAGAAGAATAATTACTGCATGAAAAAAGGCTATAACTGTGGGTTTGCCAAAGCCTCTTCCCCTAAATTTTTTACATAGCTGCCCATTTCCTATCGGACGAATCCAAGTTTGCCCTCGGTATGTCCGGCACTCCTGCATGGAAATATATGCCTTTCTCCCTGTCCTCGGCTCTTATCTGCTCCTTTTGCTCGTCCATCTGTGCCTTTTTCTTTGCCTTGATGCGTTCCTCATATTCTTTCTGCTTGCCGTTGGCTTTCCGCTTCAGATAATTTTGGTGCAGCCTGTCCTTTCTCGCTTCTTTCTTTCGCATTTCCTCCAGTTCTTCAGGTGTCGGCTCTTTCTCCGCCATAGTCGGCGGTATGTATTCCCCGATAAAGCTAAAATAAATCTCTATCAAGATTAGCATACTTGACCACCTCCCTGATCGTTTTGGCCGCTATCTCCATGACATGATCCGCTTTGATACGGTGCGCCGACTGGCACAATGTCCCAACTGGCTGTTTCGCATAATTTCCGCATATATACATAGGAACACGCTTGCCGTTGTTTACCCTATAGACATACATCTTGCCGCCGCAATCAGCGCAATACATCAGTCCTATGAGCGGGTGCGCTTCGCCCCAACCATCGGGATAGCGCCTTACTTGTCTTCTGATGCGCTGTACGTTATCAAAGGTTTTCTAGTCGATAATCGACGCATGGGTGTCCTCAAAGATTAACCACTGGTCTTTATCCACATAATGGCTCTTTTTGTCCTTGAAATGCTTGCGTGTCTTGAAATTTACCGTATGCCCTAAGTATTCATGTTTCTGTAAGATATGCGCTATGGTAGAACTTCCCCATTTATAGGGGTTTTTAATTTCCTTGTTCTGCCACAATCCCACGCCCAACTGTGCTTGGTGATTTCTTCCCAATCGGCTCATGTCTTTCACAATTATAGTGCCGATATTACCCTTTTCTACCTCTGCAAGCATGGCTTGAAGCCCCTCACGCTCAAAGGTCGTGCCGGAAATCCCGTCGTCGGTAAAGTGGCGTATGCCCGTAAAACCGTTCTTTTCGGCATAATCCTCAAGCATTGCCTTTTGGTTGGATATGCTGTTGCTCTCGCCCTACAACTCGTCATCATGGCTCAGCCTCTCGTATAGTGCTGTTAAATCGTGACTCATAATCAATTTCCTCCTTTCCGCCAGTACCGCATAAATGCTACGCTGTGGCTCTTTTGTATTTATTTTGATTAAGAAGTCTTTTATATTTTATAACTCCCGCTGCCAAAGGAAGGGTTTTACCTCCTCCTCGCTTATTTCCCGACTGCTCCCTTTTGAACCATTCAAAGGACTGGCAGCCATTTGCCTTGCACTGTGGCCATGGATCTGTTACAGTACGTATCTGCTCCAATATGTACGTACACTTGGAACATAGCAGTTTTATTCGATAAATCAGCTTCATTTTATTACCTCTTAAATTTTTATATTTTGCTAAATCATTAATCCTCTAACTGCTTTGTCACCTCTTTTATGATTTTATCCAGACTTATATCAAAATCACCTGCATATTGTCCAATCACTATAAGAGGATTCTCGGTCTCCGGATCATTATCATCTAACAACCGGATGCGCTGCACTGTCAGCATATAAAGACCTTCAAGTGTTTCATTACGATAGGGAAAGCGACGCAATTTTTCCATCATTAGCGCATATGTATACTCATACCTTTTTGCAGATAGATTATTGATAATCTTTGCATCTAATGCCTCCTCATTTATTTTGGTAAGCTCCTCATTCCCAAACTTTATCTTGCCACCCAATTCATGCAAGGCCATTTTTTGTCGTTTTGCTATTATGTCTCTGACAGCAATTCCTACATCAAGGCATGCCGTCAGAACCGCTATATCAAATTCTTTGACTGTAGCAGGACTCTCAAATACTTTTTTCCCCATTTCTTTTATTTCTGAATTATTTATTGCGGCAACAATACTGTCTCCAATACCATGCAGAATTCCGCTTCCTATATTCATGGCACCAGCTGCAACAGATGCCTTGACAGACGCGCTGATCGCACCGCGAATAGTGGTTCCAAATCCGGTCCCACTCCACTGTCTTCTTGAAGCCTGTGCATAGGCAGTCTGCATGTTTAGCTCCTCGGCTCTGTTGTCGATTTTCTCCAATGCATGTTCAAACTTAGGAACCCGTGGAAGCAGGCTTAAATCTTCACATTTCTCCAGAATCCTATCTGCACTGTATGTATCAATATTGAAGAACATCAGCAGCTGAATACACCATTTCAACATCTTGGCCACTTGCTCAGCATATAACTTATGAATCCCATTGTACAGCTCATCAAACGACTTAAATGCATCTTGGTATATCCTTACGAATTCATCAGATATGATACCAGCCTGATGCCGAATACCCTGATCAAGCTGAATCCAATTCATATTGGAAGCTGAAGCTGTAAGCTTATGTCCATCCATGAATTGATATGTAACATCTTCTGCATCCATGGGTACGACAAGGGTTCCCTCTACCCCATATTCGGAAAGGATTTCCTTGGATTTTTTATGACCTTTTTGTGCCGCTTTTATAAAACACTCGTTAGCTTTTTGATAGTTGCGATAGGTAAACACGTCATCATATCCACCATTCCATAGCAATAACCCAACGTATCCCAACGCATTTACATTACCGTATTTTGCGGACTTTGTATAAAACTCGATACACTGTTTCATATCTTTTTCAAAACCGTTGCTTCCATTTTGGATAGCAACTGCAAATTTGTAATAGATATTTCCCATAATTTCATTAGATACATTGCTGTCGGCATCTTCAGCCTCTGCATATTTAGCCGCAAATATCAACGCTTTATCATAGTCCGCCTTAGTAGTTCCTTTCTCAGTATCATAATAATTATACAGACTCAGATAATCAGCAGCAGATATTTCAAATTCTTTGTTCTCCAATACCTCTAGTATCTTTTCTGCCTCTTCTACATCCTTCTCTGCAATATGGCATTTAAACAGCATATATTTCTGCTCATTCTCTATTTCCGCACATGGAAAATATGTGAACAACTGTTTTGCATCATCTATTTTCTTTCCCTTATAATAAACTATCCCTTTTAGATAGCTAACTACTGCTTTTTCATCTTCCGAATTTATACTTACCTTTTCTAATGCAGCAAGGATTTCATTATATGCATTACTGCTGACATCATAATCTGAAAAACCATAATGCTCCATAATACAAGCAATATTTCCTGCCTCTGCCGCCTTTTTCTGCCAATGCCTACACTTCTCGTCATCGCCATGAATACCATAAAATTCAGCAAGCTTTGCCATTGCGTCTATACAGTCAGTTTTTTGAATAATCTCTGACAAACAGTTCTCATATTCAGCATCCTCAAATGCTCCAGATTTCCACTTTTCTTCAGCCGTTTCCACTGCTAATTCAGGGTTAGAGTTTATCTGTTCAGATATCCTGCGTCGGCCGTCTGCCCTCTCCTTTGTTTTTCGGGTCTTCTTGCCTGCATCTTTAAGTTTATCAAGCATATCCTCCCAACCACCTATAATACATAAAGCAACAATAATAATGATTATCAACCACCACGGCAACGTCAAAACATATCGTATGATGCTAAAGATTAACTGAAAAAATATACTCATTTTCCTATATAGTCCAATCATCAGAAAATCGATTGGCGCTTTCCTTTCTGTCAGATTTTTTTCTTATTTTGTTATTCCGTTTCATCTTCGCTCCTACGTTTACGGAGCACACCCTCTATGAACTTCACGGTATACCCACCGGCTCTGGCAATCTTGGCACGTTCACGCCTGTCTGTCTCCTGTTTCGCCAGATCTGCTATGAACTCAGGACGGTACAGCTTCATGGGGCAGTCAATCTTGTCACCACGGAAATACTTGAACAGTTTCAGCATGGCGTCACGTCCGATCAGTTCAAATAGTTCAAGGTAGCTGTCATTTAATGCTTCTGCTTCATTGCCGTCAACTTTGAATGCCTGATAGACTATCTCGTCATTCAAATTATCCAGATCAAGTTCAATCACTATATCGCCTCCTTCCATGACATGATTCTAGCAATAATCTGTTCCTTAAATCCAGTCGTATAAAGGGTCTTTTAAAGGTACTTTATATTCTCCTTTAAAAGTTCCTTTTCATGACACATATTAAGTTTTTCAGATAGTAAAGCAAATACGAACCTCCTTCACCAAAAGAAAAACCGCAAAGGTTCTGTGACCTTTACGGTTATAGGTGATAATAATTCTGTTAAGTGGAGATTCTACGTGTTATTCTTGTGTTACAGTACAAAAACCAGAACTGGATTGCACCTCTTTGTTTGATTGCGTGTGTTCATCAAACTCTTGTTGACTATATTTTTCAATTCCTATCAACGTTCCATATCCGTCGGCATTTGGATTTGTAAAGTCACGGACTGTATAAATGTCTATTATTCCACCGTTTGTACTCTCAAAAGTGCGCATTGCACCTTTAAATTTTCCACTTGTCAGACTTTCTCCGTTAGAAATCAAGACATCCCTGCAAAAGCGAACCTTTTCACCCCCTAAACACCACTGGTCATCTTTCGCATCATAAGTGAGACCAAATGGAGCGTACTCCTTAACCATTTTTTCATGCTCTTGCGCAGAAAATGGTTCACCAGACGATGCCGCGACTTGACTTGGCGGATTTTTTATTGCTTCTATATTTCGGGAAGCAAACTCTTCTTCCGAAAATTCTTTCAGGCCAACCAATTTTCCACTGGGGTCAAAAGATCCATCCTCAGAACGGATAAAGCTGCTGAGGTCCCGAACTGCATATACATCCACCACGCCGTTTTCATTGAAAAAATCGGTTCCTGCCTGTCCTTCGCCTGGGATAGTGTAGTAGTCCTCAAACCATCGTACTAACTTGCCATTATATCGCAGCTCGTTTTTATCGGCATTGTATACCAACCCGAACTGTTCATACGGCTTATAGAGCTCCTCATAGGAGGCTTCGTTGTATCCTTCACTATCCCCTTCAGCAATGGCGAAAAGTACAGTGGTTTCCTGCGACCCTTGTGTAGACCGCTCCTGCACTGTTGAAGTGCCACCGTTTTGTACCGCTGCCATACTGCATCCAGCCACCCCTCCTACAATCAATATGCCACAAATGGCAGTTACAAGATACTTTTGCCTTTTCATATAAGCACCATTCCTTTCTTTGAGTGTACCTAAATGATAACCGCTTTGTTTGTGATAAACTTGGGATTGGTTTGTGATTTATGTGTAGTTACAAAAATGCGGCAAGCCTTTCGCAGACCTGCCGCATTTGTTCATGACAATACATGACACCAGAATCCTATCTTTGGATTCTATTGTTGGTATAAAATTTTTCACCCTTACATGATTTGTGGAAATTCAAAGAAAAATTCAACGCCCTTCTGGGTATTACGGACATTGCAGTAACTATTATGCTGCTGTAAAATTTTCTGTACGATATAAAGCCCCAGACCGCTTCCCCCTGTCTGACGGCTACGGGATGCATCAACCCGATAAAATGCTTCAAATACTTTAGGAATGGCTTCTTCCGGAATATGCGTATCACTATTCTCCACGGAAAACAAATAGCTGTTTTCTTGTTTTTGGGCAGTAATATGGATGACTGCTTTCGGCGGAGAATATTTTACAGCATTTCCAATTAAGTTTGAAAACACCTTTTCCATAAGGATTTTATTTGCATTTATAATGATTGGAGTTGAAAAATGTGTGTTTATTTGTAATTCTTTACTCACAATCAAATCTTCTGTATCAGACAGATACTTACATATCAGAGGACTGCAATCAAACTTCTCTGTCTTGAAATCGGAATCCGATGTTTGTAATCTTGATATTGTCAATAATTCATGTACCATAGCTTCAAGAGTTTGCGTAACTCCCAATGACCTCAAAAGGTATTTTTCCTTGTCCTTATATGCTCCTATTCCCAAAAGCATACCCTCTAACTGTCCCTTGATAATCGTAATAGGCGTTTTCAGTTCATGTGAAGCAGCAGAGAAAAAATCTATTTGTGCCTGTTCCAATGCCTTTTCGTGTTCAATATCGGCTTCCAGTTTAGCATTTGCTTTTTTCAAGTCAGTCAATGCAGTCTGCAAGTTCTGTGACAACATATTAAGGCTTTTCCCCAAAACTCCAAGTTCATCCGTTCTCTGTTCATTCACCTGCCATTTTAAATGTAAATCGGACATTTTCTCTGATATACGACTGATTTCCAATACTGGCTTCGTAATCATTTTGGAATAAATCCACGAAACGATAAGTGAAGTGATACAGATCACGACTACCAGCAGCGGAAATACACGTAAAAAAGAATGTTGCAGTTCAGCAATCTGCCCAGCCTTTCCATAAACGATAAGCATATAACGTTCTTGGCTGTCTGCAAAAGAAAAATAGTAATGATTGGACAAGACAGGACTGTTTTCCCCATAATCATCTTCTGATGATATTGCAATGCTCACTTCCCCATACTCGTTATCAATCTGTTCAGAAGGCAATGAGATTAGGGCACCATTCCCATCATATAATTCAATAGAATTTATTTCCATGTTTTGGGAAAACTGGTCAAACAGACCTCCGCTGTCTGAAAAATCTTCTTTTTCTAATTCAGAGATAAATCTTTGAGTCTGTTCGTCCAAAAAGTCATTTAGTTTATTTGAATAGGTTTGCGGCATTAACCAAGCTAACAAACCAAATACTAACAGTGATATACATAAAAGCATAATTGATGTGACGATAAAAACTTTTGCAAACAGACTTCTTCTAATTTTCTTTATCAATTTTATATCCCACCCCTCTGATTGTCTGAATAAAGTCTACCCCTAACTTTTTCCGCAAGTTTTTAATATGTGTATCAACTACGCGTTCGTCTCCATAAAAGTCATACCGCCAAAGCTTATCCAACAAATTTTGCCGTGTCATTACCCGTCCTTGATGTGTCAACAACTCTCTTAATATCTCAAATTCACGCTGTGTCAGCTCATAAACATTGCCAGCTGCCGTTGCGGTATAGCTGTCCAAATCAAGGATTAGATTTTGATAACTGATTGTTTGATGTTCATCATTCTGTCCTTGGTAGCTGCGTCTTAAAACAGCCGCTATTTTCCGTACTAAAATAGGCATTGAAAAAGGCTTTGTTATATAATCGTCAATCTGCAAATCTAGTCCCCGTATCTGTTCCTCTTCACCGTTTAATGCGGTCAGCATGATGATAGGAATTTGTGACTGCCTGCGTATCAATTCACAAACAGTAAACCCGTCAATTTTAGGAAGCATGATATCCAACAATATTAAATCGAATTGCCCATTTGAAAAAATGTCAATCGCTTCCACACCATCCTTTGCAACAGCCACTTCATAACCCGCTTCCTGTAAAAAGTTCTGCAGAAGCTCCCCAATATCAAAATCATCCTCGACAACTAAAATTTTTTGCATGATGCCACCTCCATGATAAGCATAGCATAGTATTTTGTGATTAAAGTGTAGATTCCTCTTTATTTTGAAAAACTCTTCACGGATTCCTCATTTATTATACTTATTTGCCTAAACAGTATCAACCGTACAAACCCACTCCTTATACTATCCGAAAGAGAAAACGGCAAAGATTTCTCTTTGCCGCTATTACCCTTATGAGTAAATAATTTCCCTATTTATAATCTCCTTCGCACAAGCCCTCATGTTATTCATTTTTCTTGTCCATTCTATCATAAAACTCTATATAATCACTGCTGCCCGACAGCAGCTTCTGATATTTCACTTTTTTTATCTGCTCTGTTTTGGTTCCGCCAGTTGATGCCAAGCAACAAATCTCCACCTGCCGCTGTTTCAGTCATGATATTTGCATCATAAGCATTGGATGCCGCCGCCATCTGCCTTTCACTGGTCCATGCCTTTGCCAGCCTGCTTCTCTCCCGCTCCGCCTTTGTGATTTTTTCATTCAACATCTCCTGCTGCTGTCTCTTAGCCTGCGCCCGCTTTTCCAGATATTCTTCCAGCAGTTCCTTCTGCCTTGCCTTTTTCTCCCGCCCGGCATCAGGCTTCTTTGCGGAAGAACTCCCGGAATAACCCACATTCTCCTTCATGCCCTGCGTATAGCCGTAGCATTTTTCCCATGTGTCGTCTATGTGCATATATGCAATCACCGGAATATTTCCCCCGAAATTAACAGCCTTATTTTGTGCCAACGCATCCAGAATCTTCTTCTCATATTCCGGGTCTGTCTGCATCCTCTTATATGCTGCGTCCGTTATGTCAATTACGTCATTCATATTCCGCTGTGAGGGATGGGTATACAGGCTGTTCATCTTCTCGTTAAAATATGCCTTGTACTCATCCAGCGTCATGTCCTTTGGGGAAACAGCGCCTTTCTCCGCAACCTTTCCCGCGAATCCGGCATCTGCCCGCTTTTCTTCCTTCCTCACGCCCTCATAGCCTTTTGCCCCATAATAGCCGCCATAAACTGTACCTACTTCCATTGTCACATTCTCCTTCCTTTTTCATAAAATTATTATTATATTTCCTTCTGCTGCAGCATGACCGTGACCTTGAACACACCCCTCCCCGCCTTGATATCCATATAACCCAGATAGCGTTCCGCCACGTCCCTTACATTTTTCAGGCCAACGCCATGCTCCATCAGTATCTCCGGCAGGCTGCTGTGCTTCACCGTTGCCGGTACCGCCTCCCCGTCCTGCCATTCCAGCTTCCCGTCAAAACTGTTCTCCACCTCCACCAGCAGGAAATGGTTCTTCCTTTTCAGCGTAAGGCTGATGCGGCGTTTCTCCTGTTCCAGTTTCTCACAGGCTTCTATGGCATTCTCTAAAAGATTGTTCAGGATGATCCCCATGTCAAAGGCAGAGATGGTATCCGTCTCCCTGTATTCAAACTTCACCCGGAATGCAGTCCCGGATTTTGCCGCCCTCCGGTATTTGTCATTGATGATGACATCCGTCACTGCATTTCCCGTGCTGAACTTATAATCCAGCTCCTGCACGGTCTCATCCAGTTTGTCAATGTACCTCTCCACCTCCCCGTATTTTTCCCCGGCGACAAGGCCTTTGATATTTGCCATGTGGCTTTTCATTTCATGCCTTACTTTACGGATGCTGCCATAGAAATTTTCCGCTTCCTCCAGCCTCCTTTTCATGGCCTTCATCTGCTGTTCTTCCGCAAAATGCCTCTCCCTCTCGCCCTGCAGTTCCTTGTTCTTCTGGAAAATACAGACTGCCGAAATTTCCCCGGCGCTGAGAAGGACCGCGATCATTGCTATCTTCCACACCATCTCCTTCCTCTGGGCAAAAAGGAAAAATATCTCCTTATCAATCTGAACCATCGAAATATCCATAATCATCCATACCAGCATACTGCCAACGACATTAAGGGCGGAAAGGAAAATGGCATCCTGCCAGCTCATGGACACAGGGCTTTTTACAATCCTTTTCAGAATCCAGACCATGGAAACAAATGAGATCGTGTATATTAAAAAATTACAGCCCTGGCCTATCACCTGGCTCTTATACATATGGAGCATATACCCTGCATCCCGGACGTCCAGCCTCCCCATCAGGCCATCCATTAAAAACTGGTAAAGGCTGTTTGAGACCAGAAAACTCATCCCGTGGAAATTGTAAAGCAGCAGCAGCGTGAAAACAGCCTTTTCCAGACAGCCCTTATATCTGATACGGCAGTACCCCAATACAGCAGCAGCCGATACCGCATACCTCGCCCATCCCGGAACACCGGGGCATAAACGCAGGAGTACATTGGCTGCTGCAAATATGCCTGCGGACAACGCTTCCTTTTTTCCCCTTTCCGGCCTGAAAAAAATGTCCCAAACCACCAAAAAGAGCATGACCTGCAGGAGTACAAGATATAAGTCGCATATATTTATGAATAATCTATAACCCTCCTGACTCATCTGCCGTCCTCCGCAATGAATTCCAGATACGCCTTTATAAAATCCTGGTACTTGTACTTGGAGATCAGGAGGCGTTTCCCGTTCTTCATCTGCACTTCCGTCCGGCTGTATCTTTCCACATATTTCATATTGACCAGATACCCCTTGTGAATCCGGAAAAAGCCTTCCCGCAGTTCATCCTCCATCTCACTTATCTTTCCATAGCATTCTATTTCCTCATCCCGCATGGATACGATGATCTTCCTGTTGCTGCTCTCAATATAGTAAATATCATCAACCGGGACATTCCTTGTGATGTTCCCGCTCCTGACCAGTATTTCCCCTGGCTCAGTGTTCTTTTTCCTGTTCAGGCAGCGGCACTCCCTGACTGCCCGCGCAAACACATCTTCAAATTCCTTTTCGTCTACAGGCTTCACTAAATATTGGAAGGCATTGACGGAAAAAGCCTTCGGCATATACTCCGGGTAACCTGTCACAAATATCAGCAGGGGCAGGCTCCCCCATAAAACTTCTTCCCTTTCTTCCTTCCAGTCCCTGATCTGTTCCGCCGTTTCCATTCCGTCAGTTCCATCCATAGAAATATCAAGGAACAGGATATCTAACTGCTCCCTGTCCTCCTGCTCCCAAAACCGCAGCAGTTCCTCCCCGGACGAAAATTCCATAATCCGGCAGGATGCATCCTGCTTTTCTATCAGCCGTTTTATCAAATAACGGATATTTTCTTCATCATCGCAAACCGCTATGTTCAATCTGATTCACCCCATATCAATGTTTTATTGCCAATAAGGACTATTATTTCCCGTCCACCTATTTTATCGGCAGATACCAGCAAAAAGGAAGAACGGGTGTTGTATCTGGACACTTGGCGGTAGTGACTGGACATTTCAAAAAAAATGCCTTCATCCCACGCAAGGGCGACACAAACGCGAACCGCCGTGTAAGCATATTAACTCTGATTCCCCCGCTTTCCAAATCAGGCCGCCCGGCCTGCCTGCGGAAACGGCAGACCGCCGCACATAGAAAAAGGGCCTGTGAGCCCTCTTCCTCTTTATCCTTAGTACAGTATCTTTATCCAGCCTTTCCTCTAAAGTCTCAATGATTCAATCATCTCATGGGCAATACTGATATCCGTCAATTCATCCGGAAGTCTGGAACGCAGATGCCACTCTGCCGCCGCCAGCTCCTTCCTGTCAAGGCGTATCTCATCAGGGCCGTCCAGCCTTGCGGTATAGCCTGCGATCACGGAGCCGGAGAACCCCCACGGCTGGCTGCCAAAATACTGCAAATCCCGGATACGGATGCCTGTCTCCTCATAGGCCTCCCTCTCCGCCGCTTCCTCCAGCGTCTCCCCCGCCTCCACGAAACCGGATATGAGTACCCACTGCGGGAGGGAGCGGTCTGCATACTTTGTCATCAGCAGCCTGTCCCCGTCCGTGACCGCCACCATTACCACCGGGGCGATGCCGGGATATACCGTGTTCCCGCATTCCGGGCAGGCAAGCGCCCTCTGCCCTGGCTTCCTTTCCATCCTCCCGCCGCACCTGCCGCAGTACCTGTTCCCTTCATACCAGCGGCTTAAGTGCAGGGCCGTGGCCCCGGCAAAGAAAGCCCATTCCGGCAGGACGCCCTTTAATTCACAGATGGGGAAATACCCAAGCCCCCGGCATCCGTTTACCTCCTGCCCCAGCAGGTAAACGGGTTCTCTGCCCGCCCGGAACAGGAATACCGCCCTGCTTTCCATTTTTCCTGCCGGATATCCCAAATCCCGGAAGGACGGGAGGCTCCTGCGCCCGTCCCCCATATCCCGCAAAAGCACATCCTCTCCCCGGAAGGAGAAAAAGCAGTCATCCGGGGCCGGGGCTGTACCGCGGTATGCCATATCCAGCCTGCAAGGGGAGATATCCTGTATCATGGCTCCCCTCCTTACAGGTGCCGCAGGTTCTCACGGTACCTGCGCAGTTCCTTTTCGTCCACAGCGCCGATGACCTCATCCAGCCACTTGACCATCCGTCCCCTGTCCTTCGGCAGATGCCCCTCCACGTTGATGCAGTTCGATGCGCCCATCGTTGCAAAATAGGTGTCTATGTCAAGGCTGCCGATCAGCGTTCTCAGTTCATACAGCTTTTCTATCTCCGTTTCCTCCGTCCAGTTCCCATCCCGGATTTCCTGGTACAGTTCCGAGGTCGGGTAGACCGTCAGCATGGAGGAAACAATGACCTTCGGGTGGAGCTGGTTGAACACCTCCGCCGTGTTCTTCACCCCTTCCTCCATATGCCCGGAGCCGTATATCCCGGCAAGGTAGAAGAAGTTATAGTCCATCCCTGCCTCATCCAGCCTTTTGCATTCTTCTATGATCTCCTTCGTGCCGAACCCTTTATGCATGAAGGACAAGGATTCCTCGTCTCCCGCCTCCACGCCGATGGTAAGGCTGTTGTACCCAAGCCCCCGCAGCTCCCGTAGCTGCTCCGTGGTCTTCGGCGTGATGTCCGTGATGCGGGCGAAACAGCCGATGGACTGCACTTTCGGGTAATATTTCCGTACCAGTTCCGCCAGCGTTTTCAGCTTGTCAAAACTTAATACGAACGGGTTCGCCCCGGTGAAGAATACCCTCTTTGCGTTCCGGTAGTAGCGGCTGATCTCCTTTAAGTCCGCCTCCACCTCGGATAAAGGCGACATACGGAACTTAAACGGCACGTCCTCATAAAGCGTGCAGAACTTGCACTTGTGGTGGGTACAGCCCGCCGTCGCCTGTACCAGTGCGCTCCCCGCCTCATAGGGCGGCCTCCATATCGTTCCCGTGTAATGCATGAACCATCTCTCCTTCCTGTCTGTAAAAATCTAACTGACGATACCCCTGATCTCCTTTAAGTCCCGGATACCGTTTTCCTCCATGTACTTTTCCAGCCCGCCGATGATCTCCGGCATGGCATAGGGGTTCCTGAAATTCGCCGTCCCCACCGCCACCGCAGCGGCACCGGCCATGATGAACTCCAGCGCATCCTCCGCCGTCTGAATCCCTCCCATCCCGATGACCGGAATGCTTACCGCCCGGCAGGTCTGCCAGACCATCCGCAGCGCAACCGGCTTTATGGCAGGCCCGGACAGGCCGCCCGTCTTATTTGCCACGCAGAACGCCCTTTTCTTCACGTCAATCCTCATACCCGTGATGGTGTTGATCAGCGAGAGCGCGTCCGCGCCGCCGGCCTCCGCCGCCTTTGCGATCTCCGTTATGTCCGTGACATTCGGCGTCAGCTTCATGGAAACGGGCTGCGCCG
>OFGO01000111.1_pt1 | contig 78315 bp, 77 predicted proteins | sample 1521761 | NCBI WGS metagenome assembly OFGO01 (sample SAMEA3504128, study PRJEB24116) | mouse gut metagenome | biome: mouse gut; feature: mouse-associated habitat; material: faeces | place: Denmark | collected 2011
GCCGTTAGCGAGTGAACGAGCTCTGCGGATAGCGGCAGCAGAGATAATCATTTCCCCCATAAAATGAAAATTTTATAATTATCTTTTGTAGTTATAAAATCAACCTCATACTAAAACAAAGCATTTTATTTTATAAAAACAAAAGGGAGAACATGCAGGTATTAACCGCTTTCTCTGACAATGCATAATAAAAAAACTCCCCTTTGAGAAATTGCCCGAAGGGGAGTTTTTTATTATGAGACTATGGATGAGAACAAATTAGAAATCAACTTTTGTTCCGTAGTAAGCACATTTAAGCACTTTTTCCATTTCTTCTTGGTTTGGCTGACGAGGGTTGGAAAGGGTGCAGGCGTCCAAAATTGCATTTTTTGCAATATCAGGAAGTTTTGCTAAAAATTCATCTTCTGGAACCATGTGGTTTTCGTAATCTTTGAGAGCCAACGGAATATTGAGGGCAGTGCTTAATTCTTGGATTTTGCCGCAAAGTTTTTGTACTGCATCTTCGTTGCTTGAGTATTTAATACCCCAAACATCAGCAATATTTGCATAGCGTTTTGCAGTTGCAGGATTCTTTGCATTGTATTGGATAACGTAAGGCAAGTACATGGCATTTGCCGCGCCATGGACAACGTGGCCGTTTTTGAAGACTGCGCCTGTTTTGTGAGCCATGGAGTGAACAATACCCAATAAACCATTAGAAAATGCCATACCTGCAAGACATTGTGCATAGTGCATTTTTTCTCTTGCTGCCATGTCGCCTTTATAGGATTTTTCAAGATTTTCAATAATGAGATCAATAGCTTTCATAGCAAGAGGATTGGTAAAATCAGTGTTGGCAGTAGAAACATATGCTTCAACAGCATGGGTAAGAGCGTCCATACCCGTGTGAGCTGTGAGTTTTGGAGGCATGGTTTCTGCGATAGCCGGGTCAATAATGGCAATGTCCGGAGTGAGGTTGAAGTCAGCTAAAGGATATTTAATACCTTTGTCATAGTCGGTAATAACAGAGAAAGCTGTTACTTCTGTTGCAGTGCCGGAGGTTGAAGGAATAGCAATAAAATGAGCTTTTGTACGCAGTGTCGGCAGGCTGAAAGGCACAACAGCGTCTTCAAATTTTGTATCGGGATATTCATAGAAAAGCCACATGGCTTTTGCGGCATCAATAGGGGAACCGCCGCCAATGGCAACAATCCAGTCAGGCTGGAAGTCACGCATAGCCTGTGCACCTTTCATAACAGTTGTGATAGATGGATCTGGTTCAACGTTTTCAAAAAGCAAGGTTTCAAGTCCGGCTTCTTTCAAATTGTTGACAACTTTGTCTAGGAAACCGGCTCGTTTCATTGAGCCACCACCTACAACAACAACAGCTCGTTTGCCTTTGATTTTTTTAAGTTCATCAAGGGCATTTTTTCCGTAATAAATATCACGGGGAAGGGTAAATCTAGCCATAATTAATCTCCATAAACTTTTTATAAGTTTTAATCATTATACTCCCCAATCATTATTTGGGCAAGTCTTTTTTGGAAAAAAAGTTTAAAATAAATGAAACGGAGAAATATGCACAATTGTCTTGTCTCATACAAACATGATCTTGCCCTGCAAAAAAAATTACAGAGGTGAAAACTCGGTGAGCGTTTGGTATAACACTGCGGGAATAATGGGTTTTCCAACATGGGCGGTGAATCCGCTTTTCATATAGAGTTTTTTATCTTCTTCAAGCACATTGGCGGTCATGGCAATAATGGGCGTTGCCAATTCCAAATCTCTGCGAAGATGTTTTGTTGCCGTAATACCGTCCATGACAGGCATTTGAATATCCATCAAAATAATATCATAGTTATTTTCGCTGGCTTTTTGTATGGCTTCAGCTCCGTTGACAGCAGTATCGACAATAATTTCTTTTTTCTTTAAAAGTTCGGTTGCGATGATACTGTTGACAGCATTATCCTCTACTAACAGTACAGAAAGGTTTTTTAATTTTTTATCATCAATTTCATTATGCTGCCTTGTTCCGGCAAGGAATGTTTTTTCGTTGAATTCAAGAGGAATTTCTAATTTAAATATGGAACCGGATCCGGGAGTACTTGTACAGGTTAATTGCCCTTGCATAAGATTTGCCAGATGTCTTGAAATACTCAGTCCAAGTCCCGTTCCTCCGTATTTTCTTGTAGTTGAAGAATCAGCCTGTATGAAAGGACTAAAGATATGCTGCAGCTGTTCCTCGGAAATACCAATGCCTGTATCAATAATTTCAAAGGACAATATGGCAATTTTGCTGCCGCATGCAGCGCTTTCGGATACTTTTCGTATCCGTATGGTAATAGAGCCTTTTTCTGTAAATTTATAGGCATTGCTGATAAGGTTATTGATAATCTGCAAAATACGTATGGGGTCGCCAAGCCATGAATCTTCAATATTCGGACCTTTATCAATGCTGTACTCTATACCTTTTTGATTCATTTGCAGCACAAAAAGGTTATAGATAGTTTTGGTAAGTTCTTCTATAGAAAGCGGAATATGCTCAATGTTGAACTGTCCTGCTTTGATTTTTGAATAGTCCAAAATATCATTAATAGTATGGAGTAAGAGCGTTGCTGAGGAAATACCCTTTTCAACAAATTCTTTATGCTTTGTGTCGAGCTCGATGTCATTCAAGAAACCAAAAACATTGATAATGGCATTGAGAGGGGTGCGTATTTCGTGACTCATGACAGCAAGAAAATCGGTTTTTGCCTTTGCTTCGCTGTCAGAGCGCAATTTGGCATCCATAAGGTCTGCTTGTTTTTTCTTGAGAGTAGCCAACATTTTCTTCTCTTCCCGAAGATCACGGACATACTCAACAACAACATTACTGTTTTTATATTTGATTCGCACAAAGGTTTTGTGGCAGGGTATCAGTTCCTGATCCAAGTTTTGCAGGAGCCATTCAAAGGTTTCATGTCCTGTTTCAAAAGCTTTTTTCAGCCGCTCATGATAATCAGGAATGGAAAGTTTGCCGTTTGGCTGGCAAAAGGGAATTAATTTTGTGAATTGATCAATAAAATCCTGCTTCGTTTTAAAATTGAAAAAGCGTACACATTCCTGATTGCAGTCGATAAGATTGTACTTTTCATCCCAAATGGTACAGCAAAGAGGGGTAGAATCGAGCATGATTTGTATTCTTTTCTCTTGTTCTCTGATTTTTGCCCTCATTTCCAATTCTTTTTGAGAATTGAATGCATAATAAATGTAGTAATTTTTATTCCGAAAATGAAAATGGACGGCAGTCACAACACAGGGAACAGGATTACCTGCAAAATCAAGAAAAACCCATTTGAATTTTACAATACTGTTTTTTTGGATAAACGCATTTTTTTCGTAAACAAAAATGGAAACAGCTTTTTTAGCTTGTTCTTTCGCAAAATATTTTGTGAAGTTATTAATAAATTCGTCTGTTGTGGGAATATCCAACAGTTCAATAAGTTTTGTATTGCAGCCGATAACTTTTCCATATTCGTTAAAAATACAGCTTGCAAAGGGCATTGAGTTCACAAGAAGGTCAATATAGTTTTGGACAGAAAGTTTATTGTTTGACGTCTTCATGAAACATTGTACGGCACAGAGTGCACAAATGACAGCGATAAATAAGATAAAGGCAGAAAAAAATTCGATCAAAGTAAAGTTTATGGGAGTATAGGTTGGTTCAACATGGGAAGTAGCGTTAAATATTTTTGTGTATTCATTGATAATATAGTTGAAGCTGTCCAAATATGTGGCAGAAGAGAGAATGCTTATCGCATTGTATCGGTTGTTTTTGTCCACAGAAAGACTGCGGAATGCCTTTTGCTGGAACTCATGCTGTACAGTGAGCTGCGTATACATTTCGATGAGTTGATCTTTATACTCGCCTTCAGCGATATTTTCTTTTATAATATCGAGAAGGTTTATCGTCTTCATGTGATAAAGGCTGGTATTGATACGGGGGGACAGCCCGAAGACCTGATTGGCAATATTATTGTAATTTATTAAATGTTCAGTGTCTTCTGTACGGATGTACAACTGAGAAAATTGATCAAGCTGCAGGCTGGTGATATATAATTCATTTAAAACGTCAATGGAAACAAAATGTCCGTCCTGTATTTCAAAATATGCTCTGTTTTTATGTATTTCAAATAATAAATAGAAATTAAAAATAAATGAGACTAAAAATAATAACCATAAAAATTTGTAGACAACTTTACTCATAACTGTCCTGAATTATTGATTTATATGATACATTTGACTGCATATTGCCATTCATGGACCAATGTCTGCCGTCTACGGTATTTTTTTCTCGGTTAAAAATACTTTTCAAAAAATATATAGTAAAAAAGAATAAAATAAAAGATAAAAATGCAGGTTCAGCAACTTTTTTTGCAAAAGACAGCAAGATGAAAAAAGTATGGCATAGACTTTGCTGCAGATTGATAAATGTTTTCAAACATATCCTAATCTTTCAGTCGTGAAATAAAAAGAAAAATCAAGCACATAATGAAAAAGATGAAAGCCATGCCGTAAAGGGAAGCGGTGGCGCCATAAAGGCTTATGGTAAGTCCTAAGGTAATGGGACCGAGCACTTGCCCAATCCGCTCTGCAACATTATAAACTGTCATGGCTTTTGCTTCCCCAAAAATTTTTGTGACCGGAAGTTCAAGGGCATAAACCCCCTGAACGGAATACACAATGGTATTGCAGACACCGAGCAGGAAAACCGCCAGTATTGCTGCCCACAAGCCGCTCAGCCATGCGAGCGCCATGATTGCGATAATGCCAACAAGGTCAGCATAGAAAATCCACGTTGCTTTTTGTCTGCTTTTGTCAATAACTATGCCAAGATATGGTCCAATATAAACAATAACAAGGCAGAAAATCATGGTGACACGTCCGATGCCTGCAGGGCTGACGCCTGCATTATCAAGGGAAACAGGGATATAAAACTGGAAAAGGCAGGTTGTGACAAAGGCACAGGGGATAATATGCAAAAGCAAAAGGCTTGCCATTTTAGGATTAGTAAAGAATTGGCAGATATCCTGAAACCGGATTTTTTGCTCAGTTGTTTTTTTCGGGCTGTTTTGGGCAAATGCATTCTGTTCTTCCTTGGGAACAAAGAAGAAGATACATAAACCAAGCGTGCCAATTACGCTTGCAATAACAAGAAATACGGGAGCGTAGCCAAAACGGTCAGCCACAAGCCCCCCGAAGGCACTGCCGCAGAGCAGTCCCGCATAAAGCCCTGCCAGCATGGCGGAGATATTGGCGGTTCTGTTTTCCTGATTTGATTTTGCAATAACATAAACTTGCGACATTAAATAGATATAACCGTAACCATAGCCGGAAAGACAGCGGGAAGCAATATAGGTAAGGGCATCGGTTGCTATGCCGCTGCCGATACTGCCAATGGTGACAAGTAAACTTCCCCAGAGCATAAGGGGACGCCAGCCTTTTTTTTGTGCCATGATACCCCCGAAAAAGAGAGCTGCTCCTGTGATAAGTGTTTCACAGGAAAGGGGCAAGCCCATGACAATATCTTTGGGAAGTCCAAAAAGATCTGAAGAAATTTCTGCCATACGCATAGGCAAAAAGGAAATGGGCATAGACGTGCCAAATATGCACAAAAAGATGATAGTACGCATAAATTTGGGCTGGTCTGAAAGCCGTTTTTTTGGGGATAACAGTGCCGTTTCTTCTTTAAGAATAAGAAAATACAGCATCTCCACCATAAACACAAAGGAAATCAGCGTCATGGTGAGCGTATCCAAAAGTATGCTCAGCAGATTGTTTTGGATATTTTTTGTATCACATACAATATTAAGGGTATAGGGTCTGTTAAAAGAAGAATAGGAGGCAATTATATCATGGGAAGTAATGCTTTTTTCCCATTCTGTTTCCGTAATGATTTCACCATGATTAAAGGAAAAATGATTTTTCTTTTCAATAAGCCGGAAATTTTTAATCCATGGAAACTGGCTTTGTATAGTTTGTGTATACCGGGCAAAGGAATCTTGAATACTTTGGAAAGAAACCCCTAAATTGTCAATATGTTCGATGTCTTGGATAATACGGCTGCAAATTGCGGAACCTGCCTGATTGAGAGCATCGGTTTGGAGCGTGGTAAAGGTTGGTTTGACGGATAAACTGATAACTATCTGAGCAAGGATTAATGGCAGCAGAAAGGATCCAAAAATAAAAAAATATTCATTTTTTTGCTCTGCTGCACGGGTATTTAATTTTTTGGTGACAGTATAGCAAAGAAAAACAAGTAAAAGCGAAGCAAAAAGGCTTATAAGCAAAAAACTTTTAAAGTGGGTTTTTATAACATCATAAATAGGCTTGCTGAAATAGCTTTGCTCAATACCCACAAGAACAAAGGCAAGCTCCTCCTGACTGCGGTTTAAAACAGGACTGACAGTCCAGACGACAGCATCTCGGGTAAAACTTTTCCCGGAATATTTTTCAGTTTTTAACGTTTGAGGAAGTACAAATGTTTTTGTTTCCGGATAATTCCATTTTGCTAAAACAGCATTGTTTTTTTTATCAACAATAAGAATTTTATTATATTCTTTAGCATAAAATTTAATTTTACCGGATAAATCTGCCATGCGGCTAGGCTCAATGCCAAGACGAGCAATACGGTTAATGCTTTCTGCAATATTTTTTCCTGTAAATCCGTATAAGGATATTTGTACATCCCGATAATGATTATAGGTTGCAGAAAGAATTAATCCCCCAAAAAGAAAAAGGGAAAGGAGAAGGGAAAGTAAGCCGCCAATGATAAGGAACTTTTGATTATATTTTTGCTTCACTTATCATCATTCCTTATTTCGTGGAAAATATTGTCAACAGCAGCTAAAATTTCAAAAGGAGGGTTCCAGCCGATAAGCATTGCCATTTTCAAATTAATGGCAAGCCCCAGAGGTCCGGAATATTCCTGTTCACATTCGCGGGGAAGTTTCCCGTTCATGGTTTCAATAATGGCTTGAACGGTATTGAGCCCTTCATTGTCAAAACTTGGCTGTGATAAACTCATGAGTACGCCAAGCTCTGTTTCATCAACGCCTAATTGTGAAAATGTGGGAAGTCCGGCATCAATAACGGGTTTTAAAATATCCGTCATTCTGTCACGCTGCATGGCTGTATTCATCGTCATATAAATAGCATCCGTGCGTTTGCCTAAATCTTCCAGACAAAAAATGAGGTTGTCTACAACTTTATCCTTGCTTTCAAGGGTATTAAAACCGCAAAGTTCCAGTTCAAAACCAAGATTTTTAGCGGCTGACTCCAGTTGGGTCAGGGCAATGGTTGCTTTGCCGTCTTCACTGTCATCAAAGGGGATACCCAATTTTTTGAAATGGAACACGTCATAAAAAGTTGCAAGCTGACGCTCATACCGTCCTGTTTCTACCGATGCATGCACATGGTCACGTCCGGAATCATGCGGTGATACAATGATTTTTGCTTCAACATAATCGGTAACAGAAAGAACAAAGGTTGGCACATCATGTTCATCCGTTGCAAAATCACTGCCGCCAAATGTGCCAAAAGCCAAGAGAATATCGATATCATTTTTTTCCCGGATACGGTTTAATACATTTTCTTTCTGTGCGATTCTTTGCTCGGAATCCCAATTGGCAGAATAAAAACCGTCAGGAATAAACTCAATGCTGTCGCTTTTTGTATTTTTGACAGCCCAATCCCAAAGCTCTTTGCTGTCATTGAAGGTATTGACAGGGGGCAGGCTCACTTTTTTTATGATATTCTGCTGGATAAATCCCTTGATAATAGCCATTAAAGTGGATTGGTACTCAGAATAGGGACCGCCTTCAACATAGGCAATGCGCCATTTGGGGGAGGGGGAATTTTTGAGAGGGTGGGCAAAACTTTGAGAGCTTACACAAAAACTCCACAGGAGAACAAAAAGATAGAGAAAAATTGTACGCATATTTTTTCCTTAGCGCTGCAGCCGCAACCGGCAGTATAGTTTTCGTTGTCGTAAAGCCTGCAGCTTCGTGAACATTTGCCGCAAGTCAACAAGCTGATACTGATGCCGCTCATTTTAAAAAAATATATACGAGCCTGTAAAAAAGTGCAATGACAAATACGTTGTTATTTGTTGGCAATTATATTCTCAGTCTGCCCACATTGTTGATAGGCGTGCAAATAAAATTTATCTTGAAAATTACCTTGAAAATTAATAGGATACCGGATATAATATTTCAAGATAGCAGAAAAAGCTGTTTTAGGCATAAAAGAAAAAAGGCATTACTATGAATATAATCCAATATGAAAGGAAAAATTTTGAAAAACTTTCTCCTTATGCTGCACGTTTTGGCAATTTTTTCTTTTGCTTTGATATAATAACTGCATTTGATTTTTATGGGAAAACTGTTCATATCCGTCCTCTTTTTGATAAAAAATTTGACCCTTGTGCTTTTGTTCTGGTGTTGAAAGTGGGAACATCTCTCTGGAATATTGCTTTCCAAAAGGAAGATATCCTTTTATTTCATCCGGCGATTAAAAATGCTTCTGAAATCAAACAAAATTTTTCCGCTTTTTTCCCTTTGGAAGTAAGACAAGCCTTGCTTGAATCCGTTTTTGCTCCTTTTGCAGAAAGCTTATCGCAGAAACTCGGTATAAAAATTGCTGTGGAAAATATAGAATTGGCAGAAAAGAATTTTGCCTATTCAGCCTGTTTGGCATTTGCTTTTGAAGAAACAGGAGAGAATGCCTATGAAAATATTTTTTATGTGCAAATTCCTGAAGAACAGCAAAGTTTACAGGTTTTGGAAAAATTAGAACAATTATTAGCGCCTGAACAAAAAGAAAGAGAAACTTTCTCTGCATTGGAAATTCCCCTTGCTTTTTGTGTCGGGCAAACGGAACTGACAGTGCAGGATTTGCAAAATGCTGCTTGCGGTGATTATATCCTTTGTGATGAATATTATCCAAAAAATGCGCAAATACGACTTTATCCCTGCATTGCGGATAAAGAAATTTCAGGTGCTCGGGATTATTTACTCGGAACGGTAAACGATACAAAAATAGAAATTGTCGAATGGGTGCATGCCTGCAAAAAGGAAGGAGAACTTCTTGCTGACGTGCAGCATACTCATGACAATGGTGATAAGGACAAGGACATGGACGAAAATAAAACGCAAAATACAGCAGAAAACAGTTCTCAGGATAATTTGGAAATTTCAGTAGGAAATATCTCTGTAACCGTTCAGTTTTCTCTTGCGCAAAGGACGATACCGCTGCAGGAGCTGCAGCATATTAATGCCGGTTATGTATTTGCTTTGGAAAATGATTTTCTTGCTCCTGTCACCTTGTTTGTGAACGGAAAAAGCATTGGAAAAGGGAAAATTGTTGATATCAATGGTACGGTCGGTGTACAAATTGTTGAAATAAATAAGTAGGATATATATGTTTGGCGGAATAAATCCCCTCTATTTCATAGTGGGAATGGCAACCTTAGGGCTTGCACCATTTTTTCTGATGATGATAACTTCCTATGTGAAGATTATTGTTGTGACGTCCCTTGTGCGCAATGCTCTTGGTGTGCAGCAAATTCCGCCAACCATGGTTATGAATGGTCTGGCGATGATTTTAACGCTTTTTATTATGGCGCCTATGGTCATGGACATGAAAGCAATGCTGGATAAAAAAACGGTTTCAGCGGATATGCAGCCTGCTCAGATGATTGAACTTATTTCTGAACTTTCTGCACCATTGGAAGCTTTTTTAGTCAAAAATACCGATCCTGCCGTAACAAAAACATTTGTGCAGACTGCCCAAAAAATTTGGCCTCAGGACAAACAGGAATTTATTTCCGAAACGAATTTTCTGATTTTAGTGCCTGCCTTTACAATATCGGAACTGACAAAAGCTTTTCAAATTGGTTTTTTATTGTATTTACCCTTTATAGTGATTGATTTAATTATTTCAAATATTTTGCTGGCAATGGGAATGATGATGGTTTCCCCCATGACGATTTCCCTGCCATTTAAATTATTACTTTTTGTAACCCTTGACGGATGGTTAAAGATTAGTCAGGGGCTTTTATTAAGCTATCGATAAAAGGGAGTTTATATGAATATCACGGTAACAGAACAGGATAATACGTGTATTTTGGCATTAAATGGAAGAATGGACGCTACAACAGTGAGCAGTTTTGAAGAAGTCTGCAAAGAAAATCTGGACAAAAGTTTTAAAAAAATTGTCGTGGATATGTCTGCTCTTGAATATATCAGTTCCGCCGGGTTGCGCGGCATTTTGCTTATGGAGAAAACAAGTAAGATCAAGCAAATTCCTCTTGTTTTTTTTGGTTTGCAAAGTATGGTCTATGAAGTTTTTAAAATTTCCAGTTTTTTATCCATTCTTAAAATTTGCACGACAAAAGAAGAAGCACTGAGCGTATAAAAAGGGAGGAAATATGCCAACCTTAAAAGTTCCTGCAACACTTGATAACCTGAAAGTTGTCAACGCGTTTATTGAGGAAAATATCCCGCAAGAGTGTGCTTTTTTACGTCCGCATGTGGAGCTTGTGGCAGAAGAACTGCTTGTCAATGTCTTTATGTACGCCTATGAGGATAATGAACAGGCTGAAGCAGAAGTCGGCTGCCGGGATGTTTTTTTCGATGACGAAGAATATTTTTGTTTTTGGGTCTGTGACAGCGGGAAGCCCTTTAATCCTTTTCTTGAAGCTCCTGAACCTGATTTGATTTCTGATGCGGAAAACCGTCCTATAGGAGGACTTGGCATCTACTTGATAAAATCTCTGACAAAGCATTTTTCATACAGTTATGCTGATAAACGGAATTTTATTGAATTGTATTTTTCCAAAGTTGATAATGCGTAGCTTTTTGGTTTTTGTCTGCTTTTTCTTTCCCTGTTTTTGTTATGCAAATCAGGGAGAAATTCTGTCCTATGAAATAATTGAGGAAGAATCACAGGCAGCTCAGCAAATTTATCCGGTTAACGAACAAAACAAGCGTGTCATAAAAGAAAAAGAGCATGAATATCTGATTAATGCTATGGATGTTTATGCGCTTTCTTCGTCTGCTAAATTATTGGCATTGCCAAGAATGGTCAGTGCTGCCCATAATTTTGAAAGTGATAAAAATGTTGATTGGGAACGTGTTATTTTTGAGGCATCTCAGGCTTACGGCGTTGAGAAGGCACTTATTTGGGCAGTTATCAAAGTGGAATCCAATTTTATCGCCCATGCGGTTTCTCGGAAGGGGGCAGTGGGGGCAATGCAAATCATGCCTGATACGCAAAAGGAATTGGGGCTTGTCAATCCGGTGAATGCAAAAGATAATGTATTTGCGGGTACAAAATATTTAAAACAGCAATTAGAATTGTTTAACGGGGATATTTCCCTTGCGCTTGCCGCCTACAATGCCGGAGCAGGTAATGTACAAAAATATAACGGTATTCCGCCTTTCAAAGAAACACAGACTTTTGTCAAGAAAGTTATGGCATATATGCAGGCGTATTAAAACAGCTCCGATAAATCTTACTGACAGTGACAGCAGAGATATGATTCTCCCAAGAAAAATAAGTTAGCTTTGTTCCTGATTATAGAAGTCAAAAAGACCTCTTGATTTCTGGTTCGCGTCGTTTCCTTGTTCCTGATTTTCTGTATTGACTTCTACTGTTACCGTGCAGTTTTCCATTTTTTCCAATCGGGATTTTAATTCAAATTGCTGGGAAACAAGAGTTTGCGCTGAATTATAATTGCCGGAATTTAATTTAATTTCCAAACTTCCGTCCAGCAGTCTTTTAATGGAAATTTCTGTGTCTTTCAGAATATTATCGCTAAGCTGCAGCCGTACTTCACTTTCACCCGCTTTTGCATCAGAAACTAAAATCCTATCCACCAATTTATCTGTCAGCTCAAAATCCATGTCAGTTTTCGTGAGAATTTGGGTTTCCTGCACTTTACTTTCTGAAAAAAAAGAATTTTTGAAAATACTTTCAAAAGGGTTTTGGTTTTTTTCCTGTCTATCATTCTCGTTATTTTCTTTTTTTTCCATATTCTTTTCAAATTCTGAAACGTCACGGGAAGAAGGGGAGGAAAATGTTTTTCCGCTGTTTCCGGAGCTGTTTATAAGCTGGTCTAATCTGTTACTATCAACTTTAAAATTGCTCATATTTTCTCTCTGTTTATGACTTATTCACTGTTTTCTGTCCCCACGGGGGAAAGAGGTTTAAATTCTTCTGCTTCCAAATCTTCTTTTCGTTCCTGTTCTTTTTTTTCTGCCTGTTTCCAAATATCGTGATGTGCTTCAATTTTTGCAGTATTTTTTTTGGCAAGTTTAAATTCTTCTTTTTTTTGTTCTACTTCCTGTTTGGCTGTTTCTTTTTGTTTTTCCAGAGCATAGAGTTCTTCTTCGAGCTTCAATCCCTTATCTTTGAGTAAGGCAAAGTATTGTTTAAAATCTTCAAGATCATCAATATGAAGCCGGCTGCCTAAAATTTCCGTGTATTTTCTTTCTTCCTCTTGTGCTTTCCATTCTTCATATTCTTCAATTTTTTTTTGTTGACTGAGGCACGTATGCACACATTCTTTATAATGATTTTCTGCCTGACGGACAGCGTTTTGGGCATTTTGTTCGCGGTATTTTCGGACGTCAAGAAGGGCTTGCAAAGGGTATTTTTCCATGGCGGCAAAAATTATTGCAATGCTTTATCAAGGGCTTGCAGGGTTTCTTCAAAGGTTGACTTTTCATCAAGCCCCTGTTTTAAAAAATTATTCACAGCCTGAATTTTGTTCAGTGCTTCATCGGCTTCAGTATCTGCTCCTTTTTTATATTCACCGATTTGTACCAATAATTCCACTTCGGCGTATTTTGCCAGAATTTTCCGCAGAGCTTGGGCTTTTTTCTTATGGTCTTTGCTGACAATGGCATTCATCACGCGGCTGACGCTTTGCTGGACATCAATAGCCGGATAATGGTTTGCAGCAGCAAGTTTTCTGGAAAGAATAATATGTCCGTCCAAGATAGAACGAGTTTCATCGGCAATGGGTTCTGTCATGTCATCGCCTTCTACCAGCACGGTATACAGGGCAGTAATAGAACCTTTATCCGAATTGCCTGCCCGTTCCATGAGCTTGGGCAGGGTAGAAAAAACTGAGGGAGGAAAACCGCGTCTTGTGGGCGGTTCTCCGGCTGCAAGTCCAATTTCCCGCTGCGCCCGACCAAAACGTGTTACGGAATCCATGAGCAAGAGGACTTTTTTATTTTGGTCACGGAAAAATTCGGCAATGGCAGTGGCTGTATAGGCAGCTTTAAGGCGTTCCATGGAAGAGCGGTCAGAGGTGGAAACCACCAGCACCGCTTTTTTCTTGCCTTCTTCACCAAGATCATGTTCTATAAATTCCCGCACTTCTCTGCCGCGTTCCCCAATAAGGGCAAGAACGCACACATCAGCGGAGCAGCCTTTGATAATGGTGGATAGGAGGGTACTTTTTCCGCCGCCGGCAGCCGCAAAAATCCCCATTCTTTGTCCTTCGCCGCAGGTAAGAATACCGTCCATAACACGCAGACCGAGAGAAATAGGTTTGTCAATAATTTTTCTGGTCATGGGATTAGGGGGATCGGCGTAGACAGGGTAAAATCCCTTTGGCTTGAGGGGGGCTCCGCCGTCAATGGGATCGCCGAGCCCGTTTAAAACACGCCCTAAAAGACATTCTCCAACAGGAACAGAATGGATAGTGCCTGTGGGGATAACTTCTGTTGCCGGAGAAATACCCTGTAAATCGCCCAAGGGGGTGAGCAGGGCGACCTGTTTGATAAAACCGACAACTTCCGCTTTTAATTCCCAATTTTCCCAAGGATTACGCAAAATACACAGCTCACCAACTTTTACGCCGGGAACAATGGCACGGATAATTGTGCCCACAACCTGTTCCACACGCCCGCGTATTTCCACCGGGTTTGTGTTTTGGACAGCGTCTTTTAAAAGTGCGCCAATGTATTCAAAAGCCATAGCTTATCCCAATTATTTTCCGTTTTGTATTTTATTCTTGAAAGCATTTTCCAATGCTTTTAATTGCGTATCAAGGCTTGCGTCAATAACACCCAGTTCACTTTCCAAAATGCAGGAGCCTTGCTGCAAACGCGGATCCGCCTGAATATCGATATACCCTGAACCCTGCCTTTGGGTAAGCATGGCAGAGAGGGCATTTCTGACATATTTTTCATCCTGAGGAGCAACGCGGATAATGATTTGCTGCTGGTTTCGCACATGCTGCAGGGCTGTGCGGACAATTCTGACAATGCGTTCATTTTCTTCCAGTTCCCCGATAACTTTAACAATGGATTCATGGACAATATCCACAAGGGTATTTTCAATATTTTCAATAAATTCTACTGAAGAAAGCACGGTTTCCATTATTTTTTCCGCGTGTTCCAGCTTTCCTTCCATTTGTCCGTCAAGGTAGCCTTGTTCTTTGCGTTCCGCATAGGCTTTTTCAGCGTTTTCTAAAATTTCCCTTGCCCTGTTTTTTGCTGTTTCAAGAATTTCATTGGCTTCAAGTGCGGTTTGCATGTCTTTTGCTTTGATAATTTTAGATTTTGGGGCAAAAGAGAGGGTATTAGCTGTTAATTGAAATAAGGTAGCCATGAACTGTTCACCTCTTGGAGAAGGAGTTTTTTAACAGAAAACCAAATTAAACGCATTTGAGCAGGGGAAATTTCCGTTTCCGGATTTTTCTGCAAAAAAGTAAATAAATACGGTAAGTCGGCTTGAATTTTTTGAGAAAAAATTTGTTTTAATTCTTCCTGCCAGTTTTGGGTACAAAGGGCAAGCATTTTTTCCCCGTCCTGAATAATTTTATCTGCTAATTGCAGGGAATTATCTGTATGTGGAATAAAACTTTTTCGTGAAGGAAGGCGAAATTTTCCTCGTTCAAGCGCGTAGAAATACAGTTCTTTCCCCAGTTCCTCCTGCAGGTGCAAAACAGTTTTGCTGTCCAGTATATGACTGATTTCCTCTGCATAAAGACTGACACCCAGTATGCGGGCAAGTTTTTTAATATTTTGGCAGTCCAAAAGGACAAGGCGCTTTGTTTCGTCTGCAAAATCCCAAAAAAGAAACGGATTGGTTTTTTGGTATTTTTTGATAGAGGTACCGGTTAAGAAATCTGCTTCAAGTGTATTTTCTAAATCAGCATAAGGGACAAAATTTTTATATTGCTCAAGGTTGAAATTGAGCATAGCAGAAAAAAACGGGCTGTTTTTTTTCAGGCTTTCATAAAAAAAATGTTTATTCATGCGTTCCCTTATGTATATGTTCTTTTATTCATGAGGATTTTGTTCGTTGCTATTCTTGGATTTTTTCATCCATAAATCAACGGAAATATGAACGAGATAAACGATCGCCGCAAGGAAAATAATACAGAGTATGCCAATAAGCACCAAGCCGTAGCCGCTGTCATTTATTTTTTCGTAAAGAGATTTGTTTTGCAGCATAGGCACGCTTATTTCTTCTCGGACAGGGATAAGCATGACGGAAATATCCTCAAACTGGAGATTGGGAACAGCTTTTGCCGTAATTTCTTTTACTCTGGCAATATTGCTTGTCACGGCAGAATCGGGAACATGACGGAAAAAAACGGCTGCGGAAGGTTTTGTATAGAGATCCGTGCTTGGGTCAGTACTGCCTAAAACAATATGAACCCTTGCTGTCAGGACACCGTCAATGCGAGAAAAGGTTTCGGAAAGTTCCTGAGAAATAGCATACGCCATGCGTGCACTTTCTTCTGTACTGGAAGAAATCATGCTGTCCCCTTTAAAAATTTCTCCTAAATTGGTATAGCTGGGGCGAGGCAAATTGTTTTTATTTAAAACTTCAAGGGCTTGGATAAGTTCTTTCTCATCAATGGTCAGGGTAAAAAGTCCTTTGCCTTGGGACACTTTTTCTGCTTTCATTTCATATTTCAATAAAAGAGCAAGCATTTCGTTGACTTGCTGCTCGCTTAAATCTTGATATAAATTTTTTTGGCAGGCAGAAAGCATGAAAACAAAGGCAATCATAAGCAGTAAAAAGGAAAAACAGGATTTTTGTTTGTTTTCTTTCATTTTTTTACCCTTGTTGTTTTAACATTGTTTCAAATTGTTCAGTGGTTGATTTTGAAAGTGAATTATTCTGTGTAATCTGCACATTAAGCATATTTGTCAGATATTGCAAGCGATAAAGCTCCGTTGTACTCAGCGTATTATTTTCAAGCCGGGTAAGAATATTTTTAATTTCATTAAAATATTCCTGAGGTTCGACAGAAAGCGTTTCTGCGGCACTGACAGCAGTTTTTGCATGGATTTCCTGATTTTTTGCGAGCTGTTCGGCTGGTTCGAGAGTATTGATATCTGCTTGCGGTTCAGGGGTATCAATGCTCTTGACAGCTTGATTTTCCTCAATATTTCCTTGCTTAAAATCCGTTTGTTCCAACGAATTGGGTTCATTGAGATAATTTTCAAATTCTGCAACAAGTTCTTTGTCAGGTTCCCCGCCTGTTTTCGTACCTTGATTATTTGGGGCAAGAGTATCCTGCGAGACTCCCGTATTTTCAAAAATCTCAAAAACTTGTTTGAACGTTTGGGCAAGGCTTGCAATATCCATGGCAAAAAATATTGTTTATTTTGCTTCTAAAAGAGCTTCTGCCAATTCTTTTGAAGCACAGCTGCTGTTTATTACTTCTTCTAAAAGCGGTTTGGCGTCAGCCATACGGTTTGAAAGGGCATAGCACAGTCCCAGCAGTGCTTTTGCGTCAAAGTCTTCGGCATGCACGGCAATGATTTCTTTTAACAGTGTTTCAGCATTCTCAAAATCATTCACTGTAATGTAATTGTGGGCTAAACCGAGTTTTGCGCCGCTGTGATGGGGATTTTGGGCTAAGATAACCTCAAAAATAGTCCGGGCATCAGCCCCAAAACCTTTGTGGCTGCCGGCACATGCAATATCCAATAAGCGTTTTATTTCATCAGCATTAAACATGATTTGTTCCTTTTTTAGCTTGCACGCTGGGCAATACTTTTCATGGAATCGGTTAAACTCTTGGTGACTGTAGAAACAGATTCTAAAAGAGCGTTGTATTGTCCCATTTCAAATTGCAGTGCGAGCATTTGTTCAGGACCAACTTCACCGCCGTTGGAAATTTCATTCATCTTTTGTTCCAAGGCTGCTCCCTTATCGGAAATAGCATCCATATTCTTATTGAAAAAACTATTAATATCAATTCCGCCTACTTGACTCATGGTATGCTCCTATAATTTTTCTAAAATGTTTTCAGCTGCCAGAATGGCTTTTTCTTCTTCCTGTGCAAGCTTCATTTCTTCAGGGGTAAGCCCTTTATCCATTTCTTTTTTCAGGTTAAATTTCATAGTCAGGATTTCATCTTTTATGGGGGTGAGGGATCCTTGGGTTTCCAGTACATCAAAAAGAGATACAAAATTACTCATTATTACCTCGTAATGGATAGATTGTGAGTGTTCCATTGTTGTTAATGGTTAATTCCGTCAGTCCTATACCTTCCAAAATTCCGCCGTTTGGAAGTACTCCGCCGATAAATATTTTTTCATTATTACTCAAAGTAATAAAGGGAATTGCGTCAACATTTACACTAGTGACAACAAAATTTATTTTATTCGTTTTTTGTTCAGCAATACTTTGCGGGTGCTGCATTGGTACTGAATTATTGGAACTTGGCGTCATGATATCCATAAATTCATACATGATATTAAAACCTAAATCCTTTTCAAGCTCGGCAACGATTGATTTTATTTCTTCTTTTTCCTTTCTTGAATAGTTTGCTTTGAAAAGCAGTTTTCCTTTATCAAAAGCGGGATCAAGTTTTACTAAAGGATATTTTTCCTGCAATGCAAGGAGCTTATCTTTGAGTTCTGGTTCAAAAATAATGCTTTCTGTAATTTTTTCCTGCAGTTCACCGTATTTTGGAAACATCTCAAATAGGGCTTTTTCTGCCATTTGCTGATAGAATGCATCTTTGACATAATAGCCGATAAAAATGTTTTCCTTATCAATGCTAATGCTTGGATAAATATTTTCCAATCCCATGATTTGCTTGAAGGTTCGTATGACGTCCTCTTTGACGGCAAGTTCCAGATGTACTGGGAAATGCATAGATTGTGCCAACAGGTAGAGTTTTGCCTGTTCATCGTCATTTTCAATAATGCCCTGCCAGACTATTCCCTTATCGGTTGTAATGACCTCAATCTGTGAAAAACCTTTTGTTTCGAGAATTTTTTGCATGAACGCCGTATCTTTTAATTCTTGCTTTTCAAAGGGGGTAAAGGTGAAAACCAAAGTTGCAAGCGTGAGAACAGCAAGGAAAAGAACAAGTAAATTTTTGGGAGATTTTATTTTTTGCTGCAAACTTTGTTTGTTCTTATCAGTTTTGCTGTCAACATTGTTGGTATGTTCCGGTTCTGCTTCAAGCGCTTTTTCTTTTTGTTTATCTTTTGTGTTTTGTGAAACCGGAGAGGAGTTTTGCTGCGGATTTTGGTACAGGGAATGGGTGACTTTTTGGATGAGCTCAGGCATATTGTCCTTTGTCCAAGCAAGATTTACCTCATTGGCAGAGAGGAGAGCGCCTTGTTCCCAGACTGTTTTTTCTGTTATTTCCCCGTAATTCAGTGCAAGTTTTCCTTCAAGAGCAGTGATATATATTTCGTATTCCTGTTCGCTTTCTTCTGCAAGGGTGAGGGGTTTCGCGGTAATTTCGAGTAAAAAATGTTTTCCCGCAATGCCTGCATCAGACAAAATAAAATCACACGTTTCATCACTGCCGAAAATATAATTTCCCTGATTGAGGCAAATTTCTGCACCTATATGGTAACCGGAAAAAATATGAAGAAGTATTCCGCCTTTTGTTTGCATAATTTTCTCTTAGTTTTGAACAGGTGTAGATTTTTTCACACAGCCGCTGCCGCTTTGTTCCGGCTGCAGACGCCTTTCATAATCACTTTGTGTGGGTGATTTTGAAAATTCTTTGGTATCAATATATTCCGGTGTTTTTGGCAGCTCATCCAAACGGATAATCTTAGGCGTTATCAAAATGAGCCGTTCCATACGTCTGGTTCCTTTGCTGGAATTTTTGAATAAATAACCCAGAAGGGGGATATTTTTCAAAACAGGAACACCGCTTTCATTTTCTGTCTTTTCTTCGTAATAATATCCGCCAATGAGAAGGCTTTGATTAGAGCCGACTATAGCCTGTGTATTGATTTTTGTTTGTTTTACGGGTGAAATTCCGTTTGCTTTCAGGGGGGAATCATTGGAATCGTTTTGGTTATCCTGCACGCTGACGGCAAGTTTTATGGAAGATGTGCCGTCATTATTTTTGATGATGTGCGGTGTAACACGCAGGACTGTTCCCGCTTCCACTTTGAAAAGGTCAACCGTTTCATAGCCTTCCACTTCCAGATAATAGGTGCTGGTATTTTCAAGGCTCGCCTGCACATTATCCACTGTCAGCACAGAGGGCTTGCCCAGCATGCGGGCTTCTCCGTCTTCCTGCAACGCCTGAATTTTGGCTAGGAAAAAGTCAGAGCCCATGGTGTAAATGGTGGACAGGGAAAGTCCTCTTGCTCCGAGTTCTCCGGCAACGGGCAGAGTATTGAACGCATCTGTACTGTCACCCAGTTCTCCCCCAACGCTCCAGCCGGAGGTATTTTGGTTTTTTCCCTGATAGGTAACTCCCAGTTCACGGCTGTAATCGGTATTGATGTCAACAATGGCGGCATGGATTTCAACCAGCTCAACCGGTTTATCAAGATCCGCAATGACATCGGCATAATAGGGCATGCGATAGGATGCGTCATTGATAATGACAGCATTGACGCGCGGATCAGCCATAATATTGCTTGTATTCATATTTTGGGTCGTGTTTGCAGTATTATTGCCTTGCTCTTCTTCCTTTCCCACAGCACTCAGACCGGAACCGTTCAAACTTTCAACCGTTGCTTTATGCTGTGTCTGACGGCTTGCGGAAACAGTTTCACCTGTAAGCATTGCCCGCAAAATGGTTGCAACGCCCGGAATGGTAATATCCTTATCCATACTGGAAATAGTAATATCATCAGCCCATGCATATTTGAGGGGAAAGACTTTCATGACAGTCTGCTGTATTTGGATTTGTTCAAAAGATTTTGCAGCCTGAAGAATTTTATCAATATAGCTTTGCGGACCTTGGATAAGGATAATGGAGCTGTTTTTCGCTACAGCGGGCATAAGGTCAGGGGAAAACACATGGGCGTCTTTTAAAAGGGCAAACATTTGTTTTGTGCTCATGGCTTGAGGAGATAAATAATTTTGGGTAAATTCACTTGTATGGTAAAAATATAGTGTATTATCAATATGATAATAATTGACCTGAAAAGCGGAATGCATGCTGTTTAAAAAATCATTGGGATTAATTCCGGAAAAGCGGCCGCTTATTTTTCCTTCAATTTGCGGAGAGATAATGGCAGTGAAATTTTGGGATTTTGCAAAATGCATGAGAACAGTATCGATATCCTGCTGTTCGGCATAATAGGAGAACGGTTTATTAAAGGTCAAAGCCCCCAAGGCAATTTGGGGGATTATAAGGGTGATAAGTATGGAAAATAGGAGAATTATTTTTTTGTGCATATTAAAATTTCATTCCTGCCATGGAAAACGAAAACGGTGAATTTTGACTGCTCCCATGTGTAAGCGCCGTATGCCAGATATCCGCATCATTGAGAATTTCTTTTGCAGTCTGCAAAATCCGTTCTTGATTAATTTCCTGTTTTAATACCAGTCGGTGCAGATAAACAGCATTATCCCGTATGGAAACAATGGATTTTTTTATTTTATACATGCCTGCGGCTTTTGCGGCAATATTTTGTATAAAACTTTCTCCTTCATTACCATGGGGGATATCAGCTATTTTTACAAGGAAAATGCAGTCTTGTCCATTGGGGGAGAAGAGGGAAAATTCCACATTGTTATCAAGAAAAAATGTGTATTGTCCTTGAGTATTTTGTTGCGGCATTTTCCATTTTGCATGCGAACAAAGAGTATTAATAACGGTTTGCAGCATAACTACTCCCTCTATTTATAATGGAATTTTAGTATCTTGTCAAATTTATCCTAAAATTTTTGTGCGTGTTTGGTTTATATTTTCCTGAATGGCATTTTGCGTGGAAAGGGCTTTCTGCACAAGTTCCTTGAGTGATTGGTCAAGAGATTCCAGTTGATCGGTCATGGCTTTAATTTGTTCTTCCTGTGCATGGAGTCTTGTTGTTTCCGCATCAAAAAAACTGCCTGCGGACTGGGTGGTTCCTTGCATAGCTCCAGAAAATCCTGAGGAAATATTATTGAAACTGGTCATAAACTGCTGGTCTCTTCCGGCTGCCTGAAAACCAATTCCGCCAAATCCCATGCCAATGGAAATAGAACCTGTCGCCACCCCAAGCACCAGCTGGGTAATAGCTTTGTTTTGGATAGTTTTTGCCTGTTCCATAATATTATCAATCTGTATTTCTGTTTGCAGGGCTTTTTGGTCACGGGTTGCCTGACGCTGCTCAGCGCTCATTTGCGTAATAAGGCTGAGAGCTTTTGCCCACATGGAAGAAGCACCCCCAAGTCCTGCTGCATACGCTTCAGGAGAAATGTTTGGGCTGTCCAGCTGCGGGACTGATGAATTTGTATTTGCTGCCTGCGTTTTTGCAGCAGGGATACTGCCTTCTGAAACTTGTGCTTTTGCGTTTTGCGCAATAGCAGAAAAATCCAGATTATAGAGTTCATTAATAGCTGAATTATTGTTTAAATTTACTTGTGACATTTTTTGCTCCTGTGTTTTGCTTTCATGACCAGCTGTTACGCAAAACTGGGTGAGCCTGTTAAAATGGCTGTTTGGGTTGCATTGCTGTTGTCCACAATATCTTTTACCTTGCCAAGCAAGTCATTACTTCTTTCCATTTCCGATTCCACAAGATCTTTTTCCATTTCAGCAGATTGGCGGATACGTTCCAAAATGGCTTCCAGTTCTTTTTGGGTGGCTTTTGAAGTATTCACTTGGTATTCAACAACAGATCTGGCAATAGTCGTTGCCCCTGTTCCGATGGAAATAGCGGAGTTGGTAATATTAAGACCTTTTTGCACATTATTGAGGGTATTCAAAGAACCTGACAATTTTGCCGCACCGTCTGCAAGTTTTGCAGCGCTTGCTGTTGTGCTGGATAAACCTGCACCAAGGCTGAGTGCAATGCTGGTAAGCGCCATGGCTCCATACATGCCCATGGCAAAATAGCCGGCAGCTTCGTCGCTCATGCCGCAGGCTTTGCCGAGTTCCGTAAAGCCTTTCATCAGGCTTGCCTCACCGTTAGACGCAAGCGAGATAATTGAATCTACAGCCATAACTGCGCCAATTGCTCCTGCGGCAATAAGGAGGGGATTACCTGTCATGACGCCAACGGCAATGGTTGCGGCAGCGGCAATAGCTCCGATAACAGCTCCAATGGCAGAAAAGATTTTTTGAAAGACATTGAGAATTTTCTGCTGTTTCATCTTATCGATTTGTTTGCCAAGTTCTTCAAGATTTTTTTCATTGATTTCTTTCTGTTCATTTGCTTTGGCTTCAAGGCTTGTCAGCCCTGCCTGACAATTTGTTTTTCTTTGCTCAAAACCAAGAGCATCAATAAGCGTTTCAAGGGAAAGTCCATGATGTGAGGGCTGGGGCAGTTCCGGAACATCGGATTTTGCTGCTGAGCTTGCTGAGCTGGCTTTGGGAAGTCCTTCTGACTGGATTTTCTGTAAACTTTGGTTAAGAGCTTGCAAAGTTGAAGAATACAGTTCTTCAATGGAGTTTATATTTGGCTGACTAGAATTTTGTATTTGCATAGACATAATGTTTTCCACCAAATTTCTTTTTGCAATATGGGAGTTAGTTTTTATTTTCTTCTAAAAGTTTCAGGATTTCCATGGCTTTTTCCTTGCAAAGCCTGTGCTCGCTGTTATTGTCATCTCCCATGGTTAAAAGTGACTGCAAACTTCCGACTGCGCCTTCTTTGTTGCCCATTTTGAGGAAACATTGGCTGGCATAAAAAAACGGAAGCGGATTTTTCAGCTGACTTGCAAGACCTGCCATGCTGTATCCGTCAATGGCTTGCTGGTATTTTTCAAGAGCCTGACGGCAGCCGGCAAGTCCCAGCCAATATTTTTCTTCATCGTGTTTATACATGCAAAGGGCTTGGAAAATGGTTTCTGCATTGGCATAATCTTCAACCGTGTAGTATTTGTACGCAAGGCTATACAGAGCCTCAAGGGTTTGAGGGTCGGTATTGGTAGCTTGCGCAATAGTCAAGCCGCTTGTAATTCCTTTGGCTATTTGTCGGATTTCTTCTTCTGAATAATTAATTGTGTTGCTCATACGTATAGTCCCGTAAAAATATTAATTATGAAAAAAGCTATAAAGGCTTACAGGCGAATGGCATTTCTTCTGCCGGAACCTGCTTTTGATGCGGGGGCGGAATGTCCCAGCGGGGCATTTGTTTTTGCTCCTGCTTCAATGGTGCTTTTCAATTTATTCCATGCATCACGGTATTCTGCAGGAATTTCGTTTTCAGCATTTTTTAAATCTTCCATGGTGAGATTATTTGCTTTCATGGTTTTGTCAAATTGCTTGTTAAGCGCTTCCAATTGGCTTTTGAGTTCCGCAATTTTTTGTTCTTGTTCTGCAAAGTTCATACTTTTTCCTTAATTATGCTATACTGTTATTGTTGATAAAGTTTGTAAATATTATCCTCGTAAAATGGACATTAATGTATCATTGCTGTCCTGTATTGCGCTGTTGGCGCCTTGAAGGAATGAGTTATACTGGCTCATAAAATCCTGTAGGTACACCATGTCTGTTTGGGTATAAGACCCCAGTGTTTCCTGATAGTTTGTGAGAGATTTGATATTATAATCCCATTCGTCACTGGTATGCAAATTATCGCTGCCTGCGGTGTCAAATTTTAATCCGTTTTTATTAAAATAATCGACCATTTCTTTGGGCATTTCAGTACATTTATCTTTTCCTGCATTTTTAGCTTGCTGCTGCAAATCTCTCGCCTTGGCAATCATATCCGCACATTCTTTTTGTTCTTTTTGAGCAGCTTCAATTTTATTCATATACGCTTCTGCTTGTGTTTTGCAAATATTGGATTGTTCCAACTGCAGTTTTGCAAACATGAATTGAATACTTCTGCCCGTATCGCAGGAACTGACTGTTGCGATGGTACTTGGTGCGCCTACTCCGTCTACTGACATATTTTTCTCCTGTAAAGATAATGTTGTTGTAAAAAATTCTTATGCAGTCATCATACCAAAATTTTTGGCACAGATTTATCCTTTCAAAATAGCGGACAGAGTATCGTTGCTGTCCTGTATCGCACTGTTGGCTCCCTGCAGGAAGGAGTTATACTGGCTCATAAAATCCTGCAGATACACCATATCTGTTTGGGTGTAGGAACCGAGTGTTTCCTGATAGTTTGTTAAAGATTTAATGTTGTAATCCCATTCATCGGTATTATTGGCAAGGTCATTGCCTGTTTTATCATAGGAAAGACCGTGCTTATTATAATAATCTGCCATTTCTTGGGGCATCATGGAAGCTTTCTTATCCCATGGACAGTCACCAGTTCCATTTTTGGCATTGTTTTGCAATTCTCTCGCCTTGGCAATCATATCGGCACATTCTTTTTGCCCTTTTTGGGCAGCTTCGATTTTATCCATATATGCTTCTGCTTGTGTTTTACAGATACTGGACTGTTCCAACTGCAGTTTTGCAAACATGAATTGGATACTTCTGCCTGTATCGCAGGAACTGACTGTTGCGATGGTACTTGGTGCGCCTACTCCGTTTACTGACATATTTTTTTCCTGTTTGGTTAATGTAGTGGGTTTTATAAAAAGTTTTTATTTTTGTTGTGTATTTTATGTACACGTTCTTTTCAGCAAAAAACATACCAAAATCGACTTGCTGTATAACTAACTAAAAATATATACTTTTTTATTTTGCTTCTTTTGCGGCAAATAAAATAAATTCGCAAATGCCAAAAAAGTTTGCAGTATAAAAATAAATTTTTATCTATAGTTATTTGCTTTAATTATGAAATTAATATATAAGAAAATAAAAAGAAGAACAAGTTAAAAATAAATTTTTTATCATACTGTGCAAAGATGTTTGGTATGATTATTGCTGTACATTGCTGTACGTTGGTCTGTGTGATGTAAAAAGGATGAAATTATGAGTTTTGATTTTTCTGTACAAAATAATCAATTTTCAGCTATGGCAGCACAAGGAGCGGGAGCTCATGGCGCAAACAGTATTGGTTCTTTGCTCGGGCAGCAGGTACAGCTTATTTCTTCGCCTTTGTCCCTGCTTGCCAATGCGGCTGAGGAAATGACTTTTTCCGTTGATACCACAAAAGAATTTGAGCTGGAAGAGAGAAAAGACAGGGATAAAGTTGATGAAGCTACGAAGAAGCGCGTACAGCTTTATCAGGAGCTTATGCATCGGGCGGGTAAAAATAAGCAAATTGATATTCTGAAAGACAGTTTGCAGACAAAAGCAGGAAAAGATTATGCACTTCGTGAAGCATTGCAGCAGTTTTCCGATTATACAGACGCATGGGCAAGCCTGAAAAGCATTGCCGAAGAATTTGAAAATGACCCTGCTGTCGGCGAAGAGGTAGAAAACGGTATTCGCGGGGCAATACGGGAATTGGAAGACCGGCACGGGGCAGAAATAAAAACAGGCTTGCATGGAGCTTTATCTCATGCCGGTTTTGAAGATATGGGCACAAGCGATGACACGCGTGACCTTTATCGGCAGGTGACTTTTGATTTTACCAGTATTACCCATGCATTCCAATATATCAATGAAAAATACGGCGGCGCAAATTTTGACAAGGCAATGGACTTTCTCTTTTCTTCCATTTCCGGTGATATTTCTTCTGACAGCCCCAGTATGGATAAAACGCATTTAGAGTTTGTACATCAAAACTTAGGAAAAGTCCGCTTGCTGCAAAGTGCGTATTGTCAATGCGAAAACTTGGTTAACCGTTGGGAAAATGAGCACCATGTTGCAAACAGCGGGTTAACGGCGATGAGTATTCTTTCTTCCGTCGTGGCATTTCGGGATATCAATTATCTTGGGACTATGCATATTGAGGAGATTGCGGGGAAAGCAAAAGCTCCTGACATTGAAAGGGAAGTCTTGTTTATGCAGGACTTTGTGGGCATGCTCCGTCAGTTTCCCGATAAAATTTATGATGATATACAGACATATCAGAAAGTTATGGACGTTGCTCAGCAAGCCCTTGATAAAGTTATTGAACGTGAAGATGAATATTTAGCAAATTTGGAGTAAAATATGATTGAGCAAGCTATGGCAGATTTTGCAAAACGGATTGGAATTGCTGAACTTTCATTTTCTGATACAGGTTCCGGCGCCGCTCTTGTTCAGCTTGAAATCCAAAACATCGGTACTTTGTATTTTGAAAAGCTATACCAGAATAATGAGGAACAATTACTGGTGTATATGGCACAAAAATTTAATACCTATGATACGCAAATACCGCGGAAGCTTTTGGAATTTTGTTCTTTTGCCAAGGGGCATATTCCACCTTTGTACGGAAGTATTGCAGGGGATAATTGTATTTTGGGGCTGCGCTTTTGTGCTGAACGCATGACGGGTGCGGATATTGAAAACAGCGTGTATTATTTGCATGATAAATTTAACGTTTTAATGCAGGGTTAGTATGAAAATAAATTTGCTTGATACGAATTTAGGAATCCAAAATGTAATGGATTTTGAACAGACAGGATCGCTGCCCAAGGCAGAAAATCTTGCAGCGTCTGTTTTATATGAAGCAGGGCTCGAAGATTTGTATGCACCCAATAATTATGCCCAGCTCATTGAAGAAAGCCTGAGCCCCGGCACTGGTGACGGGCATATTTTACGGGCAGAAGTTTTTTCGCAAAATATTGGGCAGTGTCTGGAGAAAATGGCAAAGAGTGACAACGATGTTGTCAGGCAGGCAGCAGAACAGGAATTGCGCCCTTTGCAGGAAAACAAAGAATTATTGCAAGCCTATTGCGGGCTCATGATTGGGGGATAAATGCTGACGATTGACGAACAAAAGTCCCTGCACATTTTAGGGTATTTATATTTCCGCATGGGCTTATATGAAAAAGCAGAACGGATTTTGAGTGCTCTTCTTGCATCTGTTGAACATCATCCCTATGATTCCGGTGTGTTTGCCTTGCTTGCAAGTGTCAGTATTTTACAGAAAAAGGGAGCTGCTGCTCTTGAATATTTGGAAAATGTTTTTGACGGGAATGTATTGACGGGAAAGAAAGTTATATATTATTTATTAAAAGCTCAAGCACTCTTTTTGGAAAACAGGACTGACGAAGCAAGAAATATGCTCGATATGTATTTATTATATAAAGGAAAAAAATAAGCATGAGTGTATACGATAAATCTGTAAAAGCTGTTTCGCTTATTACCAAACATAATGACATCAATATGGTCTTTCTTATTGTTGTTGTTATTGCTCTTATGATTATTCCTATGCCGACGCCTCTTGTTGATACGCTTATTGGTATCAATATGGCTCTTTCGTTCCTTATGCTGATGATGAGCATGTATGTGCGCACAGCTTTGGATTTTTCTGTTTTTCCCACCATGCTTTTGTTTACAACCCTCTTTCGGGTAGGTTTAAATATTACCACCACAAGGCTTATCTTACTGCAGGCGGATGCAGGGGAAATTATTTTTACTTTTGGTGATTTTGCCCTTGGCGGCAACTTTGTTGTCGGTGCTGTTGTTTTCCTGATTTTAACCATTGTGCAGTTTCTTGTTATTGCAAAAGGTGCTGAACGCGTTGCTGAAGTAGGCGCAAGATTTACCCTTGACGCCATGCCCGGTAAACAGATGTCCATCGACGCTGATATGCGCGCCGGTGTTATTGATATGGAAGAGGCCCAAAAACGGCGTGAACGCGTGTCTTTGGAGAGCCAGATGTACGGTGCCATGGATGGTGCAATGAAGTTTGTAAAAGGGGACAGCATTGCCGGCATGATTATTGCCGTTGTCAATATTGTTGGCGGTACTATTATCGGGATTACCCAAAATGGCATGACAGGCAGTGAAGCTTTGCATACCTATGGCATTTTGACAATTGGGGACGGCTTGGTTTCACAAATCCCCTCTTTGCTTGTGTCTATTTCCGCCGGTATTTTGATTACACGCACAGGCGATAGTGACGATAATGTGGGCACACAGGTCGGGCAGCAGTTTTTTGCACAGCCTCAGGCTATTTTAATGGCTGGCGGACTTATTTTCCTTTTCTCTCTTATCCCCGGGTTTCCAAAGCCGCAGCTTATGAGCCTCGCCGCTGTTCTTTGCTGTGTCGGCTATGTTTTGAAGCGGCTTGGTGAACGCTCAAAGCAGGCAGATCCGCGGGAAGAATTGCAGAAAAATCTTGCCCCGGCAACAAAGAAAATGAAGAAAAAGACAAAAAGCTCTGAAAATGTTGACAGCTTTTCTCCCACGGTGCCCATTATTTTGGATATATCCGGTGATTTTGGACGAGAACTTGATTACGAAAGTTTAAACGAGGAATTGATTGACCTGCGCCAAGCTCTTTATTTTGATTTAGGGGTTCCTTTCCCCGGTATCCATATCCGCCCCCATGCAGGACTTTCCGGTATTTCCTATATTTTAAATTTGAATGAAATACCCATGTCGCAGGGAGAACTGGAGCGGGATATGATTTTGGTACGCGATACTGCGGATAATCTTAAAATGCTGGGCATTGAATATAAAATCGGAGAAGCATTTTTACCGAATATCGAATCAATCTGGGTTTCCAAGACATATGCAGCGTCTTTGGATCGGGCAGGTATTTCCTGTATGTCACCTGCTAAAATCCTGTCCTATCATTTATCCCTTATTTTGGCACGGCATGCTTCGACATTTCTTGGTATGCAGGAAACAAAGTATTTGCTTGACAGAATGGAAGAAAGAAGTCCTGACCTTGTGCGGGAAGCCACACGGCTTTTGCCGGTCCAGCGTATTGCGGAAATATTCCAGCGTCTGGTGCAGGAACAGGTTTCCATCAGGGATTTGCGGACTATTTTAGAAACACTTATTGAATGGGCTCCCAAAGAAAAAGATACTGTTATGCTGACGGAATACGTGCGGGGAGGGCTGAAACGCCAAATCAGTTATATGTACTCGAAAGGTTTAAACATGCTTCCTGCTGTTTTGCTTGATCCGCAGGTGGAAGAAATTGTGCGTAAAGCTATCCGTCAAACGTCGGCAGGGGCATTTTTGGCACTTGACCCGCAAAGCTCCAAACGGATTTTAGACGCATTGCGTGTAATTGTTGCAACAGTACAAAAAAGCAAACAAAAACCGGTTCTTCTCGCTTCCATGGATATACGCCGCTATGTCCGCCGTTTGATTGAAGGGGAGTTTTATGAACTTCCTGTTGTTGCCTATCAGGAAATAACGCCTGAAATTTCTGTTCAGCCTATTGAAAGAATACGTTTTTAGGCATGAGGGATTGGTATGGATGTTTTGAATTTAGCCGCACAAGCCCTTTATTTGATATTGATGCTGTCCCTTCCGCCCATTGTTGTGGCGTCAGTGGTGGGGATTTTATTAAGCCTCATTCAGGCAATTACACAAATACAGGAACAAACCCTTGCTTTTGGAATTAAACTGATTTCCGTCATTGTGACGCTTTTTATTATGGGAGGATGGCTTGGCGGGCAAATTCTCCAGTTTGGACATGAGATTTTTTCACGGTTTTATTTATTATAGGAAACACATATGGAAGCCTTGCTTGAAAGTTTGAATGTTATGGATCATGTCCTTGCTTTCACCATTGGCTTGCCAAGAATATTGCTTGTCATGATTGTACTGCCCTTTATGGCGTCAGGTATTTTGACCGGTTCGTTGAAATTTGCCGTGGGCTTTTCCATCTATTTGCTGCTGCATCCGCTTATTTTAGATGCATTGCCTTTTGAAGAACAGGGCACGCTGCTCTTTTTGCATATTCTTGCCCTTGTTGTTAAAGAAAGTATTTTGGGGCTGCTCATTGGTTTGCTGGTGGGTATTTTATTTTGGGCTATCCAGTCAGCAGGCTTTTTTATCGATAACCAGAGGGGGCTGACGCAGGCAATGGGGGCTGATCCTTTATCCGGGGAGCAGACCTCTCCTTTAGGTTCTTTTTTCTTTCAGGCAATTGTGTATATTTTCTTTTCCGGGGGAGCCTTTCTTGTTTTTCTCCAATTTCTCTATACGAGCTATGTTCTCTATCCGGTGGCAGAATTGTTGCCGCTCACATCTTTTTCTCGTGCTGACTTGCCAATTTTGGTGGCAGAACAGGTCGTATATTTAATGGAAATTATGCTTTTATTTTCTGCGCCCATTGTAGTGGCATGTTTACTTACCGATATTTCTTTGGGACTTGTAAACAGGTTTGCTTCCCAGCTAAACGTATATATTTTGGCAATGCCCATCAAAAGCGGGATTACGTCTTTTTTGATAATTTTTTATTTCGGATTGCTTGTCACAAGCTTTATGCCCATTATCCATAATGGTTTTGCACAGATTTTGCAAAGATTAGGTCATGTCTTATGAGTGATGATAAAACCGAACAGCCGACCCCGAAACGACTGCGTGAAGCACGCGAAAAAGGTGATTTGTGTAAAAGTCAGGAAGTTTCCACAGCGTTGACTGTCTTTGTGCTTGTGTTTTATCTGGTTGCCATGAGTGATAGTATTTATGAAAAAGTATCATCCATGTTTTTGCTTACTTTTTCCCGTTTCCATTTGCCGTATACGGAAGCTTTGGAACAGATTGCTTTTGTTGTATCCGATGTCTTTATCGGCATTGTTATTCCTCTTGTTGTTCTGGTTATGGCAATGGGAATTATCGGCAATTTAGTGCAGGTGGGTTTTTTATTCAGTATGAAGGCTGCCATGCCGAAACTGGAAAATCTCAATCCTGCAAAATGGTTTAAAAAGGTCTTTTCTGTCAAAAATGCCGTGGAATTTTTAAAAAACCTCATCAAAGTTTTCGTGATCGGCTATGCTGTGTATTATGTGTTAAATAAGCATATGACGGTATTTTTCAAAATCCAGACGTCAAGTCTTGAAAATCTTTGGGAAATTCTGGGGCAGGCAGTGAAAGATTTGCTGATTTTTTCAAGCGGTGCTTTTTGCGTCATTGCAGGGCTGGATTATATGTTTCAGCGCTGGCAGTACACAAAACAACAAATGATGAGTAAAGATGAAGTAAAAAGGGAATATAAAGAAATGGAAGGGGATCCTCATATTAAAAGTAAACGCAAACAGCTTCATCAGGAACTTCTTGCCCAAAATTCCATGGGAAATGTCCGTAAAGCAAAGGTCTTAGTAACAAATCCGACGCATTATGCCGTGGCTTTGGACTATGAAAAAGAGAAAACGCCGCTACCGGTGATTTTAGCAAAAGGTGAGGGCTATCTTGCCCGGCGTATGATAAAAGTTGCGGAAGAAGAAGGAATACCCATTATGCGGAATGTTCCTCTGGCACGGAGTTTATATCAGGAAGGTACGGAAAATGCGTATATTCCCGCAGATTTAATTAAACCGGTTGCTGAAGTGCTAAAATGGGTTCAATCGTTAGAAAGCAGGTAATGTAAAACAGGTATATGTATGACCGACGATAAAATATTGGATATTATTATTGAACTGTGTGATGATGTGGCTTGGGAAAGACGGGCTGATGAGCAAAAATTGTTTGCCTATACGGCACAGGGATCTGCTCCGGAAAAGTTAACCCGTTTGGCGGAAGCCTTTGGACTCATGCTGGTTAAAGTTGAAGGCAGAGATTTGCATAATACCCGCCTTATTGAACAATTATCCAAACAAAATAAAGAATTGGAAGAAGCAAAAGCGATTTTAAAACAGAAAAATATTCATCTTATCGGCATGATGCAGGATAGTCTTTCCGGGCATGGCATCATTGGACAAAGTCCGAAAATGCAGGAGTGCATGAAATTAGCCGGTAATATTGCAAGAAATCCGATTAATACAATGCTCTTAGGGGAAACAGGAACAGGGAAGGAAGTTTTTGCAAAATATATCCATTTTCATTCGCCGAGGCGGGAAAATCCTTTTGTCCCCGTGAACTGTACAGCCATTCCGGAAAGTTTGTTTGAAAGCGAGATGTTTGGGATTGAAAAAGGCGTTGCAACAGGGGTAAACCAGCGCAAAGGACTTTTTGAAGAAGCAAACGGCGGAACCATTTTTTTAGATGAACTTGCCGACATGAGCCTTGTTAATCAGGCAAAATTACTGCGTGTGCTGGAAGAAAAAGAAATTTATCGGGTGGGAAGTGCAAAGGCAATTCCTGTGGATGTAAAAGTTATTTCTGCAACCAATGTGAATTTGCAAAAAGCCATGCAGGAAGGGAAGTTCCGTGAGGATTTGTATTATCGTCTGGCAGTGGCGGAAATCAATATTCCGCCTCTGCGTAAACGCGGAGAGGATATTTTATTACTGGCGCAAAAATTTTTGGATCGCTACTGCAGACAAATCGGGCGTGAACTTCTGCATTTGTCCGAACAGGTAAAACAGGTTTTTTTAAACTATGAGTGGAAAGGCAATGTTCGGGAGTTAAATAATGAAATGGAACGCTTATCTGTTCTTTGCTTTTCCGGTTCGGTGGAATTTTCTGATTTGTCCCTGCGTATTCAGGAATTTTTTACAAACAGGGAAGAATTGATAAAAGAAGAAAAAAAGACTACATTAACAGAAAATCCTCCTGTTTATTCAGAGGAAAAAAGTTTTAATTTAGAAGAACAGGAAGTCCGCCTTATTAGGGAGGCTTTGGATTTTTGTCAGGGTAACCGCAGTAAAACCGCAAAACTTCTTGGTATTACCCGTGAGGGACTGAGGAAGAAACTTTTGAAAATGTAGTTGGATAACAGTATGAAGTTGACGTTAAAAACAAAAATTTTTTTCTTTGTTGTTATTTTTGTTGCTCTTATTTCAGTACCGATTATTTCGCTTTCCTATGGCAGTCTAAAAAAATCCAGCCGTCAGTTTGAAGAAGAAAATTTTAGCAACGTCTTGTTATTAATGGAAGATAATATTAATTCCCGCTATTTGAATTTATTAACAACAGAAATTATGACGGTTTTGGAACGGAAAATCCATTTACAGTCAACTTCCTATTTAGCCAAGAATACTTGGGAAAATCTTTCTTTTGGGGCTAATTCGCAGGGTTCCGTTGAGAAAAAAGAAAATGTGCTGACAAGCTGGGAAAATTCCCTGCAAAACTTCAATACTTTTTTTGGACTTTTTGAAAAAGGAGCATTGAAAAATGCGTCCCCGTATTTTGAAATATTGATGCAGGATGTTTCCCGTTCTGATTATAAAGGCGTGACCTTAGCGCAGCTTTTGGATAATGCGTATTTGTCCGGTGAAGGGGCTTTTGCAGTCTTTAGTTTCACGGAAAAGGATTGCCGTGCATTAGAAAAATATGACATGCACGAAACAGAAACACCTTCCGTTTTATTATATTTTCTTCCCTTAGATAAAACCCATATTATTTCTTTCGGTACTGTGCTTTCTGATATCAAAAAACATGAACAGCTTTCCGAACGGGCTATTATTAATAGTATTCAAGAAAAATTTAATTCTTTGGCTTTGTATCCGGGCAGTATTATTATTCTTTTTTCCGGAGAAAATAAACTCTTAGCCCATAAGGGGGATTTCAGAGAAGAGGATTTAATGGATATCCCCGCAGCCATGCTTTTGGACGCACAGGAACATAAGTTTTTGCAGCAAACGTATAATCGGGAAAATATCCCTGAAAATTCCTATTTTGCAAAGTGGGGTGATACCAGTATTCGCTTGTCTTATTTTAAAGCTTTGGATTGGTATGTGTTTACTGCCGTACCCGTCAGCATCATCGAAAGTCATTCGGAAACGATGCTGTACCGCATAACCATGATTGCAAGCGTTGTTGTTTTGGTCAGTGCTTTGATAGGATTATTTTTAGCCTATCATTTGATTACGCCGCTGCAGATTTTAACCAAAAAAGTTCTGGGGTTGGCACAGACGGATTTAGCCGATTTTTCAAAAGAAGACAGTACTTCCAGTCAACAGAGGATTTTGGCAGAATTTAGCCATGACTTGCCTGTTAACAGGACAGATGAAGTGGGACAGCTTGCCAAAGCTTTTGCGAATATGGGGCAGGCTCTTGAAATAAATATTAAAAATCTTTTGCAGTCCCAAGCTACAACCCAAAGAATGCAAGGGGAGCTCAACGCAGCCCGTGATATCCAACTGGGAATTTTAAAAGAAAATTCCGCATTGCCCCATGAAAAAGGCTTTTCCATTTCTGCCTTTATTGAACCTGCCAAAGAAGTTGGCGGAGATTTGTACGATTATTTTCCTGCGGCAAGCGGCAAAAAAGTTATTGTTATTGGCGATGTTTCCGGAAAGGGTGTGCCGGCAGCCTTGTTTATGGCAATGACAGTAACTCTTTTGCGTTATGCCATGCAGGCAGGATTAAGCCCCTGTGAAGCCATGCAGAAAATTAACGGCAGTTTGAATGAAAATAATCCAAGCTGTATGTTTGTCACCCTTTTTATTGGTTTGCTGGACGAAAAAACAGGGGAATTTGAATATGCCAACGGCGGGCACTGCTTTCCTTATATTGTTAATAAAAATGAAAATGAAATTCGGGAATTATCACACATTAGCGGACCTATGGTCGGAGTTATGGAGGATATCCGATATACAAGCGCCAAGGCAGCACTTCAGTCAGGTGATACGCTCCTTTTATACACTGACGGTGTCACCGAAGCCATGAATGAAGAAAAAGCTCTTTACGATGAAACGCGGTTAAAAGCAGTGTTGTTACAGCAAAAATACTCGGGTACAGATACGCTTTTGCAGAAAATTTATGGAGATATTCTTGCTTATCGGGGAAATGCTGAACAGTCTGATGATATTACAATGCTTTGTTTTCAATATAATAAGGGATAACCATGCAGTATCGGCATAATTTTGATGAAGTTATTAATCGGCGCGGAACGGACAGCGGCAAATGGAACATGTTTCCGGAAGAACTTTTACCCATGTGGGTTGCCGATACGGATTTTGCCTGTCCGGAACCCATATTGAATGCGCTCAAAAAACGCATTGACCATAAAATTTTAGGCTATCCCATTGTTTTGGATAGTTTTGGAAAAGCAGCGCAGTATTGGTTTTCTTTGCGTCACCATGTGGATATTGATGCTGAAGCGGCAGTGTATATTCCCACTATTTTGCTGGGCATGCTGGAGTGTCTTATTGCCTTTACCAAAGAACAGGACGAAATACTTGTTTTTTCTCCGCAGTATACTGCCTTTTTTGAAGCTATCGAAAATACCGACAGAGTGCGGGTATTTTCTCATCTAGTGGAAAAAAACGGGCGTTTTGAAATTGATTTTGCAGATTTTGAAGAAAAGCTTGCGCGGGAAAAGGTAAAACTCTTTTTCCTGTGCAATCCTCATAATCCTACAGGGCAAGTGTGGTCAAAAGAAGAAGTTTCAAAAATTGCTGAGCTTTGTTTAAAGCACCATGTACTCATTGTTTCTGATGATATTTACAGTGATTATGTGTATAAGCCTCATGTGTACACGCCAGTTATCAGCGTGAGCGAAGAAGCGAAAGAGAACTTTGTTCTGCTCATAAATCCCAGTAAAACCTTTAATATTTCCGGACTTCGGGCAGCCTGTGCTCTTATTCATAATGAGGCTTTGCGGGATACCTTCAAAAAAAGTTTACGCAGACGGAAAACAGCCGAGCCCAGTCTTTTGGGCGTGGTTGCCTTTGAAAGTGCATATACGGAATGTGCTTGGTATGCGGATGAATTGTTGGATTATGTGGAAAAAAATATTGATTATGCCCTTGCATTTATTCAGAAGAAAATGCCCAAAATAAAGGTGAGAAAACCGGAAGGCACGCTTTTATTGTGGCTTGATATGCGGGCATTGTTTGAAACTCAGGAAGAAGCCGACAAATTTATGCTTGAAAAAGCAAAAGTTTTGCTCAATTCCGGAAATGAATACGGCATGGAAGGAACATGCTTTTTCCGCATGAACATTGCTGTGCCGCGCACGATTTTAGAGGAAGCATTAACCCGTATCTATGCGGCATATCGGGAATGTTTTTAATTTTTATTCCATACGCAAAAGAATAAAAATTTGGAATAGTTTTTGCTTATTACTGCATGTCATAGAAAAGAACTATAAATATTGCCAACAATGTTGGCGTAAGGAGCAGTCAAAAAGAAATAACGGAAAAAGTGCAAAAAAAGTTGTTTGTCTCGTGTTTTTTAACAGTATTAATATGTTAACATTGTGAAAAAGGAAAAGAATATGCCAAATATTATCAATGTGCAAAATCAACAGCCTGTCATGCAAAATCAGCAGGTTCAAACTGCAAATGGGACAGCTGCTCCCGCGGCACTGCAGAATGCAAAACCCAGTACAGCGTCCACAGTTTGCAGAGTGCTTGCAGGTATTTTTTCTCTTGGTATTTCAGAAGGAATACGTGCAATATGCAACCATCTCGAAGCAAAACATGCTCCTGCCGCCCGCGGAGCTGCTGAGGCATTGCCTGTTAATGCCCCTACAGTGGCAATGCAAAATCATACCTTGAGTATGCAGTTTAAAAATGACAGCCTTCCGCCTGAATTAAAAGCGGCAGTTGCCGAAGCGTTTTCAGAACTCCGTACACGCTATGGTGACAAAGCTCTTCCCGAAGGTTCAACTGTACAGAAATTTCTTGCAAATGCGACTGTTCAGGGTGGTTTTAGAGAAAAAGCCGTTATTAATGAGGTTGCAAATGCAATTAAAAATTCTCAGACAGAAATTTCTCCGCAGGATTTAACGAATTGTATTCTGGAAAAAGCCAGTCCAAAACTTGCCAGCCTTGCAGCGCATGCTTGTATTTTGGAACAGGCAGAAAATAAAATTCCTGCTGACAGGGTAGTTTCAATTTTAAGTATATTATCCGAAACTGCTGGCTTTGATGAGGAACTTGCCGGATGTAAAAATGCTGAAGAAGTGAAAAATTGTTTATTAAATCATCCGAAGTTTGCCGATACTCTAGAGTATTTTGTTGGGTATTGTGAGTGTGAGAATAAAACTGATCAATATATTACAGCAGAGCTTGCAAAATTAACAGGAAAAAGCGAACAGGAAATTCAAAGCCTGCTGGACTTGAATGATGTAAAAACAAAATATACATACGCCAGCGCAGATACGACAGGAACCGCAAAAGAACGATTGGAACAATTAAATGCAAAATTCCATGACATTGCGGCAAAGTTTATCAAGATGAAAACAGATTTGTATACTTCTATTGAACCATTAACTGTTTCAGAGGGGCTGAAAGAACAGCTGAGAAATGATGTTTTGAATGAGTCCACGCTGAAAAAAGGCTATGTTTTTTCCCGGGCAGAGCAAGCTGTCAGCCAGGTTAATGTTTCTTCATTAATCCGTGTCCTGCAGGAAGGAAATGCTGTTTCCGATGTGGATTTGACAGGCATGCTCAAGGCTGTGAGCGTACAGTTGTCAGATGCTATTGTTAAACAGTATACGCAGGCAGAACTTGCAGATTTAGGCGGTGACGGCAATGCCGTTACCATGGCAACCGCCTGTCAAATTCTTTTGGATAAAAATCCGGAACTTGTGGAACTTTTGAAATCTGATCCTGCAAAAATTGGCAGACTTATTGATATGCTGGCAGAACAAAAAGCGGATAATGATGAACAGCTTGGCAGAGAAGGCGATTTAGGCAATGAAGCAACAAGGCTGAATGCCGGTGCAATATACGGAAGCAATTTTATTTTGAATACGGTGCAGGATATTATAAGGGCAAACAGTTCTGTTGTTTCTTCTTTGCAAACAGGTACGGGAGAAGGACGGTTTGCGCAGATTATGCACGATACGCTTGCTGCGATTAATGCAGAATACGGCATCAATATTGGTACAAATTTTATTGAAGTTGCCGGTCTTCCATTTGGCAATGATGTTATTGACAATATTAAAAACCGCATTGCAGCACAAAATCGACTTCTTTCTTCAGCACAGTTTGCTGAAATTGTTCGTTCTGAATTGCAGACCCATGCTGCCAATTTAGCCGTAAAAACTGCTATCAGTGAGCGCTGCGCGGAGTTGGGATTAAATACGGAACGTCTTGGCTCCATGCTTGCGTCACTTAAGGAATTATATCCGGCACTGCAGGAAAGTATCAATAGATCTGACAGTAAAGAAGAAATACAGGCTTTGCTCTTTTCCTGCGATAAATATGAGAATATCCTTCGCCGTGAATCAGATATTGCGAAGTATTCAGCACAAATTATGCAGGATGCCCATGCTCGTCTGGCGGCGCTTTTAGGTGTTGCTGAAGCAAATGTTAAAGACACTATGGATCTTTATAAGCTGGATGATGGATTTAAAGTTACAGCAAAGGACATTTTTGATGAAGGCAATGCGTCAGAAGACGGCAGTGTGGCAGATATTCAGGGTCGTTTCCAACGCATTGCTGATCGTTTTGTAAAGGGAAAAAGTGACCTTATTGCTTTCGTTAATAATCCGGGTCTTGCCATTTCTCCTGAACTGAGAGCCAAATGGCGCGATGAAATTAATACCAATATCAGTTTGAAAAATCCGGTTTTGCTGCAGGGCTCTTATAATGCTGCGCAAAGTATGGATGGTTCGGCTTTGATGAGAGGGGTGAGGGAAGGACTTAATCAAACAGAGTTGCTTGGACTTTTAAAATCTCTTTCCGCACAAATTGATGTATATTCCCATCAGGTTTTTACTCCGGAACAATTTAATGACATGGGCTCTGATGAAACGTCTCTTATTTCACGATATACAAGAGAGGCTTTTTGGGAGCGGAATGGGGAATTGAAGACATTAATGGCAGGAAATTCAGCAGGCTTTCAAGAAATCAGCAGTATATTGGAAAATGAATTTTCAACTCTTGTAAGCCAATTAGCAAAGACAGATTTGCAAAGTCCGGAAAGTATAAAAATAAGACAGGACATGGCATTTGTTATTAATGCTCAGGCATTAATTTTTGATGTGTTCGGAAATCAGGAATAGTATAATTTGTGTAAAATTTTCAATATGATAGTAAAAAAAGGAGAAAAAATGATTATCGCCGGCGAACTTGTTAAAGAATTGGGTGCAAAACTGGGCGTTTCCATAGCGCTAAATGAAAATGGCGTGTGCGGAGTGATTTTTGATAACGATACTGTTGATTTTGAATTGTCTGGAAATGATTTGTATTTGATTGCAGAACTGGGCTTTGTGCAGGCAGGTGCGGATAAAGATTTTTATGTGCAGTTGTTGGAAGCGAATTATTTAGGCGCAAAAACAGCAGGCGCAGCCATAAGCCTTGACCCTGATAAGGAACATACTGTCATGCTGCATAAAAAATTGGTTACCCCCATGGAATATGCTGATTTTGAAAAAGAACTGGAATTTTTTATCAAAGCTGTGCGCTATTGGAAAGAATATATTGCTTTGCCCCAGACACAACATAATGAAACGTTTACAGGAAATTTAAATTCTGCCATACGGATTTAATCGGTATTGGAATAAAGAAAGAATAAAAAACAGCTATGGTTTTTACCACAGCTGTTTTTTTTTTACGGGTAAAGAAAAGTTTTTTTTATTTTTGAAAATTTATCGGGGAAAATCTTTTGTGAATTTATCTTTGAGCCATTCGGGGATACGCACGGGTTTTCCCTGTAAATTGGCACAGGCATGCAGGGTTGATCCTGTGGTGAGGATTTGGCTGAAATCTTCATTATAAATTTCATAAGAAAAAACAAGGGACGCATTTTTCCATTCGGAAATGGCGACCCGTACCTGCAGAACATCATCATAACGGGCAGGTCTTTTATATTTTATATTGAGCTCTGAAACCGGAAGCATGATGCCGTTTTTTTCCATTTCAGTATACGGAAAATTTGCAGCATGGCTCAAGGCTGTGCGGGAGCGCTCAAAAATATGGGCATATTCAGCGTAATAAACAACGCCCATAGCGTCTGTTTCACCGTAGGATACGTGGTGCGTATAAAAAATATTTGGTGTTGCAAAATTTGGATTTAACATTTTTGCTCCATTTTTAAATATTGTTTGTTGTTTTCCTATTATAAATATTTTTTGCGTACATGCAAGGAAAACCATTTGTCAAAAAAATGTCGAAAAAATCGATAACTCTTTTTTTATCTGCTGCAATTTTTATTATAATTTATCGAAATATATATATTTTATTGTTTTGGTATGGTCTATGCTTATAGAAGTGCATAGGTAATGGAGGTTGATATGAAAAGTATAGATCAAGATCATATGCAGTTAGTTAGCCGTGTAATGGATATGCAATTACAACGCCAAAACGTGATTATGGGTAACATAACTAACGTAAATACTCCAAACTATAAACCGCTTGAGCTCACATTTGAAAAAGAATTGCAGCAAGCCTTGAATTTAGACGCAAAAGGCAAAATTTCCCGTACAAGTTCCGGGCATATTCCGTCAGTTTTCGACAGCACAACGTTTAATGCTGACTGGGTCAAGCGTTTCATGCCAAGACGGGCTCATGGTGAAGACAGAGTAAATATTGATAAAGAAATGGTAAAAATGGCTAAAAATAACTTGCAGTATACAACGTTATCCCAAGTAACAAAAAGCGGATATGATTCTTTAAAAACTGTGATTACAGAAGCTTCAAAGGTATAATGAGGTAAGAATATGGATTTCATGACAGCATTAGATGTAAGCGCATCCGGTTTAACCGCTGAAAGAACACAATTAAATATTACGGCAATGAACCTTGCAAACGCAAAAACAACGCGTATGCCGGGGGATATCGGACCATATCAGAGAAAAGCCGTTGTTAAAGAAGTAAGCGATCTTGATAATCCTTTTGGCAAACATATGCAGACAGCGCTTGACAGACAGGTCAAAGGCGTAAAGGTTGTCGGTATTGCAACGGATTCCCGTCCCAATAAACGTGTTTATGAACCGGGACATCCTGACGCTGACGAAGAAGGCTATGTGCTTTATCCGGATATCAACGTTGTGGAAGAAATGGCAATGATGATGACGGCACAACGGAATTATGACGCAAATACAACAGCCATCGATACGATTAAAGCCATGTATAACAAGGCATTGGAAATCGGCAGATAATTGATAAATAATTGATTGATAACAGGGGTTTAATATGAGTATTCCAATGACAGGTTTAGTTGCTTATAATAAAGCATTGGCAGATTTTCAATCTACTCAGAGAAATGTTGCAAAAGCAGGTGTGAATTTACAAAGAGAAGTTCCCACTCAACAAAAATCATTTGGTGAAACCTTGACAGAATCCCTAAAAGAAGTAAATAATTTACAGCAAGAAAAAAATTCTATGATTACTTCTTTTGCCTCCGGTGAAACACAAAACGTGCATGAGCTTATGATTAGCATGCAAAAAGCAAGTGTGGCCATGAATTTGACTTCTGCTGTTCGCAATAAGGTGATTGAAGCCTATAAAGAAATGAGTAAATTACAGTTCTAAGAGATTGTTGTAGGGGTTGAAAATGAATCCGACTGTTGAAAAATATTTAGAAAAAGTAAAAAATTTTTTTGGTAAATTTTCTTTAAACCAAAAAATTATGATAGGAGCGGGAACTGCGTTTGTTGTTGCTGTTCTGACTATTTTTACTATTTGGGCAACTCGTCCTAATTATCAGCTCCTTTATTCCAATCTTTCTGCTGAAGACGCCAACCGCGTTGTCAATATTCTGAAAAACGGCAGTGTTCCTTATCAGCTTATTGAAAATGGTACGGCGGTTATGGTGCCGGATTCCATGGTTAATTCTTTGCGTATCCAAATTGCAGGGGAAGGAAATTTAGTTGGTCAGGGCATTGGTTTTGAAATTTTTGATACCGTGCAAATGGGGCAAACCGATTTTGTACAGCGTATTAATTATCAACGGGCGCTGCAAGGGGAATTAGCCAGAACCTTGTCAGATTTTCCAAACGTTGAAAGTGCCAGAGTCCACCTTGTTATTCCTGAAAAAAGTCTTTTTATTGAAGAACAGCAGGAACCCTCCGCATCTGTTATTTTACGTTTAAAAGAACCGGGCAAACGCTTTGATAAAAAAGAAATCGATTCAATGGTCAATTTATTGACAATGGCTGTTGAAGGCTTGGAATCATTCAATGTTTCTATTTCTGATAATAATGGTAAAGCCCTGTATTCTCCAAAGGAAGAAGGCGGAATAAACGATACACAGCTTGACTACCGTTTGCGCTATGAAGCAAACCTTGAACGAAGAATACAGGAATTATTGGCTCCTGTGCTTGGTATGGGCAAGCTTATTGCAAAAGTCAGTGCTGATATCGATTTTAGCCAGCGCACTATCCGCCGTGAAATTTTTGACCCGGAAAGTCAGGTTGTCCGTTCTGAACAAAGAACTGAAGAACAACAGGCAGGTCGTGCAAACCTTGGGGCTGAGGCTGCCGATATTAACTTCCGCGGTGATGGACTTGGCAATGCGCTGAGTACGCAGGACGGTAACCGTGAAGAACGTCTTACCAACTATGAAATCAATAAAGAAGAACAAAATATTATTACGGATAAAGGCAGTGTCCGCCGTTTGACCGTTGCCGTTGCTGTAGACGGTTATTATGCAAAAAATGATTTTGGCGTATGGGAATACGTGCCTCGTACCCAAGAAGAACTCAATCAAATTAAGCAATTGGTTTCCAATGCTGTGGGTATTGATATTGCCCGCGGCGATACGGTTGAAGTCAGCAATATGGCATTTGGCGATACTGTTGCGCCGACAGAGCCTACCGCTGTGGAACTGCTCATGGAATTTGCAAGAACCATGGGAACGCCGCTGCTTACCGCCCTCTTGCTCTTTGTTTTCATCATGCTGGTTGTTCGTCCTGCCATTTTGACCCTTATCCGTCCAAAAGTGGAAGCCGGAGAAGTGCTCGAAGGTTTGGAAGGTCTGCCTTCTGCTGAAGAACAATATGCGCTTTATGAAGCACAGGAAAGAGAAGCAAAAGAAGTTGCGGAACGGGCAAGGCAGGCTCTTAACGGTGACGGATCAGATGAAGATGTATACGGTCTGAGTGCTGATGCAAGCCTTGAAGAAGTAAAAGGCAGTGCCTTGCAGCTTGCTGAAAGAAACATGGATCAAACAATCAGACTGATGCGCCGCTGGATGCAGCAAGACCAAAAAGAAATTAAGGCTGCATAAAGGGGGTACGCATGCCAATATCAACTGATAATGAAGATCCCCGTAAAAACAGCCCTAATGCCTATCAACAGCGCCTTGCAGGAATAAAAAACGAAATAGTCACTCTTTGTGAACGCAATATGGATAATACGGTACGTACAATACGGCGTTGGCTCAATGATGATATGCGGATTATTAACCAGTATGTCCTTGAAAAATATGGAAAAGATATTCATTATCCGGATAAGGAACAAAAATAAAAAGAATACAAAAAGCCGGTTCGGGGGGATCTGGCTTTTTTTGGCTTAAATGTATTTAATTTACTGAATTTTATCTGCTTTTATTTTAATTAAATGTTCAGTTATAAAATATGATTGATTTTATAATGACTTGATATAATAAAAAAAATCAGTTATTCTTTTTTTATGGGGGGAATGATTATCTCTGCTGTCGCTATCCGCAGAGCTTGTTCACTCGCTAACGGCTGCCGCTCCCCAATACTCCCTCAGCGCTTGTTTTTATTTGTAAAACCAAGTGGTTATTTTTTGTAAGTGAAAAAATTAGTTATTCATCAACCGCTTTTTATAACAGAGCGTTATTAAATAATCAGCAATAAGGATGATTATCTATCCTGTTATACCAGCATATTATTATATAATTTTGCTTTATTATAGAAAAAGGTTGATAATCAATCACTTATAAAACATATCTTCCTGTTTTTCTGAAAGAAAAACAGCAATGTGGGGGTATGGGGGAAATCATTTCCCCCATAAAAAGAAAATTTTGTAATTATCTTTTGTAGTTATAAAATCAACCTGATACTAAAACAAAGCATATAATTTTTATTTCTTTGGCTCTAAGCCCATACTTTGATAAATTGCGTCCATATCCACGTTTTTGCGGATAATGTCGGCAAGTTTATCGAGGGAATTTTCAAGGGCATAGGGTGTGCAGGAGGACACGGGATTTAAGTTTTTGAAAGCACGCACGTGGTTGAGAAAGCGAAGACGGAAAACATCATCATCAAAAAGTCCGTGGACATAAGTTGCCCAGATGTTTTTGCGTGCATAGCCGTAAATCGTGCCGTTTTCATCTCGAAAATACTCCGTTACAGGATTATCGGTGCACGGGATTTCCGTACTTTTTGCGTGGTGGATTTCATAGCCATAAATGGGGCAGTTTAAAGGCGTTTGGATATTTTCAGCAAGGGTCAATTGTTTTTCTTCATGGAATGTTGAAGTAAGCGGAAGAAGTTTAAATCCCATAGTTCTTTCTTTGTCACTTTCAATGTGCAGGGGGTCAAAAATATCATAGCCCAGCATTTGCAAGCCTCCGCAAACGCCAAGAATAAAACTGGAATTTGCCTGAGCAAGGATTTTCTCAAATAAACCGTTTTGCTTGAGTTCCTCTAAATCTGCCGCAACACTTTTTGAGCCGGGGAGAATAATCAGATCAGGCGTGCCCATATCTTCTGCAGAATAAACAGGGCGGACAAGGCAGTGCTTTTCCAGAGCAAGCGGCTCAAAATCCGTATGGTTGGAAATTTTGCCAAGCATGATAACGGCGATATCCAATTTGCGGTTTTTATCGGTATAATCCATCTGTTCAGCTATTTTCCGGCTGTTTCGCAATATCCCTGCCATATCTTCCTCCGGCAGGTTTAAATCCTTTATAAAGGGAATAACGCCCAGCACTTTTTTGCCCGTTGTTTTTTCCAGATATTCATGGGCAGGCGCAAGCAAGCTGCCGTCTCCGCGGAAACGATTGACTAAAAATCCCGTGAAGAGCTTTTCTTCTTCGTTCGTGAAAGTCTGCCATGTGCCAAGAAAAGAAGCATACACGCCTCCCCTGTCAATATCGCCCGCAAGAAGAGTGGAAGCCTCTGCATATTCTGCCATTTTGAGGTTGACAATATCATTTTCCTTGAGGTTTATTTCAGCAGGACTGCCGGCGCCTTCCAAAACCATAATGTCTGCTTCTTCGGCAAGTTCGTCATAGGATTTTGTGACAATATCCCATAATGCATTTTTTTTCTTATAATAATCACGGGCAGAGGACGTACCGGCAGGTTTGCCAAGAACAATAACTTGCGAGCCAATATCGGTTTGGGGTTTTAATAAAACAGGGTTCATTTTGCTGTCGGGTTCAGCCTTGCATGCTTTTGCCTGCACGATTTGTGCTCTGCCCATTTCTTCGCCTTTTATGGTAACCCCGGAGTTGAGAGACATGTTTTGCGCTTTAAACGGACGGACGGTGTAGCCGTCTTGAGTGAAAATACGGCAAAATCCTGCGGTCAAAATACTTTTTCCTGCATTGGAAGACGTGCCTAAAAGCATGAGAGCAGGTTTTTTCTTTTTGCCGGAAAGGGGCGTATTATAGAGAATATTTTGAATAGCTTGACAAAGCCTTGTATGTTCTTTTGGAAAACGAACAGCCACCCGATAAAAATTTTTCTTTTCCAGTCCCTTGTAGTTATCGCAGTTTCGTATGGCAATGTGATGTTTTGTCAGTAAATCCTGCCAAAAATGCGGGCAGTCGCAGTTTACTGAAAAAAGAATATAATTTGCCCAAGATGCATACAGATTAATACCTTCAATTTGAGAAAGTTTTTGGTATAAATCGGCTTTTCGTTTTTGATTTTGCTGTTTCGTTTTCAGGTAATCTTTTGCGGCTTGTTCTTGTTCTGTAAAAAGTGTTTTTGCAAGGCTTTGGGCAAGGGAATTGACATTCCATGCGGGAAGTTTTTCCTGAATTTTTTGAGCAATATTTTCATGGCAGACAAGGTAGCCTAAGCGTATGCCGGCAAGAGCATAAAATTTTGTCAGAGAACGGATAAGAAGAACATTTTGGGGCAGAGCCGTAAGTTCCTCTAAAAGGCTTTTTTCATCAGTGTAGTCAATAAAGGCTTCATCGATAACAAAAATACAATCTTGCTTTTGGGTAATGACTGCCATTAATTCCTGATTTTCTATTAAAAAGCCGGAGGGGTTTGCAGGGTTGGCAAGGACAATAATGCTTTGAGCAGGAACGCTTTGTATAACTTTTTGAATTTTTTTGGTTATTTTTTTTTGTTCCGTTAAAATTGTTTTGCCGCCGGGCTCGAAATTCCCCGTTTGTATTTGCGGGCTAAGGACAGTCAGCAGGCTGTGCGTATGTATATGGGCTTTTTCAAGGGAAAAACGGTATTCGCTGAATGCAGGCTCAACAATAAAGGCATGAAAATACTTTTCTTCAAAAAGGACATGGGCGAGGGCATATAATAATTCATTGCTGCCATTGCCAAAAACAAAATTATCAGGTTTCAAGCCATAATAGTTTGCACAATATTCTTTTAATCCATCAGCCTGCGGGTCAGGATAGGCACAAAGGGTATTGATATTTTTGAATATGCTTGCTTTCAAAAAATCCGGCATGCCGTCAGGACGGACATTGACGCTAAAATCGAGAATATCATTTGCTTTTATGCCGGTTTCTTTTTGCCAGCGGTATACATCTCCGCCGTGGCTTTGTTGCTGCAGCAAGTTTTTTTTCACAGTATTTCCTCAAGCTTAAAAAAGATGTGCAAAATAAAAATGCAGGTAGGACGCAAAAACATTTTTATAGCGTATGCCAAAAGTTTTTTTGTCTATTTCTAAAAAAGGAGCATAGTTTTTTGAAAGTTCAATATCTGACCAATGAAACTCATGCCCGCGAAATTCGTTTTTATCGCTTTTCCAAAAAAATGGTTTTTCAATAAATATTCCCTGTCTGTAACCTAAGGATTTCAGACGTGTACCCATGGAGGCTGTTGCTTCAATCACATTGCAAAGCGGATACATTTTCGGTTTTGCCTGCTCTATATTCCGCTGTCTATGGGCTTCCGGTTTTTTTATGCATAGGGAAGAACACAAATACATGAAGCCGCCGCATTCGGCAAAAATATTGCCATAGTTTTCTGCAAATTCTTTTACTGCACTGCACATCATTGTATTTTTGCTCAGTTTATCAGCATAAATTTCCGGATAGCCGCCGCCCAAATAAAGAGCGTCAACATGGGGCAATTTTTTATCTTTAAGCGGCGAAAAGAAGCGGCAGTCATAGCCAATGCGTTTCAGCGCTTCCAGATTTTGCGGATAATAAAAACAAAAGGCTTCGTCATAAGCGATACCGATTTTTTTTGTCGGTTTTTTGCAGGATTTGGCAGGAGGAAGAGCGTTGCCGTTTTGAGAATATTTTGTCGCTGATAAAAGTTTATCAATATCAATATGTTCTGATAAAATTACAGCCAACTCGTCAAGTTTGTTTTCAAAAATGATATTTTCTTTGGTATTGGGAAAAATATGCGTAAGCCCCAGCTGCCGTTCCTGAAAGGAAACGGACAAATTTTTGGGAATATAGCCTAAAAGCGGGGGCAAATTCCATGTTTGCAGGCTCTCATTCAGCATGGCATAATGTTTTTCACTGCCGACATTATTGGCAATAATTCCTGCAAGAGTCAGCCCATAATCCTGACACTCACTTTGAAAACCTCTTACGATGGCACGAATGGATTGTGCCATGCCCTTGCAGTCTATCACCATAATCAAGGGCAGGGAAAGAATTTGGGCAATATGGGCTGTACTTCCCGCAATAGGGGGAAGATTACTTTTTGTTTGTTTTTGCTCGTCAAATTTTTTCCCGTCAAATAAACCCATGACGCCTTCCACTATGGCAATGTCACATGTTTTTATTTGACTGTAAAATGTTTGCGCAACTTCCTTTTCACCCATGAGCCATGAATCAAGATTATAGGAAGTATTGCCGCCTGCAATTTTATGATAGGACGTATCAATATAATCAGGTCCGCATTTAAAAGCCTGTACAGCATACTTTTTGGCTAAAAGCCGCATCAGTCCGATGGCAAGGGTTGTTTTCCCCTCGCCGGAATTGGGCGCAGTAAGACAAAAAGCTGATAACATAGCTGACTTATTCCTTTATATGCTCTTGGTTTGTCCCGTATTTATCCATATATCCTCTTGCTTCATAGAGGTATGTGCCGTCAAACTGTGTACGGCTGCTCCCGATAATCAGCAGGGTTGACATGTCAATTTCATCATACGGCAAGTCATGCAATGTGCCAATCCATTTTGTTTCATTGTCGCGTCCTGCGTTTTTAACATAGGCACAAAGGGTGTTTTCTCCCCGTTCCGCACTGAATATGGCAATAGCTTCATGGAGTAACTCACGGCGTTTTTTGCCGGCAGGATTATACAGGCTGACAGGTAAAGCGCTTTTTGCCGCAGCATGGAGATTTTGGCGGACTTCTTCGCCGGGCACGAGTAAATCCGATAAGCTCACCAGACAAAAACCGTTTTGCAGAGGAGCACCAAGGCTTGCAGCTGCAATATTGGCAGAAGTTATGCCCGCATAAACTTTGACCTCAATAGCATGAAATTCCGGTTCGGTATTTTTCAATTCCAAAAGCAGACCTGCCATTGCCAATATGCCGGGATCACCTGAACAAACCATACAGACATGTTTGCCTGCGGAAGCCTCCTGCATGGCTCTTTGGCAGCGTTCCATCTCACCCAGCATGCCGTTTTGGATAATGGGTTTACTGCCGATAACAGAGCGGATAAAATCAACATAAGGCGTATAGCCTGCAATAATATCACATTTTTTTATGCAGTCCATGACTTCAGGGCTAATGTGTTTCAGCGAACCGGAGCCAAGTCCTACAACGCTCATCACCCCGTGTGACTTTTTGACAATTTCTCCATGGGGCAAACGAGCAAGAGCTAACGTTATACAGCCGTTGCAGCGGGTTTTTTCCACATACAGCCGTTTTGTCTGAGGATAATTTGCTCCCAAAAGGCATGACGCCTCTGCAACGGATTTTGTGCCGGTTTCTTGTTCGGCTTTTTGCGAGGGGTTAGGTATATCTATTTGATTTAATAGTTCTTCTTTGTAGAATTCTACAGGTATGCCAAGGGAGCTTGCCAGTTCGAGAAGAGCGTGTTCTTCTTTTTTGCGTTCACAGCTGGTTATTTTTGCAATATGGGCAGGAGTGAGGTGATGTTTTTGTAAAAATTGCATGACGGCTTGCTTTAAAAGCGCAGGTTTTGTGTCTTTTTTACAGCCAATTCCAAGGACAAAGGCTTTCGTTTCAATAAAAAGTTCTGTGTCTGATTGTGTATTTTGCGGCGTTCTATCCCAATAAATACAGGGGGCATATTCGGTATTTTTTGTGCAGTATTCAATGGCGGAACTTTGGAAATATTTATCAAAAATATCTTTATTTCCGATAAAAAGAAGTTTTCTCCCATGGAGCAGAGCGGAATTGATGGTTTTTATCGCCTTGGGATTTAAAATCCGTGCTTGTTCCAGCATGGCAATTTCATCAATTCCCATGAGGTCACGGGTGTCTGTCGCAGTGCTGATGCATGCCTGCCCGCCTGTAATGCGGGCAATTTTCCGAGCCAGCCTGTTTGCCCCGCCAATATGCCCGGAAACAAGACTAATGATATATTTTCCTGTGTCTGTACAAGAAATGACAGCAGGATCAGAGGTTTTGCCGTTAAGACAAGGAGCAATGCTTCTGACAGCAATGCCCGTTGCCCCAAGAAAAATATGGGCATCAAATTCTGACCACGCAGTGCAGAGCAGTTCCTGAATTTTGCCCTGTTCAAGAGGCAGAGCTCCTGTATCTTCATAAACAGAATACAGGGTACAGGGAAGCTGCAAGCCTTGGATAATTTCTTTTGCTTTGGCTAAACCTTGTTTGCTGAAGGCATACAGTGCGCATTTTCCAAAAAATGTTTCTTGCGGAAGAAAATTTCTATAGCCATGGGAAAAATTATCAGCGTACAATTTGGATACGGCAGTCTGCGAAAGTCCCTGTAAGGCTTTTCCTACAAAAATAAGAGCTTGCCTGCTAAAACCCGCATCTTGTACTTGTTTTGCAATAGTTGCGAGTGTCCCCCGTACAATTTGCTGTTCCTGCCATGTGACCCTGTAGACAACGGCAGCAGGCGTATCAAGCGGAAGTTCGCCATTTTTATGCAAATCCCGCATCAGTTCATCAATTTTCCCTGTGCTTAAAAAGAAAATAAGCGTTGCCCCTGTCTTGGCAAAGGCACCGGCTTTTTCTTTTTCCGGCATGGGGGTGCGTCCTTCTGTGCGCGTCAAAACAACGCTTTGGCTGGTTTCCGGAGAAGTAAGCTCAATGCCAAGTTCAGCAGCAGCAGCAAAGGCACTGCTGACCCCCGGAATAATTTTTATGTCCATGCCGTTTTCTTTGAGCAGGCGGATTTGCTCGTTGATTGCCCCGTAAAGGGAGGGGTCGCCAGTGTGCAGGCGGACAACTTTTTTTCTGTGCTTTGCAGCGTCAAGCATAGTCTTAATTTGTTCTTCCAAATTCATGGAAGAGCTGTCTTTGATAACGCATGTTTCTTTGCAGAAAGCTAAAAGAGCAGGGTTGACCAAAGAACCTGCATAGAGCACAAAATCAGCTTGTTCTAAGGCTTTCATGCCGCGTATGGTGATAAGGTCTTCAGCACCCGGTCCTGCTCCCACTATTTGAATAACTGGCATATTTAATCCTGTTTTTTGTTTTGGAAAATAAATAAATAGAGTGTGTTATGGGGTTTAAAATGATGATAGCGTCCGGCAATCTGCTGTTCAGAACTGATAGTTATTTGCAATAAATCCAATCGGTTAAGATTTTCATATTGATATAATAACGAGTAAGTTTCCAATGTTATGCAGCTGACGATAATGCGGGCATTTTTTTTTGCATATTGTTTGCATCTGTCTAAGATTGCAGGAATATCTTTCCCTCCGCCTCCGATGAAAATTTTATCGGCTTGAGGAAGGGCAGGGATACTTTCAAGAATATCCCCATGAACAAGAGTATAATTGCTGATACCGAGATTTTGTTTGTTTTTTTGAATAGATGCAAGGCGGCCGTCCTTTTTTTCAACCGCAAAAACCTGCATATTGGTAAGTCCGGCAACTTCAAGTCCCAAAGCTCCGCTGCCTGCCCCCAAATCCCAAAAAACGCCTTCTTTTTCAAGATGAAAGCGGGAGAGAATAATTGCCCTGCAATCAGCCTGCGTAATGAGATTATTCTCTTTGGCGTAAATTTCTTCAGAAAGTCCCAAAGTCAGACAATTTTCTTTTTGCCGTGTAAGGATATTTTTTTCAATATTTTCAAAGGGTAAAAGAATAAGAATAGATGTGGGGCTTGCAGCAAGCTTTGCGATTTCAACAAGGCTTGCTTCCAGTATTTTTTCTTGAGGCGTGCCCAATTCTTCGGCAAAAATTCCCTGCCGTTTTGCTTGCTGCGGGGAAAAAGCAAGTATTTGCCGTGCAATTTCATGGGCAGGATATTTTGTTCCGCCATAAATAATGGCAAGCTTACTATTTGCCATTTTTCGTAACGGCAATTCTTCTTGGAAATGGGCAGTAAAAAGTTCCGCTTCCTGCCATGGAATGCGGCATTTTGCGCAAAGGGCTTGGAAAGCCGTAATATCAGGAAGTATTGTGAATAAATTTTTCCGTTTTTCTTTTGGAGTAAGGCGGATAAGGGTTGAGCCAAAGCCATGATAAAGGCTGTCACCGCTGCAAAGCACAAGGATTTTTTTTTGTGCGGCAAGGGAGAGTATTTCTTTTGCCTGCTCAGCAGCTTTAGCGGAAATTGCAACATCGTAGGCGCGGTGTCCGGGTAAAAGAGCCAAAAGCTTTTGCGAGCCATAAATATAATCTGCCTCTTCTACCCAGTGAAGTAATTTTTTTGAAAGGGAAAAATCAATTCCGCAGGAATAAATACAAATGGGCGTATGAAAATTATCGGTGTGCATTTTATTTCTCGCTTTCAATAGTCATGAGAATATTGCCTTCAAAATCACAAACAAGAATATGAAAAACTGTTGTTTTGCAGAGTGATTGAAAAAAAGCAAGAGCCTTTTGCCCAAGGGTATAAAGTATGCGGTATTGTGCTGCTGCGGTAAAAGAACACAAGGCTTCCCGCACAGATTGTGCGTTATGCCATGCAGTATTTAAAATTTCTGCCGGAGTAAGGGAAAGTTCCTCAATTTGTGCAAAAAGCAAGGATAAATCCTGTTCTTCTTTATGGGCATGGGTATAGAACCGACAGCTTGCATATTTGCAAAGTTTTCCTGCCATACACGCAATGCTGATTTCAGGGATATTTTCCTCCCGGGCAATTTCAAGACTTTTTCCAATAAAATCAGCAATGGGAATAAAAGCATTCTCCGGTAAGTCCGGATAGAAAGACTTTGCGCTTTTCAGGCTTCTTGCTCCTGTTCCAAAAACAACATGGACGCCGTGCTCCAGCTTAAGAGTACGAACGCAAATGCGGATAGTTTGGATATACGCGTCATGGCTGAAAGGTTTGACATGTCCTGATGTTCCTAAAATGGAAATGCCGCCGATAATGCCTAATTTTGCGTTGAGGGTTTTTTTTGCCAGTTCTTCTCCTTTTTCAACGCCAATATTAAGCTGCCAAATATGGGGCTGTCCGCTTTGTCCCATGCCGTATTTTTGTAAATTCATTGTCAGCATTTTGCGGGGACTGATATTGATTGCCCATTTGCCTTCCTCGCAGTCAAGACCTTTACGGGTGCAAAGTCCTATGCCGTATAAGGCATGGAGTATGAGCATATCATTGCCGATAGGCAGGATATAATCTTCTTTTGCGGCATGTTCCGGTGAACTTTGAAAAAGGCTGGCGGATAAAATGGCTAAATGCGTGCAGTCAGGGTCATCGCCGCCGTCTTTTTGAATTTGCAGAATACCCTGATTGATGTTATCCCAAATCAGGGGCAGTTCTTTTTCTTTTCCGTCTAAAAATGTAAGTTTTATTGCCGGGGAACAAGATTTTGTCTGCAAAAAATGCCATAACCCGCAGCCAAGAGCTGAAAGACATGCTCCTGTCGAATATCCATAGCGTAACGTTTTTGCAGAATCTTTTTGCATATTATTTTTCTAAAATATTTTCCATAATTGCATGGAGAGTGGTGACAGCCAAAGCACTGCCGCCGCGTCTGCCTAAAAGGGAAATATAGGGAACGGCACAGCTTGTTAACAGTTCCTTTGCTTCCACAACATTGACAAAGCCGACAGGCATACCGATAATAAGAGCCGGTTTTACTTGCTCCTCTAAAACATATTGACAGATTTTTGCAAGGGCAAGGGGAGCATTGCCAATCAAGATAATGGCATTATTGAGCTTATCTTTATTTTTTTCAACAGCACAAATAGCTCTGGTTCTGTTTTCTTGTTTGGCTCTTTGGATAACATCACTGTCGCTAATGGAACAGAGGATATGCTTTTCGGAATAAAGCGGGTTGATAGTTTGCAGTTTTTGCAGGGAAAGCCCGGAACGTATCATTTTTGAATCACAAAAAATGGGACGAGCCTGCATGAGAGCGTCAATCCCTGCCTGAATGGGGCTGCAGGAAAAGGTCAGCGTGTCAGCAATATGCAGATCAGCCGTTGTATGAATAAGCCGTCTCGCAATTTTCCATGCGGGGTTGGGAAGCATGGCAAGAGGGGTATTTTTGACTTCTTCCTCTATAATACGAAAGCTTTTTTGCTCAATTTCACTTGCTGATAAATTCCATTGTATCGGCATTATTTTTTCACCATAATCATAGACAGATAGGTTTCGGGAATCGTTTTAATTTCTTCCAAAGAACAGACTACGCGTTCACCGGGAAGCCCTAAGTGTTCACCGTAAACAATTTCAAGATTTGAAAATTTTTCTTTTTCCTTTTGAAGACGTTTGATAAGGGCATTGCGGCTGCGATAGGTTTTGAGTAAAATCGTTGTGGAGTTTTCGGGAAATTCAATATTGTCAATGTCTTCTTCTTTAAAAGAAGGAATGACGTGCAGGCTTTCACGATTTTCAACCAGCACTTTTTGGCTTATGGCAGAAAGCGTTGAAAAAGAGTTTATTCCGGGGATAATTTCTATTTCTATTTGTGGATATTTTTCTTTGATAATGGGATAAATATATCCAAAAGTACTGTATGTCATGGCATCGCCAAGGGTTGCAAAGGCAATATTTTTGCTTTGCTCTACTTCTGCAAGGATTTTTTTTGCATTTGCCAAAACCTGCTTTTCCCGTTCTTCTTTTGTTTTAGCCATACTGAATACAAGAAGTTCAATTTTTCCCTGCGGTTTGACGTATTCTACCACGGATTTTGAAACACTGTCACTGGCATTTTTAGAAATAACAGTAAAAATGGTATCAACCTCTTTTAAAATTTTGTATGCACGCAGTGTCAAATACTCAGGATTACCGGAACCAATGCCAATACCGTATATTTTACCAAGTTTCATATTTCGTTATCCTATCAAGAAATGTCAAAGCTTTTTACGGACTGCTTTCTTTGTAAAATATAATTGTTTTTTTGTCGTTTGACAAGAATGATTTTTTGGAGCATATTAATTTCCTTGCGTGTTTGTAGCTCAGTTGGATAGAGCGTAAACCTCCGGAGTTTAAGGCCGCAGGTTCGAATCCTGTCAGACACGCCACTTATTTCTAAGGATAATGTTTTCTGCATTATCCTTTTTTTATTTTGAATTTTTTTGTATTAAGACCGGGTATTTTTACCATATAAATTTTTGTAATATGTCTGTATCTGTAAAATAATAATAAAAACTTTAGACTTTTTCTTGAGTTTTATTTTTATTTGTGCTAAGAGTAACTACTATATTATGCTTTGAGGGAAAATATATGCCCCAAGTCGCTGCAAGAATTAGTGATAATCAAGAAAAATGGCTAAAAGATTATTTTAGAACCAAGAGTGCCGGTGCAGAGTTTATTTTGCCTTGGGCTGTTGATACGTTTTTCCGCGCTATTGGCGGAATACGTGCTATTTTCACCGAAGAAGAATTAAAAACTATTGTGGAAGCGCATAAAGATACGAAGCTTATGCCCGACCATACCCGTTTAACGTATCTGATAGTTCGGGTCATGGATGTTTGCGATACCAACGGGGTACATAAAAAATACGGTGCAAGCCGTATCAGTCTTGAAACAAAATTAAAACAATTAGACGATACGCAGGCGACAGCACTGATGATTTGGGCAGTTGCTTTTTGGGTGAGCAAAAATTGTTCAGCTGAAAGTTTAGATGAGTATGTTCGTTCCTGATTTTTAATTGTTATTTTAATTTTTTCCCTTTTTATTATTGACTTATGCAAAGTCAAAATCATAAAACAAGCCGAAATCGTTTATTTTATTTTTTGGGTACAAGTATTATGTTTTGTACAGGCTTGTATCTTGCCGTTCGGCTTTTTTGGTTTACGGATTTATCTCTTTTTCAAAAATTTCTTGCAAGCGCTGTGATAATGCTTTTATCGCAATGCATGTTTGGCATGCGTTATGTGGTGTCATTTACCCCGCATATGTCTTACTTGGGTTTAAAAATTTGCGGATATTGTTCGGCTTTTTTTATTTGTTTGGCAAGTCTTGTTTGCTTGCATGACCTTGTGTTTTATGCATACCGGTATTATGCAAAGTCGCTCCCTGAGTATGGTTTTAGCTTTGCGTTTGCTCTTATTATGCTTCTTCTTTCTTTCTTTCTTACCATATACGGCGCATGGCGGGCAGTAAAAATCCCTCGTCTTGTGCAAAATACGCTTTTCGCTGCGAACTTGCCGGAAGAACTTGAAGGTATGAGGATAGTGCATTTGAGTGATTTGCATATTGGCTCAACCTTTGATGGTAAATGGCTGGGAAAGCTTATTAAGAAAATCAATGCAGAGCAGGCGGATATTGTTGTTGTGACCGGAGATTTGGTAGACGCTGTTCCTGCTAAAATAGAGAAAGATATTATCCTGTTACAAAACTTGCATGCTCCTCTTGGTATACATATTTGCTTAGGAAATCATGAATATTTTTGCGGGGCAATGCCGTGGGTTGAAAAATGGCGTTCTTGGGGATTTAATGTTTATGTCAATGAAAACAAAAAGATGAGCTATCATAACTGCGATTTTTATATTGCCGGTTCTGCTGATTTTGAAGGCAATAAATTCCCCGGACTGCTGACTCCTGACATGGAAAAAACTTTGCAGGGCATAAAGAAAGAGGATTTTACCATACTTTTGCAGCATCAGCCCAAAAAAGCAAAGAAAAACGCAAAATTAGGCGTTAATGTCCAGCTTTCGGGGCACACGCACGGCGGACAGTATTTCTTTTTATTCCCCATTGTTTTTTTGCTGAATAATGGCTACCGTGCCGGTTTTTATGAAGTGGATGATTTATCCTTGTATGTGAGCTCGGGCAGCGGGCTTTGGGGCTATGTGCCGCTTCGTTTCGGAACAGAAAGTGAAGTGCTCATTCATACCCTGAAAAAGAAATGACAAAATTGTAAAAAATTAAATATTTTTTTGATACTATTTGACAGTGAAAAATTTGCGTTGTAGTGTAAACAAACACTAATTTTTCAAAAATAATTTGGAGGATACAATGAAAGCCTATTATGAACAGGACGCAGATCTTTCTGTTTTAAAAGGAAAAACTGTTGCAATTATCGGTTATGGCAGCCAAGGTCACGCTCATGCTCAAAACTTGAGAGATTCCGGTGTCAATGTTGTTGTTGGGCAACGTCCCGGCGGTCCGAACTATGAGCTTGCCAAGCAGCATGGCTTTGAACCTCTCAGTGCTGCCGAAGCTGCTGCAAAAGCTGATTTGATTATGATTTTGCTTCCCGATCAATATCAGGCTGCTGTTTACAAAAATGACATTTTGCCTAATTTAAAAGCAGGAAAATCTCTTATTTTTGCACATGGTTTCAATATCCATTTTGGACAAATTGTTCCTCCAAAAGATGTTGACGTCTTTATGATTGCGCCAAAAGGACCCGGGCATTTAGTCCGCCGTACCTATACGGAAGGCGGCGGTGTTCCCTGTCTGATTGCTGTTTTCCAAGACGCAACCGGCGAAGCACATAAAAAAGGTCTTGCCTATGCAAAAGGCATTGGCGGCACCCGTTCCGGCGTTATTGAAACCACATTCCGCGAAGAAACGGAAACTGACCTTTTCGGTGAACAGGCTGTTTTATGCGGTGGTTTATGCGCCCTTGTCAAAGCCGGTTTTGAAACTCTTGTTGAAGCAGGCTATCAACCGGAAATTGCCTATTTTGAATGTATGCACGAAGTAAAACTGATTGTTGACCTTATGTATGAAGGCGGGCTTGCAAAAATGCGTAATTCCATTTCTGATACTGCCGAATACGGTGATTACAGAACCGGACCGCGCATTATTACTGCTGAAACAAAGAAAGAAATGCGCCGCGTTCTTGATGACATTCAACAAGGTAAATTTGCCCGTGACTTTATTTTGGAAGCACAAGCCGGTTACCCCATGTTTAAGGCTACCCGCCGTATTGAAGCTGAACATCAGCTTGAAGAAGTGGGCACACGCTTACGTGCGATGATGCCTTGGCTCAATAAAAATAAATAGTTTTTGCTCAGTGATAGGGGGCAAATTGTTTTTTGCTCCCTATTTTACTCTCATTTTTAAGGAATAATTATGTCAGTACGCTCCAAGTATACCGATACGCTTCATTTTTATGGAAAAGAAACGCCCCATGATCTGGTGGAAAAATTTGGTTCTCCCTTATATGTTTATAATGAAAATGTGCTGCGTGAACGCTGCAGGGATTTAGTCGGGCTTTGCAAAACTGAAGGACTGCACATCAATTATTCTGCAAAAGCAAATGCAAATCCCCATTTATTGAAAATTATCCGTGAAGAAGGCTGCCGTGTTGACGCCATGAGTCCCGGTGAATTGTATCTGGATTTGAAAGTCGGCTATACACCTGAAGAAATTTTATACGTTTGCAATAATGTCAGCAAAGAAGAAATGCAGAATGCTCTTGATAAAGGGGTGCTGGTGAGTGTTGATTCTCTCATGCAGGCGGAACAGCTTTGCCGGCTGAATAAAGGCGGCAAAATCATGATTCGTTTCAATCCCGGGATTGGAGCAGGGCACAGTGCAAAGGTGGTAACAGGGGGCAAGGAAACAAAATTTGGCGTTGACCCTGAAAAATTGCCGCAGCTTCTTGAAATTTTAGAAAAATATAACGTTACCTTGGCAGGTATCAACCACCATATCGGTTCCCTTTTTATGGAGGGAGAACAATACATCGAAGCAGCGAAAATTTTGCTTGATTTAGCGTTGAAACTTCCCCATTTTGATAAACTGGAAATTATTGATTTTGGCGGAGGCTTTGGTATACCGTATCATAAATATGAAAATCAGCCTCGTTTCGATTTGGAAAACTTTAGCGGCATGCTCAATGAAACCTTGTCAGATTGGGCAAAAGCGCACCATTATCAAGGAAAATTTTATCTGGAACCCGGACGATACATTGCCGCAGAATGTGGTCTTATTTTAGGTTCTGTGTATAATACAAAGACAAATGGCGCCAAACCCTATGTCGGCACGGATTTGGGTTTCAATACGCTTGCCCGTCCCATGCTCTATGATTCTTTCCATGATGTTGAAATATATCGTAAAAATTTACCCCAAAATTTCCGGACTGACGGAAAAGAAATGGAACAAACCATTGTGGGCAATATTTGCGAATCCGGGGATATTATTGCAAAAAACAGAGTATTGCCCGTGATAGAAGAAGGGGATATTATTGCTATGCTTGATGCCGGTGCCTATGGTTTTTCCATGAGTTCCAATTATACACAGCGTCTGCGTCCTGCTGAAGTGCTTATCCGAAAAGACGGCACGGCAAAATGTATCCGCAGACGGGATAGCTTTGAAGATATTTTTGCAACAATAACAGATTGTTAATACGTAAATACAGTATGTTGAGCACTCATGCATTTGTGTGAGTGCTTTTTTATTATGGCATGGACACGCAAAGAATAAAGTCATTTTTTAATGATGTTCCGTATAAAAGTATTTGGGAACTTGTTTGGCCGCAAACAGCTGCCATTCTCTGCATGCTTGTCATTTCGCTGACAGATATGTATGTGGGCGGGAAAATAAATTCCGGTGTTCAGGCGTCTATTGGTATCTCCACACAGCTCCATGCCCTTTTTATGGTTTTAGGCACAAGCCTTGGTGCAGGGGCTATGGCTTCTGTAAGCCAGTCAATAGGGGCAAATCGCTTTAAAAGGGCAAGGCTTTATTCCGGTTTTGTGCTTCTGTATGCTTTTTCCATGGCAATAATTTTGGCGTTTGCCGGCTATGCTGCCCGTTATCCCATTATGGGGCTTTTACAGGTGGAAGAAAGCATGCTTGATATGGCAATTATCTTTTTTAATTATGTGCTTTTTTGTTTGCCTTTTCAGTATACATGCTATTTGAGTTCTGTTCTTTTTCGGGCAACAAAGGAAGTTATCAAGCCTCTTCTTATTATGATTGTTATTGCCGTTTTGAATACCTTTGGGGATTTTGCCTTTGGACTGGGATATTTTGGCTGTACTGCATGGGGAGGAGAGGGTATCGCCTTTACAACGTGGTTTTCCTATGCCTTTGGCGCTGTTATTTCTGTTATTGCCCTATATAAGGATAATATTTTTGAAAAATATATTATTCCGCCCCTTGGCTGGATGAAAAAAGCTGCGCCGTATTTATTTCGGGTTTCTCTTCCGGCGCTCACTATGCAGTTTTTATGGCAATTGGGCTATTTGGTTCTTTTCGGCATTGTTGCAGCATTGCCTGACAGTGTGTCCGCCCTTGCAGGGATGACGGCAGGCATGCGGATTGAAAGTATTTTATTTATGCCTGCCATTGCCTTTAATGCCACAGCGTCTATTATGGTAGGCAATGCCCTTGGAGCAGGAAAAAAAGAAGACGCAAAAAAAATTGGACTTGCCATAATTTTATTTGGTACTATTTTAATGACAACTGTTGGCTTGTGTATGATGCCTTTTGTTGATATACTGGCTCAGTTCTTTAGCTCTGATTTAGATGCACAGTGGAATATTAAAGTCTATGTGTATATTAATATCATTTGCACCCCTTTCACTGTGGCAGGTTTAGTTGTCAACGGTATTATGGTCGGTGCTGGGGCAACGGTCTATGCTTTGATTATCAATCCTATTTGTGTGTGGTGTATTCGCCTGCCGCTGGGGATTTTACTGGCACATACATTCGGATATGGTTCCATCGGGGTTTATGTGGTGATGCTTTTCTCCATGGCTATCCAATCAACCGGTATGTTTCTTGTTTTTCTCAAAGCAAACTGGACAAGATATACATTACGAAAAGTATAAAAATACATTGAAACAGGAAAATTTATGCTAACATTCCAACCAATTACTCTTAATCTACGTGATGAGTACGAAGAAAAAAGAAAAGAATGTCCTGTAAAATCAGCTGATTATACCTTTACTAATGTGTTTGGCTGGGCTGATACCTATGGACTTTCCGTAGCTTTTACTGAACATTTTGCCTTTATTCATCAAAAAAAACCTTATCAGTGTTTATGGGCACCTGTCGGAGATTGGAAAAAAATTAATAAGGATAATCTTTCCGAATTAATCCGCTCTGTCAGTATTGCCGATTGTCAGGATAATCCGCTCATGGCAAGTGTAAGCTCAAAAGAAAACAGAATTTGCATGCATAGAGTGCCTGATGTACTTGTTGAGCATATTATGAAAAATTATGATGCAAATCAAGTTCTTATTTTGGAAGCAAGAGGGCAATGGGAATATTTATATGCAAGGGAAGATTTGGCAGCGCTTTCCGGAAACAGATTTCACAAAAAGAAAAATCATGTCAATGGCTTTTATAAAAGTTATCAATGTGAATATCATCCTTTGACCACAGAAGGAGGTGTCAAGGGAAGCCTTGAAGATGTGCTTGAACTGCAAAATGAATGGTGCAAATGGCACGACTGCCAAAACAGTAATTCCCTGTATGCTGAAAATGATGTTATTTTTAAAGTGATTGGAAACTGGAGCCGTATTGGCACCTTGTTTGGCGGTTCCTTCTATATTGATGATAAAATGGTTGCTTTTGCGGTGGGGGAAAAGCTTGATGACAAAAATTGTGTGGTGCATTTTGAAAAAGCCCATACTGATTACCGCGGAATTTATCAAGCTATCAACCATGCGTTTGTCAATAATTGTGCAAAAAGTTTTGAAATTATTAACCGTGAACAGGATATGGACGAAGAGGGAATACGCAAAGCAAAACTCTCTTATAACCCTGTAAATTATTTGAAAAAAAGTACACTTGTCTTTACCTTGTAAAGGGTATATACTTTATAGACAGCTTATTTTAGGAAAAAATTATGAAGGTGATTACTCGTTTTGCTCCAAGTCCTACGGGACATTTACATATCGGCGGCGGTCGTACCGCGATTTTCTGCTGGCTTATGGCTCGTCATTTTGGCGGGGAATTTCGGTTAAGAATTGAAGATACTGACACTGAACGCTCCAAACAAGAATATACAGATTCCATTTTAGCGTCTATGAAATGGCTTGGGCTTGATTGGGACGGTGATTTAACCTATCAAAGCCGGCGTAAAGATGTGTATAATAAATATGTGGACAAACTTCTTGAAACCGGGCATGCCTATTATTGCGATTGTTCTGTGGAAGAAGTGGAAGCAATGCGAGAAGAAGCACGGGCAAAAGGCGAAAAGCCCCGTTATAACGGCAAATGCCGTGAAAGAGGGCTTGGTTATGCAGAAGGACGTGTCGTACGTTTGAAAGTGCCCACAGAAGGACGAGTAGCCTTTTATGATATGGTAAAAGGTCCCATTGCTGTTGATGTAAGCGAACTTGACGATATGGTCCTGCGCCGTGCTGACGGTATGCCTACCTATAATATGGCTGTTGTTGTGGATGATTATGAAATGGGCGTCACCCATGTTATCCGCGGTGATGACCACGTTTCCAATACGCCTAAACAAATTTTGATTTACGAAGCTCTTGGTTTACCAGTGCCGACCTTCGGGCACGTACCTATGATTTTGGGACCTGACAAGCAAAAACTTTCCAAACGGCACGGCGCGCGGGCTGTTGTTGAATACCAGCAGGACGGACTTTTGCCGGAAGCTCTTGTGAACTATCTTGTGCGTCTTGGCTGGTCTCACGGCGATCAGGAAATTTTCTCTTTGGAAGAACTTGTCAAACTTTTTGACGGCAAGAATTTAAACAGTTCTGCTGCCGCCTTTGACCCTGATAAACTGCAATGGCTCAATGGCTACTACATGAAGCATACACCGCTTCCTAAACTTGTTGAATTGACCCGTCCTTTCATTGAAAAACTTGGCTTTTCTACAGCAGGCAAAAATCTTGAACCTGCTATTTCCCTCTATGTTGAACGGGCAAGTAATTTGAATAATCTGGCTGAGCAGCTAAAACCCTATTTGCAAAATATTGACGAAGTGGAATTTGAAGAAAAAGCTTTGAAAGCCCTTGACGAACAGGGGAAAGAGCAAATTGCAAATGTGCTTGCCTTACTCCGTGATATTGAATTTACAGAAGAAAATCTGGAACATGCGGTCCATAATTATGTGGAAACAAGCGGTATGAAATTCAAGTTAGTAGGTACGCCTCTTCGCTCCGCTCTCATCGGTCTGGCAGGCGGACCTTCTGTGCACCTTATTATGTTTGCCCTTGGCAAGGAAGAAACAATCAAACGCCTTGAACGGGCATTAGCCTAAAGCTTTGCAGGGGAAAATTTTTAGAAAAAGTTTCTTCCCCAGCACCCCTTTACAAAACTTTTTAAGCTTTATTATAAAATTCATTTGCTATTATTTTATGAAATATTCTAATAAGATACCGTGGAGTAAATTTAAATGAACATATTAAATTATGACGATGTAACTTTTATGGGTGGTGGTGTCGATCCTATAGGTGAAGTTTTTTACTACGATAATCGTGTGTTTCGTAAAATTAGTGAGAATTATAGAGAGAAAGTGCTTTCTTTTATTAATTCCGATGTAGTTAAAGCTCTGATTGAAAAAAAAATATTTTGTTAATACATTGACTTCTGATTATACTTTTGAAGATGGTGCGCTTGTTCTTGAACATGAAAAGGCTGAATTGTCAAGCCAAGTGTGACACTTCGTATTTAAAAACTTGCCAAGGTGTTTTCCAGTTCAGGCACTTTCTGGGACGATTATTGATAAGTTCCAGTTTTTGCCTAAGTGACTGCTGGGTTACTTTTGCCAAATCGGTTTTCTTGGGGTAAAATTCCCTCAGCAAACCATTGCCGTTTTCATTGCTTCCCCGCTGCCATGGGGCATACGCATTGGCAAAGAAAAAGTCTATCTCTAACTTTTCTTTTACGTTTACATGGCAGGCAAACTCTTTGCATCTGTCGCTTGTTGCTGACTTAAATGCTCCTTTTGGAAGTGCTTTATAAAGTCTGCAGATAGCCTGTTCCATGGTGTCTGCGGTTCTGTCTTTGCCAACAAATGCCGTGTATAACCGTGATTTCCTCTCTATGAACGTGCTGAACACTCCTTTGCTTTCGCCTCGGCTCGACACCATGCTGTCAAGCTCCCAATGTCCAAATTCCGTGCGGTTATTGGCTTGTTCAGACCGTTCAGAAATGGAAACTCCATTAGAAAAAATCCCTCGTTTTTCAGCTCCCTTGCGTTTTCTGCCTTTATGCCGCAGCAACGCCAAATTGTCGGTGTCAATTTTGCCTGCATAAATCCAGCGATATATGCTTTTAAAGCTGACAAGCCCTTTCAATACTGTATTGGAAATTTGCTCCGGTGACCATGTTGCCTGCAACTTTTCTTCAATGATTGCAATGAATTTTGCAGATCACTTTGTTTTTGTTGAAGCTTTTGTCCTTCTTTGCCTTGCTGCCTCATCGGCTGTCTTTGCACAATAATCATTATTATTTCTCTTGATTTCTCTGGCAATAGTTGAATGATGTCGCCCCATTAGCTTTGCGATTTCCCTGATACTCATTTTAAGGGCTAAAAATCCCTCTAGCTTTCCTCGCTCAATTATGGTAAGATGCGTATAGCTCAACGATAAACCTCCTGTAAAATTTTGTAACAAGTTTATTCTACACGAATTTTTATCGTTGGGCTACTTCTTTATTCCATACTGTCGCACTTCAGTTTACAATTAACAAATTATTAAAATTGATCACTATGAAGAAAATAGAATTTTATTCATAGGCGAAATTATTTAATGGAAAATGACAGGCAATTATTTATAAGCCCTTTTTACTGCTGGCTGGTAAAAGGGGCTTTTTTTGTGATTTATTTTTCTTCTAATGCTGTATAATTTTATGAAAACATTGTTAATTTCCATGTTATTTTTAATTCTTTTAGTATTCACACAATTGCAGAGGGAGTTTCCGCATGCCATACGGAAACTCCCCGACAGAGTTATTTTTTGGCAGGTTCGTCTTCATACCCCGTAAGCATACCTTTAAGGTAGGTGAAAACCGTTGGACCTGTGGTTGTCATGTACATATGCACAATGACAAAAGCCAGCAAGCTGAATGCTCCCAACGTATGCAAAACAGAAATCCATTTGAGGGAAAGGGTGGTTTCCAGTCCGAGAGCCGCCCAGTCATTATAGATATAATAAAGAATTCCTGTTCCGATTTGGAATGGCAGCAAAATACTCAAAAGGGAAACATAAATTAAACGCTGCAGGGGATTATGTTTTGCTTCCGGAGTTTTGTGGGCAGGGTGTTCCATGCCGGTAAAAATTCCGAAACTGTAATATATAATCATGGATGATACGTTTTTGAGTTTCGGGATATATTGTTTCCATTCTCCGGTTACCGCTATCCAGAACAAAATAAAAACATATAAAATTCCCCAAGATGCCGCAAAGCAGTTATGCCACTGCATAGCTTTGTCAAACCCCAGCCAATTGTATGTTCCATGGATTTCAAATCCGGTTACAAGCATACCGATAATAAGAAAAGCTTGTACCCAATGCCAAAAGCGCTCAAATCTGGTATAAAAATATACTTTCATAATAACCTCTCTACTTTCTCTTATTCCGGGTCATTATACGTAAACATGCATGAAGAAGAACACCGGCAAGGGATCCGAAAACTAAAATCCATCCGAACGTATCGATAAAACCTTCGGAATCTCGTCCGGGAATCCAAACGCCGTCAATGTTCTTAAGTAAACTGTCCTGACTGTGGCAGCTTGCGCAGGCAACAGTATTATCCTTTGGTGCAACCATGTGCGTAATAGGGTAATAGTATACGGTTTCAACAAAGGTATATTCATCACTGTAGGGAAGTCCCATATACTCCTGACCTGCTTTGATAGCTTTTTGCCAGTCAAAATTTTTCCAGTAAGCAGTATCGTCTTTACCATAAAGGTGCGGAGCAACAAACGTTTTATTTACAGGGTCAAAAGGCTGCTTTCCGCGGTGCGCCTTAAAGGGCATGATACGGGCTTTAGGATCATTCGCATTGCCGATAATTTTTGTAATTTCAACGGGTTTGGAAGTATCTTCAACCTTATCGGTTAAAAGAAGGTAATCCATTGAGCCTGAATACCAGTGATATTCCGGAATGACGTTTTTTTGCCAGTCAAAGCTGCCTTTTAAGCTTGCATAGCTGTTTGTACCAAATTCATTTTTGACACTGTATGGCTTGCCGTCTTTAAGCTTGCCGGCCTGTGACCAGTCCCAATACATTTCTGTTGCTTTTTCACGGGCAAAAGCAGGAATATGACAGGTTTGACAGGCTACTTTATCTGTGTGGTCATTGGCTTTATGACCTGTCTTATGCGGAGTTGCTGTATGGCAGGATTCACAGGTAATACGGGAAGCCATATCATTTTCGATTAATGTGGTACGTTCTTCAAAGGCAGGGGTACTGTAAGAGCGTCCTGCAATTTGGTGGTTTTCTGTTGTGTGGCAGCGCTGACAGGTAAAATTTGCACCTTCTTTACTCAGGTGAACGTCCAAGGAACGTGAAGCGTTCAGCAAAGAACTGTCCAAATCACCATGTTTTACTGCATCACCGCCGCCGCCCATGAAGTGACAGCTGGCACAGTTGGCTATTTTGGGCTTCGCAACATTGGCAACAATAGTCTTAAAATCAACAGGTGTCTTTACCCCGTCTTTATCTGTTTTTTCAAACATGGGCATGCCGCCTGTTCCGTCAGCCTTTTCATACAGCCCTGTGGAATCATGGCAAACAAGACAGTCAACGTTTTCTTCGCTGGTAAAATCAAAACTTTTGTCTTTCCAGCCGTAGCCTGCGTGACAGGTTGTGCATTTCGGCTCATTGGAACCGATGGCAATGCAGAAGTTATTGAACGTCAATGCGCCTTTGCCAAATTTGCTTTTGTGCTCCTCGTAGGCATTTTGCATTTTGGTTTGGTCGTTGAAATGTTTCCAAGTCCAGTGAACAGTCTGGTGCACTTGCTTGGCTGCTTCATTGTGACAAGAAAGACAAGCTGCTGTTATTTCTTGAGCATTTTGAAAATCTTTCTGTAAAACCTCGTGTTTGCCGTGATCAGTAGTAGAGAAAGAATTGTTTTGAATAATGACAGAGGCTTGAGAAAAATTTGCCAAGCTTAGAAATATTCCTGCCACAAGACTAAAACTTAAAAATGTTTTTCTTACACATACCATAATACTCTCTCAATTTTTTATAAGTTATTGACTTATAATACTTAATAAAAAGTATTAAAAGTATGGTACATGAGAAAAATTTTTTTCTCTGTGACAATATCACCATAGACTGCTTTCTTATCTTTTTTTTCACAAAGCGTTTTGTGAATAAAAAGCCGTACGGTTCTATTTGAATGAATATTGGTAGGATAGCCTGCTTAATGTTTTCAATGTTATGATTAACCGTTTCTTATTTTACTGACAGCAGCAAGCATTAACATTGATAGCAGGCAGAATTTTTTATGCCGTCTAAAATGCCGGCAGGCACGCGCAGACTTCCGCGTCCTGTACCGATTTTAATGTCCGGCTTGCTTTTTCCGTGAAAATCGGAACCGCCGCTTATGCATAAATGGTATTTTTGGGCAACGCCTAAATAATAGCGTTCATCGTCAAAAGAATGGACAGAGTGATAGACTTCCAGTCCCTTTAATCCTAAAGGGATTAACTCTTCAATAAGGTTAAAATATTCCTGTTCCGTGCATTTGATGAGTTTTGAGTGGGCAAGAACAGGGACAGCCTTTGCTTCTTTTAAAAGGCTGACAGCATGGTGGGGGCTGATAACTTCCCGCTCCACGAAGGCAAGTTTTCCTTTTGCAAGATATTTTTCAAAGGCTTCTTTTGTATTTGCAACCACACCCTTTTGGACGAGAACATTGGCAAAATGCGGACGGGCAATGACGTTTCCGCCCGCTTCTTTTTCCACTTCTTCCAAAGTAATATCAACATGATGTTCCTGCAGCTTTGTAATTATTTTTTTGTTTCTGGTGTTTCTGCGCTCAATAAAAACAGCTAACTCTTTTTCCAAATCCTGCAGTAAAGCCTTATCCTTCGGAACATATAAGCCTAAAACATGCACATCGGTGTCCAAGTATTTTGCAGAAAGCTCACAGCCGCGGATAAATTCTATATTCAGTTCTTTTGCTTTTTCTTCTGCATCAGTTAAGCCGGCAAGAGTGTCATGGTCAGTGAGGGAAAGGGCGGAAAGCCCTTGTTCTTTGGCAAGCGTGACCACTTCGGACGGCGTATGGGAACCGTCCGATGCAGTGCTGTGAATATGCAAATCAATAAGGTCTGCCATAAAATTATCCTCAATGAAGAAGCATAATAGCACTCATTCCGTTTTGTCAATAATCATTTGTGCACTGCTTCTCTTTCGAGGGTAATTGGAGTTGGAATTGGAATTGAAATACGTGCCCATATTCATGCCGGAGCCGTCAGGATTAATAATGTTCATATAAAAGCCATTATTAATATTGGTGGAATTAGTATAATTTTCCGGAATCTTATCTTGTCCGCGTACTATCATGACATTGGAGCCGTATTCCTCCATAATAACAGTATGATGACGCCCGGGAGCTAAAATAATATCCTTGCTCGTACTGTGTCCTCCTGTTATTTTATTGGGTAAATTGTTTGCATATCCGTCTGTTGTCAGTTTTTTGTCCTCAGTATCTTTGTTTGTTTCAGTACGTTGTTCCGCAGGGGGTGTGAGCGATAATTTCCCGTCAATACTGGGTGTTTGCAGCTTTTCCTGAGTTGGCTGGGAATTTTCCGCACCGCTTTGCATAGGACAGAAAAGGGATAAAAGACAACAAAAAATGCTTGGTATCCATAATTTTTTCATGTTGTTTTGCGATATTGTGCTCATTTTTTGTGAAATCTGCATACTATACCTCTGCATGTTTTTTTTGCAAAATTTGTTCCCAAAATTTTTTTTCTCATCTTAAGAAAAAAACATAAAATTGTAAATAGATGCTATTTTTCTTGCTTGAATGAAAACTATAGCGTACAATACAAAAAATAAAATTTGGACAATCCCCATGAAAAATATATTGAATATACTTGGTAAATTTGCTGTTATTATTATATTTTCTCTAGCAATTTATTTGCTTTATCATAAATTAAAAGCCTATAGCCTCAATGAAATTAGACATGCGGTTAATGCTGTTTCCCTTCATTCCCTTTTGCTTTCTTTGTGTTTAATGGTTGTCAATTTTATTGTGCTTATGGGGTATGACTGGCTGGCGCTAAAAGCAATCAAAAAGAAACTGCAGATAGTGCGGGTTTTTTTGGTTTCTTTTGTGGGGGCTGTTGTCAGTTTGAATTTTGGTGCGTTATTGGGAGGCAGTACTGTCCGGTATCGGTTGTACAGCGCATGGGGTTTTACTCCTGTTGATATTATCCGCCTTGTGCTTATGCTTGCTGTGACGTTTTGGGTTGGAGCTATGGGCTTAGCCGGGGCTTTGTTTATGTTTGTCCCTTTGGAATTTCCGGAAGAACTGGGGGTTAATCTTGTCAGTGTTAAGCCCCTTGGTTTTTTCCTTTTTAGTCTGTGTATTTTCTACCATGTGATTTGCTGGCGATTAAAGGGTCGTTCTTTTCATATTTTTAAAAAGGAATTTGCGCTTCCTCCCCTTCATATTGCTATTGCCCAGACCATTGTTTCCGGGCTTGATTTAATTGTTGCCGCTGCCTGTTTGTTTGTTCTTTTGCCTCCTGCGGGTGATTTGTCATTTATTGATTTTTTACCTAATTATTTGCTTGCTCAGGTTGCTGTTGTCTTGACCCACGTTCCGGGAGGGGTTGGGGTTTTAGAAGTTATCATTGTGAATTTAACGCATCAAATTCCGGTTAGTGTCGTTTTTGCTTCTATTTTGATTTTTCGGGTTATTTATTATATTATTCCGCTTTTATTTGCCTCTGTTTTACTGGCGGTGAATGAAGTTTGCCTGCAAATTTCCCGCAAAAATCAGGATGAAGGACGGCTTGCTTTGAACGACTGGCTGTTGAGTATTTTTAAATATGTAACATTTATCGTGGGGATTTTCCTCTGTTTATCCGTTGTTTTTCCTTTCAAGCATACGGCAACCGTGTATTGCCCTTATGAGCTGGCTATTTTTGCCTATTGGCTCCGCGGTGTTGTGGGGGTTGTGCTTATTGTTTTTGCCTATGGGCTTGACAGAAAGCAAAAAGGACATTGGTATATTATTGTTACATCCCTTTTAGCGGGATTAATTTGTGTCAATTTGACAGGCGGAGGAGCAGCGGAAAATATTATTCTTCTTGTGCTGCTTATTCCTCTTGTTATGTCCCATAAAAAATTTACCCGTGAGCGTATCCCTGTTGCGTCCCATTATCCGTTATCATGGTTTATCAGCTCTATCACCGTAATTTGTGCCATGCTTCTTTTAGGGTATTTTCTTATTTCGCTCCATGGATATAAATCACTCTGGCTTGATATTTTGGGCGGAACAGGTCCGTTTATTCAGTATGTTGCTCTCATTATTCAGCTTGTTACCGGTATTGTCATTTTTATCCTGCTCAATGTGTTTGACAGGGTTTGGAAGCAAAAACGAGGCTATTAAAAGAGGCAATTTTTGATGAAAGGAATGACAATTGCAAGCACTGATCCGACCTATAATCTGGCTGTTGAAGAAGCCCTTTTTAACGCCTTATCCGCTGCCGGGGAAGAATATTTTTTACTTTGGCAAAATGCCCCCTCCGTTATCGTGGGGCGGCACCAAAATACCTTTGAAGAAGTCAATGAAGAATATATTAAAGCACATCGTCTTCCTGTTGTTCGGCGTATGACAGGGGGCGGGGCAGTCTACCATGATTTGGGCAATTTAAATTTTTCTTTTTTGCGCTATATGGAAAGAGGGGAAGATACCTCATTTAATCGCTATATTAATCCTATTATCCAAGCATTACAGCATATTGGCATAAACGCAGAAATGTCCGGACGCAATGATATGCTGGTGGAGGGGAAAAAATTTTCAGGCAATGCCCAAAAAAAGAGCGGGCAGAAAATTCTTCAGCACGGAACCTTGCTTGTTTCTCTTGATACATCACATTTAACCGATATTTTAACAGGTAATCCCGATAAGTATCAATCAAAGGGTATTGCTTCACATAAAAGCCGAGTAGCGAATTTAATAGAATTTATGCCAACGCTTACTCCCCAAGAATTAATGCAGAAAATCAAAAACGTGCTGATGCAGTTTTTGGTACAGGAAGAAATTGATTTACCCGATCATATTGCTGATGAAGCTGAAAAATTGGCAAATTCCAAATACAGGACATGGGAATGGAATTTTGGAAAATCCCCTGCCTATCAGGTAAAATTTCGGAAGCGTTTTTCTTTTGGGGCTATGGATTTTTATGCAAATATCAAGCAGGGAAAGATTGACGAATGCCGTTTTTACGGAGATTTTTTTGTCAACAAAGATATTGCTCTGCTTGAAATGGCATTGCAAGGTACTTTATTTAGAAAAGAAGATGTGATAAACGTCTTAAAAAAGGCAGGGGGATCTGACTATTTTGTCGGCGCACAGGAACAGGAATTATTAGATTTTTTTGCGGAAAATATTGTAGTTTAGGTTAAGGTTGTATTTATGCAAAAATTTACGTTTTTACAAGTAAGTGATGCTCATGAGCTTATTCAAAAACTTGTTCACCGCCATTTGGGAGAGCAAGATGTTGAAGCTGATGTACGCACAATATTAGAAAATGTCAGAACACAGAAAGATGATTTTCTTTTTGAAAAAATACGGGAATTTGACTGCAGGGAATTTAATCATCCTTTGCGGGTCAGTGAAGCGGAAATCCAGCAGGGTGCGGCACAGGTTTCTCCGGAAGATATGGAAATTATTGCAGAAGCAGCCCGCAATATCCGTTCTTTTCATGAAGCACAGCTTGAAAAATCATGGTTTCAAACCCGTGAAGACGGCTCTATTTTAGGACAGAAAATCAGTCCTGTTAACCGTGCCGGGCTGTATGTGCCGGGGGGGAAAGGGGGCGATACACCGCTTATTTCCAGTTTGCTCATGCAGGCAATTCCGGCTCAGGTTGCAGGAGTTAAAGAAATTGCTGTTGTCAGCCCACCCCGTGAAAGCGGAACGCTCAATCCTTATTTGCTTGCAGCAGCATATCTCCTTGATATTACAGAAGTATACCGCGTTGGAGGGCCTTGGGCTATTGGGGCATTAGCCTATGGTACGGAAAGTATTAAGCCAGTTGATGTGATCACAGGTCCCGGTAACCAGTTTGTAACCATGGCAAAAAAACTTGTACAGGGGCAGGTGGGTATTGATATGCTGGCAGGTCCCAGTGAAATATTGGTGCTTGCTGATGATTCTGCAAATCCGGATTATGTTGCAGCGGATCTTCTGTCTCAGGCAGAACACGACAGTTTGGCGTCTTCCGTATGCGTAACGACAAGCAGCTATCTCGCTGAAAAAATTATTGATTGTGTCAATAAACGTCTTGAAAAATTGCCGCGTGCAGAAATTGCGCGTGCGTCCATAGAAAATTTTGGTGCAGTTATCGTACTTCCCAGCATGCAAATGGGCATTGAGCTTGCAAATCTTATCGCTCCCGAACACATGGAGCTTATGGTGCTGGAACCTTGGAATTATGTACCATTAATCCATAATGCGGGGGCATTATTCTTAGGTTCATGGTCACCGGAACCTGTGGGGGATTATTTTGCAGGTCCCAACCATGTTCTTCCCACACAAGGTACAGCCCGCTATGCCTCTGCCCTTGGGGTACAAACTTTTTGCAAAAAAACAAGTATTATTGCATCATCTATGAAATTTACCCGTACAAAAGCTTCTGCCATTGCAAAGCTTGCCCGTATGGAAGGGCTTGAGGCGCATGCCCAAAGCCTTGAAGTGAGAAAGATAAATTAGAGAAGTGAGGGAATTATGGCAGTAATTAAAACAGATATTCCGGAACTGAAACTCCTTTCACGGGGTAAAGTTCGTGATATGTATGAACTGACTGAAAACAGTATCCTTATTGTAACGACTGACCGTATGTCAGCATTTGACGTTATTTTGGACGATCCCATTCCCAATAAAGGCGTTATTTTAAACCAGCTGACACTTTTTTGGATGAACCGCTTTGAGTCTTTAATTCCTAACCATATTATTGAATCTGATGTGGATAATTATCCGGAATTTTTACAAAAATACAGAGATCAGCTGCAAGGGCGTTCTGTTATTGCCAAAAAGGCAAAACCTCTTGCTATTGAATGTATTGTGCGCGGATATTTGGCAGGTTCGGGATATAAGGATTATCAAAAAACCGGTATGGTTTGCGGACATAAATTGCCTGCCGGGCTAAAAAATTCTTCCCGTTTTGACGAGCCCCTTTTTACGCCTTCCACAAAAGCAGAGCTTGGCACCCATGATGAAAATATCAGTTTTGAGCAAGCCTCTAAACTGATTGGGGCAAAGCTTTGTGAACAGGTAAAAAATATCAGTCTTGCCATGTATAGTTTGGGACGGGATTACGCTGCAAAACGCGGTATTCTCATTGCGGATACAAAATTTGAATTTGGTCTTGTCGATGGTGAGCTGACGCTGATTGACGAAGTTCTTACTCCGGATTCTTCCCGTTTTTGGCCTGCTGATTCGTATGAGGAAGGAAAAAATCAGGCAAGTTTTGATAAGCAATATTTACGGGATTGGCTTGAAACGCAGGATTGGGATAAAACACCTCCTGCTCCTCGTCTTCCGGAAGAAGTAGCCAAAACAACAGCACAAAAATATCAAACCATTGCCGATATATTAACAAAATAAAGGGGGAACTATGTTGTTAGACGGTAAAAAAGCTCTTATTTTTGGTGTTGCCAATGACAGGAGTATTGCCTATGGTATTTCTGAATCCTTTAAAAATAATGGCGCAAAATTAGCCTTTAGTTATATGGGTGACGCCATTAAAAAGCGTCTTGAACCCATCAGCGAAAAACTTGGCGGTGATTTTATTTTTCAATGTGATGTGACAAGTGATGAACAAATTGCAGAAAGTGTCAAGCTTGTCAAAGAAAAATGGGGAACCATTGATGTTTTGGTGCACTCGGTTGCCTTCGCCCATAAGGAGGATTTACAAGGCAGATTTATTGATACTTCCAGAGACGGTTTTTTAACTGCCATGAATATTTCTGCGTATTCTTTGATTGCCCTTTGCAAAGCCTATGAGGAAATTTTAAATCCCCATGGTTCCGTTATTTCCATGACCTATTACGGCTCACAAAAAGTTATCCAAAATTATAATGTTATGGGTGTGGCTAAAGCCGCTCTTGAAAGCTCTATCCGTTATCTGGCAAGTGATTTTGGTCCAAAGGGTATCCGTGTCAATGCAATCAGCGCAGGTCCCATTAAAACCTTGTCGGCTTCCGGTATTTCTGATTTCAGAGAAATTTTAAACCATATTGAAGCCCATGCGCCGCTTCGCAGAAATGTGACAACCGCAGAAGTGGGGAATACTGCCACGTACCTTGCTTCTGATTTGAGCAGTGCGGTGACCGGCGATATTATTTATGTTGACTGCGGTTTCCAAAGTGTTGCTTTTTAGGAGGTGATATGCTTAAATTTATTCTTATTTTTGCCGCTGTGATTGGTATTTTTGCTCTCCTCGGCAAGAAAGGGCTGGTGCCGCCTTGAATGAGGAACAATGACCAAGCCGGGGCTTGTGATATTAACAAAAAGAATAATAAATAAAAAGAAAAGGACAGCATAAGCTGTCCTTTTCTTATGTGAAAGCTATTTTTTCTAGAGTGTTTTTTATGCTTTGTTATAGTATACGGTTGATTTTATCATATTCAGATTTATTTATAAAAAATTTCAATCAATCCCTTTTCCCAAAAAAAGTGCAGGCTTAAATAAAAGTTGTAATCTAACCTGTTATTTTTTCTTTTTGGCTGTTGTCATCTGTTCCAGTTTTTTATACAGGGAAGTATAGGGATTTTTGTCAGGCACATCGTTTTTGCATCCCTGCCATTTGCCTTCCTGAAAAAGTAGTCCTTCAATTCCGCGCACAATATGACCTTTCTGTTTTGCCCATTCAGGGGCAAGGAGCTGCTCGTGGTCCTGACAATCGGCAGTAAGTCTGTGAATTGCAATAGTCGAGGGGATAAGGCAGAGTGCGTCACATATTAAATTGACATAGTCTTCCTGTACCATGGGAACATAGGAGCCGTCCAAATATTCTTTTGCCAACTGCGTGTTTTTACAGACATAAAGCCCATGCAGTTTAATGCCTTGAATGGGAAGTTCACAAACTCTTTGCACAGTCTCTAAAAAATCATTTTTATTTTCGCCGGGCAGTCCTGCCATAAGATGAACACAAACATTTAATCCGTGTTCATGACTCCGTTTTATGGCGTCAATGGAACAGGCAGCAGTATGCCCGCGGCGTATGCGTTCCAGAGTTTTGTCGTGCATGGACTGTATGCCAAATTCAATCCATTTTGTTTGAAAAGGCAGGGAGGCTAAAAGGGAGAGTTTTTCCTCTTCAACGCAGTCAGGGCGTGTGCCAATGGAATAGCCAACGCATTTTTCAAGGCTGGCAAGGTCATCCGTCAATTTCTGTAAACGCTCGAGGGAGCCGTATGTATTGGAAAAAGACTGCAAATAGGCAAGAAAATGTGTGGTGTTTTTCAGGCGGTCGGATTTGCGGAATTTATCAAGCCAGAAATTCCATTGCTCTTTGAGGCTGAGCCCCTTATCCATAAGTCCTGAGCCTGATCCGAGGGCATCGCAGAAGGTGCAGCCTCCGTGGGAGATGGTTCCGTCACGGTTAGGACAGCCTGCATGGGCATCCAGAGAAATTTTTTGTACTTTTGCATGGTGCTGTAATTTGAGCCATGCGTCAAAGGAAAAGTAAAGATAATGCAATTTCATAGAAAAATTGTATCTATTTGTGTTAATTTAGCAAGAATTAATTTTTATAACAAGTTTTTATCCTTTGTTTTTCTTGACTGTCTAGCTGAAATGCTGTATAAATGAATTACACATTGCATGAAACGCCCCACATTTTTTTGAATGTTGGGTGTTTTTTATTTTCACTTTTGAGGTCTTATCATGAGTAATACACCTATTTCTATACAAGGCTATAAAAAACTGGAACAAGAGCTTGACCGCTTGAAAAAAGAACGTCCTGTTGTTATCCAAGCCATTAAAGAAGCACGGGAAGAAGGTGATTTAAAAGAAAACGCAGGGTATGATGCCGCCCGTGAACGTCAGGGATTTTTGGAAGCCCGCATTAATTATATTGAATCAAAATTGCCTACGTTTAATGTCGTGGATTTAAATACGTTAAAAAGTGATAAGGTTATTTTTGGGGCAACTGTCAAAGTTGTTGATATTGATACAGATGAAGAAAAAGAATTTACCCTGTTAGGTCCTGATGAAGCAGATTTTTCTAAGGGCTCCATTTCTATCAGCTCCCCTGTGGGCAAGGCTCTGCTCGGTCATGAAGAAGGGGAAGAAATTACTATTGATATACCAAAAGGCCGTGTTACCTATGAAATTTTATCTATTGAGTTTCGCGGTGCATAAAAATTTTCCGCTCACAGCAAAAAGCCGGGTTAATCCCGGCTTTTTTAATGATAGTCCTTGACTTTATATTCAATAATTTCGCCATTCATGGCATTAATCAGATAGTTGTATTCAATATCGCCATGCAGGAATTTTAATTCATATCTGTTATAACCATGGGTCATTTCCTGAGAAATTTTTATGAAACGGGCTTCGTCTTGCCGGACTTTGGCATGGGAGAGGGCAATTTCTTTAATTTCTTTTATGGGTAAAATGGTGCTGTAGGGCTGATAGAGTGTGATAGAGGCAATATTTTTTTCATAGCTGTATTTCACGATTTTACCGTTTTCAGCATTAACAGCGTATTCATATTCAATATCATCTTTGAAAAATTCTATTTCATATTGTATGATATTGTTTTCAAATTCATGCTGAATTTTGAGAGAATGGATTTCATTTTCCGTAAGTTTGGCATGGGTCAAAGCAATTTCTTTTGCTTTTTCCAAAGAGATTTGCTCTCGCTCATCCGCATAGGCAAAGAAAGGCAAAATGAGCAGAAAAAAAAGAGTGATGAGAAAATTTTTCATAATATGATACGGTGAGACTTCTTTTGCTAAAGTAATTCTTCAAAAAGATAAATGAGCATGCAAAGCCCCATAAAACCGAGCATACTCCATTTTATGAAGGCAATATCCTGATATATTTTTTGAATTTGCTCTTCAACACTCATTTTTTGCGTATTCATGGTGTATGGTGTTTTCTTTGTACGTTCCTGCAATATATTTGATTCAATAAGAATTTCCTGTTCTTCCGGAGAATATTTTTGGAAATCTTCTTGCGAACAATGGATAGGAATGAGCGCTGTTTTACAGTTTGGACAAATTTTCTTGTCTTTAAAATTCAAATAAATTTCCTGTTTACAGGGTTCACAATAATAGGTTTGTTTATTCAGTTTAAACATAGTATTCCTTTTTAGTCTGTATCATGCTGCACGTGTCTCAAGCCGCTGCGGGATAGTTTCCCGCAGCGGCTGACAGGGAATATTAATCAATATCCATTTCAAGAATGCTGCCTGTTAATGCGTCAATTTCATATTCATATTCTGTAAATCCTTTCCAGAATTTAATATCATAAATTTCTCTTCCATCGTCTACTTTTGGTTTGCAGCTTAAAAATTTGATTTGGTCATTGGTCAAATTTGCATGGCTGAGTGCGATATTGGTTGCCTGCTGGCTGCTGATACGGGCGCCTTGCATTTGTCCGTTGTTAATGGGGGTATTGTGATGATATTTCATTTCTTGTTTTTGTTTTATAATAGCGCCGGTATCGGCATTAATGGTATAGTCGTATTCTGTTCCGTTTTTCCAAAATTCAATTTCATATTCATAAATACCATGATCAAAATCTCTTTCCACTTTGATCATATTTACTTCACCCTGATGAACTCCGGCGTGATTTAACGCAATTTCTTTTGCATGTTCAGCGCTGATTTCTGCAAGTGCAGCGGATGTTCCCATAAAAAGCAAAGCAGCAGCAAGTGTGAATGATGTAAAAATTGTTGATTTTTTCATTGTTTTCTCCTTCGTTTTTTAGTATAAACAGATTTTTTGCAAAACAGTTTGTTTCGGACAATTCATTGTCCATGGATACACAATAGCGAAGAAAGATTAAAAAAAAATTAAAAAATAAAAATGTGGTCTTTTTGTTTGGTATTCATTAGCATATGCTTTTGCTTTCATTTTTTTCGTCAATTCATGCATAATAATTAATGGTCAATCAGCTTGAAAAATTTCCTTAATGCTGATAATAGCTTTTTTTTAATTGATATCCTTGTGGTTTTCATACATGTTATTATGCTATCCACAGATAAAAATGGGTTACCAGTGCCTTTTTTATTCTTATACCGTTATATTAATAAGTGTCCACAAAACCCTTCAACAGAGCATTGTACGATAGAATATGGCTCAGTGTCAACTTTTAATTCCTACTAGTGACAGAACTTAAAATATCACATTTCTCCCTTCTGAC